>Ga0302220_10000092_pt1 | contig 85439 bp, 66 predicted proteins | sample II_Palsa_E1_3_FD_194572 | JGI IMG/M metagenome (GOLD analysis project Ga0302220, IMG submission 194572) | Peat permafrost microbial communities from Stordalen Mire near Abisko, Sweden - II_Palsa_E1_3 | ecosystem: Environmental > Terrestrial > Soil > Palsa > Peat permafrost | place: Sweden...
CGGTATCGGCTCAGTCAACGCGACCAACCTGGTCAATGCCTGGCCGACCGGCGGTTAAACTGCCGTCACTGCAATAAAGCGACGCCTCCCGGTATGCCGGGAGGCGTTTTTGTTTGAGTGTTTGTGCCGCTAGCGCAGCGACGAATCTCCTTGGATTAATGCGCTGAAGAGCTGAGCTGGCGCATGACCGAATCCAGGCCTTGCTGCCAATCGGGCAGGGGAAATCCAAAGTGTCGCTGAAAGCCACTGTTGTCCAGCAGTGACCATGCCGGACGGGTGGCCAGCGTGGGGAAATCGGCGCTCGTTACGGGGATCACCCGCGGTTTGCGTGTGATCAGTCCATGCGCGAAAGCTTGCTCGAAAATGGCAGTGGCAAAGCCGTGCCATGTGGTGGCGCCGCTGGCGACCAGATGGTGTGTGCCGTTTAGCTGTTGACGCTGTTTGGCATCAGCCTGCTGCCAGCGATCGAGTGCGGCGAGACTGGCGTGGACGATCAGGGAGGTGTCGGTCGGTGCGCCGTGCTGGTCGGCAACCACGCGCAGTTCGTCGCGCTCGCTTCCCAGGCGCAGCATGGTGCGCAGAAAGTTTTGGCCATGCGCGGCGTAGACCCAGGCGGTGCGACAGATAAGGTGTTCGGCGCCGCTGTCGCGCAGCGCGAGCTCGCCGGCCAGCTTGCTGCGACCGTAGGCGCCCAGTGGTGCGGTCGGTGCATCGACTGCATAGGGCTGCGACTGGCCGCCATCAAATACGTAGTCGGTCGAATAATGGATCACCAGCTTGGCGTTTGCGCTTGCCCAGTTTGCAAGGACAGCAACAGCCTCGCCGTTGACACGGTTGGCCAGTTCAGGCTCCTGCTCGGCTCGATCGACAGCCGTATAGGCGGCCGCATTGATGATCACATCGGGCTGCACGCGATCGAGCACGCAGGGCAGGCTCGCTGGAGCAGCAAGATCGGCGACTTCGCAGCGCTCGCCGTCAGTCATCAAACCGTCGCGGCTGGCAGCGATCCATTCACCGCGAGTAATCCGATCGCTTTGGAACTGTCCGATGCGATCGCGACCGGCGTAATCCCAAAATGTGCGGCCAAGCTGGCCGTTGGCACCGAGCAGCAGGATTTTCACGGCGTAAAAACGGGTAGTCGGTCAGTAGCGACATCTTTCAGCATCGGCGTCCTAGTGTCCTTGTCAGACAACAGTGGTTCGCTTATCGGCCAGTCGATACCAAGATCTTCGTCGTTCCAGCGGATGCCGGCGTCAGCCTGATGGTCGTAAAGCGCGGTGCATTGATAGGTGAAAGTGGCAAATTCGGAGAGCACGCAGAAACCGTGAGCAAAGCCTTCCGGCACCCAGAAGTGACGATGGTTTTCCGCAGTGAGCATGACGCCGACCGATTGCCCGAACGTGGGCGAGCCGTGGCGAATATCAACAGCGACGTCATATACCTCACCCTCGAGCACGCTGACCAGCTTGCCCTGCGGGTTTGGCCATTGGTAGTGCAAGCCACGCAATACACCCTTGGCCGAACGTGAGACGTTGGTCTGGATGAAATCCGCATTGAGGCCGGAGTTTGCCCACCTGCCTCTGTTGTAGCTTTCATAGAAAAAACCGCGGGCATCGCCGAAAACGTGTGGCTCGATGATCAGTGCGCCAGGTAGCGAAGTTTCGATCACTTTCATCGTGCGTGGCTCAATCGGGTGAGCTGCTGAAGATATTGGCCGTAGCCGGTCTTGGCTAACGGAGCGGCCAGTCTCAGCAATTGGTCCGCATCGATCCAGCCGTTGAGATAAGCAATTTCTTCCGGGCAGCACACCTTGAGACCTTGCCGATTTTCGATCGTCTGGATGTAGTTGCCCGCTTCCATCAGCGAATCATGGGTGCCGGTGTCGAGCCAGGCGAAGCCGCGGCCGAGCTGTTCCAGATGGAGCGAGTCATCGTCGAGATAGCAGCGGTTGAGATCGGTGATTTCCAGCTCGCCACGCGAAGAAGGTTTTAAAGCGGCCGCATAGTCGCAGACGCGGTCATCATAGAAATACAGTCCGGTGACCGCGTATTGGGACTTGGGCTGTGCCGGCTTTTCTTCCAGTCCGATCACTCGCCCGGCATCGTCGAATTCGGCCACGCCGTAGCGCTCGGGATCCTTCACCCAATAGCCGAACACGGTGGCGCCGCGCTTGCGTGCGGCCGCACGCTTGAGCCGTTCGGTCAGACCTACGCCATAGAAAATGTTGTCACCCAGCACCAGACAGCTGGGGCTGCCGTCGATGAAATTCCGTCCGATGGTGAACGCTTGTGCCAAACCATCCGGCGAAGGCTGCACGGCGTACTGGATATCGATACCCCACTGCGAGCCGTCGCCCAGCAGGCGTTGGAACATGTCCTGCTCGTGCGGCGTGTTGATCATCAGCATTTGGCGGATGCCCGCGAGCATCAACGTGGCCAGTGGGTAATAGATCAACGGCTTGTCGTATACCGGCAGCAGCTGTTTGCTCACTGCGCGAGTGATCGGATAAAGCCGGGTGCCGGAACCGCCGGCGAGGATGATGCCTTTTTGCGTTTTGCTCATGAGCCGAGACGTTCCATGCGATAGCTGCCGTCGAGTACGCGCCGGACCCATGGCTGGTGGGCGAGATACCAGTTCACGGTCTGCGCGATGCCGGTTTCAAAGGTCTGCGATGGCGCCCACCCAAGCTCGTTCTGCAACTTGCTGGAGTCGATCGCATAGCGGCGATCGTGACCTGGACGATCTTTCACATAAGTGATCAGTGATTCGCGCTCGCGGTGGTTGGCCAATGGTTGGTGAGTGTCGAGCAGAGCGCAAATGGTTTTCACCACGGCGATATTTTCGCGCTCGGCATTGCCGCCGACGTTATAGGTTTCGCCGATTCGGCCAGCCTCCAGCACGCGTCGGATCGCGCTGCAGTGATCGCCAACGAAAAGCCAGTCGCGGATATTGCGGCCGTCGCCATAGACGGGCAGGGGTTCACCGGCCAGCGCCTTCTGGATGACCAGTGGGATGAGTTTTTCCGGAAACTGATAGGGGCCGTAATTGTTCGAGCAGTTGGTGGTCAGCGTTGGCAGGCCATAAGTGTGCTGGAAAGCACGAACAAGGTGGTCGGAGGCGGCCTTCGACGCAGAGTATGGAGAGTTCGGCGCATACGCCGTCTGCTCGGTGAACTTGCCCTCGGCACCCAGCGAACCGTAGACCTCGTCGGTCGATACATGCAGGAAGCGAAACGCATCGCGTTTGCCGCCTTCAAGGCTCCGCCAGTAATCTCGCGCGCATTCCAGCAGGCCCAGCGTGCCGACGACGTTGGTTTGCACAAACTCGGCGGGGCCGTCGATCGAGCGATCCACGTGCGATTCGGCGGCAAAATTGATGATGGCGTCGGGCCTGTGCTCGCGCAGCAGGCGGCTTACCAGTTCGCGATCGCCAATATCGCCATGTACGAAGACATGCAGGGGGCTGCTCGCTAGCGAGGCGAGCGTATCCGGATTTCCGGCGTAGGTCAGCTTGTCCAGATTGACTATGCGCAACCCGTCAGCGACGGCCTGCAGGACGAAATTGGCGCCAATGAAGCCCGCGCCACCGGTCACAAACAGAGTTTTCATGAGCCCCGATCAGCATCCACACGAACCGGCATTGTGCCATGCCCATCGGCCGGTTCAGGCCCTGGAAGACGCTTTGACGCCGTGCTCTGGGCACCCTGGCAGGCGCCATTAAGGTAAAGACAGGGTGTTCACAGGTATCATTAAGGGCTTAGCGCCGCGATCCGTCGCCGCCCGGAATCTCCTTCCACAAAGATGCTGCCATGACCAAAAAAACCAAGAATACTCACGGATTGGGCACGCGGGCGATCCATGCCGGCCAGCATCCGGACCCCAGCACTGGCGCCATCATGACGCCGATCTACGCCACGTCGACCTATGTGCAGGAGAGCCCGGGCAAGCATAAGGGTTACGAGTATTCGCGTACGCAGAACCCCACCCGGATGGCCTACGAGCGTTGCGTAGCGGATCTGGAAGGCGGCGTGGCAGGCTTTGCATTTGCTTCTGGCCTGGCGGCAGCCGCGACGGTGCTGGACCTGCTTGATTCGGGTAGCCACGTGATCGCGATGGACGATCTCTACGGTGGTAGCTATCGCCTGTTTGAGCGGGTGCGCCGGCGGTCGGCAGGGCTCGACTTCAGCTTTGTGGATCTCAATGATGGCGCCGCATTGAAGGCAGCCCTCAAGCCCAACACGCGGATGATCTGGGCCGAAACGCCCACCAATCCCATGCTCAAGCTGGTCGACCTGACCAAGGTCGCTGCATTTGCGAAGAAGCACGGCCTGATCCTGGTGGTGGACAACACGTTTTGCTCGCCGATGCTGCAGCGGCCTCTGGAATTTGGCGCGGATCTGGTGCTGCATTCTGCGACCAAGTATCTCAATGGCCATTCCGACATGGTCGGTGGCATCGTGGTCGCTGGCAGCAAGGAGCTGGCCGAACAGATGGGCTTCCTGCAGAACTCGGTGGGTGCCGTGGGCGGTCCGTTCGATTCCTTTCTTGCGATGCGCGGCCTGAAGACTCTGCACCTGCGCATGAAGGCGCATTGCGAAAGCGCGCTAGAGCTGGCCCGTTGGCTGGAAAAACATCCCGCCGTCGAACGGGTGATCTATCCCGGTCTCAAAAGCCACCCACAGCATGCCCTGGCCAAGCGTCAGATGGACGGCTTCGGCGGAATCATCACTATTGAAGTGAAGGGCGGCCTGAAGAAAGCCAAACGCATGCTGGAGCGTTGCGAGCTGTTTGCCCTGGCTGAGTCGCTCGGCGGTGTAGAGAGTCTGATCGAGCACCCGGCGATCATGACCCACGCCTCAGTACCTGCCGCCAACCGCAATCGACTTGGCATCAGCGATGGGCTGATCCGGCTCTCGGTGGGTGTGGAGGATATCGCCGATCTGCGTGCGGAGCTGACTTACGCTCTGGGCAATTGAGAGCCTTCGGTATGGGCTTTGAGTGTTTTGGCGTGCTGAGTGGACGCATACGGTGATCATGGTGGGCAAGCAAAAACTAGATCTGGGGGTTCGGCTGCTCAGCCTGTCAGCATGGATGCGCCGGCAGCCTTGGCTGAAGGCGATTTACCGTCATTTCCCGTTTGCCGTTCGCAAAAAGTTGTCCGAAGCGTTGGCCGCGCGCGCTACCGCAAACATGAAATTTCAACGTACCGACAATTGGAAACGCAGCGCACGGCAGCCAACCCCATCGGCAAAGCCACTTCAAGGCAGTGATTACGCCAACGCGACCGGAATCAATATCTTTGCTTACGCTCGTGGCCAGTTTGGCTTGGGGGAGGGCGCGCGGCTATACGCAAGGGCTCTTTTGGCTGAGGGTTATCCCGTAGCTATCCACGACATCGATATCGATTTACCTCACGGGATGGGCGACACCAGTCTCGATCCATATATTGGCAAGGAGACGCCGTACGGCGTCAATCTGATTTTTGTCAATCCGGACTACATTGACGTGGCCATTGAAAGCATTGGACGCGAGCGCCTGGGCAATCGTTATACGATCGCGTGCTGGTTCTGGGAGTTGGAGGTATTCCCGGAAGCGTGGTTGCACGCCCTGGAGCTGGTGGATGAAGTGATGGTCTCCACGAGCTTCATCGAAATGGCGATCAAACGCATTACCGATAAACCGGTATGGCATGCTCCTTTGCCAGTCAACGAAATTCACGACAGCGGGCTGACTCGCGCGGATTTCGGGCTTGATGAAAACGCATTCATATTTTTCAACAGCTTTGATTTCAACTCCTTCCTTGCCCGTAAGAACCCGCTCGCAGCGATCAAGGCATTCCAGCTGGCCTTCGCCGATGGCCGATCCGATGTGAGGTTGCTGGTCAAGTCAAGCAATGGCCATCATCATCCTGGAAAATTGCAGGAACTGCTCAACGCTGCGGCGTCTGACCAGCGCATCATCATTCGCGATGAGGTGATCGACCGCAGTGACGTGCAAGCGCTGCAGCGGTGCACAGACGCGTATGTATCCCTGCATCGAGCCGAAGGTTTTGGGCTTGGGCTCGCCGAATGCATGCGTTCGGGAAAACCGGTGATTGCGACGGCTTGGTCGGGCAATATGGACTACATGACGCCGGACAACAGTTGCCTGGTGGATTACCAATTGGTGCCGGTAGCCGAGGGTCAATATCTTCATTATGCCGGCCAGCGCTGGGCGGAGCCGAGCGTTGAACATGCTGCTCTGCATATGCGGCGCTTGGTAGAGGATCCATCATTCGCAAGCCGAATTGGTGAGCAGGCGGCTCAAGACATTCGTACCAAGCTTTCGTCGAATATGGTTGCGTTGCAGATCATAGAGAGAATTGAATCGTTGCCCCTCTTTTTTTGCGGGGCGTCAATGGCCGTAAATGATAGGCAGCACTGACCCATAAGAGCGATAACGTCTATGAAAGACATGTTTCAGGCAATATGGAATTATCGGCATTTTATCTTTTCGTCGATCAGAAATGATCTGCGATCGCGCTTCGCGAGAAGCAAGTTGGGTGCGCTCTGGATGATCCTTCAGCCGCTGGCACAGGTGGCGATCTACTCCCTCGTCTTGTCACGCATCATGGCAGCGAAGTTGCCGGGAATAGACAGCCCCTATGCCTACTCCATCTATCTTCTTGCCGGTATGCAGGCGTGGTCACTGTTCAATGAAATTGTGACCAGATCACTGACCGTATTCGTCGAAAACGGAAGCATGCTGAAGAAGATTGTTTTTCCGAGGGTCTGCCTGCCGATAATTACCGTCGGGTCCGCATTGGTAAATAACGTCTTTCTGTTCGGGGTCATGATCGTTGTTTTCGCCTTGCTCGGACATTTTCCGGCTGCTGCCCTGTTGTGGATGCCGCTACTGATGTTCACGACGGCGGCGTTTTCTCTGGGGCTGGGGCTTTTGCTTGGTGTCCTGAATGTCTTTATTCGAGATGTCGCTCAATTCATGATGGTGGTAATGCAACTTTGGTTCTGGTTGACGCCCGTTGTCTACATGGCATCGATTGTTCCGGTAAGACTTCATGCTTTGATGCAGCTCAATCCGATGTATTGGATTGTGTCCGGCTATCAGGAAACTTTGGTTTATGGTCGCAATCCCGATTTTGCCGGGCTTGCTTCAGTGACCGTCGTGGCGATCGTCCTGCTGGCTCTATCCCTGTTGCTATTTCGAAAGGCAGCTCCCGATATGGTGGACGTACTGTGAGCGGCGTCGTTCTACAGGTCGAGAACGTGGGCAAATCGTTCCGCGAATACGGTAGCGAGTGGCGGCGCTTTGGTAGCTGGTTTGGCAAGCATTCGTCCAAGATCAAGGAACATTGGGTATTGCGAAACATCAGTTTCGTGGTTCGCGAAGGTGAGGCGGTTGGCATCGTTGGTCAAAACGGTGCTGGCAAGAGCACGCTTTTGAAGATCATCACGGGCACCCTTGGCGCCACCGAGGGCAACGTGCGTGCTCGTGGCAGAATTGCCGCGATTCTCGAGCTTGGCATGGGCTTCAATCAGGATCTGACCGGGCGGCAAAACGTTGAGCACAGTGCGGGCTTGATGGGGTTTTCACGTTCCGAAATTCAGCGGCTGGTTCCGGAAATCGAAGCGTTTGCTGAAGTCGGTGAGTATTTCGACGAACCCATGCGCACGTATTCCAGTGGTATGCAGATGCGCGTTGCATTCAGCCTTGCGACCGCATCGCGTCCCGATGTTCTCATCGTTGACGAGGCGCTTTCAGTCGGTGACGCGTACTTCATTCACAAGTGCTTCAAGAGGATTCGCGAGTTCCGCGAGCAAGGGACCACACTGCTGATCGTTTCGCACGACAAGAGTGCGGTGCAGTCCTTGTGCGATCGCGCCGTCATGATCGACAAGGGTCGACTTGTCGCCGATGGAACACCGCAACAGGTGCTGGACTTGTACAACGCCTTGATCGCCGAGAAGGAAAACTCCACGGTGCGCCAGTCTCAAGTGGCTGAGGGTGCCGCGACCGTATCGGGCACGGGTGAGGCCGTGGTGGATAAGATCTGGCTTGAAGATGGCAATGGCAAGCCCATAGAGTATGTCGGTGTCGGCGATCAGGCTCAGCTTGTTATTCGAATCACGGCTAAATCCGACCTGCATAAGCTGGTAGTCGGCTACATGATACGGGACCGACTCGGGCAGGCGATTTTTGGTACCAATACCTTCTATACCGAGCAGGTGATAGAGAGTGTCACGTGCGGTGATAGTTATGAGTTGCGTGCCAGCTTTGCAATGAATCTCGGGGTGGGGACCTACTCGGTTTCTGTCGCGCTTTCCAGCACGGAAAGCCATTTGGTCGACAACTACGAATGGCGCGATCTGGCTTTGATCTTTACCGTGGCCAATACGCAACGCGCACCGTTTGTAGGCATGGCATGGATGCCGCCGAAGGTCACGCTTTGCGCGATCCATTCGGAAGATATTCGGGGGATGGGCTGATCATGCCTGTGCGGCTGGCTCTTTGGACGTTACCGGAGTCGGTCGAATTCGGGTCGTTATCATGCGCGACTGTCATGGCGTAACTGGAAGCAGATAGAACATGCAAAATAAAGATCAGGCTAGTAATGCCCTGCCCGAAGGCGGCGAGCCCACTTTCCGTTCTGGACCACTGCTCCCGCTTCCCGCGGAACTGAGTCTGGAAGAGATCATGGATCGCGTACGTGTCGAGGTGCGGCGTCGCCGTGCTGAAGCGTCGCCTGTTTCCGATGCAGACGCCGGAACGTCTGTCGACGAGGCGGGGTTCAGCCGCTGGACACCGCCGTCCGCCAATCGGGCTCACGGTGACGTGTATACCCTGAATGAGCTGCTGCAGCTGAATGATGTGGATCTGGTCGAGACCACGTATCGGTTCCTGTTGCGGCGGCCGGTCGATGCCAGCGGGCGAGCAAACTTCGTGACGGGTTTACGTACCGGCGGGATGAGCAAGATCGAGGTTATCGGAACCCTTCGCTTCTCCGAAGAGGGGAGGCGGCAAAATGTCCACGTCGACGGGTTGTTACTTCCCTTCAAGCTTCATGGCTTGCGGCGGAAATCACTAGTGGGGCCCTTTGCTGCCGCAGCGATTTGGTTGTTGCGACTTCCACGTTTTGACATGCGTGCTCAGATAGGTGAGACAGCTGTCGCAAGTGAGATTCAGCGCTTGGGAGAGCTGTTCAATCGCAACCAGGCCGAGGCCGAAGTCACGCGTAAGGACGTCGACTACCTTGTTACGAGGTTGAAGTCGTTGGAGATTTTGTCAAGCCATATTGAGGATCTACGCTCAAAAACGACGGAAACCCAGGAGAGCCTCAAGGCTTTGGGTGTACTAAGCCAGCACCAGCATCAAGCAATCGCCGAGAAGCTGGCTAGTCAGGATCAATCCATCGCCGAGAAGCTGGCCAGTCAGGATCAATCCATCGCCGGACAACTGGCTGGCCGAGATCTATCCATTGCGAAGCTCGACGTAGCCTTGAATGAAAACCGGCGCAGCGTGCTGGATATTCAACGCAGGGTGATGACGTTTCTGGAAGGGGCGAGTGAAAGGACTCCCGCTGTCTCTGGGGGCGCCAATCATCGCGACGACATTGAGCTTGGCGCCATCCTCAATGCCCAATATGTATCGTTCGAGGATGCTTTTAGGGGCACTCGCGAGGATATCAAGCGAAGAGCCGCTCACTATCTGGCGACACTCGACGCGAAAGCGGTCAAGCGTGATCAGGGTCTCGTGCTCGACCTCGGCTGTGGTCGGGGCGAGTGGTTGGAAGTTCTGACCGAACATGGTTACCGCTGTCGTGGTGTCGACCTTAACAACGTGATGCTCGAAGAGTCGATGGCGCGTGGTTTTGACGTGGTCGAAGCGGATGCGGTCTCTTACTTGCGTGGATTGGGCGATGACTCGCTGGCGGCCATCACCTCGATGCATCTGGTCGAGCACTTGACGCATGAGTCTGCGATCCGCTTGCTTGACGAGGCACTTCGGGTCATTCGGCCCGGGGGCCTGCTCATTCTTGAGACACCGAATCCCGAGAATCTTACGGTGGGTTCGTGCTGGTTCTATCTCGATCCGACCCATCGCAATCCTATTCCGCCCGCGCTCCTGCAATGGTTGGTCCGAGAACGTGGATTTTCCGATGTCGAAATTCAGCGACTTGCCGAACATCGCGGCGTCCCGGAAGTTGAATTTCTCCCAGAAGACGTTGCTGGCGCAAAGCAGATCAATCAGCTTATCGGATTGGTGACGGCGCCTCCGGACTATGCCGTCATTGCGATCAAGCCTGCGTTGAATTTTGCACAAGATGGTTTGCTCAAGGATGCGCAAAATGCATAAGCTTTATCTGACGGGTTCGTCCGGATTCGTTGGGCACTACATCGCTGACGCAGTTGCCGAGGGCGGCTTTGGCGAGTGTCAATTGCTAACGATGCCGGCCGATACGGATATTCGCGACAGGGATGCGCTGCTTGAATCCATTGCTGCGGCCAAGCCAGACTGGGTTATTCATCTGGCCGCACGCAGCTTTGTGCCCGATTCCTTCGCTGATCCACGGCTCACCCTCGATGTCAACCTGCTCGGCACGCTGAATCTTTTGTCCGTGTTGCGGGAGTCGTCGTTCAAGGGGCGCTTTCTATACGTCAGTTCCGGCGATGTCTATGGGTCGGTCCCAGAAAGCGATCTGCCAGTGCTTGAATCCCGGCTTCCGGGTCCCCGCAACCCCTATGCCGTCAGTAAACTATCGGCCGAACTGCTGTGTCAGCAATGGCATTTCAGCGAAGGCCTCGATGTCATGGTTGCGCGCCCGTTCAATCACATCGGCCCACGTCAGGAAAGCCGTTTTGTGGTCGCTGGTTTGGCAGAACAAGTCAGCCGCATTGCTGCCGGGCTGCAGAAGCCCGAACTGGTTGTCGGGGACATCGATGTAAGTAGGGATTTTTCGGATGTCCGCGATGTCGTGAAAGCCTATGCAGCACTGCTGCGCAATGGCAGGGCCGGAAGTACCTACAACGTATCCTCCAGCCGCGAGGTTAAAATACGCTGGATACTGGACGAACTGTGTCGGCTGGGGGAGGTCGAGCCGGTGGTGCTGCAAGATGCGTCCCGGCTGCGATCGAATGAGCAGCGACGAATAGTGGCGAGCTCGGAAAGATTACATCGCGACACGAACTGGGAGCCTTCAATCCCACTCGAGGTTTCGCTCAGGCAAATTTTGGATCATTTCAGGACGACCAACGAATCATGAAGAAAAATGCACTCATCACCGGCATAACGGGTCAGGACGGCGCATATCTGGCCAAACTGCTGCTCTCCAAGGGCTATCAGGTGTTTGGCCTGGTGGCGCGTCGCGGTTCAGACATGCGTTGGCGTCTGCGTGAGTTGGGAGTAGAGGCAGACATCCAATACATCGAGGGCGATCTGCTCGACCTCTCTTCATTGGCACGAGCCCTTGAGGTGTCCCAGGCCGACGAGGTCTATAACCTCGCGGCACAGAGCTTCGTGGGCACATCATGGCAGCAGCCAGTGCTGACAGCGCAGGTCAGTGGTGTGGGCGCCATCAATGTCCTCGAGGCCGTGCGTATCGTCAATCCGAAAGCGCGCTTCTATCAGGCTTCGACCAGTGAGATGTTCGGACTCATCCAGGCGGAGAGGCAGGACGAGACGACGCCTTTCTACCCCCGCAGTCCCTATGGCGTCGCGAAGCTCATGGCGCACTGGGCAACGGTGAACTACCGCGAGAGTTTCGGTCTGCACGCGTCCAGCGGCATCTTGTTCAATCACGAATCGCCGCTGCGCGGTGTTGAGTTTGTCACCCGCAAAGTTACCCATGCCGCTGCGTCCATCAAGTTGGGCAAGCAAAAAGAACTTCGGCTTGGCAATATCGACGCACAGCGCGATTGGGGATTCGCGGGCGACTATGTCGAGGCGATGTGGCTGATGCTGCAGCAGCCACAGGCGGACGACTTTGTCATCGCTACCGGAATTACGACAACGGTGCGCGATATGTGCGAGATCGCGTTCCGGCATCTGGGGATGAATTACGACGACCACGTGACCATTGATCCACAGTTCTTCCGACCAGCGGAAGTGGACGTGCTGTTGGGTAATCCCGCCAAGGCAAAGGCCAAGCTCGGATGGGAACCCAAGACCTCGCTTGAAAAACTTATCACCATGATGGTCGACGAGGACGTTCGCCGCCTTGAGGCGCTGGGGTGAAAGTTGCCGTACTGACGGCCCGCTCGGCTACTGGGGTAGCGGGCGGTGCCGAACGATTCTTTGATGCGCTGGTTGAGGCGTTGCGACAGATCGGGCATGACGCCAGGGAGTTGCCTGTGCTCGCCGATGAGTCGACCTTTGGCGACATCGTGCAAAACTACCTTCATAGCTACGATCTGGACCTTGCCGATTACGATGTAGTGATCTCCACAAAAGCGCCGACTTGGATGGTCAGGCATCCCCGCCATGTCTGCTATCTGGTGCACACGATAAGGGTGTTCTACGACATGTACGAGTCTGCCTTTCCGGCGGACTCGCGTGAATCAAGAGACCAACGGGATCTCGTCCATCGCATGGATAATCTCGCGCTTGCGCAGCCGCATTGTCGACGCGTATTTTCGATAGGCAGCGAAGTTTCTAGGCGACTGCGTCAATGGAATGATTTGGATGCCGAGGTGCTGCATCCGCCACTGTGGACCAATGCGTTTCATCCGGGTCCGACGGGTGACTACCTGCTGCTGCCTGGGCGACTGCACCCGTGGAAACGAGTCGATCTCGTTATCCGCGCAATGCAGTACGTCAAGGCGCCTCTACGCTTGCTGATCAGCGGCACTGGCGAAGCAGAAGATGAGCTGCGCGCCATGGCCGGTCGCGATCCGCGGATAGAGTTTCTCGGGCGCGTATCCGATGAAGATCTGGTTGACCTCTATGCGGGGGCGTTTGCCGTACCCTTTACGCCGATGCGAGAAGACTACGGCTATGTGACGCTCGAGGCGTTTGCCAGCGGCAAACCTGTCATCACCTGCCAGGACTCCGGAGAGGCGGCGTGCATCGTGCAACATGGCGTGTCCGGTTATGTATGTGCGCCCGAACCAAAGTCCATCGGCGCGCATGTCGATCTACTATGGGCGGATAAAACACGTGCTGCGGGATTTGGTAAGGCGGGGCGCCAATGGGTGCAGACACTTTCCTGGGCCGATATTGCGGCCAAACTGATTGAAGCTTCAGTGATTTAGAGAGATTTAGAGAGATGATGGAAGAAGGGCGAATTCGGGTAACAGTTATCGATATGCAACCCATTACGCCTGCGGTAGGGGGAGGGCGCCTTCGATTGCTCGGTCTCTACCATGCGCTCGGATCTGAAATCGACTGCACCTACGTCGGAAGTTTCGATTGGCCCGGGGAAAGCTATCGCGATGAGCAAATCCGTCCGGGCCTGCGTGAGATAGTCGTGCCGCTCTCACAGGAGCATCATCAAGCCGCAGCGGAACTCTCCAAGGAGCTGGGCGGTGTAACGGCGATCGATGCTGCATTTCCCTTGCACGCAGCGCTTTCCACGGAATACCTGCGTGTGTCGCGCGAGCATATTCACAACGCGGACATCGTCATATTCAGTCACCCGTGGTGTTATCCGTCGCTAAAGGATGAGCTGAGTCCAGACCAACTGGTCGTCTACGATTCCCAGAATGTGGAAGTACTTCTCAAGGCAGAATCACTGGATGAGGGTGCCGCCGCACTCAAGGTTTTGAAGGTGGTGGCGAAGTCTGAGCGCGACCTCCTGCGGCGCGCGGATTTGGTGCTCACCTGTTCCGCCATGGATTCCGATCTCTATCAGAAAATCTTCGAAGTCGATCCCATAAAACTGCGTATCGTCCCCAACGGTACATTTGTAGATCGGTTCCCTGCGCCGGCGAGCGTAAACCCAAAGGTTCTGCGTGAGCGGTTGAACTTGCCAGTCGAGAAGTCGATTGCGATTTTCCTCGGTAGCAACTACGGCCCCAACAAGGATGCCGCTTTATTTATTGCACGCGTACTCGCGCCAAAATGTCCCAATGTATCGTTTGTTGTCGCTGGTGGCGTTGGTCAGATATTGGCGGGCGAGGCGATTACAGAAAACGTGTTGGTTACCGGTGAGGTAGACGATAACCGCAGAGATGAGCTGCTGTTGGCGGCGGACTTTGCACTCAACCCGATGGCGGCTGGCTCGGGCACGAATATCAAGATGTTCGATTACATGGCAGCGGGTTTGCCGATACTGACAACAGAAGTGGGTGCGCGCGGCATTGGCACTCGCGGCTCCGCTCCCATAGGCGTCTTTGTCGAGCCGTTGGAAGCCTTTGCTATTCAATGCGACGAAATGGTGGCCAATGCGACCGGAAATCTATCACTCAGGCAGTCGATACGCGATACCGTATCGGAGCATTTCGCATGGGAGCGGATATCCAGGGAAACTGGTCGCCTGCTTGCTCAGGCATTAAAGAGACATCGCGCCGGCGTGCTCGCCGCTCCACGGGTTGCCATACTGAGTACGTGGAACCTGACCTGTGGCATCGGAGAGCATTCCGTGTATCTCGCGGAAGCATTGATCGAAGCAGGCGCCAGTACGTTCATCTTGGGCAACACTCTGAAGGCACATCAGGCGTTGGGGTTTGAACGTGATCTCCACCTGCCTGTTTCACGTGTGTGGCACTGGGACAACCAGGGCTGGTCCGAGAGCATCATCGATCTGGACAGGTTTATCTCGGTGCTCGACCTGCTCCGGCCGAACATGTTGATTGTTCAGCATCACACGGCGTTTGTCCCCTTTTCCTACCTTGAGCGTGCAATAAAAATCGCTCGTTTCCGTGGCGTTTCCGTTGTGGTCGAGATGCACGATGCGCGCAAGATTTCGATCGAGCATAAAAATCGACTTGGTGAGCTGGGCGCCGTTCTGGTGTTTCATCATCCAGAAGAATTGGCGGGGCTGGACGAAAAATACCAGGAAAGATCCCAAGTCATTTCGTTGCCTATCCAAGGGGGGCGTCATTCCGCGAATCTGTCCCCAGTGGCGAAGACGCAAACTCCAACGATCGGCGGGTTCGGCTTCCTCAGGCCCTACAAAGGCCTGATTTTCGTGATACGGGCTATAGCCATATTGAGGCAGACCTATCCCACACTTCGTTACCGTGGATGGCATGCGGCATATATCGGTGACGACTCCGCTGGCTATCTGCGTGAATGCATGGAAGAAGCAGATCGCCTTGGCATCAGGGATGCCATCGACATCGACACGAGATTCCTCTCCATCGAGGAAGTCATCGCGAATCTCGAAGGAGTCGACGCGGTGCTGATGCCTTACGAGCCATCCGAAGAGGGCGGTAGCGCGGCGATCAACATAGCTCTGGCGGCAGGCCGGCCGACAGTGGCGTCACCTTCCAGCATTTTCCGGCCAGTCTCTGATGTGGTTTATATCGTGGAACGGCATGATTCTGAAGCTTACGCCGACGCGATAAGTAGAATTATTTCCGATCCGGCAGTGACTGAAGAAATGTGCAAAAGAGCTTTAGCCTGGGCAGAAGGCAATTCGTATAACGCCGCGGCGAGACGTATCCTTGCCCTCGAACATCACTAGTGGCTTGAGTATAAATATGATGTACGCGGCTCAACGAGTTTGCGTAAAGGGGGAGGGATGAGCGAGCAGCCGAAGAACAGGGTGATTCGAGTCGATGATGTGCTCGAATGGACTGTTGTGTGGGTAGTTGTTGCGAGCGCTTTGGGCGTCGCAAGTACGCTGATCGGCCATTTTATGGCGGCGCAGATCTGCGTTGCCACCACGTTGCTGACGGCGCTCTACGGATATCGTCGGCAACGTGAGCCTATTTCTGGACATCCGCCCAAGTGGGCGCATATTGCGTTGCTGCTGCTGATCAGCCTGTTCTTCAGGTTGCCAGCCTTCAACTTCGTATTAGGCGGCCAGGACGAGGGGCTGTACGTCAACATGGCTCAGCACATCGAGCAGACAGGTGGTCTAGCTGTTCGTGATGCGGCTCTTGATAACTTGCAGGGAGGGCCATTCGTCGAGCGATACCTGGCTGAGAACAGGGATGTGTACGCGGACGATGAGGGCGGAAAGGTGGGTGACTTCGTCCTTGGTTTTCACGTCCGGAGCCCAGGAAGCAGTGATCTCGATTTTCGATTCTATCCACTCTTTCCTGTGTGGATGGCGATTTTCTCTGGAATTTTCGGAAGCGCTTTTGGCGTCTATGCACTGACACTGTTCGCTTTGTTGTCGGTAATTTTCATTTACCGACTTACATTGGTATTGACGAATTCGCCCAGGGCGGCGCTGTGGGCCGGATTACTGCTCGCCCTCAATCCGCTGCACGCATTCTTTTCAAAATTTCCGGTCACCGAAGTCCCTGCACTAGCGCTATCGCTGATCGGCTTCACGTATCTGGCAATGTTCTGGAATGCCGAGCCCAAGGCACGCTACGCACGCTGGTTGATATTGTCGGCACTCGGTTTCGGAGCGATGTTCGTTACCCGGATCAGTGGGTTCATGTATGTGCCTTTTTTTATTGCGATGGCCTTGGCTGGCTCCCTGGCCGATCCGGATCGTTCCCGCCAGCGACTTATAAATGGCTGGGCCCTGGCCACTGTGGCGTTGTTCGCCTTGTCAGTGATCTACGGTCTGCAATGGACGCATCGATACGCGGTAGAAATTTATCGCGCCGCCTTTGAGGGTGCATTTCACCGCCACTGGCGAATCGGCGCAGCAGCTGTCGCGGTGTTAATACTTCTTCTCTGGCCCATCATCGCCTTCATGGGACGGCAGCGCGATGGGCTCTTGCCGGGAGAGTTCCTGGTAACGCTAGGGCGTCGTGCCATTGGCCCAATCGTCATCATTGGTCTGATCCTGGGTATCTACAAGATTTATCAGCTTGGCTGGACGACGCACTTTCGCGGCGATGCCGTACTGGACACCAGATGGGGACTCGCTGGGCACCAATGGCTAGCCGTTCGAGCCAGCAGTCTGGCCACCTTGTTCGTCTATCTGGGCCCTCTTTTGCCGCTTGCATTTCTTGGTTTGGTAGTGCGTCGCAAAAATGATCCGCGTGTTGAATTTCTCCGCCTGTTCACGGCTGGTTTCTTCGTCTACGTCGTGCTTCTGCAATGGATACTGCCGTACGGTCCTTATTACGCGCGCTACCTGCTCAGCGAAATGGTGCCATACGGACTGTTGTTCATAGTGTTTACGTGGGAGCTGATGCCGCAAGGTAACTGGCGGCGTACGCTAACAGCGGTGATGGCGATAACTCTGATCTACGGTGGTGTGGCCAGTACTGCCCAACTAGGAAAGAGGGAAAACGCTGGCCTGTACGACTCTTTGTCGAGATTGCTGGCGCCTGTGGATAGTGGCGATGTGATCTTGCTTGATGACGACGTCAAGGAGGGGATCAACATTAGCGAGATCAAGACCCCGATGATGTTCACGTTCAATCGTTCCGTGGTCACTGTGAGCGCTGCAGATTTAGCCAACCCTTCGTACATTGCCGCATTGAACTTGCGTTACGGCGAGGTATTTCTTGTTTCGCTTTCGGCAGAGACGCCGCAGGGTTTCACATCTGTAGGCAGCACGCCGATCAATGTTTTGGCCTTCGTATGGACACATTTCTACCCGCGCAGCGTTTCCGTGCGAGAGAGCACGATTCTGCATCTGTATCGTTTGGTGCGGCCCACTTTTCCGCTTGACGACCTGCAGAGCTTCAAAGCGCCCGGGGCGTGGAACGAGTGGCTGGTAGACGGTTGGGGTGCTCTGGAAAGTAACGGCGTCTGGAGCATTGGTGCGCACGCCGAAATTGATATTGACCCACAGCAGCTACCGCGCATAGCGCAGGGCATTCGCCTGAACTTTGGAATTCACGCACTGGTTACACCAGCACACCCACAGCAGCGAGTTCTGGTAAGCGTCAATGGTCTTTCTGCTGGCGACAAAACCGTTGTATACCCGGATGCCGATGCACAAATTGATGTGAAGATCCCGGTGGCAACATTGAGTGCAGGACAGAAAATCCGCCTCCGCTTCGATCTACCCGACGCAGTGACCCCAAATTCAATTGGACTGGGCGGTGACCCGCGTTTGCTTGCCATCATGCTTGAGACAATGACAGCTTCGGCACTTGAACAAGGCCCACAGCTTTCACCGCCACCCTCTGAGCATCCATCATCGAGAATCAAGCCCAGTCTTCGACATTGAGAACCAACCATGCTGAATTGTTTCAAAGCTTACGATATTCGTGGCCGTGTTCCTGACGAATTGAACGAAGAGGTCGCTTACCGCATTGGCCGCGCGTTCGCGCAGATCCTGGATTGCGACGAAGTTGTAGTGGGCCAAGATGTCCGTATCGATAGTCCGTTGCTGGCTGCGGCAGTTACGCGTGGCTTGAATGATGCGGGAACGTCGGTCATCGACATAGGACTGTGTGGTACGGAAGAAGTGTATTTCCAGACCGCGCATCGTGGTGTCGGTGGCGGCATCATGGTGACTGCCAGCCACAATCCGATGGATTACAACGGCATGAAGCTCGTGCGCGAAGGCGCTCGTCCCATTAGTGGCGATACCGGCCTCAGGGATATCGAGGCATTGGTCGAGTCAGGCGCTTTTTCGCAGCCCGGACCAATAGGCAGTACTCGCGTGGATGCCGACAAATCCGCCTATATCGAACATTTGCTTGGCTACGTCGATCGTGCCGCGCTTCGTCCGCTCAAGATCGTTGTGAACGCCGGCAACGGCGGGGCGGGTTTGGTGATCGATGAGCTCGCGCCGTTTCTGCCGTTCGAATTCATCCGTATCCATCATGAGCCTGATGGCAATTTCCCCCATGGCATACCCAATCCATTGCTGCCGGAGAATCGAGCCGCCACAGCCGAGGCTGTGCGGGCGCACGGCGCTGACTTTGGTATTGCATGGGATGGTGACTTCGACCGCTGTTTCTTTTTCGATGCTGACGGCCAGTTCATCGAGGGCTATTACCTGGTTGGCCTGCTGGCGGCACAACTGTTGATTAAATCTCCCGGCAGCAAGATCGTGCATGATCCGCGCCTGACCTGGAACACCATTGATCTGGTCAAGGCCGCCGATGGCGTGCCGGTCATGAGCAAGACAGGTCATGCCTTCATCAAGGAGCGCATGCGCGCCGAGGACGCGCTCTACGGTGGCGAGATGAGCGCTCACCACTACTTCCGCGATTTTGCCTATTGCGATTCGGGAATGATCCCCTGGCTGTTGATTGCCGAACGTGTCAGCAGCACAGGCATCCCACTGGCGCAGATGGTCGAGCAGCGTATTGCTGCCTACCCATGCAGTGGTGAGATCAACTTCAAGGTGGGTGACGCGGCCGCCGTCGTCCAGCAGCTGTACGATCGCTACGCATCGGAGCCTTCGGCCACGACCGACTATACGGACGGTCTTAGCATCGAATACCCACAGTGGCGTTTCAACGTCCGATCCTCCAACACCGAGCCGCTGCTGCGGCTGAATGTGGAATCGCGTGGCAGCGCCGCGCTGACAGCCGAGATGACCAAGGAGTTGCGTCGGCTGATCGAGGGCTGACACGTACCCTGTGATGGCGAAGGAACGGGGCTCCGCTCCTTCGCCATCGCGATATCAGGCGCGACCGTAGACGTCTTCCATGCGCACGATGTCGTCTTCACCGAGGTAGCTGCCGGATTGCACCTCGATCAGTTCCAGTGACACCTTGCCGGGATTGCGCAAACGATGCACGGCGCCCAGGGGCAGGTAGGTGCTCTGGTTCTCGCTGATCAGAAACACATCATCGTCGCGCGTGACTTCGGCAGTACCCGAGACGACGATCCAGTGTTCGGCACGGTGATGGTGTTTCTGCAGACTGAGCGAGGCGCCAGGCTTGACCGTGATGCGCTTGACCTGGAAGCGATCGCCCATGTCGATCGAATCGTAGCTACCCCAGGGGCGATAGACCTTGCGATGGAAGAGGTGCTCGGGACGATTGGCTGCCTTCAACTGATCGACGATCTTCTTTACATCCTGAACGTGGTCACGCGTAGCCACGAGCACAGCATCGGGCGTGTCCACCACGACAAGGTCGTGGACACCAAGCAGGGCTACCATGCGACGGTCTGAACCTCGCACATAGCAATTCTGGCTGTCCAGCGCGAGTACGTCACCCTCAAGGCGGTTGCCATCAACATCACGCTCAGAGGCGGCCCACAACGCGGCCCACGAACCGATGTCGCTCCAGTCGCAGCTCACCGGAACCACCGCCGCGCGCGTCGTTTTCTCCATCACCGCGTAATCGATCGAATCTTCGGGGACCTTGCCGAAAGCCTCTTTGTCGATGCGCACGAAATCGAGATCGGCGTGTGCACTTTCAAAGGCCGCGGTGATGCCTGCATGCATGGCGGGCGCGTGCTGTGCGAGCTCATCCAGCAGGCGCCGCGCCTGAAACATGAACATGCCCGAATTCCAGTCATAGGCGTCGGTTTTAAGATACGCCTCGGCCGTGACGCGATCGGGCTTTTCCACGAAGGCATCGACCCGGTAGCTATCATCGCTCAGCGACTCGCCACGTCGGATGTAGCCAAATCCAGTTTCCGGCGCATCCGGACGGATGCCAAAGGTCACCAGCCAGCCCTTTGCCGCCAGCGGTAGTGCTTTGTGCACCGCGTGGGTGAAGCTGTCGGTATCGCCGATCAGATGATCAGCGGGCAGCACGAGCAAGGTCGCATCGGGATCACGGCTCATAGCCTGCATCGCGGCGAGCGCAATGGCCGGCGCCGTATTGCGTGCAACCGGTTCCAACAGGATGGTAGCGTCGGATATCCCAAGCATCTGCAGCTGTTCCGCGACGAGGAACCGATGATCCTCGCTGCACACGACGACCGGACTGGCGGCATCCGGCAAGGTCCTGGCGCGTTCAACGGTTTGCTGGAACAGCGTCGAATCGCCAACGAGCGGCAGAAACTGCTTAGGCAGGTTCTTGCGTGACAGCGGCCATAGCCGGGTGCCGCTGCCGCCGCTGAGGATGACCGGAATCAACATGTAAAACTCCTTTACGAATTCAAATCGCGGAACCAATGCTCCAAGCCAGCCATTGTCCGAAAGGACGGGGCGATACGCCAGTGTTGGATATGTTTACCGGGGCGCGCTGAATGCGGGCTGCCTCCCACCCTCATCAGTGCCCGTTGGCGACTATCGGCAGCATCCCGCGGACTGTGTCCTATTCCTGCCGATATTCGATGTGTTGCAGGCGCCGATCGATGCGTTCAAGAAGCTTGCGGTTTGTGGCAATGAGGTCACCGATGACACCCATCATGAACAACAGCAGGCCCGCAATGATGCACAGGGCGCAGAAAATCACTGATTGCACGTGACCCTCGCCATTGCTCTCGAACAAGAACCACAGAAAGCGCACACCAGCGACCACCCCCGCCAACGAGAAGATAGTTCCAAAGAAAGCGAAGAACTTCAGCGGTTTGTAGATCACGAACACGCGCAAGATGGTGACTAGCGAGCGCTGCACATAGCTGGAAATGCTCTTGACGAGCCTTGACGGCCGCAGATCGGCGTTCGTGTGAATTGGAACGGAGATCACCCGCATGTTGCTCTGGCCCGCCTGGATGATTGTCTCGAGCGTGTACGTGTAGGCGTTGAAAACGTTCAATCGCATGGCGGCTTCGCGCGAAATCGCTCGGAATCCGCTGGGAGCGTCGGCCACGTCGGTGCGACTGGCGACGCGTACAGCCCAGCTGCCGAGATGCTGCAGCTTCTTCTTGATCCAGGAGAAATGCTCGGTCTCGCTGATCGGTCGTGCACCGATCACGATTTCGGCATCGCCCGCCAGGATAGGCGCCGTCAGTTTGGGAATGTCGGCACCACTGTACTGGTTGTCGGCATCCGTATTGATGATCACGTCGGCGCCCAGCTTCAGACAAGCGTCGATGCCGGTCATGAAGGCCTCAGCGAGGCCGCGGTTCACCGGATGACGCACGACATGATGTACGCCATTCCGGCGTGCGACTTCTGCCGTGTTGTCAGTCGAGCCGTCGTCGATGATCAGCCATTCAACCGTGCTGAAGCCCGCAACCGCACGAGGGATTTCCGCGAGAGCGATAGCCAGGGTCTCGGCTTCATTGAGGCAGGGGATCTGGATGATGAGCTTCATGAATCTCCTTGTAAGCTGAATCGGTCAGATGCTCACAGATAACAATGAATGGTTGACCGTTAAACAAAGTGTCTTAGCGGAGCATTTGCGCGAGAACTTGCATAAAGACATTATTCTTTAGTGTCAGACTCAAACGCGAGCGACCGCCACAAGGTTGAGTGAAGGTTGCAGTTCGGGGGCAATCTGAATAGCAGATTCATCAAAGTCGAAATTACGAGGTGCGGACTTCGCTTCCGGGCGTCCGCGCAGTGAATGCACTACGTCGAGCAGTTTGACGCGCAACGAATTCGGAATAAATGGAAGGGTGAAGGGGAGAGCCAACCACTTCATCTTGCGACATCTTCGTAGCTCAATGGCGATTACATCGGGATTTCCACCCATGCGCAGCATCTGTACGGACGAAAATTGGTACTGCATTGTCGACATCAGTGAGCTGGCACTGTATTCCTTTACGTGCCAGCGATTCCATGGCCGTTGCAGCGGAAGTAAACGCGTGCTTCGATCGGGGGTGACCAAGATAAGCGTGCCACCTGGTGCCAATACACGACGAATCTCGCCAAGATAATGGTCGACGTCCACAACATGTTCGAATACCTGGAACGAAAGTACCGTATCGAAAGTTCCATCGGCGAAGGGAAGCGGAGCGGCGGGATCGATACTACGGAAGCGAAGATTTTCGCGATGGAATTGGCTGCTTGCATACGCGATGGTGTCCGCAGCAACATCGATCGCGTCCACGCTGGCGGCCAACTCTGCCATACGTGCTGAGCCGTAACCGCTTCCACAGCCGTAGTCCAGGACCCGCTTGTTCTGGACGAATGACTCGGCGAAACGATATGTGGCTACATGCATGAGATAGATCACGTAGTCCTCGATGGAGGACTTATAGTGCTCCACGATCATGCGTTCGCCGGTAGGTTCAAGTTTCATCATCTTTACCAGTTGGATAGCCGCCAGCCTTTACAAGAGTGCGCTCGCGCAGCACAAAAAGCGCGAGTGAACCCGCGAGGAAACAGAGAATATCGCCGATCGTCGTCGCCAGTCGCAGGGCGATGATGATCAATAGCGCATCTGGCCGCGTATAGGTGAACTGGAGCAGGCCGAGCATGATGCCTTCGCGTACCCCTAGTCCCGCCGGAGCGCCGGGTGCAAAAAAGCCGACCACCCACGCGAGCGCGAAACTGCCGGTAAGCAGAGGCCAGTGTATTTGCTGGTTGGGTAGTAAGAGCATCACCATAGCTGTGATGCCCGCGCCAAACACGAGATAGTTCAGGGCATAGATGCCAAGCGCATAAACGAGTGTGCTGCCACGTGGCAAAGTTACGCGCCCGCCATTCCTGTCCTGAAGCCTGGTTTCTCCGCGCAGCAATCGAAGCAGAATACGCCGGCCCAATATCATGGTCAGGGCACATATGCATGCCAGGATAATGATGGCTGGTACGGCGATGGCGCCGTGGTGTCTCAAAACGTCCGAGCTCATACCTGACTGGCTGCAGCCAGCAACCCCAACGATCGTCGCTGCAATGACCGCGAGAATGGCTTCGGTCACAACAGTAATACTGTAAGGGCGCAATGGAATGCCGCGCTCGATCGACATGGCCGCCCGACCGATGTGCTGGCCCACGTTTCCCGGGATGTATTTGGCTAACTGGGTGACGCCCATGATGATGCTGAGCTCGCTCCAGTTTTTGGCAACATTACAGCCAGCCAAAAGGCGGCGCCACGCCAGCGCACTCATCGGGATGATCAACGAATAGCTTATCGCTGCTATTCCGATACCTGTGATTGCGGAGACCGAGACATACGCGGACAAATCCTGTGCGCGCAGAACGCGCACAGCGTAGAGCACGAACGCCGCGGTGGCACCGAAACCAAGAAGAAGGCCGAATCGTCTGACCCATAGCCTCATGTTCGTCGTGCTTTTACGAGATAGCCACTTCCCATGTCGGAACGGACGAACCACTGCTGAATACCTAAGAATGTGCGCAGCGCGAGCTTGCCAGGTGCTGAGGAAAGCAATGGGTATATCTTCAAATGCGGACCGCGATCGATACCGCTGCGGTCGTTGTTTCGCTGCCTGTTTTCTTCTGAACTACTGTCACGAAGGATGCGTTTTGCATAAGTTCGGGCGCTCATGCGTTCGCTGAGGTTGGTAAGAGGAAACCCGTAGCATTCATGGCACTCAGGCGTGAATCCTGTTTCACGCAAGAGTTGCAACAAGGGATCTCTCTCGTAGCGACGGAAGTGACCGGCCCATTCATCGCCCGCTGTCCACATTTGCATATGTGCGGGCACCGAAAGTAATAACGTCCCGTTAGGGACCAGCCAGTCGTGCCACTGCAAAAGTGCCTCGCGATCGCGATCGATGTGTTCAAGGACATCAAACGAAAATAATGTGTCGAATGCATTGTTCCAGTGCGCGCCGGCTTCGCCGTGAATCGGGATGTTCTGCCCGGAACGCGCTATGACTGTCTCGGCTAGAGATCGGGCGGCAGCGGACGGCTCAAGCCCCGTGCACTGAAATCCGCGGCGTGCGGCTTCGATCAAAAGCATTCCTGCTCCAGGTCCAACTTCAAGCAATCGTCCCGGTTTTAGCTTGTCGAGTTGGCGCAGAATGCGAGCTCGACGCATCAGGTAACGCGGCGCGGGAACCCATCCCAGGTCTGGTGCGGCCGGCCCGAGAAAACTGTCTTCAATCATTTCGTGGCGCTCCACTCTTAAGCGGCCATTGTTGCGCCAGATCGAGAAACTGGGTGCCAATGGCCTTCTCATCGATCGCGTCGATGGCCTCATCGTGACAAGAAATAGCACGCCTCCAATCCGCTGCATGAAAATGTTCATTCACAGCCTGGGCGAGTGCCTCTGGATCTCCTTCAGGCACCAAATAGACGCATCCCCGGCGTGGCTGCAACAGTTCACGAATAGCTGGAGAATCGCGCGTAATCAAAGGACGCCCCATGGCAACAATCTGGAATACTTTGTTTGGGATCACGTTGGCTGCTTTCTCTGATTTCCCAAAGATGCCCAGGCAGAGATCCGCTTCTGCGATCCAGTTTTGCAGCTTGTCGTAGTCTACCCAGTCAATCCATCGCACTTTCGGCAGTCGCACTGAATCAAGCATTGCTCGAATGCTGTCGGCTTCCTGTCCACGTCCGATCAAGGTCCACTCGATAGGGGCGTTCTTCAATATTCGGGCAGCTTCAATAATCGTGGAAATACCATGCAAGGGTATGAATTGTCCATAAAAAAGGACTTTCAATGAAGCATTTTCGGCGCGGGGCGATATCTCATCGTTTGCGGTGAATTGTGCGGTCTCTGCGCCGACCCAAACTGCGCCGCATGATTCAACGGGCAAATCGAACAGCGATTCGATGCGGCGCGCGTGTGCTCGCGTGTCCATGAAAGCAAGGTCAACCCGGCGAAGAGCCCGCCCTTCGAGACTGCGTAGGCACAGGGCCCAAAGGCTATCTGGCCGTAACAACTTCCTGTCTTCGATGATCGTGTCGTAGAGCGAGATAAAAACATCCCAGGCGACCGGAATGCGACGCAGGCGTCCAACGAAAGTCGCGACAAAGGCATCGAGAATACCCGGATATCCAATTAGCAGAAGATCAGGTTTCGGCGCTCGGGCCAGTCGCCAGATCAGCCGCGGATAGGCAAGCAGCCAACGTGCGAGAAGACGCAGGCGGAAGCTCATCTTTTTAACCTGTGATTTATCCTCGACCCCCTCCCAAACTGAGCTGTGGATTTCCTCCAGATCGATACCGACGGCAAGCATTCCTGCACACAGGATGCGTATGCGAGGTTTGCCCGTGTCATAGGTTCCCCAAAGAAGAACACGCATTCGAATTTTCTCTTGCTTCAAAAAATCTCGATCTATGGCGTGATCGCCCAGGAGATCGTGATCAACGTTGGGATCGGCTCGATCCAATGTAACGCCATACCTGCCCAGACATACAGGACGCCGCCGGATAGCACGGCGCTCTCGGCTACGGCTGCAGGCTCCATCGCCTCATGCTGAACATGCCAGCTCGCTTGGCGAGCTTATCGGCTATTGCCCCGCTCATGAAGGTCGATTGTCGCTCTTTCTGGACCACTGATGCCGAGCACGGAAAGTGCAGGATCAGTCATGACTTCATGTAATCATTTCGCCAGGTTCCGTCGCGACTTTCCCACGGAAGGTTACGCTGGAGCAGTCCGGTTGATATGGGTCGTTTCCCAGATGGGCAGGTGGTGCGAATCCTGTGCTAGTTTCCCTGTTTCAGGCATACGTCCCGATCTGCAACCGGACCGAATAACTTTGCTTCAACAAGCACACTGACCCTATGACTAATAGATCCATCCGCTTCATCCAGGTTTTTCGCGGCATAGCGGCGCTTCTTGTGGTGCTCTGGCACGCGAGCCGCTATGTGGGGCCGTATGGCACGGGCACCGGCGCGATGTTGTTTCAGGCAGGCGCATCGATGGGTGTCGACCTCTTCTTCCTGATAAGCGGCTTTATCATGGTCTATACCACGGCCAGCAATGATGGATCATTTCACTATTTGATGGATTTCTTCGTCAAGCGCTTTACCCGCATCTGGCCGGTCTGGGCCATTGCTCTCGTCATCTACATTGCGGCGAAATGGGACCTGTCTTATCTGACCGATATTCCAAGGCTCAAGTGGTTTTTGCACTCGCTTGCCTTCATTCCTACCGCTGGGGTGAGCGGTGACATCGCTCCTGTATTCGGCTTTCCGATTCTGGGCGTGGGCTGGACTCTCAATTACGAGATGTACTTCTACCTATTTTTTGGCGCGTGTATGTTGTTTGGGCGCTGGAGGTGGCCGGCAATGGCGGTATGGCTGCTCGTCACGCTCATTGGCATCCCTTACGTCACCGGCCGCCTGGGCGGCATCGACGGTTGGCAGGCATGGCTTTCCCCGAATACAGACTATCACTACCACCCGCGCTATATCAGCCTGATCACCAACCCACTCATTCTCATGTTTGCCGTCGGCGCGGCCATTGCAAAGCTCTATCAATCGAGTTTCGTGATAGAGAGCCGCTTCTATCTGCATCTGGCGATGTTCCGCGGTGGCTTTGGTGATCTGGCAGTACATGTACCCGCTGCGAACCGACCATGGTGTTCTTCAATGGGCCTCAGCCTGATACCACTAATGACGGTTTTCTGCATCGCCAGCAAACGCATCGAGATCCCGGCTCCCAACTGGCTGGTCTATCTTGGCGACATCTCGTTTTCCCTATACCTGCTGCACGGTACGGTGCAGGAGTCATTCGATCGCCTTGCAAGAATTCCCGGGCTGGACAGGATTTCTACCGGGTACTCTGCGATCGTTTTGAGTACGGCGATTGCCATCGCGGCGGCAGCACTTTCGCACCGCTATATCGAGCGCGGGCTTTGCGAATATCTCAAACGTATCTCACTGGCCCTGATCGATTTGCGCGGCAAACCTAAAGAGGTTCTGCGTACTGTCACGTCGTAGTGCTCTTTGTCAGATAGGTTACGTAGTCACTGAGTTCCCATTGGTAGCCGGAGGCAAGTGTGAGTAACAATCTAGTGAGCAAGGAAACTGAGCTGTTCAGGGCGCTTCTCGACTTTGCCGAGCTGCCGCCGCAATTGGCATCCACGCCCGACACCATTGCAGCAAGCCTGCCGAAAGCGCGCGAGGTGGTCGAAGAGGTTGCTGCTATTGGTTTGAGCGAAGGCTACGTCGGTTATTTCAAGGCCTCGACTGAGCGATACGCGCATTATCTTGCTGCGGCGATTGTCCTGCTTGAGCCTGAAAGTCGCATCCTCGATGTGGGTAACGCGCCAGGCCACGTGGGTATCGGACTTCATCTGCTAGGCCACAAGGTCCGCGGACTCAACATGAATTCTGAATACCGCTCCAACTATGCGTCCCCTGATTGGCTCACGACATTCGATGTTATCGAGATGAACTTCGAACACGAGCCGATCCCTGTCGCTGATGGAAGTTTCGATGCGGTCATCTTCACCGAAGTGCTCGAGCACATCGCTACTCGCAATCCGGTTCAAGTGCTTGGCGAACTCAAGCGGGTTTTGCGTCCGGGGGGGCTGATGATTTTTTCGACCCCGAACGTGTGCAACATATCCAACATATATGCGCTATTGCACGGCCGAAACATCTTCTGGGATAAGGAGATCTTCTACGGCAGCCTTGACCGCCACAATCGTGAGTACACGCCCGCGGAAGTGCGGCAGTGCTTCGCGGAGGCGGGTTTCGAGGAGGTTGAATTCTGGGGTTTGAATGATCATTCAAACTGGAGAGGCGGCGGAAACATGTTCACTTATGAGTTCATAGGTCAGTATGGGATAGATCATCCATTACTTCGAAACACAACGGTTGCCGTGTATCGTGCTTGATCTCGCAAGGTAGTCTTAGCGCCTGCATTCGCTTCCAGGATCGGAGGGTGCAGTGGGAAAGGGGTTGGTTGACAAGGGCTGAGGAATTTACGGTATGGGTATCTTTTCCTGGATGACGTCGCGTTCGAGGCTGCGGGCTCAGGTGGCACAGACTGAGGATGTATTCGGCGATGAGCAGTGCAGGGTAGTCGGACTGTTGTCCACGAATGGCTTTGGCGACATGTATCTGCCAGATCGCTTTAGATGGATCAGTGCTCGCGCAACATGCGAATGTCGAGTAGCAGCTCGGCAGATTGCTGACCCTTACATCTTGATCAGGGCGATTCCTTCAAGGACGGATCTTCCGGTCGTGCTATCCATACGTTTTAACGGTGTTGAGCTGGCTGACCAGCCTGTTCCCGGGTATGGAACCTACTATTTCCCCATTCCTGCGAGTGCACTCGGCAAAGTGCGGAGAGAATGGGCTGGAGTTGAATTGCAGGCCTGCGTCGGCAATAGCGTCACCAGCCCGGAGAACGCGGCGGTTGCGCTTTACGAGGCGCGAGTCATAGATGCCGCGCATGATGATTTTCCCGATAAGCACGAATTTGCCGGCAAGCTTTCGCTGTTCACCGGGGCTGGTGGACATTTTTTTGAGGCTATGTCTCAGCACCCGTTCCGGCCCGAGCATCGCCTGCTTGAAGTTGGATCGGGAGAAGGACATCTAGCTTTGCTGACCTCTGCATTCTCCGGCGCAAGCGTGACCGGTATCGATGTGTGCGAGTACGAGCACGGGCAAGTCCCAACGGTCGAACAAAGGCTGATGGCAGAGTTTCGCCTGCATCGAAGCATGATGCCCCAGATTCCGGGCCTTGAGGTTCTGACGAATCCTGACGGTCTCTCCGCCACTATGCGCCGCACAAACTACCTGACAATGAGTGCGGAGGAAATGCGTTTTAGCGATGAGAGCTTCGACTTCATTTATTCGCTGAATGTGATGGAACATATTGGAAACCCTGAGCGCGCGCTGCAGGAAATGTATCGCGTGCTTCGCCCTGGCGGCCGAGTTCTTCTACAGTATTCGCCATTATATTATTCCGACAGCGGCTCGCACCTCCCGGGGACGCTGGGATTGAACCGGCCATGGGCTCAGCTCGTCATGACGCGTGACGAGATCAAACGGGTCATTACCGAATCGGGTGGCGTTACCAACGAGGTCGACAACATCCTGGATAGCCTCAACGGCTGGCCACCTCAGCGCTACTACGATGCTTTCGAGCGATCCCAGTTCAAGGTTGTTTTGCACGAAAGCTTGCGTGGATTCACCATGGATGGCTCCGGTGAGTCGCCTGAGTACAGTGAGTTGCGCAAGACATATAGCGAGATCGATTTGACTACTTATGCCATGAGCTGGGTTCTTGAGAAACCACATTGATCAAGCGGTGCTAAACCACTAAGGGGTTTTTCCCGGCTCTGCCGGGAGCGTGGTAGAAGCTCGGGATTTACGGGAGTCCACACAGAAATCCAACTCGTGAGCTACCAAGCACACGAGAGGGGAATCCACCGATGGACGAGTACGAGTCCTTAAACCACACGCAATGGGAGTGCCTGTGGCGCGTAGTGATCATCGCGAAGTGTCGTCGTCGCACGTTGTACGTCGAGCTTCGAAAGTATCGGCAGGATATTCCATGCGGATGTCGCAGGTTTGTTGGATCGCGAGGAGCAGGCCCGGCAGGCCAGTGATCGAGCTGTCTGGTACCGGCCGGCTCGCCTCCAGCGTTCATGGACGCTTTACAGCTTCCGAATGCGCTAACCCTCGGCGTCGGCTGTGATTCCTTGCCGGCTACTTTTCCGCTTGTCGTGGGGCGCCGTTACAATGCATGCCCTTCCGGACTCAGGTAATATATTGCGGCAGCCTAGGGCTTGGGAGCATCAAATCTGTTGGCGGATCATTTCGACGACGTCTCGTGACGTCAGGCGGGACGTGGCTCGGAGCCTCGAGTGAAACGTCGGCTGCCTGTCGATCGCTACCGATTCAAACATGGAGAACAACTTGAGCCAGATTCTGGTAACCGGCGGTGCGGGCTTTCTGGGTTCCCACCTGTGCGACCGTCTCATTGAAGCGGGGCATGACGTCCTCTGTGTGGATAACTTTTTTACAGGCTCCAAGGACAACATCCGTCACCTAATCGGACACCCGTCGTTTGAGCTCGTGCGACACGATGTAACGTTCCCGCTCTATGTCGAAGTCAAGCAGATCTATAACCTCGCGTGTCCCGCATCTCCGGTTCATTATCAGCACGACCCGGTCCAAACAACGAAGACCAGCGTTCACGGCGCCATCAACATGTTGGGGCTGGCCAAACGCGTTGGCGCACGGATTCTCCAGGCCTCCACGTCCGAGGTCTATGGTGACCCGGAAGTCCATCCGCAGCCGGAATCGTACTGGGGTCGCACCAATCCCATCGGTATCCGTAGCTGTTATGACGAAGGCAAGCGCTGTGCCGAAACGCTGTTCTTCGACTATTGGCGCCAGCACCAACTGGAGATCAAGGTGATGCGGATCTTCAACACGTATGGCCCACGAATGCATCCCAACGATGGCCGCGTAGTGAGCAACTTCATCGTGCAGGCACTGAAGGGAGAGCCAATCACAATCTACGGCGAAGGTACACAAACCCGCAGCTTCTGTTATGTCGACGACCTGATCGAGGGTATGCAGCGACTGATGGCCAGCGACGCTGACATCACCGGTCCGATCAATATTGGCAACCCGGGCGAGTTCAGCATGCTACAGCTGGCCGAAAAGGTCATTGCGCTGGTCGGCGGCAAGTCGAAGATCACTTTCATGCCGTTGCCGAGCGATGACCCCAGGCAGCGTCAGCCGGACATCACGCAAGCCAAGGCGAAGCTCGACTGGAGCCCCAAGGTTTCGCTGGATGACGGCTTGAAGGAAACCGTGGCCTACTTTCGCAACCGGCTCGGAGCTTGATCGCCCATGCGTCACCCCAAGCTGATTGTTGTCGCACCCGTGTTCGAAGACACGGAAGCGTCGACCATACTTTTTTCTGAACTGGCGAAATCCTGCGGTACGGACATTCATATCGTTGCCGTTGATGATGGCTCGGTGCGACAGCCGCTCACTTTGCAGGGTATGCAGGACGCCAACGTAAGTGGCACGGTGATCAAGCTAAAGCGCAATGTCGGCCACCAACGCGCCATTGCCGTCGGTCTTGGCTACGTTGCGGAACATTTCAGCCAGATAGACCGCGTGGTCGTCATGGATTCCGATGGAGAAGATCTCCCGGAGACTATCGACAGTCTCCTCGACGATCTGGACACGACCGAGGTCGACGTGGTGGTGGCTCAGCGTAAGAGCCGCGTGGAAACGCTGCGGTTCAAAACGTTCTACCTAGTATACAAATGGCTTTTCAACTTGCTTACTGGCCGCAAGATCAGCTTCGGCAACTTCATGGTCATGACTGCACCCGCCGTCCGTCGTCTCGCTTCCATGGGCGAACTGGCGACCCACGTAGCCGGCACGGTATTGGTGTCACGACTGCGCTGGCGCACCTGCGCGGTCGACCGCGGTCCCCGCTACGCAGGCAAGAGCAAGATGAACTTTGTCGGCCTGGCCCTGCATGGCTTCAAGGGGCTGATGATTTTTGCCGAGGATGTACTCGTCCGCGTAGGTATCGCCTGCGCCGGTGTCGCAGTGCTCTCTCTTTTGGGTGTTACGGCAGCCGTCGTACTCAAGGCGATTGGATATGCCACGCCAGGCTGGTTCTCCGTGGTACTCGGCCTGCTGTTATTGGTGTTCCTGCAGACCGGCGCCATCACACTCATGACTCTCATGCTTACGGGCATTACGCGCAGCAGCACCGTGCTCCCGCTAGACTACGCACTGCTGGTCGACACGGTGCTTTCAACGGCCGATGTCAGCCACGATGGATAGTCTGTTTCGGCACCAGCCAGTCCGTTACCTCATTAACGGACTGGTCGCCACGGGTGTCAGCTACGCAGTACTAAATGTCTGCATCCAGCTGCTTCACGTGCCCTCGGCGGGCGTCGCGAACTTCGTGGCTGCCGTTTTCGGGATCACTGCTTCATTTTTCGGCAGCCGACATTTTGTCTTTCCAGGCGCTCGCGAATCAGTCTGGCATCAGTTGGCGCGCTTCTGGCTGCTGTATGCAGTGCTTGCCCTCATGCAGGCCGCGGTCCTTTTCGTCTGGTCGGACTGGGCGGGCCTGGATTACCGCGTCGGTTTCCTGATTGGTACGTTCCTGCAGATGATATGCAGTTATTTCGGAGGCAAGCATTGGGTATTCAAGCGATAAAGGTAGGTCGCATCATCACCATCACGGTGTCGTTCGTGATCGCGCTGCTGGCCATTTACGTTGTCCACTCGTTGTACTTGCGAGTAAACGTGGTCTTTTACAGCGCCATTCTCGATGGCATGATCGCCACGGCGCTGTGTGGCGTGCTGCTATGGCTACTTCCATGGTTCAAGGTGCTTGGCCCAGTGGAAAAGCTCCAGCTGATCGTCATCTGGCTGTTGCTCGGCTACGGCTACGCCATATCGATACCCACTGTGCTTGACCGTTCTCTTTCTTTTTACATTCTGGAGAAGCTGGAGCAGCGCGGTGGCGGTATTCGACAGGATGCGTTCGAAGACGTGTTCACGAAGGAATACGTGAAGGAAGACCACTTGGTCGACGTGCGACTTACGGAGCAGCTGCAATCGGGCACGATCACCATCCGCGACGGGTGCGTACTTCTGACAGACAAGGGACGACGCCTTGCGTATTTCAGTCGTTTCTTCCGAAACAACTTGCTTCCAAAACATCGCTTGCTGATGGGCGCTTATTCGGATGCGTTGACCGATCCGTTCCGCAACAGCACGACGGACGTCAGTTACCGCTGCCATTAGGCGCTCCTGATCCAGGCCAAGCCGGCAGAGACATGCGTACTTGTGGTCTCTGCTTTTCCGGCCTCAGGCCGGGATCACTCATCCAATGGTGCCGCGACATCGGCACACAGGTCACTGCCTCATGAAGATCACAGTTGTTGGAACCGGATACGTCGGACTTGTCACGGGTGCTTGCCTTGCCGAGATGGGCAACGATGTTCTGTGCCTGGACGTGAATGTCGAAAAGATCCGAATTCTCCAGCAGGGCGGCGTTCCCATTCACGAACCCGGCCTGGACAAGGTCATTGCCTCCAACGTCGCATCTGGTCGCCTTCGCTTCACCACTGACATCGACGAGGCCGTTGCTTATGGCGAAGCCCAATTTATAGCTGTCGGGACGCCGCCGGACGAGGACGGCTCGGCGGACCTTCAATACGTGATCGAAGCGGCAAGGAACATTGGTCTGCGCATGACCGCGTACAAGCTGGTGATCGACAAGAGCACTGTTCCGGTCGGAACCGCAGACAAGGTGAAGGCCGCCATAGCCGAGGAACTGGGCAAGCGTGGCGAGAATATTGACTACTCCGTCGTGTCGAATCCCGAGTTTCTCAAGGAAGGGTCTGCCGTCGAAGACTTCATGAAGCCTGATCGCATCGTCGTTGGAGCCAATGACGAAAGGGGCATCCGCATGATGAAGTCACTCTATGCTCCGTTCCAGCGGAATCACGAAAAGCTGGTCATCATGGACGTCCGCTCCGCAGAGCTAACCAAATACGCTGCCAATGCCATGCTGGCCACGCGCATTTCGTTCATGAACGAGCTGGCGCTGCTTGCCGAGAAGCTGGGCGCTGATATCGAACTGGTCCGCCATGGCATTGGCTCGGATCCGCGCATCGGTTACCACTTCCTGTATGCGGGATGCGGTTATGGCGGCTCCTGCTTTCCCAAGGACGTCAAGGCGCTGATCAAGTCCGGCGAGGACGCGGGCCAGCATCTAAGGGTGCTCAAGGCTGTGGAGGCGGCCAATGACGCTCAGAAACAGGTTTTGACACAGAAGATCTGCAAGCGCTTTGGCGAGGATCTGTCTGGCCGCCACTTCGCCCTGTGGGGTCTTGCGTTCAAGCCCAACACCGACGACATGCGTGAAGCCGCGAGCCGCGTGCTGGTGGCCGATCTGCTATCGAGGGGCGCAACCGTGTCGGCTTACGATCCGGTGGCGCTGGACGAAGCCCGCCGTGTCTTTGGCGACGCACCTGGACTCTCACTGACGAGCTCGCCCGACCAAGCCGCATCGAAGGCCGATGCGCTGGTCATCGTCACCGAATGGAAAGAATTCCGCTCTCCCGATTTCGCGGAGCTCAAGGTCCTGCTCAAGGCACCTATCATCTTCGACGGGCGCAACCTGTATGACCCCATCCAGATGAGGGACCAGGGCTTCGAACATTACCCCATTGGTCGTTAAGCTGGACCAGAGGACCTATCACGGTCATTCACTGCAGTAGCAGCATTGATCAAGTCCCACCATTGGATTGTGATGCATCAAATGAACTCAAAGGCCGACGGCTCGCAACAGATGAACTTTCTCATCAAGAAAGGCCTCTTCTGGCCGCTGGGCTTATTGGCCTTCGGATTCATTTTCATCGTGCTCCACCAGTCCGACTACTTCCGCGCCATTCCCGGAAATATGGGCGACGCCCGATTCAATAACGTCGTTCTGGAACACCTATACCTTTGGTTCACAGGGAAGGCGCAGAGTTTGTGGAGCCCGGGCTTCTTCTATCCCTATCCTGGCACACTGACGTTCAGCGATAACCATTTTGGTACGGGCATTGTCTATATCCTGATGCGGCTGCTCGGGCTAGATCCTGAGGAAGCATTCATTGGTTGGTACACGATCGCGGCGCCGCTTAACTACCTTTGCTGCTATTACGCCCTTCGGAAGATAGGGCTGAGCGAAAAGGGCAGCGCCGTCGGCGCATTCGTCTTCACGTTCGCGTTCAACGTAGCCGCACGCCATGGGCATGCCCAACTCGCTTACCGATTCGCAGTACCTATGGCGATGCTTGCGTGGCACCGCTTCGTGAAACGGGCGGATGTCGGGCAGCTGGCAATCACCGCACTTTGGGTCACAGTGCAGTTTTACTGCTCCATCTACCTCGGCTACTTCCTGCTATTGCTGCTTGGTGCCACCCTCGCGGCGCAGCTTTTAGTCAGCCGCCTGGTGCCCCATGCGGACCAGCCCTTGCGCTCCTTCATGACCTGCGTAAAAGGCGCTGGCAGTAAGCGCTCCATGGGAAGCGCTCTGGCCATCGTGTCATGTGGAGCCGCACTGGGCGCCCTGTTCTTCCCATACATGCACTACTCGAGCCTTTATGGGTTTCACCGAGACTATGCCGAAATAGAGGGCATGCTCCCCCGCCCGAGCAGCTACCTCCTTTCGGATGCGTCCTACCTCTGGGGCAGATTTGGCAAATATATCCATGGTATTCCCATGCGCTGGGAGCATCAGATGTTCTTTGGCGCCTCGGCCTGCCTGCTCGCGGCCATTGCGCTGATCCGCAAGCCGAACCAGACAGCACTCGTGGCGTTTATTGCACTTCTGCTATTGATCATCCTGACACTGGATGTGGGTGGCCATAGCCTTTACTCGCTCATCGACCAGCTTCCCCTCGCTAACGCCGTTCGGGCAGTTACGCGAATTGGTTTGGTGATGATTTTTCCCGTGGCAGTGATGGCTGGCACCGGTTTCGATCGTTTTATGGCGCCGCAGCCGCATCATGTAGTCAAGGTGATAGTTGCCATTTCATTGGCTGCGTTCATGCTTGTCGAATACACGGCTTACTACACTGAATGGTTGCCGCTCAAGGAACTGCGAGCGCGGTATACGGAGCTGGCGGCACGTGTGCCCCCCCATCTTCCAGCGGATGCGATCATTTATTTGCCACTCACGCCGAACGAGCCGTATTACTACAGCGAGCTTGATGGCGTGCAGCTAGCACAAATGCTGAACAGAAATACCCTCAACGGATACTCCGGCAACGCTCCTGCGGGTTTCAACGATTCGTCCACGGACCCTTGCTTCATGGTGAATAACCGTTTAACTGGGTACGTGTCCTTTGCCAAGCTTGGATTCGCTGACTACGAGTCCCTCGCCCACCGCGTCCTCGTCATTGGAAAGGACGCACCCTGCACATCGCTATCTTCGCTCCCGCAGCACACACACTTTCGTGGTGCGATCTTGGGCACCTTGATCAAAGGGGTGACGCTGAGGATCGAAGACGTGTTGGTTAAAAATGATGCGCTCAGCGCCAGTTTTATCGTTGAGAATCATTCTGCCGAATCGCTGCCTTCCATTTCGGATGATGGGCACGGTATCTACTATTCCTGGCGCCTGACTCCCCTGGAGTCCTCTCCCGGCACAGACGAACACTGGGATGTGCGAAAGGACTTGACCGCTGATGTGCCCTCAGGTGGCCAGCGTAGTGTAAATACGTCGATAGACCCCCCACACCAGGAAGGTCGCTATCGGCTGGAGGCTACATTGGTCCAAGAAAATATCAGTTGGTTTCATCATCTTGGTATGCCCATAGCTCAGAGCCCCCAGATAATCGAAGTTGCAAGCAATGGGTCGTTGCACGTCGTCAAATAGTCAGCTTTTAGCGGCGTGAATCTATCGATCCGTCGAATTCGCTTGCCATAGAAGGCCATACGGGAAACTGATTGACCTCGAACTCAGCCATTGAAGTTGCTCGCCATGCCCAGAGCCTGCTTCGAATGAGGTTTGCACCACGCCGACGCCCGCGCCAAACGCGGTATTATCTCGGCCAAGCGAGAGCGGCGATCGAATCGATACGCCGCTTCAGCTAGCGATGCTCATACTGAGCCTGCTCGATGCGAGCAAAACTACAATGCTCCGTCGACTATATCACCCGTCAAGTCTTCGTTAAGTTCGTCCGAGTTCTGCCACGGATATCCGGGCTTCGAAGCTAGTGAGGTTCATACAGTTCCGTCTTCGTCAGAGCACCTGTTCCAACTCCGGAATGATCTTGAACAGGTCTCCCACCAGCCCAAAGTCGGCAATCTCGAAGATCGGCGCTTCGCCGTCTTTATTGATGGCGACGATAGTGCCGGCGTCCTTGATGCCGGTGAGGTGCTGGATCGCGCCGGAGATGCCGATCGCCATGTAGAGCTCGGGGGCGATGATCTTGCCGGTTTGGCCGACCTGCATTTCGTTCGGCACGTAGCCGGCGTCGACGGCGGCGCGCGAGGCACCGACGGCAGCGCCGATCTTGTCCGCGAATTTGTAGATGATGTCGAAGTTTTCTTTTGAGCCGACGCCGCGGCCACCGGAGACTACCTTGCTGGCGCTTTGCAGGTCGGGGCGGTCGCTGCTGCCCTGTTTGAGCTCGATGAAGCGGGTGTGCGAGGGTAGCGTCACGTCGACGGTCAATGCTTCGATCGGCGCACTGTTGGCGCCGTTGGCGGCAGCTGGCCACGAGGCGGTGCGGATGGTCGCGACGACGGTGTGATTGGCGTCGGCCTCGACGGTGATGATCGCGTTGCCGGCGTAGATCGGGCGTTTGAAGGTGTGCGCGGCTTCTACGCTCATCACGTCGCTGACCTGCGCCACGCCGAGCAGGGCGGCGACGCGCGGGGCGACGTCCTTGCCGAATGTGGTGGAAGGTGCGAACACATGGCTGTAACCCTCGGCAGCCTTGGCAATCTGCGGCGCCAGTACGGCGGCGAGCGGATGCGCGTTCTCTGCGCGGGCGATGGTAAGCACGCGGCTTACGCCGTCGATCTTCGCCGCTTCGGCGGCGATCGCGTCGGGCGCGTCAGCCAGCACCAGCACATCGATGGCTTCGGGTTTCACGGCCGTGGCCGCGCTCACTGCGCGTGCCGTGGCGGGGTTCAGTTTGCCGCCCAGATGTTCGGCGATGACGAGAATTTTGCTCATGTGAAGTCTCCGTGTTTCCGGTAGGAGCCCACCCTGTGGGCGATGCTCCTACGTAGCGTGACGAAAGGCATCGCCCACAGGGTGGGCTCCTACCGAAGAAGTGGGTTACAGCAAACCTTTCTGCTTCAACGCGGCGACCAGCTCGGCCGCGTCCTTCACCATCACGCCCTTGCTGCGCTTGGCCGGTGCGGCATAGTTCGTGGTCTTGAGATGGTCGTGTGCCTCGACGCCGAGCGAGGCGAATTCGATGCTGTCGATCGGCTTGGACTTCGCCTTCATGATGTCCGGCAGCTTGATGAAGCGCGGTTCGTTCAGGCGCAGATCGGTGGTGATGACGGCCGGCAATTCGGCTTCGATCACTTCGAGTCCGGCGTCGACTTCGCGGGTCACCGTCGCTTTGCCGTCGGCGATCTCGACCTTGCCGGCGAACGTGGCCTGCGGGCGGTCCCACAGGGCGGCGAGCATCTGGCCGGTCTGGTTGGCGTCGTCGTCGATGGCCTGTTTGCCGAGGATCACCAGACCCGGCTGCTCCTTTTCGATCAGCTTCAGGAAAACGCGCGCCGCGGTCAGCGGCTGCACTGCCTCGGTAGTGACGACATGGATCGCACGGTTGGCGCCCATGGCCAGTCCGTTGCGCAGATGCGCGGTGAGATCGGCCGGACCGATGCCGACCACGATCACTTCCTCGGCGACACCCTTCTCGCGCAGGCGCAATGCCTCTTCCAGCGCGATGTCGTCGAACGGATTGGCGGATAGCTTGACCCCGTCGGTTACTACGCCGCTGCCGTCGGGCTTGACCTGGATACGCACGTTGTAATCCACGACGCGCTTATAGCCGACCAGAATTTTCATCAGTGATTCCTTCTACGGGCGTCCAGGGTATGCCTGGCGGTAATGAAACAATGGACTATTCTAACCTGAGCCGGTGTCGCGGTCTGGAGCAGCCCGGATTCACCCTACGCGAGTTGGATTCAGGGCCGTTCGGCAATCGTTTCGGTATGATGCGCGGTTGTTCTCGATGGAGTGGCACATGAAGGCAGGCATGCTCCATTGGCGGGATATCCTGTGCGATGACTGACCCTTCCGCGACGACCGTCTGCGCGGTGATCGTGAGCTATCACCCCGAGCCTGCGGCCTTGCAGCGTCTGGTCGATGGGCTGATGCCCCAAGTCGGCGCGGTCGTGCTGGTCGACAATGCCAGCGAGGGTGGCTGGCAGCAGTCATTGGGCGACAAAATGTCGGCGGCCGGCGGAGCACTTCTGGCTCAGTCGTGCAACGTGGGACTGGCCGCTGCACAGAACATCGGTATCGATTGGGCGCGGTCTAACGGCTACCGCTACGTATTGATGCTGGACCAGGACAGCGAGCCTAGCGCCGGCATCGTGGCGTCGTTGCTGCCGGCATTGCAGACGCTTTCGACAACGCAGAAGGTCGCCGCCGTCGGGCCGCGCTTCCACGACGTACGCGAAGATAGAGATGCGCCATTCGTGCGTATTCGTTTTCCGCTGAATCGCAAGCTGTGGTGTGAAAGCGAAAGCCAACTGATCGCCTGCGATTTCCTGATCAGCTCAGGCGCCTTGATCCCGATGGGGGTCCTGGATGAAGTGGGCCCGATGGACGCAGGGTTGTTCATCGACAACGTCGACCTGGAGTGGGGTTTCCGGGCGCGGGCCCATGGTTACGCGCTCTACGGCGTGTGCGCCGCCACAATGAATCACCGCCTCGGCGATGCCCGCCGCGCGCTGCCGTTCGGTCTCGGGCAGGTCGTCGTGCACGGGCCGGTGCGGTTGTACTACATGATGCGCAATCGGTTGCGCTTATATGCGATGCCACACACCCCGCGCGTATGGGTTGCCCAGGATATGCCGCGCGTACTGGCCAAGTTGTTCCTGTTCAGTGTGCTGATCGGGCCGCGCGCGCGCCACCTGCGTTGCATGCTGCGCGGTCTGTGGGACGGTCTGCGCGGACGCCAGGGTGCATGTCCGGCCGATTTGCTCGCCGGCTCAGGATCCAAGCCCGACTAGTCGGCGGCTTCCCTTGTGAGATGGCCGTCTAAAGATTCTGGTAGTTCGGCCCCGAACCCCCTTCCGGCGTGACCCAGGTGATGATTTCGTAGGGGTCCTTGATGTCGCAGGTCTTGCAGTGCACGCAGTTCGCCGCGTTGATCTGCAACCGACGACCGCCAGCATCCTCGACCATCTCGTAGACATTCGCGGGGCAGAAGCGTGTGCACGGGTTGCCGTATTCGGTCGTGCACTGGTCGACGCAGATCGAGGTGTCGGCCACGTGCAAGTGAATGGGTTGGTCCTCGTCGTGTTCCGTGGCCGCAAAGTAAACGCCGGCGAGACGATCGCGCGGAGCCAGTGTGCGTTGCACATAGTCGCGTTTCGGTTCTTCCTGCGCGCCAAGCTTGTGCAGCGAAGACCAATCGGGCTTGTTCGTCAGCGTCCATGGCGATGCGCCGCGCAGTAGGGTTTCCCAAGCCGCATTGAGCAGGCCGAACCACAGTCCTTTCTTGAACGCGGGTTTGATGTTGCGTACCTGCTTCAGCTCGGCCATCACGTCGGAGCCACGCAGTTTCGCGTCGAAGCCCGCGGGGTTCAGGTCACTGGCGACCAGGTGTTCAGCCGCGAGCATGCCGCTCTTGATCGCCTGATGCGTACCCTTCACTTTCGGTACGTTGAGCAGGCCGGCAGTGTCACCGATCAACAACGCGCCGGGCATCTCCACTTTCGGCAGCGACTGATAACCGCCGGTGACAATGGCGCGCGCGCCGGCGGAGAGGATCGTGCCGCCGTCCAGCAGCGGCTTCATCAATGGATGGTTCTTCCATTGCTGGAACGCTTCCCATGGCTGGTAGTTCGGGTCGCTATAGTCGAGCCCGCTGACATAGCCGAGCGCGATGCGGTCCTGGTCCAGGTGATACAGGAAGCTGCCGCCGTACGTATGGCTGCCCGCCGGCCAGCCGAAGCTGTGCACGATCTTGCCCGGCGTCACGCGTCCGGCCGGGACCTGCCACAGTTCCTTGATACCGATCGAGTAACCCTGCGGATCGCTGTCCTGGTCGAGCTTGAAGCGCTTGATCAGTTGCTTGGTCAGGCTGCCACGCGCGCCTTCGGCGAGCACGGTGACCTTTGCCTTGATGTCGATACCTTCGGTGTAGCCCGGCTTGTGCGAACCGTCTTTCGCCACGCCCATGTCGCCGATGCGCACGCCAGCCACCGAGCCGTCTTCGTTGTAGATAGTGTCGGCAGCAGCAAAGCCCGGGAACACATCCACGCCCAATGCCTCGGCCTGCGGCGCCAGCCATGCGCACATCGCGCCCAGCGAGACGATGAAGTTGCCGTGATTCCGCATGCCCGGCGGTACCGGCAGCTTGCGGCCGCCGGTCTTGTTCAACAGCCAGAATTCGTCTTCGCCAGCGGGCACGCAGATCGGCGGAGGATTGTCGCGCCAGCCGGGCAGCAAGGCATCCAATGGCTGCGGTTCGATCACTGCACCGGAGAGAATCTGCGCGCCGATGGTCGAGGCTTTCTCGATCACGCACACGCTGATCTCCGGCTTCAGCTGCTTGAGCCGTATCGCGAACGACAGTCCGGCCGGGCCGGCACCAACGACAATGACGTCGTATTCCATCGTTTCGCGTTCGCTCATGGCGGACTTTCCCCGGTAGGCAGATCGTTGTGCATCCGCGGCACAGCAGCACCGGGATGACGTGGATCCCTATTGTCCTGTTTCGCGCACGGCGCGGCAAACGGGAGTTCGGACCCTTATGAACGCCCCGTCGTTCGTGCAGAATAGAAGAGGGCAGCCCGACGTGGATAATCGGGACCTATCTATAAGGAAGGCCCATGAACCAGATGCCGCCGATCACTGACCTCGACCTGCGTCGGGCCACGCTGTGCCAATTGCTGCATTGGCTCGCGGTGGGCCGGGTGCAGCCGCAGGCCCTGGCCGACGCGTACCAGGCCGCCATCGAGCGAATCAACCCGCAACTCAATGCTTACGTCGACCTGCGCGTGGGATTGCTGCAGGATCAGGCCCACATGGCGGACAGGCGCCGCCGTGACGGTGTGATCGGACGGCTGGACGGTATTCCACTCGCGCTGAAGGACAATTTCGACATGGCTGGCTGGCCGACACGTGCCGGCCTGCCAGGGCGCGAGCGGCCGGTATCGGGCGATGCGCATGTCGTAGCACGGCTGCGCGCCTCCGGCGCGGTGCTGGTCGGCAAGACCAACATGGACGAAGGCGCGCTGGGTACGGTGACCGACAATCCCCATTTCGGCGCCACCCACAATCCGCATCGGCATGGCTATAGCGCGGGCGGCTCGTCCGGTGGCGCGGCAGCGGCGGTTGCAGCGGGGCTGGCGGTGGCGGCAGTGGGTTCGGATAGCCTGGGGTCGATCCGCATCCCGGCGAGCTATTGCGGAATATACGCACTGAAGCCCACGCATGGCGAAATTTCTGCGCGTGGCCTGGTTCCCGCGGCTCGACGACTGGACGCAGTGGGGCTGCTTGCGCGCAGCGCAGACGATCTCACCGTTTTGCTGCAAGTGCTGGCTGGTTACGACGCCGACGATGCGCGTTCGCGTCGTCGCCGCGTAGCCTTTGCGCTGCCGGATTGGGAGCCGGGCAACCTGCGCACGGGACTGTTACCGGACTTGGCCGCCATCGGCGTGCAGCCGGAAGTCATCGACGTGTTCGAAGCAGCGCTGGCGAAATTGCCGCATGCCCTGGGCGACCGACGCACGGTCGATTTCGCCGACTGGAATTTCGGTCGCACCCGCCGCGCCGGCCTGCTGTTGATGGAAGCGGAAATGCTCGGCACGTTCGCCGAGGATCTGGCAAACACCCAGCATCCGGTCTCTTCCCACTTCCGCAATATGCTCGACTTTGCGGCAGCCAAGAGTGCCGCCGATTACGCCGTGGCCGATCGGGTGCTCGACGCGGCCACGTTGAAGATGCGCCGGCTGTTCGCCCAGGTCGATGTGCTGGTGTTGCCGACCACGCCGCAAGGTGCGTTCCCGCTGGACGGAACACCACCCGCTTCGCAAGCCGATCTGACCAGCTTCGCCAGCCTGGCCGGTTGCCCGGCGGTAAGCTTGCCGATGGGTACGTTGCCGAACGGGCTGCCGATAGGCTTGCAGCTGGTGGGTGCGCGAGGTTCAGATTTGCGCCTGCTGGAACTGGCGTCGGTCTGTGCGGCCACTCTGGATGTCGAGCCGACGTATCCGGTCATCGCCTGATAAGTACTTAAGATTTCCGATCAGCGACGCCGCCGAACCGCGCAATGGCGCATGGTTGCGACAAACAACACGACGAATCTCCCAGCTATGACCACACCTTCCTTGCCGCACTCGCACCTCGATGATCTCGAAGCCGAAAGCATCTATATCTTTCGCGAAGTGCTGGCCAGTTTTCAGCATCCGGTGATGTTGTATTCCATCGGCAAGGATTCATCGGTCCTGCTGCACCTCCTGCGCAAGGCGTTCTATCCGGCACGCTCGCCGATACCGCTGCTGCATGTCGACACCACCTGGAAATTTCGCGAAATGATCGAGTTTCGCGAGCAGGTGGCGAGTGCCGGGGATGTGGATGTTCTGGTGCACATCAACGAAGACGGCGTGCGCCAGGGCATTTCACCGCTCACCCATGGCGCCACGGTACATACGGACATCATGAAGACGGTCGCGCTGAAGCAGGCGCTGGACAAGCACGGCTTCGACGCCGCGATCGGCGGGGCCCGTCGCGACGAGGAAAAATCGCGCGCCAAAGAACGTATTTTTTCGTTCCGCAACGCGCAGCATCGTTGGGATCCGAAGAATCAGCGGCCCGAGTTTTGGCACACCTACAACGCCCGTATCCGCAAAGGTGAAAGCGTGCGGGTCTTCCCGCTGTCGAACTGGACCGAAATGGACGTGTGGCTCTACATCCAGCGCGAAAATATTCCGGTTGTACCTCTATATTTCGCCAAGCCGCGTCCGGTAGTCGAGCGCGACGGTGCGCTGATCATGGTCGACGACGATCGTTTCGTTCTGCGTGACGACGAAACGGTGCGGTTGCGCGAAGTGCGCTTCCGGACCCTGGGTTGTTACCCACTCACCGGTGCGGTGGAGTCGTCGGCGGACTCGCTCGACAAGGTCATCGCGGAGATGGCTGGATCGAGCAGCTCGGAGCGGCAGGGGCGGGTGATCGATCAGGATCCTACGGCGTCGATGGAGCGCAAGAAGCAGGAGGGCTATTTCTGATGACGACGCCTGAGACCACCACGGTTCCGTCGACGACGGGCACCGAAGCGACCAGCCTGTCGGCTGACAAGGGTTTGCTGCGCTTCATCACTTGCGGCAGCGTGGATGACGGCAAGAGCACCCTGCTGGGACGCCTGCTCTACGACGTCGGCATGGTGCCGGACGACCAGTTGACGGCCCTGGTTCGCGACAGTCGTCGCCAGCATGCCGACGCCGACGATGCGCTCGATTTCGCCCTGCTGACCGATGGCCTGGATGCCGAGCGCGAGCAGGGCATTACCATCGACGTGGCTTATCGTTATTTTCATACCGCACGGCGCAGCTTCATCGTGGCCGACTGTCCCGGGCATGAGCAGTACACCCGCAACATGGCAACCGGTGCGTCCAACGCCGAACTGGCGGTGGTGCTGATCGACGCGCGCAAGGGCCTGCTGCCGCAGACCCGTCGACATACCTATATTTGCGGCTTGCTGGGGATCCGCCAAATCGTGCTGGCCGTCAACAAGATGGATCTGGTTGGGTATGACCCAGCGGTCTATGCGGCCATCGTCGAAGAGTACCGTGCACTCGCGCAGGAACTGGGTATCAAGCAGGTGCAGTGTCTGCCGGTCGTCGCCCCGACCGGGGACAACGTGGGCACCCGCTCCACGAACATGGCCTGGTATGACGGCCCTTCGCTGCTCGAGCTGCTGGAGTCGGCCGATGCGGCGGTCGCCCAGGCGGCCGATTTTCGTATGGCGGTGCAGTGGGTCAATCGTCCCGACCAGTCATTCCGTGGCTATGCCGGCACCATCTGCGGTGGTCGCGTGGCTTGTGGCGCTGAAGTCGTGGTGCAGCCCGGCGTGCAGCGCGCCCGCATCGAACGCATCGTCACCGCCAACGGCGATCTGCAGAGCGCGGGTGAGGGGCAGGCGGTGACGTTGTGCTTCGATCGCGAGATCGACGCGAGCCGTGGCGACGTGATTGCCGATGCCCTGCGTCCGGCACCGGTTGCGGACCAGTTCAATGCGCATCTGGTGTGGATGGGTGACAGCGTGCTGCTGCCCAACCGCACCTACTGGCTCAAGATCGGCACCCGCATGGTCAATGCCCGCGTGATGTCGATCAAGTACAAGGTGGATGTGAACAGCCAGGCAAAACTCGCCGCGCGCCATCTCGAGCTGAACGAAGTCGGCTATTGCACGATCGGCCTGGACGATGCGATTGCGTTCGAAGCTTACGCGACCAATCGCACGCTGGGCGGGTTCATCCTGATCGATCGCCAGAACAACGCCACCGTCGCCTGCGGCATGCTCGATTACGCGTTGGGTCGATCTTCCAACGTGCACTGGCAGCACGTCGATATCGACAAGGCGGTGCGCGGCGCCAGCAAGGGGCAGCATCCGCTGTGCCTGTGGTTCACCGGCCTGTCGGGCGCCGGCAAGTCGACCATTGCGAACCTCGTCGAGCGTCGGTTGCATGTGCTGGGTTATCACACCTATCTGCTGGACGGCGACAACGTGCGCCACGGCATCAACAAGGATCTGGGTTTCACGCCCGAAGCTCGCGTCGAGAACATCCGGCGCATTGCCGAAGTGGCGCACCTGATGGTGGATGCCGGCCTGATCGTGCTGGTCAGCGTCATTTCGCCCTATCGCAGCGAGCGTCGATCGGCGCGCGAGCTTTTTGCCGAGGGTGAGTTCATGGAAGTGTTCGTGGATACGCCGCTGGAAGAATGCGAACGGCGCGATCCCAAGGGCCTCTACCGAAAGGCGCGGGCTGGCACGATCCGCAATTTCACCGGCATCGACGCTCCCTACGAACGGCCCGAATCGCCCGATGTGCATCTGCTGGCGGGTGGGCAGCATGCCGAGCATCTGGCGGAGCAGCTGACCGAGCAATTGCTTGACGTGATTGCTGCCCCGCATGGCGAGTTGGAGCAGGGTGACGACGAAATCAGCCCGTGATCGCGCAGGTCGCCATGCCTCTGGGCCTGGTCCAGTCAGCGTGATTTCGCCGGGCTGGCAACGCATCGCACTGCGGGATGCTGACGTGCAACTCCACGCGGCGTGGCTGGCGGCAGGCGAAGCGGATGCCGTGCTTGCGGAACTGCTGGCGACGATTCGCTGGGAGACTCACCACATCCGCCTGTTCGGCCGCGAGGTTGCCTCGCCGCGGCTCAGTTGCTGGATCGGCGATCCCGGCACCGGCTACACCTATTCGAGAAGCCACTTCGAGCCGCGGCCCTGGCCGTCAGCCCTGACGGCATTACGCGGGCGCGTTGAAACCGCTTGCGGCGCACGCTTCAACAGCGTGCTGGCAAATCTTTATCGTGACGGCAACGATTCGATGGGCTGGCACAGCGACGACGAACCGGAGCTGGGCGAGCAACCGTCGATTGCCTCGTTGAGCCTGGGTGCCGAGCGCTGCTTCCGCTTGCGTCGCAAGTTGCCGCGCGGGGTGCGCGCGTCACCGCATGACACGATTCGCCTGCCGTTGCCGCACGGCAGTCTGCTGCGCATGGCCGGGCAGACCCAGCGGCTGTATCGGCACGACCTGCCGAAAAGCCGATCGGTGCATGCTGCGCGGATCAACCTCACGTTTCGCTGGGTGAATCCGCAGTCCAGCTAGTCCTGGCCGCGCATCGTCGGCCGAATCGCAGCAGCGCTTGGATTGCCCCGGGCCGGCGGCGATAATGTGGGACTTTCCTGCAAGGCGTCACCGCGATGACCGAAAAGACCGTACTCAACGCCACCCATCGCGCGCTCGGCGCACGCATGGTCGACTTTGGCGGCTGGGACATGCCGATCAGCTACGGTTCTCAGATCGAGGAACATCACGCCGTACGCCGGGAAGCCGGCATGTTCGACGTGTCGCACATGACGGTGATCGACCTGCATGGCGCGCGGACCCGCGAATTTCTGCGCCACCTGCTGGCCAACAGCATCGACAAGCTGAAGGTGCATGGCAAGGCGCTGTATTCGTGCATGTTGAACGAGCAGGGCGGCGTGATCGACGACCTGATCGTTTATTACCTCGGCGAGGAGTTCTTCAGGCTCGTGGTCAACGCCGGCACCCGTGCGAAGGATCTGGCCTGGATCGAAAGGCAGGCCGGCGCGTTCGATGTGCAGGTCAAGGAACGCCCCGAGTTCGCGATGATCGCCGTGCAGGGTCCGAAGGCGCGCGCGAAAGTGCTTGATCTGTTGCACGACGTCGATCGTTCGCGCATCGAAAAGCTTGGCAAGTTTTCCGCCGCCGCCGCCCAGGGCCCGCACGGCATGCCGCTGTTCGTCGCGCGTACCGGCTATACCGGCGAGGACGGTTTCGAGATCATCGTGCCGGCCGAACATGCTGTTGCACTTTGGGACGCGCTTGTCGGTGCCGGTGTGGCCCCGGCCGGACTGGGTGCACGTGACACGCTGCGCCTGGAAGCGGGCATGAACCTCTACGGCCAGGACATGGACGAGGACGTTTCGCCATGGGAGGCGAATCTGGGTTGGACCATTGCGCTGGACGAAGGTCGCGCCTTCATTGGCCGTCAGGCGTTGGAAGCTCAGAAAGCGGCCGGCGTGAAACGAGTGATGGTCGGTCTGGTGCTGGACGACAAGGGCGTGTTGCGCCATGGCCAGAAAGTGCTGACGGCGAACGGCGAGGGTGAGATCCTGTCCGGCAGCTTCGCGCCCACGCTGGAAAAGGCGGTCGCGTTCGCGCGTATCCCGGTCGGCGAGCCCGGCGCAGTGCGCGTCGACATTCGCGGCCGCGAGGTGCCGGTGCGCCTGGTGAAATATCCGTTCGTTCGCGACGGCAAACCCTGCGAAGGTATCTGAACCACTTCGGCTCCCAACCACACACCTGCATCACGGCGGTTGCGGCTAGAATCACCGCCTCCCTTTGACTGAAACCAACGACTGGACCTGATCATGAGCGAGATTCCTGGCGATCTGAAATTCCTCAAATCCCACGAGTGGGCCCGCGTCGAAGACGACGGTCTCGTGCGGGTCGGCATCTCCGACCACGCACAGGGACAACTCGGCGACCTGGTCTACGTGGAGCTGCCGGAAGTCGGCTCCAGCGTTAAGGCCGGCACGGGCGCAGCCGTCGTCGAGTCGGTGAAGGCTGCCTCGGACATCTATGCGCCGGTTTCCGGCGAGGTTGTCGAGGTCAACGAGTCACTCAACGACAAGCCGGAGACGATCAACGAAGACGCCTACGGCGATGGCTGGATCTTCCTGGTGCGCCCGAGCGATCGCGGCGAGCTCGATGAGCTGCTCGATGCGAACGCTTACGAAGAGCTGGTGGAAAACGAAGACCACTGATTCTTTTTCCAACGTTCGAAACATCAACGGCCGCCTTTGCGGCCGTTGATGTTTCTGGGGTGGGTGGTGAACGTACCGCGGGAAGGTCTAACTAATCCTTCGTCATGTGAGGTATGCCAAGGCCGTCGGAAAGGGGCGTATCGGGCGCTTCCGGCGCTCAACACGCGGGCAGGATAGGTTCGCGCGCTGAGCGCCGGCCGAAGAAACGCCTTTCCTGGTGATCCCGGATGGCCGCCTGGATGTCTCAAAGATTTAGGCGCATTGGCCTGACCCGGACAACCGTTTGCCGGTAGCGATTTACTTGATGGATGGATCGGTGGCTGGCGATTTCGTCGGTATGCGGAACATCCTCCGCGTAGGTCTGCGGCTTCTTCGGCAGACGCAGATCATGCGCATCGCGCAATCTTCGATCCCGCATTTTTTTCATCGCGTCGGCTGATGTTCCGGAGCTCGTGCTTGGCAATCGAAACGTCCTTGCAGGAAAAAAATCATCGCCGGTTTTGTACGCGACGAGCTCCGCCGGGACCGTCGCGAAAATTCTTCTTCGTCACGCCATCGCGACGTTCGGGAACAAAATTTCGAACTTTTCGGGCTCGGGACGGAGAACTGATTTAACTTTTTTTAGTCGTGTTCTGTTCATGTCCGGAGCGCCTCCGAGGCGCCGTTCAAATCAGCTTGCGCGCGAGCTTTTTTAAAACGCTACATTTCTTGCTCTTGCTAGGCAATACATTGCGAAATCGTTGCTACATAAGGGTTTCAAGGGTATTTGTCGAATTTATAGCAAATAGTGGTTGGACGTATGGACGTCTAAATAATGAGGGCTATAAAACCCGTAAAGCGTTGCCCTGGCAGGCTTTCAGTGGGCTTGCGGCCGGGTGGAGTGGTTTGATTTAATGAAGAAAATCAATTGACAGCCGAATTTTTCAGGGATAGCTTTCGCATCAGATCACGGGGAATGTGCGTTATGGCTACCGCAAAATTCATCAAGCCTTATGTCGAGCACGGTGAAAAGGCCAATGCAGTACGCAAAATTACTGTCTCGATTCCGCTGCATGTTCTGCGGCGTCTTTCTGATTTGCGCACCCACCGTCAAGTGAACAATCTTCGGCACGCTACCAACAGCGACTTGTTGGTTGAAGCGTTCCTGCACGCTTTTACTGGGCAACCACTGCCAACTGATGAGGAGCTGAGACGAACTATGGCCACTGCCAAGAAATCCGCTGCAAAGAAACCGGCCGCCAAGAAGGCCGCCAAGAAATCCACCGTAAAGAAGGTTGCCAAGAAGCCGGCAGCCAAGAAAGCCGTTAAGAAAGCCGTGAAGCGCGTTGCGGCGAAAAAGACTGCCAAGCGACCGGCAGCCAAGAAGGCGGTCAAGAAAGCCGCCGTGAAGAAAGTTGCGAAAAAGGCTGCCAAGAAGCCGGCCGCCAAGAAAGCTGCATCGGCCAAGGTAATGAAGGCCACCAAGACCTCCAAGAAGTAAGAGCGACTGGAAACAGCGCTACACCAACAAGAAACGCAATCGACTTCTCTCCCCGCGGTGCCCAGCGCGGGGAGAGCACTTCGAAAGTTTGGTCCCGGCCTGGCCGGGACGCTTCATTTAAGGGGTCTGGGTTTTCGCAGCCAACCCCGGCAGTTCCCCCCACAAGGGCTTCCGACGCAACTTTATGGCTGCCTGACCTAGCGCGCCCGTCCGTGCGGCAGCCCGTTAAATTCCCACGATTTGCCGTGCAGCTTCTTTGGAGCTACCTTTTGTCCATCCGCGCCGCAGCTAGTCCGGGGGACTGACTGCTCCTACAGGGGGAAAAAGCGCGGGTATCTATCGACACTCAGTGAGAGACCATGGATACCCGATATCTACTTCATACGCGTCGTCATGCGCGCGGCGCCGTCAAGCCCGTAGCGATTGCCATCATCGCCGTCATCGTACTGCTCGCTGTCGGCTGCTGGTTCCTGATTATCAAGCCACATCAGGAAATGGTCTTGGCCGACGCGGGTGGGCATCCCTCCTCGCCGGTATCCGTCGCATCGCGGGCGGCACCGCCGCCGCCGGCCGACGTAGCGGCGATGGACATCAACCAGTTGCTGGCCGAAGCGCGCAAGGCGATGAACGAACAGCGCTACCTCGCGCCTGCCGGCAATAACGCATTCGAGTTCTATCTGAGGGCGCTGGAGAAGCAGCCAGGCAATCAGGTAGCCACCGACGCATTGCGCGAGACCTTCCCGTTCGCCGCCACGTCGGCGGAGCAGTCGATCAATACGCGCGATTTCAATGAAGCGCAGCGCCAGATCGATCTGCTGGCCAAGGCCGACCCCACCAACTTCACGCTGACCATCCTGCGCTCCAAGCTGGATGCCCAGCGCAAACTGCTCGACAAGCAGCAACAGCAGCAAACCGCCGATCAGCAGAAGACCGAGCTGGCGGCGCAGAAGGCTGCAGCGGACAAACTGGCGGCGGACAAGCTGGCCGACCAGCAGAAGGTCCAGGCCGAACAGCAGAAGCAGCGGCCAGTGGCACCAACACCCACGCCGAGCCAGCAGACGGCAGCGGCCGCGAAGCCGGCAGCGACTGAAGCTGCCAGTGCGGCCGGCAGCGGCCAGAGCACCGAGGCTGTGCTGGTGAAGAGCGCAGCGCCGAACTATCCGCGCCCGGCATTGCAGGCGCAGCAGACGGGCTGGGTGGTGGTCGCATTCACCATCAACATCGAGGGACGACCTGAGAATGTGCGTGTGGTGGATTCGCAGCCGCGCATCGTCTTCGATCATGCCGCGGTGGATGCCGTGAATCGCTATCGCTTCACGCCCGCCACGAAGGACGGTGCGGCGGTCGCCAGCACACGTCAGCAAAAGATCGAGTTCAATCTCTAGAGCCTACGGCGACACCAGGAAACGGCGCATGCTTGCATGCGCCGTTTCTTTTTGCGCGTATCAGGCGCTCGCCGCGAACAACATCTGCGGTGATCCGTATTCCACGCTGGCGCGCAATGGATCAGTCGTCGGCAGGACTATTGATCATGCGCCGGGTGCCGGCCGCGCTTCTTGATCTTTTTGGCTGCCGAGGGAGCCGCCGCGACAGGGCCTTCGAGGCCGGCCCAGTCCACATGCGGCAGGCCGAGCAGCTCGTCGAACACCATCGGCATCAATCCGCTCGGAGTCGCGCCCGTTGAATTCCACAGGGTGACTACGCCGGCGTGGTACTTCGGAAAGAAGCCGATCATCGTTCGATAGCCGGCGACGGCGCCCGCGTGGAAGATCAGGGTTTCACCGGCGTACTCGTAGACGCGCCAGCCCAGCGCGTAGTGCGCGTCTGTCAGGCGTGCCCTGCGCCACGGCGTTTCATGCAGTTCGGTGGGAGTGCTGATGCCAGGGGTATGCAGAACGTCCAGTAGCGACGTCGACAGCACGTCCGGACGGCCGCCCATCTGCGCGATCAGCCATTTCTCCATGTCATGCAGGCTGGCATTCACACCCGCTGCTGGCGCCACGCGATAGTAGGTTTCGGTAGGTTCGAAAGGGATCCAGCCATGTGCGGATTCCCGATGCGGACGCGCCCAGCTCGAGCTCGACTCCAGTGCGGCGAGACCGTAACTGGCGGTGTTCATGCCTAATGGATAGAAGAGGCGCCTACCCACCTGGCGATAGAAAAAGTCGCCGGTTCGCGCAAAGACGATGTCACCGATCATGCCGAACGCGACGTTCTGATAGCCATAGCACTGGCCAACGCCACACACCATGTTGACCTCATCCAGCTTGCGCACCAGCTCTTCGTAGGGGATGTCACCTTCGAGCATGCTGTCGTAGGTGTTGCGCGGCAGGCCCAGGCGTTGGCCCAGGATGTCGCTCACCGTGGCTTCGGCGCCAGCCTGCACGTCCTTCAGCTTGAAGTACGGCAACACATCGACCAGCTTGGTGTCCCAGTCCAGCTTGCCATCCTGCACCAGCAAGCCCGTGAGCGCGGTGGCGAACGCCTTGGACAGTGAGGCTAGCCGAAACACAGTGTCAGCCGTGACGGGCTGCTGTGTGGCCGCATCGGTGTAGCCAAGGGCACGCTCGTAGACGACTTTGTCGTTGACCACCACGGCCGTGACCAGGCCCGCTACCGCCTGGCGTTCAGCGAGCTGATCCAGCCAGCGCTGATAGTCGGCGAGCGTGCTCGCGATTCGTTCTGCAGGCAATGCTTGCGCCGCACGTACAGCGGGCGCAACGGGTGGCCGCGCGGTGCCTGGAACAGCCGCGAAGACGGGCGGGCCGGCCAATCCGAGCACGCCGGCGATCAATAGGAAAAGCTTTCGAAACTGCATGTGATTCTGGTTTGATCCCAGCGTGGAGAATGCCTCGGGCGGAGCCATCGTTGGATCGCGTCGCGTCCCGGACAGAAGCGTTCGGATTGTCTTTTACTTGCTGGCGATCCACAACGGATCCAGCAGGTCGCGCGATGGCGGCAAGCATGCCTTGCCGCACATGAACGCCAAACCCTTGGAGCTCACTGTGCCACCAACACCGCGGCGGCCCGTGAAGTTCGATCAGACCTCGCCAAGGATCAGCGCGCTCGCTCGCTCGGCCAGCATGATGGTCGGCGCATTGGTATTCCCGGTGGGTAGGCTCGGCATCACCGAGGCGTCGACTACGCGCAGGCCTTGCACGCCCCGTACGCGTAGCTCGCTGTCTACCACCGCGCGATCGTCCTTGCCCATGCGGCAGCTACCGACCGGGTGATAGATGGTTTCCGCCTTGCGCCGGATGAACGCCGTGTATTCGGCATCGGTGCTGAGGGCTCGCTCGGGAAACACCGGCTCACCGCGATACGCATCGAACGCACTTTGGGCGAGGATCTCGCGCGACAGACGCGCCGCCTCGATCATCCGCTGCAGATCGTGCCCTTGCGGGTCGCTCAGATACCCGGCATGAATCGCGATCGGCTGGGCGGGATCGGCAGAACGCAAGCGCAGACGGCCGCGACTGCGTGGGTGGAGATAGCAGGCGTGCAGCGTGTATCCGTTGCCGGGCAGGCGATGGCGGCCGTGATCATCAAGCAACGCGGGCACGAAGTGGAACTGCAGATCGCAACGCGCGTCATCCGCCAGCCGACTGCGTACAAAGCCGCCGGCCTCGGCAATGTTGGAGCTGCCTGGTCCATCGCGATGACGCAGCCAGCGTATGCCGGTGGTCAGTTCATTGAGATGATCGTAGGTGACGTCCTGCTTGCTGCCGAACAGCGTGCAGATGTCCAGGTGATCCTGCAGCTCGGCACCGACATCGGGCAGATCGGCGAGTACCCCGATGTCATGCTCGCGCAGGTGATCGGCCGGACCGAGTCCGGACAGCATCAGCATTTGTGGTGTGTTGATGGCTCCCGCCGCCAGGATCACCTCGCCGGCTTCGATCGATTCCACCTCGTGGCGCCCACGGCGCAGTTGCACGCCCACCGCACGACCGCGCTCGAGCAGCACGCGCTGAACCAGCACATGCGTCCGCACGTGCAGATTTTCCCGGCCCCGTGCGGGCTTCAGAAACGCTGCTGCTGATGAACAGCGCGCACCGTTGCGCTGGGTGACCTGGTACAGCCCGAAGCCGGCTTGCTGGCCACCGTTGAAATCGTCATTACGGCTATATCCGGCACTGATGCCCGCATCGATCAGGGCTGCCGACAGCACGTTGTGATGCCGTAGATCAGAAACGCCCAGTGGCCCGTCGATGCCGTGCAGTGCACTCGCGCCGCGGCTGTTGTCCTCACTGCGCAAGAACCATGGCAGCACCTGCTCCCACGACCAGCGCGAGTCGCCACTGACCTGAGCCCAGCTGTCGTAGTCCGCCGGCACGCCGCGCACGTAGCACATGGCATTGATCGAGCTGGAGCCGCCAAGTGTCTTGCCGCGCGGCCACCAAAGGCGGCGCTGATTGAGTGCGGGCTCCGGCTCGGTGCAATAGTTCCAGTTGAGTCGGCGGTTGCTCGCAAGCCGTGCGAGACCAGCAGGCATGTGGATCAGCGGATTCCAATCGGATGCACCTGCCTCAAGCAGCAACACCCGTTTGGCGGGATCCGCGCTGAGCCGGTTCGCCAGCACGCAACCCGCGGAGCCGGCGCCAACGATCACATAGTCGTAGCTCTTCAAGGCGATCCCCCTGACCGTCAGCTTCGCTGGATGGACACGAACGCATGCTAGGCTTGCCGCGCCCCACGCTGGATGTGCCCGTGAGTTTGCCTCGTCATGCCGTTGTGGAACAAGGCGCTGCGCCGATGCTGTCTGCGCTGGCGTTTTTTTTCGTGATGACTTCGTACTACATCATCCGACCCGTGCGGGATCAGTTGAGCGGCGCTGTCGGCTCGACATCGCTGCCGCTGTTTTATGGCGCGGTGTTCGCGGTGATGCTGTTGCTGACGCCCATGTTCGGCTTGCTGGTCGCGCGCTTCCCACGCAAGCCCCTGCTCGGTTGGAGCTACAGTTTCTTCATCCTGTGTCTGTTCGCGTTTGTACCGGCGTTCATAGCGCAGGATCGCATGGGCGCGCGCCTGCTGGGCGTGGTGTTTTTTGTCTGGGTCAGCGTGTTCAACCTGTTCGTGGTGTCGCTGTTCTGGAGCTTCATGGCGGACATCTTCAACAGCGGTCAGGCGCGGCGGGTATTTTCGCTAATCGCGCTGGGCGGCATGGCCGGTGCGATCTTTGGTCCGCTGGTGACCAAATTGCTGGTGCAGCTGATTGGTGTGGCGTCGCTGCTGGTGGTGTCGGCGGTGGCGTTGGGAATCGCGCTGATGTTGTTGCTGCGGATTTCCGCACAGCATGATCGAGAGCCCGGCAGTCACGGTGGCGAAGTGATCGGCGGCTCGTTGTGGGCCGGTATCAGAGAATTGTGGTCGCGTCCGTTCCTACGCTACATGGCCTTGCTGATGGTGTTCGGCGACGGCATTGGCACACTGGCCTATGCCTTGATAGCGGACTACGCCAAGGCGCATCTGATCGGCAATGTCGCGCGAACCGAGTTCTACAACGATCTGGATCTGGCCACGAATTTGCTTGGCGCCTTCTTGCAGTTGACTTTGACCCCCTGGTTGCTGATACGCCGTGGTCCGGGCTGGGGGTTGGTGCTGCCGTCGCTGGTCAATATCGCGCTGTTGCTGGGCGTGGTGTTGCTCGGTGGGGGCAATATCTTGCTGCTTGGCTACGCCGTGCCAATGCTGGCGATAACGCTGGTGATCACCCGCGGCTTTGCCTATGGAATGACCAAGCCTGCGGTCGATGCGCTGTATACCCGCGTGCCCCGCGAGACGCGCTACAAGGGCAAGAACTTTGTCGAGACGGCGGTGTGGCGTTTTGGCGATGTGCTGGTGACCAGTGGCGTCAACGGATTGCACATGCTTGGTATGGGTGTTGCCGGCCTGGCGCTGTTGGGCAGCGGTGTGGCGACCTTGGCCGCGCTGGTGGCAAGGCGTGCCGGCTGGTCGCCGGATCTGGCGCCAGAAGAACACTCGCAAGCCGCCGTCAACGACGCGTAAGTTGGGGTGAGCGCAGCGATGCCCAACAGCTCAGCGGGATACCACCCGAGGCACTTGTTGGGCATCGCTGCGCTCACCCCAACCTACGAGGTCGCAGGGGCTTTGATTGAGCGGTTTTTTTGACTTCAGCTCGTGATGTAACGCTGCAAGTGCTCGATCTGTTCGGCCTGTGCGTCGATCACCGCCTTGACCAGATCGCCGATCGAAATCACCCCGATCACCGTATCGCCTTGCACCACCGGCAAATGACGCACGCGACTGTCGGTGCACAGGCGCATGCAGTCGAACACGTCGGTATCGGGGCCGACCGTAAGCGGGTCGCTGCGCATGATGTCGGACACGGCAGTTTGTGCCGAAGAACGCCCCTGCAGGATGACCTTGCGCGCGTAATCGCGCTCTGAAACCACGCCGACCAACCTGTCGCCGCGCATCACCAGCAGCGCGCCGATGCGGTGCTCGGCCATATGCTTGATCGCTTCGAGTACCGGCGCATCCGGTGCGATGGTGAAGACTTTGCTGCCCTTGCTTTCCAGCAGATGTTTGACCTGGCTCATGCTTGGGTCTCCCCGGTCCTGAGCGGACCGGCTGCCCCCGAGTTTAGCGCTGCCACCTGTCTGGCGTGTAGTGAAGTTGTGAAGCGGCGACTGGCGAATTTTGAGGGCCCAGCGAAGGCTGCCAGATGGCCGTTTTCCCGCACTGAATGTGGCGTGGTCGCGTGCCTTGCACAGCTCAATGGGGCGCGCGTGGCGGCGCACGGCCTTCGATATACGACGGCCCGCCGAGCTGTTCCATCTGCTGCTGGATCCAGTTGGCGCGACGTTGTACGTAAGCGCTGGGTCGGTCCGCGTGCAACAGGCGCGGGTTGGGCAGTACGGCGGCGAGTCGCGCCGCTTGCGAGGGGCTGAGTCGGGCCGGCGGAATGCGGAAATAGGCGTCGCTGGCCGCGCCGACACCGTAAATGCCATCGCCGAGCTCGGCGATATTCGCGTATACCTCCAGAATCCGCTGCTTGGGCCACGTCAGTTCGATCAACACGGTGAAATAGGCTTCCAGCCCCTTGCGCACGAAGCTGCGGCCGTTCCACAGGAACAGGTTCTTCGCCGTCTGCTGGCTGATCGTGCTGGCACCACGCAGGCGCTTGCCTTCGTCGGCGGCGTCCATCGCGTTCTGGATCGAGTCAAAATCGAAGCCGTGATGGTACGGAAACTTTTGATCCTCGCTGGCGACCATCGCCAGGGGTACGTACGGCGATATCTGTCCCCATGGCACCCAGCGTTGCCGCAGATGAAAATCCCGCTCGCCATGCACCCACGCGCCGACGTGGCGTTCCAGCATCACCGCAGACGTCCACGGCGGCACGAAGCGCAACACCAGCACCATCAGCCAGCTCAGAGCCAGCCATGCCAGCACGAGGGCCACCAGTGCGCGCAGCAGACGAATCAGCAGGGGGCGTCGAAACAGGCTGGGCATGGCAGTCCATTGAGGAAGGTCGGCGCAGTATAGAAGTCTGCCGGGCTCGCAGTGATCGAGACGTATCGAAGCCGCAAGCTCGTCACCCGACCGCAACGTGTTGCAGACTGTTGTTACTGCTTGCGTGAGCCCCCATCTGGGTAGCAAGCAAAAAGAGGGAATATTCAGTGGAAACCGTGTCTGTCGAAGAAGATGTGCTGCATCGATTCCTGCTGGAGAGTGCCGGCGTGCGCGGCGTGATGGTGCGTCTGGGTGCGGCGTGGCGTGAAGTGGCCGGGCGTGCCGAGTATCCGTCGGCCCTGCACGCGGTGCTGGGCGAGGCTTTGGCGGCCAGTGCGTTGCTGACCGGCAACATCAAGCTGGACGGTGCGTTGTCGATCGAGCTGAAAAGCAACGGCGCGCTACGTATGCTGTTCGCCGAATGCACCGATCAGGGCCGCCTGCGCGGACTCGCACGCTGGAACGATCCGCTGTCCGAACCGCTGGAGCTGCATGCGCTGCCCGGCGCGATCATGGCGATTACGATCGGCAACGTGGAGCGCGGTCAGCGCTATCAGGGGCTGGTCGACCTGCAGCACGCCGGACTCGCCGCGGCGTTGGAAGGCTATTTCGTACAGTCCGAGCAACTGCCGGCGCGCATCCTGCTGGCTGTGAATGCCGATAGCGCAGTCGGACTGATGGTGCAGAAAATGCCGGACGAAGGCGGTCGCGATGCCGCACAGGATGACGATGCCTGGGGCCGCGTGGTTGCCCTCACCGACACGCTTGGCGCGGACGAATTGCTGGCCACTCCACCGGAACAGTTGCTGTATCGGCTTTACCACGAAGAATCGGTGCGCATGTTCGAGCCGCGCGCCCTCGCGTTCGGCTGCAGTTGCAGTCGCGATCGGGTCGCGACGATGTTGCGCTCGCTGGGTCGCGATGAGGTCGAGGCCGCGCTGGCGGCGCGTGGTGACGAGATCGAGGTGATCTGCGAGTTCTGCGCGCAGCGCTACTACTTCGATCGTATCGACGCGGAGCACCTGCTCAGCGACAGTCCGGCGCCCGGGGTTTCCGACACTCCGCAGTGAATGGGTTCATCGCCCAGGCGTGTGGCGGCGGACTCAGCTAAGCAACAGCGGACTATCCTTGCGCAGCCATGTCTCGGCCGGTTGCGGCGAGGCAAACAGGAAGCCCTGACCGTAGCGGCAGCCGACCCGCAGCAGGGCTTGCCGTTGTGAGTCTTCCTCGATGCCTTCGGCAATCACTTTCATCTGCAGCGAATCGGCCAACACCTGGATCGCGCGTACCAGCGCGAGCCCCTGGGTTTCTTCGTCATCACGTGGCAGCTCGGTGATGAAGGAACGGTCGATCTTCAGTGTCTCGAACGGGTACTGGTGCAGATAACTGAGCGAGGAATAACCCGTACCGAAGTCGTCGAGCGCGATGCCGACCCCGTGATTGCGCAGGTTCTGCAACATCTGCTTGACCTGGTTCGGATTCTCCAGCAGTGCGCGTTCGGTCACTTCGATCCTGATGCAGCGGGTCGGCACGGCGTATTGGTCGAATAGCGCAAGCAGTCGCTGGTCCAGATCGGCCGAGCGGAAATGTCGACCAGAGACGTTGATGCTGATAAAGCCGTCCTCACCGATCAATCGCACGGCCTGGGTACAGACCTGCTCGAAGATCTGCCAGTCGATCGCCTCGGCACAGCCGCACTCCTCGGCGATCAGCAGGAAGTCACTCGGAGACAGCAAACCCCGCTCCGGATGATGCCAGCGCAGCAGCGCCTCGTAGCCGGCGATACGGCCGTTCGCGAGTTCGACGATCGGTTGATAGAAGGGCACGAATTCGTTGCGGCTCAATGCGTGGCGAAGATCGCTTTCCATATCCAGCAGCGATAACGCTTCGCGGCGCAGACGGGCGTCGAACATCGCCGCGCGGTGACGACCACCGTCCTTCGCGTTGTACATCGCCGCGTCGGCATCGCGCAGCAATTCTTCCGGCTGCCGATAGTGGGGGCTGGACAGCGTGATGCCGATCGAGGCGGAGGTGAAAATCTCTTTGGTGCCGAGCCGGAACGGCGTCTGCAATTCGCAGATGATCCGCTCGGCGATCAGCATCGCCTTGCCGGTTTCGGTAATGCCTTCGAGCAACACCGCGAATTCATCGCCACCCAGGCGCGCAACCACATCCCGTGTCTTCAGGCAGGCGCGAATGCGACCGCCGACCTGAAACAGCAGGTCGTCGCCAACCAGATGGCCGACGGAGTCGTTGATCACCTTGAATCGATCGAGATCGATGAACAGCACCGCAAACTGTTCGTTCGGATTCGCCGCGTAGCGCAGCATTGCCTGCTCGAGGCGCTGCAGCAGCAGGGTGCGGTTGGGTAGTCCGGTGAGCGAATCGTGCAGCGTCTCGTATTTCAGCCGGCGCTCGACCCGCTCGCGCTCGGCAATTTGCTCGCGCAGATCGCGGTTCGCCAATGCCAACGCGCGCGTGCGCTCGGTAACCCGACGTTCCAGTCCCGCGTATGCCTGTTTCAACGACGAAGCGGCTTGTTTGCGCTGCAGTGCATTGCCAATGTGGTAGCTGACGAACGTGAGCAGTTCTTGATCGCGCTCGTTGTAGGTGTGCTCGGGCGAATAGCTTTGCAGCGCCAGTACGCCCATCGCCTTGTCACCCCACACCAGCGGCACGCCCAGCCAGCACAAGGCAAGCGCGCCGGAATGACTGATTTCGCCCAGTGCACTCAACCGATCGATCTCGTTGGGGTCGGCCAGCATCGGTTTGCCATGGCGCAGTACGTATTCGGTGAGGCCGCGGCCATGCGCGCGCGGCGGGCGCACGCTGTCGACTTCGTCCACCGAGTAGGGAAACGTCAGTAGGCCGTTGTCTTCATCGACCAGCGCGATGTAGAAATTGCGCGCGTAAAGCAGGCCGCTGATCACCCGATGTACGGCTGCGTAGAATTTTTCCAGGCTTTCCGAGGTATTCGCCAGTTCGGCGATGCGGAACAATGCCGCCTGCAGGCGTTCGCCACGTTGGCGCTGCAAAACCTGCTGGCGCAGAACGCGGTTCGCCTCGCGCAGCGCAGCCGTGCGGTCAGTCACCCGACGGCCGAGTTCGATGTGCGCTTCACGCCGTTCGAGCGCGGTCTGCACATGCTGGGCCACATAATTCAGCAGGTCGAGATCATGCCGCGAGTAGTGAGTGTCGGGGCGGTAGCTCTGCACCACGATGCCACCTACCACGTGGCCACCGCGTATCAGCGGTACGCCCAACCAGTGTTCGCAGCTCGGTCCAACCAGCACGAAGCGATCGCCGAACTGCTGCCGCAACTCCTCGATCGAACCCATGATCGGTCGACCTTCCTGCAACAGATTCCAGGTGAGGCTGTGCAGCATGTCGTGCAGCGGCAGACTCTGATCAGGGATGGGCGGATCGGTATCGGCGGTGTCGATGTAATAGGGAAAACGAATCGTGTCGGTGGCGGCGTCGTGCAGCACGATGTAGAAATTTTCCGCATACATCAGGCTGCTGACGATCGCATGCAGCGAACGCATCATCTCGGGCATGTCGTGCTGGGCACCGGCCTGCTCGGCGATCGCGTACAACGCGCGCTGCAATCGTTCGGCTAACGCGAGGCGGGAAATGGCCTCGTACAAGCGACTGGTTTCGGCCAGTTGACGCAGACGGGCATTGGCCAGTCGCCCCAGCCAGGCCAGCTGGGCGCGCAAGCCGTCGGGCAGCGGCAGATCCGCCCCCTCGAGCGTCAGGGTCCGTGGGTCCTGGGGATCTTCCGCCAGGTCGAGCTGTCCCACCGGCGGGTTCTCGGCCTGCTCGTCCATGGGCCGCCAGCGAAGCCGGCCCGGAATACCGAAATTGCCCAGCATCAACTCACATATTTCAACCACACTGGCCGTGTCCGGGGCTCGGAACAATTGCTCCACGGCCCCATGCAACGCCGCAAGATCCCGCGCGACCAGGAGCGGTTGGGATGAACGGATCGTGGGTGTGACGCTCATCGGCTGCGGTCGAGTCCAGGCCGGTCGGTAAAACCGACGTCGATGGCCTTTATATCGTGTAAGTTAGCTCTGTCGCCAGCTTTCCGATGTGGACGGGAACCTGCCGGCAGCCCGGACGGTCTCAACGGCATGTATCGTGCGTTCAGGGGATGAAAAACGCACGCCCGGGGTGTTAGCAAAACGTAAAATTAGGGGTATACTTGCAGCCCAAACACGTCTCTTAGAGGGGTCTACGAGCAAGATCATGCGCCGCCTGTCTGTCCCGTTGCTGATATGCCTGCTGCCGCTTACGGCGGTCGGGCAGTCTGTGAGCGGCGACAATGCGACGGCCGACTATCTGCTCGCCCAGCCCCCGGCTCAAGTAACCCAGGTTCAGCCCGGCGTGGTGGTGCCGCTTTGGCGCGCGGCCGATGGTCGTCTGCTGGCACTCAAGGCTAATAGCAGCACCGCCGCTGAAGCCATGCGGGGCAACGTCCCGTTAGGGTTCCACGTGGTTGATGCAAACACCGTCATGAGTACCGGACTGCAATACGGTTTGACGCCGAATCTGCAGTTGAATACCCAGGTCAGCCAGCACTCGTGGGCCAACAATCAGGCGTCGCAGGTTCTTGATAGCGAAGTGGGCGCGAGCTATGGGGCCGGCCGTTACAGCCTCGGCTTGAGTGTCGGCACGGTTACAATGCCCGACAACAACACGCCGCTGCCGCGGGTGCTGCCAGGAGCCGCGCCGGGTATTGATGGTCTGCCCAGCTTCGATAGCAGTCAGCAGCTCAACGCGCGTGGCCGTTTGGCGCTTGGCAACGCCAGCGGAATCGATGTGGGTGCCAGCGTCGGCCACATTTACCTGCTGCCGGGCAACCTGCTCGGCGTCAATACACTGGATCAGAAGGCGTTGAGCTTTGGCGTTGACCATGGCCCGCTGACTGGCACCCTGATTGGCCGCACGATGGAGCCGAGCAGCTATGTGCCAGGCGGCATGGCGGGCCCGGACAAGCGCTGGAACAGCATCGACCTGGGTGTCACATGGCGACTGCCGTGGCGCGGTTCACTGAGCGTCGGCGCGCAGAACCTGTGGTCATCCGGCAGTCCGACGAATACGCCGGCCGGTCCCGAGCCGGATCAGTCACGTACCCCGTACGTGCAATACCATCAGGATCTTTGATCCTCGCGAATCCCTTTCCATAGTGTGGAGGGCGCAACTTTTGCGCGATGGTCTTGTGGGAGCGACTTCAGTTGCGAAGTCTTTCTGCAAAAGATCAAAAACATCGCGACTGAAGTCGCTCCCACAAATTCTCCGTAAGGTCTTCGCGCCCACAACCCTGACGATGAGCGTTCAGTCCTGCTTGCGAATCCGCAGGTCACCGCTGAAGGTCTCAACGTTGATAGTTCCACCGCCACTACCCAGATGGGCACTCAGCGTGCTGCCGGGACCGTGCTCGGGTTTTTCTGCGGTGCCGAAATCACTCCGCAAGTCGCCGCTGAAACTGCTGGCATGCAGGGCGCCGGAGGTATCCGCCGGTAATTGCAGCTGCACATTGCCGCTCAGGCTGTCGATGCTGAGGTTGCCGTTGACGGCCAGCTTGCCGGCCAGCTGTACGCTGCCGGACACCGTGCTGAGCGTCAGTTTTTGCCAGGGACCACCCTCCGCCTGGATCCGGCCGGAAATCGTCTGCAACTTGACCTGGCTGCCGAGTATTGGCGCGAGGATATCGCCGCTCACCGTCTGCAGATCGGCCTGTTCGGCATGACCCGCCAGTTCGATGCCGCCGCTCACGCTTTCTACTTTCAGTGACGGCGTGCGCGCATTGATGCGGGATCTGCCGCTGACCGTATTGACCACGATGCTGCCGCCGTCGATGCCGTCAATCACCAGCGGCGCGCTGACCACGCCGATGTCCAGCGAGGCACCCTTGGGGACGTGCAGTTCCAGCGTGCTCGAACCCATCGCGTTGTCGCCATGCCAGTTGAACATGCTGCCGCCGCCTTGTGGCTCGACCTTGATCTGCATGTCCGCATCGGTGCCGGTGATCGCCAACGGTTTTGCGCCATCGCCAAGCTGACCGCTTACCTGCACCTGGTTGCGATCCCAGGCCACCACGCTCACCGTGCCTTTCACATTGCTGATGCTGACGTGGACTGCAGGTGTGGCGCTGTGAGTCAGATTGATCGGCGTGTCAGCCAGCGCCTGGCCGATGCACAGACACAGCAGCAGGGGGACGTAGCGCGAAGCTCGGATGGGCGTTTTCATGGTCATTCCTCGTGTGCTCAACCGGCCTCGTGGGCCAGCTGGCGAAGTTGCGTCTGTTGATGTTCGGTGCGATCCAGCAGGCGCTGCAAGGCGGGCGAGTGGGGCGCCTGCTGCATGGCTTGCTGTAGTTCCATGCGGGCGGCGTCCAGCTCGATGGCGGCGCCGGCAAAACGTGGATCATCCGGCTTCCAGGCCGCCGGGATGGTCGGTGTGTTCGGTACGGAAGGTGTGCTGCCCGTCTGCGCGCTGGCGACCGGCGCGGACGCTGACGTGTGCTGGAGGTGCCAGCCGATACCACCGGCCAGCAAGAAAGCGGCAGCCACGCTGGCGGCAATCAGCCAGCGCCCGACGTATGACGGTTGGCGAGCGGGCACCGTCGCTGCAGGGAGTGGCTCGGCGTCGTCCAGGGCGGCGTCGATGGCATCCCACAAGTCGCGCTGCGGCGTGAGCTGCTGGCGCAGGCCACGCATCTGTTGGCGCCATTCGAATTCGTTCATGCCTGTTCTCCTAAAACTTTGCGCAGCAAACCGCGGGCGCGATGCAGTTGAGCCTTCGACGTGCCTACCGCCATGCCCAGTTCGCTGCCGATTTCGTCGTGTCGCCAGCCTTCAATGTCGTGCAGCACCAGCACCGCTCGGGCACGCGGCGGCAACAACCCGATCGCCTGTTCCAGCTCACGGCGTTCGGCAGCGCAGAACGGTGTTTCGCCGGTGTCCGGCAGATGCTCGTCGTCCACCATGCTGACCGGATCGGCCCCACGCGCACGGATGTCCATCAGTGCCACGTTCACTGCGAGGCGATACAGCCAGGTGCCAAAGGCACTCTCAAACCTGAAGCTGGGCAGCTTCTGCCAGGCGCGAATGAATGCTTCCTGGGTCAGATCTTCAGCGCGCGCGTGGTCGAAGCCTGCGAGCCGGTACACCGCACCATGCACGCGGCCCACATGCAGTTGATAGAGCCGCTGGAACGCATGGCGATCGCCAGCGGCGGCCGCTCTTACGTCATCGGTGCTATGGGCTCCTGCGGTCGCAGCGGGCGACATGGGGCTTCCGGATTCTGGACAGGCGGCGATCATCTTGCCAGCTTGGATGCGCGGGCGCGCGGAAGGGTTTGGATCGTTCCGCTGGCCGGGCCACTTTTGACTGAGCCGGATCGACGACCGGCGCATCCCGATCAGGTTATCCGGCTCAGGTCAGCCGGTCAGGAGGCGCTTGCCTCGCGGCGAGGTTGGCTGTCCGTCCTGTCGAGCGCCGTCGCGACGCGCTGCTGTTCCTTATGCAGGCGAGCGGGCAAGCGTGGCGCGAAGCTCTCCAGATAGTCGCCGATGGCAGCCAGTTCACCTTGCCAGGCGGTGGTATCCACGGCGAGTAATTCGTCGAGCTTGGCTTGTTCGAGCGTGAGCCCGTGAAGTTTGAGCTCGCCTTTTGCGGGCACCGTGCCGATGGGTGTTTCGACGCCACCGACCCGACCATCGACGCGATCGATCATCCACTCCAGCACGCGCAAGTTGTCGCCAAAGCCCGGCCACAGGAACTTGCCGTCCTTGCCCTTGCGGAACCAGTTCACGTGAAAGATTTTTGGCAGCTGCGCGCCGGGCACATCGAACGAAAGCCAATGCGCGAAGTAATCGCCGTAGTGATAGCCGCAGAAAGGCTTCATCGCCATCGAGTCGCGGCGCAGCACACCGACGGCGCCGGTCGCGGCGGCAGTGGTTTCCGAACCCATCGCGGCGCCCATCAGCACGCCGTGCGTCCAGTCGCGCGCTTCCATCACCAGCGGGATCAGCGACGGACGCCGTCCGCCGAATACGATCGCGCTGATCGGCACGCCCTGCGGGTCTTCCGCCCGCTCCGACCAGGTCGGGCATTGTTGCGCACTGACCGTGAAGCGGGAGTTCGGGTGTGCGGCGGGGCCGTTGGCCGGGTCATAGGGACGGCCCTGCCAATCGGTTACCGGGGTACCGGGCAGGCCTTCCCACCAGGGTTGGTTGTCGGCGGTTACGGCGACGTTGGTGAAGATGGTGTCGTGCGAAATGCTCTTCAGCGCGTTCGCGTTGGTCGCGTTGCTGGTGCCCGGCGCCACACCGAAAAAGCCGGCTTCGGGGTTGATCGCATATAGCCGTCCATCCGCACCTGGCCGCATCCAGCAGATATCGTCGCCGACCGTCCATACCTTCCAGCCATCTGCACGATAGCCTTCCGGCGGGATCAGCATGGCGAGGTTGGTCTTGCCACACGCCGATGGAAACGCGGCAGCAATGTAGTGTGTGTCGCCCTGCGGATTCTCGATGCCGACGATCAGCATGTGTTCGGCCAGCCAGCCCTCGCTGCGGGCCTGGTGGCTCGCGATACGCAGCGCGTGGCACTTCTTGCCCAGCAAGGCGTTGCCGCCGTAACCGGAGCCGTACGACTTGATCGTCAATTCCTCAGGGAAATGCATGATGAAACGACGCTCGGGATCGAGTTCGCCGGTGGAGTGCAGACCCTTGATGAACGGACTGCCGGACAGCCCTTCGCGCTCGATGCGCTCCAGCGCGGGCTTGCCCATGCGGGTCATGATGCGCATATTGGCCACGACGTACGGGCTGTCGGTGATCTCCACGCCGCAGCGCGACAGCGGCGAATCGATCGGGCCCATGCAGTAGGGAATCACGTACATGGTGCGGCCCTGCATGCAGCCGTCGAACAGCGCGTCCATTTTCGCGTGAGCCTCGACCGGATCCATCCAGTGGTTGTTCGGTCCGGTGTCTTCCTGCTGCGGATGGCAGACCATGGTGAGGTGTTCGACGCGCGCCACGTCGGACGGGTTCGAGCGGTGCAGATAGCAGCCTGGATGGGTTTGCTGGTTCAGCTCGATCAGGTCGCCGGTCTGCAGCATCTGCTGCACCAGCGTCTGGTATTCGGCGTCGGATCCGTCGCACCAATGAATTTGCGCGGGCCGGGTCAGCGCCGCCACGTTATTCACCCAGCGATCGAGTGCATCCAGCTTGCTAACCATCGTTCTCTCTCTGGTCTTACCGTAAAAAAGAGCTGGAACGGTAGTTTGCAGACACTGGCATTGCAAGGTTGCGCGCACAAAAACGGTCGCTGAAAACCCCGCCAAAGCCTGCTGGAAAGCGGTTTTAGCTGGGAATCAGGGTCGCGATCATGTGCTCCACGTAGGCTTCGAATTCCTCGTGGTTGATCCGTGGCAGACCCAGCGTGAAGTTCAGCTGCAGGAAGCCGACGTAGGCGGCGTAGGTCAGACGAGCGCGGTTGAGCGCCTGCGGCGGTGCCAGGCCGGCTTCGCGATACGCCGTGGTCAGGAATTCCATCCGCCGTTGTGACACGCGTGCCATCACCGGCACGACTTGGGGGTGATCCAGTGCCTTCAACAATGCCGCATACACGCGATGCGGCTGCAACTCGTGCGCGACCCGGCGAAATAGCTCGGGCAGACGCTTGCGCGGATCGCTGATCTGCTCGATCTGACTGATGATCTCGCGCTCGCCGTACTGCTCCCAGCGCTCCAGCGCGGCGTTCAGCAGCGCTTCGCGGGTGCGGAAGTGCCAGTAGAAGCTGCCCTTGGTTACGCCTAGCTGGCGCGCCAGCGCCTCCACGGCGAGTGCGCCGACGCCTTGTTCGGCGATCAGGTGCAGGGCGGCAATCTCCCAGTCTTCGGCCGACAGACGGGTGCGTTCAGGTTTGGAACTGACATTCATAGGCGTATGGTAGCGACACCCTGCGACTTTGTAATCCGCGAACGCCAGGCGGTTGAAAAATAATGATATTTACTCTCGTAACCGGAATTGCGCCGGGTACATATTGACGCCGCTCGCCGAGCCAACCCATACTCATCCGTATGGTAGCCACCGCATACGCCCACCCTGCGCTCAGCCGTTTCCCTGTAGCCGACCTGGATCTGGCTGTTGAGACGCGCCATCCGGCGGGCAAGCCCACACTCTTGTTCGCCCATGGTTTCGGCCAGACGCGTGGCGCCTGGAACGGTGCAGCCACGGCGCTGGCCGAGCAGGGCTGTCGCTGCGTGACGTTCGACTTTCGCGGCCACGGCGAAAGCGATCGTGTATCCGTAGGCGCGAACCCGGCGGACGGTTATCACATGAACCAGTTTGCCGACGACTTGGTGCGGCTAGCCACGGCCCAGCCGCAGCCGCCTATCCTGGTAGGGGCCTCGATGGGTGGCCTGCTAGGCATGGTGATCGCTGGCGAACTTCGCCCGACGCCGTTCCGCGCACTGGTGCTGGTCGACATCACGCCACGCTGGGAAACCGCTGGAGTGCAGCGCATCCTCGCCTTCATGCAGGCACATCCTGACGGCTTTGCCGATTACGCCGAGGCGTCCGAACAGATAGCCGCCTATCTGCCGCAGCGGCGTGAGCGCAAGAGCGAAGAACAGTTGCGCCCGCTGCTGCGCGAGGGCAGTGATGGCCGTCTGCGCTGGCACTGGGACCCGGCCCTGCTGGCCGGCGATCTGGTGCAGGAAAGCGAGCGCTATCAGCCGCGCCTGCAAGCGGCCGCCGCGAAAGTCGACATACCCGTCCTGCTGCTGTCGGGGGCGCGCAGCGATGTGGTGTCGCGCGCGACCGTCGATGAATTCCTGCAACTGGTGCCGCATGCGCAACACATGGAGCTGCCACAAGCTACCCATATGGTGGCGGGCGATGCCAATGATGCGTTCACGCGCGAAGTTATCCGCTTCGTGCAAAGTCTGGATTAGTGTGAGTTGGATCCGTCAGCTGACCGGCTGCTCGCCGGTGCTGTTCAACCGTGATGAGGTGTTGAGATGTCCGTGATACTGACCCTGTTGGCGGCGCTGATTGCCACCGGCGCCTGTGCTTACCACCGCAGCAGCCTGCGCACGTGGGCCATCGTCACGATGGTGACCACGTTGATCGTAGGCCTGGTGGTGGGCGCGCCGTGGACGACGCTGATCCTGCTGATCATCGAGGCGGCGATTGCGGTGCCATTGCTGATGGTGGATTTTCGTCGGCGGCAGATCAGTGCGCCCTTGTTGAAACTGTTCGCCAAGGTCACGCCGAAATTGTCCGAGACCGAGCAGACCGCGCTGGAAGCGGGCACCGTCGGCTTCGAGGGCGAGCTGTTCTCCGGCAAGCCGAACTGGCATGAGCTGCTGCGGCAGCCCAAGCCTGAGTTGAGTGTGGAGGAGAAGGCCTTTCTCGACGGACCGGTGGAAGAACTCTGCAGCATGATCGACGACTGGCAGATCACCCATGAACTGGCCGACCTGCCGCCGAACGTGTGGGAATTCATCAAGAAGAACAAGTTCTTCGGCATGATCATTCCCAAGCGCTACAACGGACTGGAGTTTTCTGCACTGGCGCATTCGGCGGTGTTGCAGAAGCTTGCATCGATGTCGGCGACGGTGTCATCGACAGTCGCTGTTCCAAACTCGCTTGGGCCAGCGGAACTGTTACTGCACTATGGCAGCGAGGAGCAGAAGAACCACTACTTGCCGCGCCTGGCCGTGGGCGAGGAAATCCCCTGTTTCGCGCTGACGGGCCCGTACGCAGGCTCCGACGCCACCTCGATTCCCGATTTCGGCATCGTCTGCAAGCAGACCGTCGATGGCGTGGATACGCTGGGGATCAAGCTCACGTTCGACAAGCGCTACATCACGCTGGCACCGATTGCCACGGTGATCGGCTTGGCCTTCCGCATGTACGACCCGGAGAAATTGCTGGGCGACAAGGAGGATCTCGGCATCACGCTGGCGTTGCTGCCGCGCTCGACGCCGGGCTTGCAGATCGGGCGTCGGCACTTCCCGTTGAACGTGCCGTTCCAGAATGGTCCGGTACACGGCAAGGACATGTTCGTACCGCTGTCCACGCTGATTGGCGGCCCCCACATGGCAGGCCACGGCTGGCGCATGCTGGTTGAATGCCTGTCGGTGGGCCGCGCGATTTCGTTGCCATCGAGTGCTACCGGCGGCGTGCGTGCGGCCGTTGCATCGGTCGGATCGTACGCACGCATGCGCAAGCAGTTCGGCCTGGCCATCGCGCGCTTCGAAGGCGTTGAAGAAGCGCTGGCACGCATCGGCGGTCTTACCTATGCCACCGCCGCGCTGTCACGCGCCACGGCGGCTGCGGTCGACCGCGGCGAGAAGCCAGCGGTGCCTTCGGCGATCGCGAAATATCACGCCACCGAATGGGGCCGTCAGATCGCCGGCGACGCGATGGACGTGCTCGGCGGCAAGGCAGTGCAGCTTGGTCCGAAAAACTACGCTGGCCGCGCATGGCAGGGCGTGCCGATCGCGATCACCGTGGAGGGCGCGAACATCATGACGCGCAGCCTGATGATTTTCGGTCAGGGCGCCATTCGCTGCCACCCGTACGTGCTGAAGGAAATGCAGACGCTGTCGATCACCGATCGCGGCGAGCAGTTGCGTACCTTCGACCGCCTGCTGTTCAGCCATCTGGGTTTCGGCGTGTCCAACGCGGTGCGCAGCTTTGTACTGGGCCTCACCGGCTCGCTACTCGGCGAGAGCGCCGGCGACGCCTACACCCGCCGCTACTATCGCAAGCTCGATCGTTACTCCGCTGCGCTGGCGTTGTGTTCGGACGTCTTCATGGGCGTGCTCGGTGGCAAATTGAAGTTCAAGGAAAAGCTGTCCGCCCGTCTCGGCGACGTGCTGAGCTATCTGTATATCGCCAGTGCGATGCTCAAGCGCTACGAGGATACCGGTCGTCCGGAAGCGGATCGTCCATTGCTGGCATGGGCATTCCATCAGTGCGTGTGGAACATGCAGATGGCGCTGGATGGCGCGATCCGCAATTTCCCGGTGCGTCCGGTGTCATGGCTGCTGCGCTTCCTGGTGTTTCCGTTTGGTCGGCGCGAAGTGCCACCGTCCGATCGCCTGGGTCGCCGGGTTGCGGCGTTGATCACGGCGCCCAGCGAAGCGCGCGATCGCCTGCTGGAGTGGGTGTACCTGACGCCGACGGCGAACAACACGATGGGCCGCATGCATGCGCTGTTGCCTGAAGTGATTCTTGCCGAACCGGTCGACCGCAAATTTGCGAAGGCGCAGAAGAGCGGCCAGTTCAAGGCCCACGATTACCTGGAGCAGCTGGCCGAAGCGGAGCAGGCTGGCGTCATCAATGCCACCGAAGCGGCCCTGCTCAAGCGCGTACGAGAAAGCGTGTTCGAGTTCATCTCGGTGGATGATTTCGATCCGGAGGAATTGCGCTCAGCAGTGACGCGCGCCGATCAGAAGAAACTGGCTGACGCAGCGTAACGCGTTCAGCGGATGTCATCGGTAAGACGGCGGCAGGCGCCGCCGTCAGCAGCGCAGGCTCAGCTGGCCAGCACGCAACAATTCTTGCCGTTGCGCTTGGCTTCGTACATGGCGCGGTCGGCAGCCTGGATCAGTTGCTCTTCGACGTCTGGGCGATCGCTCGGTACATACGGCGCGATGCCGATGCTGGCCCCGATGCGAACGTCGATCGAGCAACCGTTGACGATCAGCGAGTAAGGTTCGCCAAGCACCGCGCACAACTTCTCGCAGAGCTGCAACGCCAGCGGTAGCTCATTTATTTCCTCAAGGATCAGTGCGAACTCATCGCCTCCCAGTCGCGCCACCGTGTCATTGCCGCGCAGCTGTGCCGTCAGGCGTTCAGCGATCTCCTGCAGCAGGACATCGCCAGCGGAATGACCGTGGGTATCGTTGACAGTCTTGAAGCCGTCAATGTCGATACAGGCAAGCGCAAAGAGGCCGTGATGACGGTGCACTCGCTGGATCGCACCGTAAAGGCGATCACGAAACAGCATGCGATTGGGCAAGCCGGTCAACATATCGTGACTGGCCTGATGTCGCACCAGGGCTTCCACACGCTCGCGTTCCGCAATTTCAACGACGAGCTGGCGATTGCGCTCCGATAGCGCGGTCATCGCTTGTTGCAGCTCGGCGCGTGCCGCGTGCAATTCAAGAAACACCCGCACCTTCGACTGCAGGATCACATCGTTGATCGGTTTGGCGATGTAATCCACAGCGCCCGAGTGATAGCCCTTGAGCTTGTTCAGATCATCGGCATAGGCAGCGGTGACGAAGATGATCGGCGTCTCACGCAGCTGCTCGGCTTCCCCAAGCAGAGCCGCCACCTCGAAGCCATCCATGTCGGGCATGTTGACGTCGAGCAGGATCAGCGCGAACTGATGATCCAGGCACAACGCCAATGCCTGGTTGCCGCTGGTCGCCTCGAACAGCTGCGCGCCGCAGTGCGCGAGCAGTCGGCGCATTGCAACCAGATTGGCGGAAGTATCGTCAACGACGAGAATTTTCGGCAGCATCGCATTCATCTTAGGCAGAGACGGTTGAGCAATGGAGCGATCTGCTCCAGCGGAAGACAGTAGTCAGTGCCTGCCTTATCCAGCGCCGCCTGTGGCATCGCCGCTGCTTTGGCACTGGCCGGTGTCTGTATCACGGCAATGCCGCCGCGCGAGCGGATATGCGCCAGCCCATCGGCACCGTCATGATTTGCACCAGTTAACACCACGCCGATCAATGCCGCGTGATAGACGTCCGCTGCGGATTCGAACAGCACGTCGATGGACGGGCGCGAAAAGCACACCCGTTCGTCCACGGACAATGCAAAGTGTCGATCCTGTTCCAGCAACAGATGGTAGCCACTGGGGGCGATGTGCACGGTGTTGCCGCTGGCCGGTCCACGCTCGTGTGCTTCGATGACCGGCAGCACCGAATGGCTGGCGAGCAACTCACACATGGTCTCGACGTTGCCCGTGGTGTGGCAGCAAACCAGCAATGCCTGCGGCAAGCGCGGATCGAGTGCCGCAAGTACGACCTTGAGCGCGTCAAAGCCGCCTGTCGAGCAACCAATGGCAATGGCTTCAGGGCGAGTCATCGTGGTTTCCCGATGAGGGCTGGCTGGACCGCCGATACAACCGCAATTTGGCATCGATCGCCGTAAAATAGATCGCGACCGGAGCGAAATCCAGGGTTTCGCGCAAGCCCAGACACAGGTGGCCACCGCGTACCAGACTGTCGCGGAACAGCGTCAGCGTGCGGTTCTGCAGAGGATTGGAAAAGTAGATCAGCACGTTGCGGCAAAGCACCAGGTGCGCTTCGCAGAACACTTTGTCGACCACGAGATTGTGATTGGCGAACGTAATGTTGCGACGCAGCCGTTCGTTGATCCTGATGAAATCGTAGCGGGCGCTGTAGTAGCTGGCCAACGACAAGTTGCCACCGGCTTCCAGATAGTTGCGCGACCACAGCTGTGCATCCTTTGCGGGATAGATGCCTTCGCGTGCGCGCTGCAGGGCATTGGGGTTGAAGTCGGTGGCGAAGATGTGGCTTCGTTCGTACAGGCCTTCCTCTTCCAGCAGAATGGCCAGCGAATAGACTTCCTGCCCGTGCGCGCAGCCTGCCTGCCAGATGTTGATCTGCGGGTAAGAGGCCAGGATGGGCAACACCTGCTCGCGCAACAAGCGGAAAACGTTTGGATCACGGAACATTTCCGAGACCGGTACCGACAGCCCCTGTATGACCTGGGTCACAAAATCCGGCTCGTGCAGCAACCGCGCCGTGAGAGCGCTGACGCTACTGCAACCGTGATCGTGCACCAGTTGACGCACGCGTCGCATCAGCGAGGCCGGCGCGTACTGGCTGAAGTCATGGCCGTGTCGGCGTTTGAGCGCCTGCACGAACAGATCCAGCTCAAGCTGTTCCAGTTCGGTGTCTGGCAGCGATGCCGGCATGGCTATCAGCGCTGTAGCCAGACGCGGATCATCGATGACAGCTTGTCGATATCGATGGGTTTGGACAGGTAATCGCTGGCACCCAGTTCCAGGCACTTCTCGCGATCGCCGCGCATCGCCTTGGCGGTCAGCGCGATGATGGGAAGCGCAGCGAACTGACGCTGGGCGCGGATCGCGTGGATGGTCTCGTAGCCATCCATCACCGGCATCATGATGTCCATCAACACCAGTTCCACCGTGCTGTCGTCCGCCAACACCTTCAGCGCCTTCTGGCCATCCTGTGCCACGCTCACCACCAGCCCCCAGCTGCGTAGTACCTTGGACAGCGCGAACAGGTTGCGCATGTCGTCGTCCACCAGCAGTACTTTGCGGCCGGCCAGTTCGGTCGTCGGCGACGTGGCGCCGCCACTCGCGCCACGGCGCCGCGCATGCTGGACACTGTGCAGGAACAGGCTGACCTCATCGAGCAGGCGCTCCGGCGAACGGGCGCCCTTGACCACGATGGAATCGGTGTACTGACGTAGCAACAGATTTTCCTCGCGGCTCAGATCGCGCCCGGAATACACCACCACCGGTGGTACGCCGCCGGGCCCCTTGGACAATTGCTCAAGCAGCTCCAGACCGGACATGCCAGGTAATCCAAGGTCAAGCACGATGCAGTCGTAGTGGGTGCCCGCGGTTTTTTCCAGCGCCTCCTCGGCCGAGCTCACTTCGTCGATCGATACGTTGTCCGCGCGCAACATGGTACGCACGGCCGTGCGCGAATCGGCTTCATCATCCACGATCAGCAGGTGCCGCTGATGCCCTTCGGCAAAATGCAGCAGGCGCTCGAACGCAGTACTAATCGACTCGCGGCTGACCGGTTTAGTGAGGAAACCAACCGCCCCCAGTTCAAGTCCGCGCGTAGCATCGTCAGTGGCGGAAATGAAATGCACCGGAATGGACCGCGTGGCGGCATCGGCCTTCAGCTTGTCCATCACGGTCCAGCCGTCCATGTTCGGCAGCATCACGTCCAGCAGGATGCCGGTGGGGCGATGCTCGCGAGCCAGCTGCAAACCTGCTTCGCCATCGCTTGCCGCCAGCGCCCGATAACCCTTGCGGTGGATCATGTCGATCAGGATCCGCGCGAACGGCGGGTCGTCCTCGATCACCAGGATCGTGATCTGGCCGGGCTGTAGTGAGCGCCGATCATCGTCGATGGCGTCTGGCAGCAAGTGGACCGACAACGGCCGCGAAATCGCCGGTGGTTCCATGCGCGGCACGCTTTCAGCCTGCTCAAGCGGGGGTGTTTCAGGCAACAGTACGGAAAAGCTGCTGCCACGCCCACTTTCGCTGCGCAGGACGATATCGCCGCCCAGCAGCATGCTCATCTGCCGCGAAATCGCCAGGCCCAGTCCGGTGCCGCCGAACTGTCGGCTGGTGCCGGCATCGACCTGCTCGAACGCATTGAAGATGTTCTTGAACTTGTCAGCCGGAATACCGATGCCCGTGTCACTTACCGTGATGGCGATCACCGGCTGGTTGGCCAGCATGTCGGGAACCGCAACGTCACTCCCTGGACGGCCGATGCGCACGGTAACGGCGCCCTGTGCGGTGAACTTGAACGCGTTACTGAGCAGGTTGTTGGTGATCTGCTCGAGTTTCGAGCTGTCGGTACGCAGGATCGTCGGTAGGTCGGGCTCGATCTCGACCGTAAAGCCCAGGCCCTTTTTCTCGGCGACATGGGAAAAAGTACGCTGAAGGCGGCGCTGCAGGTCGGCCAGCGGCAGCTCGTCGATGAGCAGCTCCATCTTGCCCGCCTCGATCTTTGAAAGATCGAGGATGTCGTTGATCAGATGCAGCAGACTGGTGCCGGCATCGTTGATGATGCGCGCCGATTCGATCTGTTCCTCGTCGAGATTGCCGGTGTCGTTGTCGGCCAGGCTGCGCGACAGGATCAGCAAGCTGTTCAGCGGCGTGCGCAGTTCGTGCGACATGTTTGCGAGAAAATCGGATTTGTACTGACTGGCACGCGCCAGCTCGTCGGCCTTTTCCGCGGTGTCCCGCTGCAGTTCTTCCAACACGCGCTTCTGCCGGTTCAGAGTGTCAGTCTTCTCGCGCAATTCTTCATTGGAGGCGAGTAGTTCCTCGGCCTGTACGCGCAGTTCCTCCTCCGAAGCGATCAGCTGTTCGGACTGCTCTTCCAGCTCGGCAGTCTTGGCCTGCAAGGCATCGTTGTTGTCGCGCAACACTTCTTTCTGCTGTCGCATGACGAGCTCGGACACGCGCAGTTCGTCGGCCTGTTCCTTCGTGCGTTCCAGCAGGTTTTGTGTGTCGATCGCGCGGTTCAGATTTTCGAGGGTCAGTGCAACGATCGGCAGCAGCTCATCCAGCAGCAGCAACTGCAGCGGGGTGAGCGCACTGAAACCAGCCAGCTCCAGTACGCCGATCAGGCAGCCGCGATAAAGCAACGGCAGAATGGCGACGCTGCGAGGCGCGGATTCGCCACTGCCGGAATCGATGTGCACGTAATTTTCGGGAAGGTTGTCCAGCAGGATCGGTTTGCGGTCAGTCGCGCATTGGCCAACCAGGCCTTCGCCGGGCACGTAGTAGTCGGTCGCGTGGTTGTCCAGACGCAGGCCGTAGGTGCCCAGTAGATCCAGTCGCAGGCTTGTGTCGTCGTATGAGTAGAACAGGCCGACACCACCCTTGAACAACGGCACCAGTTCACCAACCAGCCACTGTCCGAATTCGCGATGGGTGGTGGCTTGTTGCAGCCGATGGGATACGGTGGCTACCTGGGTCTTGAGCCAGTTCTGATCCTGGGCATCCATTACCATTTGCTTGAAAACCTGCAATCCCCGCGCGATCTCGCCGATCTCGTCGCGCCGGCCCAGCCGGGTTATCACGACGGAGGTGTCGCTTGCCGCCACGCGGTTCATCTGGTCGGTGATCTGCCGCAATGGTGAGGTGACCAGACGCTTGGTCATTCTGATTGCATACATGCCGAACAGCAGCGCGGCCAGCGCCGCGAGCGCATTGCCGATGCGCAGCGCGCGCAGCGTTTTTTCCATCACGCGGTTGCGGGCAGTGAGCAGGGATTGCTCGGTGTCGGTCATCTGTTCGAGCACGGCCCTGATGTCCGGCGCCCGCGACGCGCTGTGAGCCAGATAGTCATTGCGTATGCGCAGACGCTGCGCCAGTGCTTGCGCCGGATCAGCTTGCTGCAGGGCGCTCAGGGGCGTGATGACGTTGACCCCGACCTCGCTTTCCCATTGGGTGACCAGGGCTTGCAGGCGATCGACGCGTACTTGCTGAACCGGATTGTCGGACGTGAGCGAGCGCAACCTGTCGGTGGCTTGCCCGAACTGCTGCTTGCCGCTCTCGAACGCTGCCAGCTCAGCGGGGCCTGGCGCCAGGACGTAGCCTCGCACGCTGATCACGCTGGTCTGGTATCCCTGCCGTGCCTCGCTGAGGGTCAGCAAGACCTGGTAGGTGTGTTGCACCCATTGGCTCGTCCGCTGCTGCAGCCGCAGCGCGTTGAACGTGCTCAGGCTGGTGAGCACGACCAGGGCCAGCAGCGGACAAATGGCTAGCAGGATCTTGTAGCGCCCCGGCAAATTGGCCAGCCAGGTATGTTGCTTGGTTGCTTGTGTGTCGACCATGCTCATTTCACCGTGTGCCGTTAGAACGTACCACTGCACCCATTCCAAACAGCACGGGGCGGGCATGCTGGAACCAGAGTAGCCAGCAGCATGCTACGCGGGTAGCGATGCCGCCGTGATCAGCGCCACCATGTCGGTGGAACGATGCTGCCGCGGCGTAACGCGACAACGAGCAATGCCAGCGTCACCAGCGAACAGGCCAGTAGTGCCACCACCGACGCCTCCGCACCGAACACGCCACCGCTCAGCCAGTCAGGGCCGGTGCGGTTGGAGATCAGCCAGCCTTTGCTGGCGCCACCGGACACCGGAATGCCATAGACCGTGCCCTGCATGATGTTCCATCCGGCGTGCAGGCCGATGCATGTCCACAGCGAACGGGTGACGTGATAAATCATCGCCAGCAGCAGGCCGGCTTCGATCGCGATGGCGGCCGAACTCCACAGCGTGGCGCCAGGGTTGAAGATGTGCGCGCCGCCAAAGAACAGCGCCGAGATCACCAGCGCCAGCCAGGTACCGAGTCCTTCCTCGACGATGCGGAAGATCACGCCACGGGCAATGATTTCTTCGCCGATACCCGCGCCGATGCCGGCCACCAGCACGCCTGGCAGCCAATCGACCTTAGGATCAGTACCGATAACGTGGTAGCTGCCAAGCAGATAGAGCACGCCGACGACTAGGCTGAATAGGATGGCGCCGCCGATCAAGCCGACAAGGCCGTAGGTCGGGATGGCGCGCGCCGATAGTTCGCGTATCCGTCGCCGCTCGATCAGGCGGACCAGGATCAGATAACCCAGCAGCACCGGTATCAGTTGCAGGCTCAGTGTCGCCAGTGCGTGGTGCAGCGGATCGGCGGTCTTCGCGGTCCAGCCAAGCGCAACCACGATCGTGCGGGTAAGCATGCCGAAACCGATCAGCATCGCCGCAAAGAAAACGATGCGGGCTGCGGGTGAAAACACCAGCCAACGTTGCCAGCTCGGCGCGTCCGCTGGCGTGACGAAGGCTATCTGCTCGTTCTGCATAGGTATCCCCCTGGAGTTGCGCGCAGATTAGCAGCGCTGCCGGGGCATTACCCAGTGCGGTGTTCGAGAGAGGCCTTGGCCCCGCCGAAAAATGGGTTGCGGCCTTCGTCGGGATGACGAGCTTGGGGCTTTAAGTACGGGCCTGACCGCCCACTACCCGCGACTGTCTCGAACTCAGACGGGCACCGACGCCGCATGCTCGCGCGTATTCGAGAAACGCACCTGTGGCCAGCGTTCCTGCGCCAACTGCAGGTTTACTCGCGTCGGCGCGATATAGACGAGCTCACCTGCACCGTCGATCGCGAGGTTCATGGCGTTCTTTTCGCGGAACTCCGCCAGCTTCTTTTCGTCGTCGCAATGCACCCAGCGCGCGGTGGTCACCGTTACCGGTTCAAAGCTCGCATCGACGTTGTATTCGTCCTTGAGACGGTACGCCACCACATCGAACTGCAATACGCCGACCGCGCCAAGTATCAGGTCGTTGCTCATCAGCGGGCGGAAGAACTGGGTCGCGCCTTCCTCGGACAATTGGGCCAGGCCTTTCTGCAATGCCTTCATCTTCAGTGGATCGCGCAGCCGCGCACGGCGGAACAATTCCGGTGCGAAGTTCGGGATGCCGGTGAAGTTGATCGCCTCGCCTTCGGTAAAGGTGTCGCCAATGGTGATGGTGCCGTGGTTGTGCAAGCCGATCACATCGCCGGGGTAGGCCGTCTCGACGATCTCGCGATCGCTCGCCATGAATGTCAGCGCGTTCGCGATACGGATGTCTTTGCCGGTGCGCGTCTGGATCATCTTCATGCCGGCGTTGTAAGTGCCCGAGCACACCCGCATGAAGGCCACGCGATCGCGGTGTGCGGGATCCATGTTCGCCTGGATCTTGAACACGAAACCGGTGAGCTTCTCTTCTTCCGGCTGTACCTCGCGGGACAACGTGCCGCGTGGCCGCGGCGACGGTGCGTGCTCGACGAAGAAGTCCAGCAACAGCTGTACGCCGAAGTTGTTCACTGCCGAACCGAAGAACACTGGCGTCTGCCGACCGGCCAGGTATTCGTCCATATCGAATGACGGCGCGGCACCTTGCACGAGCTCCAGTTCGTCGCGCAGTTCTCGCATGGCCTCATCGCCGATTTTTTCCAGCAAGCCAGGTGCATCCAGGCCCTTGAAGATGGTCGAGTCCTGGCGGGTGAAGTTTTTGCCCTGCTCGAAGACGTGCACTTCATCGAGCAGCAGGTGATAGACACCCTTCAGTCGCTTGCCCATGCCGATCGGCCAGGTCAGTGGCGCGCAGGCGATGCCGAGTACGGATTCCACTTCATCCAGCAATTCGATCGGCGCGCGACCTTCGCGGTCGAGTTTGTTGATGAAAGTCATGATCGGCGTGTCGCGCAGGCGACACACCTCCATCAGCTTGATGGTGCGTTCCTCCACACCCTTGGCGCAGTCGATCACCATCAGCGCCGAGTCGACCGCGGTCAGCACGCGATAAGTATCTTCGGAGAAATCCGCGTGGCCTGGCGTGTCGAGCAGGTTGACGATCTTGCCTTCGTACGGAAACTGCATCACCGACGAGGTCACCGAGATGCCACGCTCCTTCTCCAGCGCCATCCAGTCGGACGTCGCATGTCGCGCCGCCTTGCGCCCCTTCACCGAGCCGGCCATCTGGATCGCACCGCCGAACAACAGCAACTTTTCAGTCAACGTGGTTTTGCCCGCGTCAGGATGGCTGACGATGGCAAAGGTGCGGCGGCGGCGGGTTTCTTGCAGATGGGTGGACATGCGTGCAGGTCAGTTGGAGCGCGAACCGTCAATTATAGCTTGGATCGGCTGGCTAGGCCCCGCAGGCTCCGTCAGTGCTGAATTCCTCGTCTTCTGGTCGCCATAAATAAAGAGGCCGCCCATGAGGCGGCCTCCCATCGCGCGAGCGGCACGCGGCTTACTCGTGCTCACGCAACCGACCTGTCATTGCAGTGAGTTGGCAGTCTCGACCATGCTGTTATAGGTGTCAGACAGTTTGTCGCTGGTGCCATCCACCATCTGACCAGCATTGTTCTTGATGAGTGCCTGTTCACCCGTGGTGTACGGGGTTTTGTCGCGCACCCGGCGCAGGCGCGCCTTGGCGGCGTTGCGGAAATTATCGACTTTGCCCGTGAACATGCTCCACATGGCCGGCTTCTCCTCCTTGTTGGCCTGCATTTCGTCGATAAGCTTCTCGAAGGTGCCGACCTTGGCCGTCGCGTCGGCGACGTCGAAATCATCCTTGCCCAGCAATCGCAGCAGTCCCTTGGCGTCAGCCATGGTTGCTGTTTGCAGATAGTCAAGATTACGGCCGCTGGATTTCTCCATCTGTTTCAATCGCGCATCGGTCAGCTGGTCATCAGCCTGATCCAGCGCTGCCGAAAACTTTTTCTCCGCCGTTTCGAACGCCTTGCCCTGTTCCGCCAAGGGTTTGTTCAGTTGCTTGCCTTTGGCGAAGTTGTCGTCCTTGTAGTTCTGACGCTGATAGTAGGGATAGGCCTCGGCGATTGTCTTGCTCAACGGCTCGATGACGGCATCATAAGCGGTTGCCGCCTGATCAAGCTCGGGCATCGATGGCTGCATTTTCTCAGCCCGGGCAATATTGCTATGGCACTTCTGGATATCGCCATCGTTTACTTCATAGAGACCATAGACATTCCTTTCGGTGCCTGTGGGACCTACCGCGATGTCCTGCACCCAGGAGGCATAACGGTCGAGCGAGCGACCCAAGCTTGCGCTGCTCGCGTTGTAGCACTCGATATAAAGCTGCAGTTTTGCCCCTTGCGCCTCTCCCGCATCAGTCTTGGTCGATCCATCGGTATCTGCGGTGGCGGATGCTTCCCCGGCCCCAGCGGTAGCCGCCGCACCTGCGACAGTCGAGCTGGTGACAACCGGATCAGCCGACTTGGCCGCGTCTTTGTTCGACGCGCCAGCGGTCTTGTCGGAACACCCGGCAAGCAGGCCACCGCAAAGCGCGGCACCTATCAGCAAGGCTGCCGTGGAACGTACGTAGAGAGAGCTTTTCAATGCGTTCATGGTAAGTCCTTTCAAGCGACCGTCCCTGCCGGGGCGATCTAGATTAATGAGGCAGAAGGAGCGGGCGCCGGCCGACGATCATCCAGTTACGCACGCCTGGAGCAGAGCGGATCGCCATGCTGACCTCTACCCGGAGGGGTCTGTCCAACATGACAAGCGGGACCGAGCCAGGCAGGAAGGAGGTTAGGCCCAACGCAAGGTTGGAACTATCAGAAAAGTCTGAGAGTTAGAGACGATGTTTGTTTAAAGCGAAACGCATACGTTCGCCGAAAGGCTTGCCTGCGAATACCTACTCACTCGCTGATGAATGGCGGGTGCGAAATATGGCGACGCGATCCAGAGCTACCGTTTCGGTGGCCTCGAGCCATCGCTCCTGCGCGACGATCGGGGTACATGGACCAAACGTGCAGACGCGAATCTCGCGGCCGATCGCCTCCCTGCGCAACGAATCCAGCACGGTACGCAGGATCGTACCGGTGAAAGGCGTGTACAGATAAAACACCGTACCGGCGGAGCAATCTGCCGCTCGTGCATCCTGCCGGACAAAGCTCACGCGGTTCAGGTTGAGCGCGCAGGCGCTTCGCTGCGCGCAGTCGACGTAGGCAGCCTCCAGCTCGATGCCGACGCTGCGCCCACCAGAGCAGATGGAAGCGAGCAGGGGTACGTGCCCCAAGCCAGAGCCAAGATCGACCAGCACATCCTGTTCGGTGAGTTCCACACGTTCGATCAAATCGAAGATGTGACGCGCTGGCGTGGGCTGGTAAAACACCATTTCCGGCGGCAGCTCGACCAAGTCGGCGGACGGCTCATCGAACTGCAGAACCCCACTGATCAGTTCGTCGAGATAGTCATAGCGTTCGCCGCCGATCTGGATGGCGGCATTGGATTCGCGGACCCACCGAAGCAACGATTCCGATCCGTGCCCATGCAGGATATCGTGGCGTATGTCGCGATATATACCGTAATTGGCAGCCTCCAGCCTGGCAGAGATCGCCTCTGCTCGAAGCTGAAGTTTGGCTGCCAGATCAGATTCCGAATCGTCGACTGACGCTTGCGCATCCGGAAAATGCGTCTCAAGAAGTTCAAGCGCGTGGAGGCGCTGACGCAAGTTATCCGGTTCGTCCAGTGAACGATTCTGCTCTAGCTCCTCGATCAAGGCTTGCAACGCACTCTTCAACATACCGAACTCTTCGCGTTGTCGCCGGAGTAGCCGGGTTGTCCACTGGCTGGAATCGCCATGATCAGTCCGCAGGGAGCGCACTGATCATGACGTAGTATCCATCGGGATCGCGCAGGGCGAACTCCATGGTGCCGGTGGCCGGATTCAGCTGGGGCTCTTCTTCGAGCTGGCTGACAAGTGCGCGTGCCCTTGGTAGCGCCTTGTCAAAATCGTCCACGCGGAAAAACAGCAGAAGGCCGTTGCCGGGTGTCGCCTGCTCGGGACTGGTCAGGCTGGGATGCTCGTGAGCGCCCCATGAGTGAAGGCAGAGCAGGACCGTGCCATCCGTGTCGAGAATCTGTCCGAAGTAGTCATGGGCGGGATGCGTTTGCGGTAGACCCAGGATCGATTGATACCATTTGAAGCTGACGGCCACGTCGTCCACGCCAATGATCGTCCACGTGCGTTTCATCTGGGCGTACTCCTGCTGTATGTACGTGATCACTGCGTTTGCAGCGTCATGCCATGGCCTGCTTGAATCGCAAGCCGACTTTTACAGCATAAGGTGACTTTCAAAATATTCAAAAAAAAGAACCCGGGGATGGCTCCCCGGGTTCTTTTGCTTTCTCGCTGACCGGTGACGGTCAGCAATGTCTGAAGCGGGTTACTTCGCTTCTTTTTCCATCAGCTTCTCGACCATGCTGGCCGGCACTTCCTGGTAATGATCGAAGATCATCGTGAAGTTGCCGCGGCCGCTGGTGGCCGAGCGCAGGAAGTTGATGTAGCCGAACATTTCGGACAGCGGCACGAAGCCCTGCACGAACGCCGACATACCCTTGTGGCCCTGGTCGGAGATGCTGCCGCGACGACGGTTGATATCGCCGATCACGTCGCCGAGGTAGGTCGCTTCGGTGACCACCTCCAGGCTCATGATCGGCTCGAGCAGCTTCGGCTTGGACAGCTTCTGCGCTTCGCGGAAGCAGGCACGACCGGCGATTTCAAACGCCAGCGCCGAGGAGTCAACATCGTGGTACTTGCCGTCGACGAGACGTGCCTTGAAGTCCAGCACTTCGTAGCCGGCCACCTGACCCTGACGCGACTCGACTTCGATCGCGTGCTGAATCGCCGGGATGTATTCGCGCGGAATACGGCCGCCCACCACTTCGTCGGAGAACACCACGCCCGAACCGGACTCGCCCGGCTCGAAGATGATCTTCACTTCGGCGAACTGGCCCGAACCACCGGACTGCTTCTTGTGCGTGTAGGTGTGCTCGACGGTCTGGCCGAACGCTTCGCGGAAGCTGACCTTGGGCTTGCCCATGCTCGCGTCCACACCCAGCTCGGTGCGCATGCGGTCGATGGTGATTTCAAGATGCAGCTCGCCCATGCCCTTGAGCACGGTCTGGCCGGTTTCCTTGTCCACTTCCATGCGCAGCGACGGATCGGCCTTGACCATCTTGTAGAGCGCGGTGGACATCTTGTCGACGTCGTTGCGGGTCTTCGGCTCGACCGACACGCTGATCACCGGATCCGGGAAGCGCATGCGCTCCAGCAGGGCCGGGTGCGCCGGGTCGGACAGCGAATCGCCTGTCTCGGTGTCCTTCATCGAGACGAACGCGCAGATGTCGCCGGCGCGCACTTCGTCGATTTCCTTGGCGGCATTCGCGTGGATTTCGACAATGCGGCCCACGCGCTCTTTCTTGCCACGGGTGACGTTCTGCAGCGTGTCGCCCTTCTTGATCACGCCGGAGTAGACGCGGCAGAAGGTCAGCGTGCCGAACTGGTCGTTGATCACCTTGAACGCCAGCGCGCGCGCCGGTGCGTCGTCGGACACGACCTGCTCGCCGATGACGTTGCCGTCTTCGTCAACCATTGAAATGCCGCCGTTCTCGCCGGGGTAAGGCAAGTAGTCGACCACGGCGTCCAGCAGCTGCTGCACACCTTTGTTCTTGTAAGACGAGCCGCACAGCACCGGTACCAGCGCACCGGTAACGGTGCCCTCGCGGATGCAGCGCTTCAGCACCGCCGGATCGTGTTCACCGGTGTTGATCAGGTGCTCGAATGCATCGTCGTCCAGCGCAAGCGCTGTTTCCAGCATCTCTTCGCGCAGCTTCGGCAGGTTCGCGATCCAGTCGTTGTCGACCGTCGAACCGAACTTCAGACGATCTTTCAGATCGGCCAGCGGTACGGTTTCCCAGGTGCTGTCCTTGTCGTCCGAAGCCCAGATGTAGCCCACGTTGGCAACCAGGTCGGCCATGCCGCAGAACTCGTCGCTGCTACCCAACGGAATCTGGCACAGCAGCGCGTTTGCACCCAGGCGCTCGCGAATGCCCTTGACGCAATGGCCGAAGCTGGCGCCGATGCGGTCCATCTTGTTGACGTAGCAGATGCGCGGCACGTTGTACTGGTCAGCCAAGCGCCAGTTGGTCTCGGTCTGCGGTTCCACGCCGGCCACGCCGTCGAACACCACCACGGCGCCGTCGAGCACGCGCAGCGAACGGTTCACTTCGATGGTGAAGTCCACGTGTCCCGGGGTGTCGATCACGTTGATCTGGTAACCCTTCCACTCGGTGGACACGGCCGCCGACTGGATGGTGATGCCGCGCTTGCGCTCTTGCTCAAGGTAATCGGTCGTGGTCGAGCCCTTGCC
>Ga0302220_10000095_pt1 | contig 83550 bp, 71 predicted proteins | sample II_Palsa_E1_3_FD_194572 | JGI IMG/M metagenome (GOLD analysis project Ga0302220, IMG submission 194572) | Peat permafrost microbial communities from Stordalen Mire near Abisko, Sweden - II_Palsa_E1_3 | ecosystem: Environmental > Terrestrial > Soil > Palsa > Peat permafrost | place: Sweden...
GGCAGCGCGCGGCGCTTACCGAGTATCGATCTTTGCGAGAGCCTGTCAATCAGGTGACTCCACTTCACCATGTCAGCCGATAGCTCTTTAAGAAGCCCGCACTCAGCGCTCTTGACGTCGAACGCTTATTAGACCCCATATCGGGGCATATACACTGGATGTTCAGCTTTAGTTCTTGGCCCGTCAACGGAAAAATCCCGGAGATAAACATGCGTTTACTCGATGAGTAAAGCGATCTTCGGAACAAGGATAGCCTTTGCTTATCTCGCTGATCGGAGCGATAAGTTTTATGACTCCGAAAACGAAGTAATAAACCGTATGGTGAGTGGTCATGCAAGACCTACGAGCACAACGCGGCCAGTAAGACACAGCTGGGTATAGAAGCTGCCGCAAAGCGGCCGTTCGTGACCGGCTCAAATGGGTCGGAAACAGACACCCACCCTACCCTCGATAACCCTCCCTAATCACTTGCAATGCTGACCAGACCGGTGTGGCTTCAAAAGTACCTGCCGTGACAAAAAAACGTGCCTTCGTAAATGCATTGGTTCCGAAGACTTTGATGGCGAATTTGAGCCTTAGCTATTGTTAGTCACTCAGTTCAAATTGAAGCTTACGCAAGTGCGCGCAAGGCATCTCCGCTGCGGCAAACATTGCGAAATGAGCGCAGATCTAAACACGATCGCCACGGCTATGTTGGATTGGTTTATCGATCGGCCCAATTGTTGCGATATACCCAAATGAGGCATGGAAGGAGCTAGCAGTGATGCTACAAGTCTCTAAATCGTTAGGGTGTTACGCATGAGCTTGCCTATGTCCATTCCATTTGTTCGTACTCCCCGGTACCAATGTTCCCGAGTCTCGACGCAGACTTATGATCGATTTCGCCGCGCGCATGTGGCAGGGCTCGCGGGTTTGATGGCCAGTCTCCTCACGCTGCCATCCGCAGCCAGCACGCCAACCAGCAACACGGCGTGGCATTTCGGTACTTGGGGCATCGACCTCTCCACGATGGACGCGTCCATCAAGCCCGGTGACGATTTTTACCGTCATGAAAATGGCCATTACATCGACACGTTGGTGATTCCTGCAGATCAAGGCAACGTCAATGCTTATGGCGAAAACGAGCTGCGCGTGCGAGCACAACTTCAGTCCCTGCTGGAGAAGTCTGCCGCTGCCAAGGGACTGCCCGCCGCTGATCTGACAAAGCTGCGTTCGCTGTATCACGCATTCATGGACGTCTCGCAAGTCGACGCACTGCAGGCCAAGCCGGTCCAACCCCTGATGGCGGAAATAGACAACGCCAAAAGCCCGGCGGCCATAGCAGCTTTGATGGGCAAAGCCCATTCCACGCTGTTGGCCAGCGTATTTGACCTAGACGTTGATGCCGATGCCCGGCGGCCGGGGGCGCGGGCAATAGAACTTGGGCCGGGAAGCCTTGCGTTGCCTTCCGACGGTTCGGGCTTCGACGATCCATCGGTCTATCTGGACGCGGGGCACGCACCCCTGCGCGCGGCCTACCTAACGTATGTGGCTTCGTTGTGGCGACTGGCCGGTGGGCGAGGTGATCCGACAGAAGCAGCCCATAAGGTGCTTGCCTTCGAAACGGCATTGGCCAAAGCAACGCCGTCGGTCATAGCCGAAAGGGATGTCTCGGCGGCATACCACCCGATGTCGCTGTCTGAGCTCGTCCTCGCAGCCCCGGGTTTTGACTGGCGATCGTTCTTCGTGTCGGCAGGTCTACCTGATCCGAAACGCATCGTGACCTCTCATCCAGATTCACTCACGGCACTCGCTCGCGTGGTTGCGAATACACCGATTGATACGCTCAAAACCTGGATGGTCGCCCGATCGCTGGCCAATGCCAGCGCCTATTTGGACGACCGTTTCGTCAAGGCACGATTCGATCTCTATGGGCACACGATAAACGGGCTGCAGCAGCCGCGACCGCGTGAGGAGGCCGCGATGGACTTTGTTGACACGGCCATGGGGCAAGCCGCCGGGAGACTTTACGCGGCAAATTATTTTTCAGCTTCGTCGCGGGCTCGAGTCCTCCAATATGTGGGCGAATTGCGAGCAGCGTTCGCACATCGGATCAGAAACGTCCCGTGGATGGATTCGGCAACGCGGCAGGAGGCTTTGCAGAAGCTCACCAAGATGACGTTCCACATCGGTTACCCCGAACACATCCCCGACTATGGCGCCCTCACCGTCAGTTCGTCAGACCTGATCGGCAACGTGATCCGGTCGCGTCAATTCGCGTGGCAGCGAAAGGTGGGCCAGATGGACAAGCCAATTGATCGCGAAGAATGGACGTCGTTGCCGCAAGACGTCAACGGCTCGTATCACCAGGAAACAAATTCAGTCGAGTTTTCCGCGGCATTCATGCAACCGCCTTTTTTCGACCCGCACGCCGACGACGCCGTAAATTACGGCGCCGTCGGCGGTCAGATCGGCCATGAAATGACCCATGCGCTTGATGACCGCGGCCGCAGATACGACGCAAATGGTGAACTGCGAAATTGGTGGACGGAGGCGGACTCGAAGCGTTTCGACGCACTAGCTTCGCGGCTCGTTCAACAATACGACGTGCAGGAGGTGCTACCTGGTTTGCACCTCAATGGTCGTTTTACCCTTAGCGAGAACATCGCTGATGAAGGTGGCTTGGCGCTCGCGCTAGAAGCGTATCGCACCCACCTTGGTGGCCATCCGTCTCCAATGATTGACGGCTTAACGGGTGAACAGCGCCTTTTCATGGCGTGGGCGCAGATGTTTCGCGAAGTGCGCCGACCCGAGGTTGAAAAATTTCACGCCATGGTAGATCCGCACTCGCCCGGCAAGTATCGGGTGAACAACGTCGTCAGGAATCTCGATGACTGGTACAGGGACTTTGACGTTACACCCGCAGATCGACTTTACCTTGCCCCAAGCGACCGGGTTCGGATCTGGTAGCAAAGGGTAAAACATCGAAGTTTGGGGTCTGATCGTTGAGATGGTCTAAGCCGAACAGCGCCACCTTCGTCAAAGCACTGACCGCAAAAGATATGTTTTGCTTTCGCAAACAAGCGCCCAAGCTTTCTTGCTGCCAGCCTAGGCAAATGGTCGACAAATTTAATTCAGTATCGAAAGTGCTTTTTCCTCAGCATCATTTATCTAAAAGGAAAAATTTTCGAGTAGAAGCTGAAAGAAAAATTTCGTTTTGAACTGAAGACTAGGCCATCTCGAAAAACCATTGTTCGACCAACTACACCAACTTTCTCCTTGCAACACGAGATTACGCCATGGAAATTGAAGGTAAGACTGCTTTTGTCACCGGTGGAAACCGTGGCCTCGGCCACGCCTACGTCAGAGCACTTTTAGAGGCAGGTGCTAAGAAGGTATACGCCGCCGCGCGCGATCCATCTTCTGTGACTTTGCCTCGGGCCACTCCCATCAAACTAGATGTTACGTCACCCTCATCCATTGCAGCCGCAGCGGCACAGTGCGCGGATGTCGACATTGTCATCAACAATGCCGGTGTCCTATTTGCAAATACTCCTCTTTTGGATCCGAATACGGATGAAGCACTCACTGCCCTCTTCAACACCAATGTGTGGGGATTGTTGAATGTGAGCCGCGCCTTTGCCCCGGTGCTCAAAGCAAACGGCGGTGGCGCATTGGTCAATATGCTTTCTCTGCTCAGCTGGCTGAGCCGACCCCGCACATCGTCGTATTCACTGTCCAAGGCTGCCGCTTGGGCTGTCACCAATGGCCTGCGAAACGAGCTGCGAGACCAAGGTACGCTGGTCATGGGTGTACACGCCGGTCTGATTGATACGGACATGGGCCGAAGCCTAGGGGGCCCCAGCACGAGCCCGGACGACATTGCCAAATGCGTCATTGAAGGGATTCTGAGAGGCGATCAAGAAGTGTTGGCGGACGACGCTTCTAGGCGAGTGAAATCTGGCCTTTCTCTTGGTGACGCCCCATACCTTGCCGATCAACGTTGACTAAGCCAAGAACGAATCGCGTTTTCGACCTTATCCCTACTCTCGGCGCCTATAAAGATCTAGGGATAGATTGACGCTTTAGACATGCCACACTCGAAGTCGTAACAAGTTTGGAATGGCTGTTTTACGGTCAAAACATATAGAGATTTTAGGAGCTTAAGCCATTCCGTGCAGCCTGCGCATGCCCAGGAGCAAGCGATCGAAAAGGGTCCCTCCTTCATCAGCATGGGCCGGCACATCCCGCGTAATTTCGGCTTCGTGCGCTTGATAATCCATTAAAGACTCAAGCATCTCTTTGCCTATCTCCGGATACTGCTGAAGGATGGGCGTGAGCGCCTCTTTCTGAAGGCGGAAGATAGATACCCTTCCTACCGCTCGAAGCTTCAAACTAATGGTGATACCTGTAAGGATGCCTGCTCGCCCCACAGCATCGCCAGGGCCGATCCGTTGCAACTCCACATCTTTCCCCTGATGTTGTGTGAGCATTGCCGCGACTCCGGATGAAACGATATACAAGGCACGGCGCTCATCCGAGCTATTGCTGCCCGCCTGATAGATAAGTTCATTCGCGAAGAAGACCGCAGGTTCCATGGCCCTGGAAAGTCCTTCTATCTGTTCGTCAGTAAGCGATCGAAACATCTCGATACCCCGCAAAAGCCGCTGCCGCGCCCCCAAGTCTTTAGATGAGGAAGATCGGGTGTTCAAGTCGATGCCACGCGCAGCTAAATGTCGATGCGCTTGATCGATCACTTCATTTTGCGTTACGAATTTACGCGTAGCCGAAGAGATGTAGACCAAGATCTCGTACTCAATGAAATGTCGATGGATAATTTGCGCGTTAACGCTCGCTTTCGGCTGAGCCAGCACACCTGACGTACCTACTATGGCGTCCTCAAGTGCGTCGATGACCATTGCGGGACGGAAAGCGGGTGAAACCCGCACCTTGACCTTGACACCGTGTAGCTGCGGCGGCCGACTTTCGTTGACGATGTTTGCCTTTGCCGCGGTGCTGTTAGGAACCAAGACAAAATTGCCCTGCTCGTTGAGCAACGTAGTCGCCCGCCAAGTTCGTTCGACTACTTCGCCGTGAGTTTCACCGATGGAAACGAAATCTCCGACATGGAATGGCTTGGTCGCGTTGAGGACAACGCCAGAAAATACATCGCTCAGCGTACTCTGCACCGCAAGACCAATCACGATGGCAAAAGCTCCCGACGTAGCAAGCAAACCGCCCACGGGAAGTTTCAGTACGTAAGCAATAGCAGCGACTGCTGCACCTACAAACACCAGTGCCTGAAGAACATCCCGCAACAACCGGTCACGTTGAATCGCCGTTGGCAAGACGGCTTTCCTTAACACTACAGAAATAATTTGGGCAGCCTGAAGCCACCACAGAAATTCAAGGCATTGCGCAAAAACGTGGTGAGCCGAACCATCCGGCCATGGCGCGATTTGGAACGGACTGATTTCACACGTCCACAAGACGTAGCACAGCATGGCAAACAAGAATATTCGTACGGCGAACTTCGCCCGATCATCTTTGATTGTCAGAAATCGCCAAGCCAAGAAATCTAGGAGGAATATTCCAAAACCGAACGCAATCACTCGATCAATGAAGTTCATGGCACAGGATCTCGCAAACGAATGACCACGCGGCATCGACGAAATTAACGCGAGACGTTATTAACGCAAGACGTTGATTCCTTATCGAGCGACGACACAGAGAAATTTATCGTTCTCAGCCAACCCGGGGATGGAGGGCCTTGCTGATATGAGCCCTCTCGGACTGTGTCACTCGACCCTAGCTATGCCGCCACCACTTTGACCGATCTTCTGCCCACTCGTATCACCCAGATGAGTATTGTGGCCACCCCTTTTGCATGACTAAATCCAGCATCGGATAGCAGGCATCCAGCGCAGGGGCCCCGTTGGGAAAGCAAAGATGACGCGGCAGATCTCTATGAAGCCCCCGAGCGACCTGCGCAGCGATGCAGACGAACCTGCCTACAGCGGCGGCCAATTAGAAAACGGCCTTCGGCAATGAAGATGATGAGCAGCCCGATCCAAAGCTTTCGAGAAATTGTCTCCGAGATCAGTAAAGCGGAACTGATTCGTGACACGGCGCGATTGCGAGCATTCGATGAATTTGAGTCAAATTCTTTGACGTTGGCCAAAGTCGCCATCGCCAATCTGGGCAGCAGAGAACGCGCAGCAAAGTGGATGTGTGTCAAGCAAAAGAGGCTTGCAGGTCGGTGTGTTTATGAAGCTTTAGCTGAAGGCGACGTCGATGATGTTTGGGATTTCATCGTAGGCAATTAAGCATTTTATCGCTCCGAAATGAGCGATGAAACTGGGTAACTGGAACTCAGTTTGGCCATTGCCGACTTGTCGCTACTCACGCCAGCGCGATGCAAAAAAATCCAGCGTTGGAAGTGTTCGACAGTCTTAAGTCAGGCCAATTGGCAAGGGTTGAAATGCGACCTGAGAAAAAGAATCTTAATGGAGTCGCATGATGCCTATTTTAGAAAAGTTAAAGGCAAACCGTGGCTTAATACTGGGGTTGAACTGCTATCTCGCCGGAATAGCAGCCCTGTTCATTGCATTTGTCTTCGACCTACCGAACCCTTGGTGGGCACTCCTCACCGTCTTTTTTACCAGTCAGCCCATCAACCAAGGCGGGGTCTGGGCTAAGGCCACATTCCGTCTCGGAGGGACAGCCGTCGGCGTTACCTTCGTTCTTATCGCTTTGCCGAACCTGGTCGATGACCCTGAACTATTCATCGCTTGCCTGGCCTCTTGGGTAGGGCTATGCCTGACGATTTCGCTACTCGACCGTACGCCCAAGAGTTACTTCCCGATGCTGGCGGGATATACCGCTGCGCTCGTCGGTCTTCCCCTGATCAACAATCCAGGCAACGTTTTCGACATCGCTATCGCGCGCACAGAAGAAATTCTCATCGGCGTTTGCTGTGCCGCGATAGCCCAATCCGTGTTGTTCCCTCGGCGCGTCCACGACGTCACGATCGACAAAGCAACGGCGTGTGAACTCAACGCATCGGCTTGGAGCGTGAGCGCCTTGAAGAACGATGACAGCGCTAGAAAGCAGCGGCTGAAGTACGCCAACTCAGTCGTCGATTTAGTGCTCGTATCGAGCGCGTTGCCCTATGAATCGCCTTATAGGCGAAGACACACAAAGATTCTGCAAGCACTTACCGAGCGGCTGGCTTCAATTTTGCCCTTCGTCGACGCCATCGATGACAGAACCGCGCTTCTACAGGAGCGAGGTGGAATCACCGCACGCATACAAGCGATCGCAGCGCAATTAGAGTCTTGGATTACGAGCAAGCGACCCGACAGATATGGTGCACTCGCCATCCAGACCGCTTGCGACCAGTTGACTGAAAACGGTGACGGCTCAAGTTGGTTGCAGCTTGAACAAAGTGCTTTGGTGGGAAGACTAAGGGTGCTGAGCCAGACTTGGTATGAGTGCCGAGCGCTCATCGCGGCGCTTCGCGATCACGCTGATGACGCATCAAGTCACGTCGATCTCTTGATCAATGATGCTAGGAAATTTCGACTGCACTCAGACGGTGTGCTCGCTTTATGGTCCGGTCTAGCTGCAGCTCTCGCAATTCTCGCCGCGGGCTACTTTGCAATTCTTATTCAGTGGGATACAGGAACACTTTCCATTGCCGTTGCCGCGGTAAACAGTTGTCTTTTCGCCACGTTCGATGACCCCACTCCACTGCTGAGAAAGACGTTTCAGTGGACGGTCGTGTCGATTCCTATCGGCTTTGTGTATGTTTTTGGAATATTGCCACCGGTGAATAGCTTCGCGGCCTTGTGCGTTGCTTTATTCCCGCTGCTTTTCTTCTGTGGTTACTTACTGAGCAATCCAAAAACTGCCATTCCAGCACTGCAGATTGCCAGTGTCAGCACATCCGTGATAGCGCTTCAATCGAGCTATTCGGCGAACTTTGAGACCTTTTGGAATTCCTCGATATCCGCAGCGGTTGGCGCGCTGATGTCCTTGTTCACCATTCAATCGGTTCGAATTATTGCTTCCCAAACGGTCTCAAATAGATTGGTGCGTCGTGGCTGGAAAGATTTAGCGATCTTGGCGGCCCATGGCATCAAGGGCTACAAAATATTTGCTTCCCTGATGTTGGATCGCATTGGACTACTCGTGTCGCGAGCGCCGACCAGCTCGCTGATCGCACTGAACGGTTTGCGCGATTTACGCCTCGGCGTGAACCTGACCGAATTGATAGCCGCATCAGAAGATTTCAGTGTGTCGGATAGAAATCTCGTCACAAGTTTTAGAAAAATATTCGCCGGCTACATAAATTGTCGATTCGATAAAAAGAAGCGCGACCAATATCACCCGTCTCTGATGACAGCCATCGAATTAATTAAGCGAGCGTCTCTAGACATAAAAGACGCGTCTCTCAGACTTAGAACCATCATGGCGCTTACAGGCATCCGAAACGGGATCGACTTTATCCACTCAGACATGAATTTAAAGGCGTGATCAAAGAATTTGTCATCGGTGGTGTCTACATTCATGGTGCACTCGTGTGCGCTGCCATGGCCGGGTTGTGTTTACTTTTTCTTAGAAAAATATTTGGTTATGTCGGCGGCTACTCCATGTTTGTTAATCATGGGCTTTTCGACTTATGCGCTTTCATAATTCTATGGGGATTATGGACTGTAGTCATCGCAAAATAGCTTCTTGCCGATTAAAACGAGATTTTCATGAGCCTAATACGAACAATAACCAAATGGCTTTTGTCCATAGCCCTGGCCGCCGCCGCTTTGTTTGTAGGCTACAGGCTTTGGAACTATTACGAGGACGAGCCGTGGACACGCGACGCACGCGTTCGGGCCGACGTTGCTGATGTGGCGCCGGACGTATCTGGCATCGTCGATTCAGTAAATGTCAAAGATAACCAGCTCGTGAGGAAGGGAGACGTCCTTTTTTTGATCGACAAGAAGCGATTTCAGATCGCCAGAGAACGCGCGGCGGACGTATTGAAACAGCTGGATGTTGAAATAGCGCAGGAACGCAAAGAAAACACGAGAAACAGACGTTTAGATGACCTGGTTTCGAATGAAGCTCGCGAAGAGAGCCAGACAAAACTCGACCAGGAATTGGCAGTTCGTGACGAAGCGCAGACCACACTGGAAGAGGCCGATCTCAATTTGACGCGATCAGTCGTCAGAACGCCCATCAATGGGGTGGTTACAAATATTGAATTACAGCCCGGTGACTACGCCTCAACTGGTAAACCCGTGTTTGCGATCTTGGCGACGGACTCCGTGAGAGTTGAAGGCTACTTCGAAGAAACAAAACTAGCCCACATCCACATTGGTGACCGTGCAAGGATCTCTCTGATGGGCGACGATCGCTTGTTCGATGGACATGTCGAAAGCATTGCTGCTGGTGTTGAGGACCACGACCGGGTGAACAGCACCCGCTTTCTGGCAAACATCAATCCGACATTCAATTGGGTCCGTTTGGCACAGCGTATACCGGTAAGAATCAGTGTTGACCGGTCACCGCCCGGACTTGCCCTTCTTTCAGGCAGAACAGCAACCGTTGAGGTCTTGCTGAGCCATCCGGGGCACGCACGGTGAGAAAGATAGCGTTAATTACGCTTGCAGCATGGGTTACTGGCTGCGCTTTGACGCCCGACTACAAAAGGCCGTCTGAGGCGATTGCTAACAATCCGACAGAGATCGGCCAGCTTCAAAATAATGCTCGCTTACAGGCGAACGTAAATTACGCCCAATGGTGGAAGCTTTATAACGACGCCACTTTGGACGACCTCGTCGATCGTTCGCTGAGCGCCAACACGGATATGCGGGTCGCGCTCGCCAATCTAGAGCGGGCGGCAGCATCTATCAGCGTCACAACAGACGCCGAGTATCCCCAGGTTGGCGTAGCTGCTGAGGCAGCTTTTTCGCGCGACTCAGCAGAACAATTTTATCTTCCCGGTCCTCTTCCCAATGAAAAGGTCTACGCGGCGCTTGGATCGGTTTCATATGAAGTGGATCTATTCGGTCGAGTGCGCCGTTCCGTGGAGGCGTCCAAAGCAGAAATGAATGTCTCCAAAGACACGGTTGCTGCCACTCGCATTGCCGTGGTCGCGCAGACGGTTTCCGCCTATCTAGCGGTTTGCGCTTCTGGGAGGGAATCGATCGTCACTCAACACGCCATCGCACTTCAAGAAGAAGAAACAAAGTTGGTGAAAAGGTTTCAAGACAGTGGGAGGTCGGGATCGCTGGCGGTGACACGGTCTACTTCACAGGAAGATTCACTGAGAGCATCCCTCCCACCGTTGAGCGCCGCAAAAGAGATCGCCATGAGCCGATTGGCGTTAATACTGGCTCTTCCACGATCCGCCATCCCTGCTTCTGTAGCCGGCTGCGTGGACGAGCCACAAATCGCCCAACTCATTCCGGTAGGAGATGGCCGCAGCCTTTTGGCCAGAAGACCTGACGTTGCGGCAGCAGAGGAGCGGCTCCACGCTGCAACAGCGGAATACGGTGTGGTCAAAGCCGATCTCTACCCATCAATCTCATTCGGCGTATCTGGCGGATCCATCGGTGCTTTAGGTCATTTCAATGACGACGATACCTACAAATTCTCGCTTGGGCCATTGGTGTCTTGGCAATTTCCGAATCGCCGTCGCGCAAAAGCTGAGCTTACCCAATCTCAAGCGCAGATCGACGCGGCATACGCGCGATTTGACGCCAGCGTTCTCGCCGCTCTGAATGAAGTTCAGACCAGTCTGTCTGCCTATGGTTATGACCTAGATCGGATGAATCACCTAAAAACTGCCCGTCGCTCATCGAGCAAGGCGTCCGTGGACGCCCGTAAGCTCTTTGGACTCGGGCGCGAAAACTATCTTTCCGTGCTCGATGCGGACAGGCAACTCGCTTCTCTAGATCAAACGATTGCCGCGCAACAAACCAAGCTTGCCAACGACCAAGTTCAGCTGTTCCTGACATTGGGAGGTGGGTGGCAGTAAAGCGCGCGTTGTAACCACGATCAGAATAAACGGCCAAAAGCTCGATCGGAGCGACTAGCGGTATGTACAAATCATTCTTAGGTCGGCGATCGCGATAAAGAAGCTGTTTCCTTTCATTTGAATAGGAGTAAACGAAATGTCCAATCGAATTATTTTTGTGGCGGGCGCGACCGGCGACACGGGCGGGGCCACCGTTGAAAGCTTGTTGTCTGCGGGCGAACAGGTTAGAACGCTGGTCCGCGCAGAGGATCAACGATCGAAAAATCTCAAGGCCCGAGGAGTTGATGTTCTTGTCGGTGATTTGTCTGATCTGGACGACGTCGCGAATGCACTCAAAGGGATTTTCTCCGCCTACTTTGTCTACCCCATCGAGTCCGGTGGCATTCGCGCGAGCGCCCTGTTCGCGCAGGCAGCTTTGGAAAATAAGGTAACCGCCGTCGTCAACATGTCGCAGATTTCGGCGCGGCGAGTGGCGACAAGCCATGCAGCAAGGGATCATTGGATTTCGGAGCAAGTATTCAACTGGTCGGGAATACACGTTACGCATATTCGACCGACATTTTTTGCTCAATGGCTGACATACCCAGGTCAGGTAGCGACAGTAAAAAAGCATGGTGCTCTTCGTCTGCCCTTTGGTGAGGGACGCCACGCTCCAATTGCTGCGGAGGACCAGGGCAGAGTCATTTCGACAATTCTCCGCGATCCATCTTCGCATGCAGGCAAGGTTTATCCGCTGTATGGACCCGTAGAAATGGATCATCATGAAATCGCTGCCGAAGTTGGCAAAGCGCTAGGACGAAAAGTGGTTTATCAGCCCATCGACCTTGAGCTATTCAAGAGCCGCTTGGAGAGTGATCCGAAGTTCAGCGACACTTTTTCACAGCACCTTCTTTCCGTCGCGGTTGACTACCAGAACGGCGTCTTCGCGGGAACTTCTGGGCTAATCGAAGAACTGACCGGGCAGCCGCCCATGACGGTCGAGGATTTCATTCGCAAGCACTCGGCGTTGTTCGCAGATTGAAAGATTGATCGCGGAAAAGTTGACGTTTTTCTAAAACGTCAACGATTCGGATCCACAGTAAATTTTTGCTTACCCCTTTCCCATCGGTCGCTAGACATTCATGTGTTGAAATATTTGGGCTTGGATTACAGAAAATACCGGGGCATTCCAATCGAAGCCCCAGCACGGAGAGTTGAGATGTGCCTCATTGCGAACATCGAAGCAGCGCCGTCTACTGCCTACGTTCCGGATCGTGACGCGTTGGCTTATCTCACATCTACCGGTTCGGGCTGCTTGCTAAGTTTAGTGCTCCATATCAAAGGTCAGCGTTTTATAGGTGGCAAGCTGGTGAAAGGGCCACAAGAGCCAGTATCTGGAAACGCGATCCGCGATCGATTGATATCCCTATCCTCCCGCTTATCGTGCAACTCAACAAGCAGCGCCTCCGCCGGCATGCACATCGAGAATGCCGCTCGTCTCATGTCGCGCAATTCACTCCGGCGACGCTCAGCTGATCAGTCGGTTTTGTCGGCACGCCAACTTCGCATTTCTACCGCTCTGCTCAAATCAAACTTGGACAAGAACCTCCATATTTCAAAGATTGCCAGGGCTTGTGGGATCTCTGAAAGTCACCTGCGACGAGCTTTTCGAACCTGCACCGGCATGTCACCTAAGCAATGGCGTCAAGAAAGACGAATGCAATTTTGTCGCCATAAACTCGTGACCACCGACGCGCCACTCGCGGTGATCTCCCGCGAAGCTGGCTTCGCGGTACCGAGCCACTTCAGTCGGGTCTTTGCTCGATCAAGCGGGTTGTGTCCGAGTGAATGGAGACGGGCATTTCAGAGTTTGAACAGGGCGTCTATCGCGGGCTTCACGTGGCAAATTTTTGGGAGGGCGGATTCCACGACTGAATCAATCAGCCGTAACCGCGAGCGAATTGGCTTTTGATTTTGCGAATCACGCCGCTATGGAGACCGACCTGGTTCTGGAAGAACTAGGAGACATCTTGCTTGATTGCCTTCGCTTGCCCAACACCAACAGCGAGGTCATTGACCAACTAATCGAAGCTATCTATGCACAATTGACTGGGATAGCTTCACCCATGTGTGCTGCCTCATTGGACAATCGTTCGCTTCAGCCGTGGCAGGAATCCATTGCCAAGGAACTCCTTTTCTGTTCCTCGTCAAACCGGCTTTCAATAGCAAAAGTCGCCGAAGCTTGCGGAATGTCCACGACCCAGTTTTCCCGAGCTTTCAAGGCTCATTTTTGTCAGACACCCCAGCGGTGGCGATTGAACGCGCAGATCGAACGGGCAAAAACTATGATGATGGGAACCAGTAATTCACTCACTGATATCGCGGTCGAATGCGGATTTGCGGAGCAGAGCCATTTCAACCACACTTTCCGAAAATGTGTTGGTTGCTGTCCCAGTACGTGGCGCAGGCAGCATGCCGACGCCGTCCCCAACATTTTGGATGGCACGCCCGCATGACAGATCAAAATAATGATATCCGGGTTCTCGTGGTCGACGACCATCCCATCATGCGCGAAGGCATCCGCAGCGTTCTAACGTATGCGTCTGGCATAACTGTTGTGGGAGAAGCGGCCGATGGGCAAAGTGCCGTCAATCAGGTTCGCGCGCTGAGGCCTGACGTTACGTTGATGGACCTTCAAATGCCGAACATGGGCGGAGTCGAAGCCATCGAAATCATACGCGAAGAATTTCCTGGATCCGCTATTGTAGTTTTATCAACATTCAGCACAGACGTGCAGGCCGTGAGGGCATTACGCGCGGGAGCACGTGGATATTTGCTAAAAGACAGTCTTTCGTCAGACCTCATAAACACCATTCGTGCCGTTCACGCTGGCCGTCGCTACGTTACTGGGGTAATAGCTGATGAGATTGCTGCGCATGTTGAAATCGACACCCTGACTGAGCGCGAGATCGCTGTGCTCAAGGTTGTGTCGGGCGGCAACACGAACCGAGATGTGGCCAACAAACTAGATATCAGTCTAGATACGGTAAAGCAGCACATGAAAAACATTGCCTCAAAACTTGGCACGCGAGATCGGGCTCATGCAGTTACCATCGCGATTAAACGCGGGATCATCGATCCCTAGACAAAGCGTCACTTGAGCGACCAGAAAACTACTGGCTGTTGTGGTTTACGTTTGCACATGACGCTTGACCAGATGCGCGCGAACCGCACTCGCCCTTTATCTCAATATGACTGGCCGAGAAAAAAAGTGTTGATCTTGTCAACGTAGGAATGTTCATTGGGCCCAACGTTTTCTCGCTGAGTTTTCGCTTCATTCACGACGATCTCCGGATCGTCGGTCGACAACAGCGCCATCAAGTCTCCGATAAATTTGTCTAGATCCATGGCCAAGGGATGGTTTGACGGCCCAAAGAGGCCAGTCCCTACCCAGGGCGGGACGATCTCCTGGACGCTCACCCTGCTGTCTTTCAGCAAAAAACGCTGAGACAGGACATATGAATGCAGTGCCGCTTTAGTTGCCGAATATATGGCAAATGCCGCCAAGGGCGTGTAGCCCAAACTTGAAGTGTTGTAGACAATGTGTGCGCGCGGCTGGCGACGCAGAAGCGGCACGAGAGCGGACGTCAAGCGGATCGGTCCAAGCAGGTTGGTGGTGATCTGAGACACGGCCGTGACGTCATCCATGGGGTTTGCTGCGTCGTCCGCAAGCATGATTCCAGCGTTGTTGATCAAGACGTTAAGAGAAGGATGCTTGTGTGCTATCAGAGACGCAGCGTTCTCGATTGAATTGGGATCGCTGATGTCCAGTTCCATCGCTTCCATACCCGGGTGTGCTTGAACGAGCGCCATGAGAGGGCCACGCTTTCTGCCGGCCACAATCACTTTATTTCCCAATCTGTGGAAAGACGTTGCCAAGCCCGCGCCAATCCCTGATCCACCCCCCGTGATAAGCATGGTGTTCCCAATCAAGTCCATGGCTTTTGCTCCTGTCAAATACAATGTTCAAGTTTTGATTCATACAGTGAAGCACGTGCATTTTTTCCACATGCCGCTGATCCAAGAGGCACCAGGTCAACGTCTCGCATTGGCTGACTGGCTGCCTTGTTCGCAACTGACAGATGTATCCCGTGCGATAGACGAATTCTAAAAATTCGACAGGGATCAAAATAAGTGTTCGCAGAGGCACTGAAGGTTCGTGGGGCGCTGCATAAATTTTCGCTACAAAGCGATTCACCTGGATCAGGTGAACGAGGCCGTCTTTGATGGCAACTTGAAAAGACGCAAGCATTCCTATTCGAATTCGCTACGTGAAAAGGCCGCGCAAAGCGCGGCCTTTTTTGTTAGGTGATACGACGTCATTTTTGTATCGATTGATCAGACGGGACTCACCGAGTGTAAAAACTTGATGAGCTGGTCACTGACTTGCGCAGATGCTTCATGCTGAGGCCAGTGACCGACATTGTCGAGTTCGAGCATGCCCACTAGGCCCGGAATTCCCACGCGAAATTGTTCCTCCGTTTGAGGATAGAGAAGTTTCAAACCATCGGCTTTGCCTCCCATAAAAAAAGAGGGTTGTGTGACCTTGGCGCCTTTCCAAGGGCCCGACAGATAGAAATAAGGTTCGGCAGCGCGGTAATAATTCAAGCCACCGTGAAAACCCGTACGTTCGAATTCTGCGATGTTGTGTTCGACATAATCAGGCTCTGCCCAAGCAGGCAACGGCCCTGGTGCAGCGCGGTGAAGACTGCGCTTGGGATCCATAGGGTTCCAACGCGTTTCAACTGGAGCTGCGCCTGAACCCCAATAAAGAATTCCGGGAATGGTCACCGCGGCATCGGCCCAAATTTGATCTGCATCGGGTCGAATCTGCTCAAACATGTAAAAATCATTTTGATGGCCAGCCTTGCGCATCTTGTCGAACACGCTGACGTCTCCTCGCGGAACATAGGGCACACTCAGACAGAACACCGCTTTAAAGCGATCGGGACGCATGAGCGACGCGTTCCATGCATGCGTAGCGCCCCAGTCATGGCCCACGATGACGGCAGTTGGAATGTTCAATGCATCGAGCAGCCCGACCAGATCACCAGCGGTTTGTAAGGGGGTATACAAATTCGCGTCTGCAGGAGCGGAACTGCGTCCATAACCGCGCATATCTGGCGCAATGGCGCGATACCCCGCCGATGCAAGCGCCTTCATTTGGCGGCGCCAGGTATAGGACGTATCCGGAAATCCGTGGCAGAAGAGAACCGCCGGGCCATTGCCCTGTTCCGTTACGCGTAAAGAGATGCCGTTGGTGGCAATGTCATACTCTTTAACTTCAGAAGAGTTCATTGTACTTACCTTTTTAGAGTTGTCCGGAGCAGAATCGTGCTCCTTAGAAGATGGCGGAGTGAAACCTCCAAAGCCCCCCGCGCTAGCCCGCTGACCAAGAACCAGGCCAGCCGCAACGACAGTCCCACCCGCAAGAAAAGCGCGGCGAGACATCGGGATTTTTCCTTTGGCATCGGCACCGGAGGGAACTTGCTTTAAATTAATCTCAGAGGCTTTCTTATTGCTACTCATAAAAGTTACCTCTTTTCGTTGCTTAAAAATTTCATCGAATCCCAGGCAGGAGGCTCCAATCAAGAGAGCCCTTTCGCTTTAAGCCATGAACGTATTGATTCCACGCTCTCCGCTTTTCGCTCAATCGGCAACCAGTGGCCCGCACTGAGGTTTTCCACTGTCAGGTCCCGGCACGTGTCGCGCATGGGTTGCCCAAGCGAGTTGCGAGTGATATCGCAGATTCCGTCGTATTCCCCATTGAGAAACAACACCGGTTGTTCCAAATGTCCACCATTGGGCGACTTGTGTGCGAAGGCGATATTGGCGGCATCGTTGAGATACCAGGCATTAACAGGCCGGAAGCCGTGTGCCTCATAAGCCTTGGTTAAAGCATCAAAATCTGCGGCGGACCAGAGTGCCGGATCGGGCTGGGTTGGCGGCGCCCGATGTGCAGACCCATAACGTCCCCCGTTGCGCGTGATCAGCGCGGAAGGCGAGACCTTGCCGACGGCAGCTGGGTTGCCAGGACGATAGATAGAGGCGAGCGTGGACGGAATGTCGGCATCGAAGTCGGTGACCGTCTGTTCGAAATGCGTGAGATAAAATCGATAGTAATCCCATTGCCCATCGGGATATTGGTCAGAGGGATACAGTTTGCGATCAATCAGCGGCACCAGACTTGGTAGTGCAAAACCAGTTGGTAGGTATGGGACAGACATCAACACCACGCCTCGGCTTCGCTCCGCGTGATGCGCGGCAACTGCCGCAGCTATAGGGCTTCCCAAATCATGTCCGACCCACACCGCCGGATGGCCGCCTAAATGATCATGCAGCTCGACCATGTCGCTGACGACTTCGCTTACTGTGTATTTATCAGGCGATCGTGGCGCGGACGAGCCGCCGTAGCCTCGCATGTCCGGGGCAACGCAACGCCATCCTTCGGCAGCGAAAGCCTCCATGTGCATATGCCACATCATGCCTATTTCGGGCCAGCCATGAAGGAAAATCATGAGTGGCCCGTTGCTTGGACCCGTCGCTGAATAGCTGGTTTTGTGGCGAGGCGTGCCGAACTCGTTAACGGTCAGTCTCAAGTCCGCGCTATCGGAAGACACTTTGTGCCCTTGGTCAGAAATCTCAAGATTGGTGCGGTTGCCGCTCATGATGCCCGCCTCATGCGTTTTGGTTGTTCTGCTGTGGTGTGGAGTTGCCCGTCGCCTCTGCGCCCTTTTGTCGGCTCAGGTTGACTCTCTGAACACTTATCAAGGCGATACCTTATTCAGGAATCGTAAGAGGAAAGTTCTCTGGACTGACCAACGCCGGGTCTGGTCCGCCACGCTCGCCGGTGTTGAGCGCGCTGATCGAATCCACTTCGGCGGGCGCCAAAGCAAAGTCGAAGATGTCGATATTTTCGGCAATGCGCTGGGGACGCACGGATTTGGGTATCGGTGCGTTGCCCAATTCGATTTGCCAACGCAAGATGATCTGCGCCGGCGTTTTGCCGTATTTGTCCGCCAGCACAACCACGGCTGGATGAGAAAGCGGATCTTGTGGTTCTTCCTTAGAGGCCTTTGCTTTCTGCCCATAACGGTTAATGCCACCGATTGGCGACCATGCCTGAGTGAGAATTCCGTAACGGCTGTTGGCCTCCCGAAGATCCTTTTGATTGAAAAAAGGATGCAGTTCTATCTGGTTGACGGCAGGCACATGCCCAGTTTTTTCGATGAGTCCATCCAGATCATTGGGACTGAAATTTGACACGCCAATCGCCCGCACGCGTCCGTCGGCCAAAAGTTTAATCGCCGCTTTGTATGCGTTGATCGTGGCGTCAAATGCCGTCGGGACGGGCCAATGAATCAGGTACAAGTCGAGAACGTCCATCCCCAGCTTACGAGTGCTTCGGTCGAAAGCGTGAAGAGTTCGGTCGTATCCAAAGTCGCTCATCCACACCTTGGTCGTCACGAAAATCTCGTCTCGGGGAACGCCCGAAGCCCGGATCCCCTGCCCCACCTCTTGCTCATTCATGTAGGCCGCGGCCGTGTCAATAAGGCGGTAGCCGGAAGAGATGGCCGACGTCACAGCCGCGACAGTTTCCACCGGCTCGCTGTGAAAAACGCCCAGGCCAATCACGGGCATCTCAATTCCGTTGTTCAGGACATAGTGGGAGTTGTTGACCGTATTCGTCATTATTTTTCCTTCGATTCGTGCACAGGAAGCGACGTCACGCTGGTGGAACTCTTGCCAGCGGGCTTCATGGATACGTCCCGGTTTACGGGTCGCTGTCGCGGAGCAGCACCTGCGCGACTTAGGCGGAAACGTTGCTCTGGCACGTATCTCAGCATGGACAAATGGGGTCGTATATCCCCAAATGGGTATCCAAAAGAGCGGTCTGGCCATGGCCCAGCGGTTGAACAAAATGTCCTACGTCAGGTGCCGTTCCGGACGGCATGGCACCGAGCTTTAAGAACGGGCACCATCAACCGCGACAGGATCAATTCAAAGTTTTGCTCTTGTTGGCTACCCCTAGTGTGCGGAGTTTGTGCCTCGTCGTTGCTCTCAAGGTGCATACCAGCAGACATTGCTTATTCCATGCTTCGTAATGGGGACAGCGTTCTTGGGCATGATGATGTTTTTCGATAGTTCGAAAGAAGTGAGTTATCGGTGCGCCACCTTTTGAGCGGAGGAGTCCGTCCTCTGCCCCGAACTGACCGGGAACATGAAGCTTAAGACAGGATTGACAGCACTCCAGGGGACGCTGTTATGCGTGTCGCCCTCGAAAATTTTGAACATGAAATCGAGGTGTTTTTTCGCGAAGAAAGGTTGGACGTCTTCAGCAAAATCCTTTGCATTGCCGACCATGCGCGCGTACTTCATCTCCAAAGCAAACTTTTTGTGGTCCACAGGCCAACTCAACAGCGCTGGACTGAGCTCTTCTTCGAGGCCACCGACGCCTACAAAGAGACGTGAATGCTGATCAGTCTCGCTGACACGCTTTTCGAAGGCCGGTATGTCACGGAACGCGGATCTATTGTCTCGCCAAAGCGATGGGCTGAGAGCGGCATACGCACTAAACGAAGTCGGATGCTCAAGCATCGTGTGAATAACAAATAGTCCGCCGAGCGACCATCCAAACAATACCGCGCGGTCATTGTTGACCGCCGCCAATTGAGCCACCTTTGGCTTAATTTCGTTCTCAATGACTTGGAAAAATTTATCGTAACCGCCGAATCTAGGGTTGGAACCTAGATCCACGACGATCTCCTTTTCGCGAGGGGAGAGATCGGAATAAGTGAAGTCGTAGGTCCGATCTGCTTCCTTTGTCCCCGTCCCGCTTTCAATCCCGACGATGACCGCGGACTCGATTTCTCCAGCCTGCGATCTGTTTTTCTCGGCTGCGGCGAAAGTTCCAAATAGAACATTTCCATCAAGAAGATAGAGAACGGGATGTCCGTGATCAGCAGCTTCGTCCTTAGGGACATACACCTCCACATGGTATGCCTCGTCATTAAATTTCGACACGAAATCGAAACTCGTACTTGACCCTGGCTTTGCTGCCATGGGTTTAACTGGCGCAGCCTGCATCGACACATCAAAAGCTGGCGAAGCGCCGCAGAAACACAGCGCTCCAGCCATGGCGACACCTACGAACGATTTCATGTTTTGTCCTCACTTAGTCAAGCGAATGGGTATTTCACCGCAGTTGTATAGCGACGAGCAGCCAGCCATGCCAAGCCGCCTTGACTTTCGGTGCAGCAAGTGAGCGTCTCAGAATTGACCGATGCCTAGCGCGCCAGAACAAGAGATCTGACCGTCTGAACGCCTAACGGCCGCAAACAGTGAGCTTATAGAGCCAATCCATGCTTGCTCAATTTCGCAACGCATAGCGGAAACGATCGCGATTAGCTTCGCAGCGAAAGTTATACCCATACGGGTATTGAAGGCCTCTCCACACAGCGGGATAGTCGGCTCCCATCACCCGGGGAGGGGCGGACATGAGCAGTTCCAAAGACAAAAACGGACCGGAACTTCCAGAGAGAAGGCAAGTGTTGGTTGGCGCAACTTTCGCCACTGGCGCTTTGATGTTGGCTGCGGTTACGCCCAGCAGCGCTTTTTCGAGCTCGCCCCACAAAACACCTCAGCACTCACAAACAAGGACTCATGCAATGCGTAACACATTTACCACTCGCGATGGCGCAACGATTTTTTACAAAGACTGGGGAACGGGTCGCTCCGTTGTCTTTTCTCACGGCTGGCCACTCAATGCAGACGCATGGGATCAGCAGCTCATGTTCATGGCCGAACATGGGTTTCGAGCCATCGCGCATGACCGTCGCAGCCATGGTCGATCAACACAGACCTTCACTGGCAACGACATGGATACCTACGCCGATGATTTGGCTGAGCTCATTGAGAAGTTGGACCTTCATGACGCCGTTCTCGTGGGCCACTCGACGGGCGGCGGTGAGGTGGCTCATTACCTCGGACGGCACGGGACCTCACGCGTTTCCAAAGCCGTTCTGGTCGGAGCGGTACCGCCTTTGATGCTCAAAACGTCGAACAATCCTCATGGGTTGGACCGATCCGTGTTTGATGCCATACGCCAAGGCACGTGGGAGGATCGCTCCCAGTTTTACAAAGATCTCAGTCTCCCCTTCTACGGCTTCAACCGCTCCAACGCAAAAGTGTCCGAAGGCCTCAGGAACTCCTTTTGGCTCATGGGCATGTCGGGCGGCTTGAAAGGTCAGTACGACTGCATCGAGCAGTTTTCAGAGGTGGATTTCACCGGGGATCTCAAAAAAATTGATGTTCCGGTTTTATTTATTCACGGCGACGACGATCAAATCGTACCGATCGACGATTCTGCGCGACTCGGCGTAAAACTCGTCAAGCGCGGAACCCTGAAAGTGTATCCGGGTGCACCACATGGCCTTGCACAGACGCAAGCGGACAAACTCAATGCTGATTTACTCGCCTTTGCCAATAGCTAGTGGCAACTCATGGCGTGGATCACAGCTTGATTTACAAACACCGTCCTTTGTAGAGAGCTAACCGTCCTTGAGCTTGCGCTTATCGTTGGCGTAGGCTTACGCAATTGAGTTTCCGAAGACGGAGCTAGTCTGGTCCTCCCGCGAGAATTAGGCGACGCTGCAATGGTAGGGATGATGGGGCGCTGGGGCTTCCTTCTGTTTGCGCTATTGGCGACGCGTGTTTTTGCGTCATCCCCACCTATTGCCCAAGAGCCCCTGGCGACCTATTACACGCATACGGCTTGGACGCAAAAAGACGGTGCTCCTGCGGGTATTGCCGGATTGAGTCAGGGACGCGATGGCTGGCTTTGGCTTGCCACACCCAGTGGACTTTACCGTTTCGACGGTAAAACGTTTGAGCGCCGCGATCCTTTTTCCTCGGATGACGTGACTTCGCGGAATGTTGTCCATATCTACGCCGCTCCTTCAGGGGATGTCTGGCTATCTTTAGCTTCCGGACGGGTTGCGGTTCTGCGCGGCGGTGGCGACGCCCCGGCGCAAGTCATCCCGCTTCCCGTAGGTCATATCATTGATACGTTCCTGGAAGATGGCGATGGACGCGTGTTTGCGTTCGATAACTCATCGATCTTTGTTCTTGATCATGGTCGTCTCGTGCCCTTAACTGCCTCATGGCAGTTCGACGGTGCCGATGTTACTGACGCGATGACTGATGCTGAAGGCAACATCTGGGTATGCACTACGAAACACTTGCTGGAACTAAAAAAGCGAGCGGTTCGTTTTATCGTTGACCCTCACAGCGATTTGGTCAACGGATCCATTGGCCTCGCGGCCGACGGGCGACTGTGGTTCAACAACGGCAAGACCGGCTTTGGGTACTATCCCGGATCGATGCCGCACAAGCTTCCAAGCACAAACGGCAACGACAACGTCAGAATCGTTGATCGATTTGGCGCGTATTGGCGGGCCGCCTGCCCCTCCGGCATCTGCCGCGTAACGAACCCGTTGGCTTTCCAGGGATCACCGGAAGCGCTGAGCAATGCAGTCATCGCGTCCCGCTTTGACACTGGCATGTCGTCCTCCGCAGCTGGCGGCGTGATGGAGGATCGCGATGGCAACATCTGGGTCGCCACCCCCGGAGGCATTGATCGTTTTCGACGCAACATCGCTGTTCAAGTTCCCGTTCCCGATGCACCCGCCCACTTCACCTTGGTGGCGGGAAACGATGGGAACGTCTGGATGGGCACATCCAGCGAATCCACCCTGCGTAATTACTGGTGGCACCTTACAGATGGCAGTCCGGAACGTGTTGGCACGTTCCAGAAAAATATCTCAGCGGCCCTTGCGGATAATGACGGCTCTATCCTGTTATCCGGTGAAGATGGCACGTGGCGATTCTACCAAGGTGTTTTTACACCGTTGCCTTCTGCCACTGGTCCCTTTCAAGGGCGAACTTTCAGCATCGCCCGGGACGGCGAGGGAGCGCTTTGGTTTGTCTACCGAGGCCAGCCGCTGCACAAGTTATTGGGCACTCAGTGGACCATTGGCGGAGGACTTAAGGCGGTTCGAAAAACACCGCCAGTGACGCTCGCGACTGACGTCCATGGGCACCTTCTGATGGGTTACTTCGACAACGCCTTTTCCATCGTCGAAAACGGCACAGTCAACACCTTCGGCGAACAACAAGGTCTCCAGACTGGCACGGTCGAGAGCATCCTCCCGGGGCAACCCATCCTCGTCGGTGGCGAGCGGGGCGTAGCAGCACTGATTGGAAATCGTTTTCAAAGTCTTAAATTCGACGATCCTGAAGCGGTTCGCGGCATATCAGGCATGGTGCGCACGCCAGACGGCGCGTTGTGGCTCAATGGAAGCGCCGGCGCCGTGCGCGTCGACGGCCGCGATTTGCTGGCGGCTTTAGCCAATCCCGATCGCCCCGTGCCTATGAGGGTCATTGGCCAAGGGGAAGGCATGCCCGGTGCCGCGCAAATCAGCCTCGGTCATCCCACCCTCGTAAAAGGCGGTGATGGACGCCTCTGGTTTGCCTCCACTGGTGGTTTGGCGTGGTTGGACTTTCGTCATCTTCCGGTCAATCACACTCCCCCTCCCGTCCACCTGACGTCAGTTTTTGCCGACGGAAAGAACGTCTTGCGGCAAGGCGCGCTGAATGTTCCACGCGACACACATCTGTTGCGTTTCGTATTCACAGCTGCCGTGCTCGGCGACGCCGATCGGGCGAGGTTTCGATACCGGTTGAGCGGAGTCGATAGCCAATGGCAAAACGGGGGGGATCGACGCGAAGCAGACTACAGCAACCTTCGGCCAGGCAAGTATGTATTTCAGGTCATCGCATCCAACGAAGACGGAGTCTGGAATACGATCGGCGCGACTGCATCGGTTCGAATTCCGGCGGCCTTTTACCAGACAGCCGTTTTTCAATTCGCCGTGGTGGCAATTGCTCTGCTGCTCATCTTTCTTGCGTACCGCCGCCATATAGATCAAGTTCGCCGCGCCCTCGTTCGCCAAGTGGTTGAGCGACATGCAGAGCGCGAACGAATCGCACGCGAGTTGCATGACACAATTTTCCAGGACATGCAGGCGCTGGTTCTTGTCGTTTCGGCCACACGAGATGACGCCAGTGAGCCTGCACGGGAAAGCGTCGGCCGGGCCGTTGATCACGCAAAACTTGCTTTGACCAAAGGACGAGAGCGGATCGATCAACTCAGAGCACTGGGCGAGCCTAAAGGCGACATCCACGATTTGATGGATGAATTGATCTCAAACCTACCCGAAAATTGCGCGACTCCCGTTGAATTACTATGTAAAGGAAAGCCTTGGCCAGTCTCTATTGAGGTGTCCGAGGAGCTCCGCTGGATAGCTCGCGAAGCCCTGCTTAACGCCTCTTGTCACTCCGGCGCATCCGCCATACGCGTAGAAATAAACTTTGGCTGGCGCAACCTGCGGCTGGTGATCGCCGATAACGGTTCTGGTATTCCGCCGGACATTCTTGGTGCCGGAGGTAAGGCAGGAAGATGGGGTCTTCGCGGTATGCACGAGCGTGCGGCTTCAGTAGGTGCAAAATTACGCATCCACAGTGCGCCGGGAACGGAAACGCGCATCGTTATTTCTTTACCGCGTAGCGGCCGCATGCCGAGTATTCGTCTGTAATTGTTATCCACTACCCTGTGTGATACACGGCGTCAAAGATTGCTTTTTGGCACATCTTTGCTATTTCATATTTTAGAGAATGGCATCGTCCCAACCAACGATATGGCTCCTCTAAGAGAGTTAGCTCTTGTTTCCGTGCCAATAAAAGCCGCAGGCCGAAGCTAGGATTTTTTTACATGCTAGCCAAGCTTTGATATACGACTCAAAATGGAAAAACCATGGCACTCAACCTCGAAAACCTCTCTCCGCGAGAACTGCAGACTGTCATCGCCGAAGCCCAATCACGCTTGGAGTCAGCACGCTCGAACCTTGTCCAAGATGTACGGAAGAAGATTGATGCGCTACTCAATATCAGCGGTCTTACTTTGGTTGAAGTTTATCCAAGCCGCAGTGGCAAAAAAGCAACTGGGAAAAAGGGTCCTGTGGCGTCAAAGTACCGTGATCCTAGTGATCCGACTAAGACTTGGTCCGGGCGCGGTAAGCGGCCGTTATGGTTTGTAGCAGCAATCAAGAAGCGGGGTGTGACTGCCGAGAGTCTTTTGATTGAATCCGCAGGAAAAAAATTGCCCGCTAAAGCCACGACAAAAAAGAAAACGACAACGAAGAGGACAAGTAGAGCTTAAATTTTGGCTACGGGTATAAACAAACAATCCACGGATCTCCTGAAGGGATTCTTCGGCGTACGCCATACCTTTGATCATGCATACCCGAATAACGAAGAACATTGGGTAAAAGTAATCTCTGTGCGCCACCCGTGATAACGCTTCCTAATCACCCGCCTGCACCGCCTCGAATACATGCTGCGGGTTCTGGCTCTTCTGTGGGATTACACACTAGAGGCAGCTAGATAGCCTGCAATTAGCCCAAGCTCTCCTCAACACACGTCGAGGTCTTTTAAACCTCAATATCCGATAGTGAAATTGCATAGCCACTACCTTTCGGCCGGAGCTTGAACGATGCCTATTAGCTCCCTAGTCGGGATTATCATCAAGTATCTCAACGCCGCCGCCCGCCAAGGTTCGCACTAGGCGTCCGTATATGTCGTCACCCACGTAACCACCTTCGGCTCGCATTTTGTCGACAAATCGGTCGTTTTGAGGCTTCGGGTTCATTTCCCTCTCGATGAACATATCCTCAAATAGCAAGAGCTCGTCAGGTTCCAGGCACGTCACGTCGAACTCACCCCGCAAAGCCGCGTAAACGCGCGCAAGAGTGCGCCCGGGCGATGATGTGGGCAAGCAATCAAGATTGAAGATATCGCCTCGCGTCATCTTATGCGCGAGACTCCCACTCTGACGCCGCCGGTTGAGCAAATGTCCGCGCATTTGGTGTCCAAGGGTTGGTCTGAAGCGATCAGTATTCAAGGCAAACTGACAGAGGTCTATTTACGAAGAACTATCCTTGGGGTCTTCTGCTAATGCGCCTAATCGCTGTCTACTCACTTTGAAAGCGTTTTCGAAGCGACTGATAAATTCATGTGCCGAACCGCGATAACGCAAGACGTCGACGGGAAGTGAGATACCAATTTCTCGCGCTATATCTGTCGCGTATGCAATCTGGCCGCGGGTGGGTAAATGGAGATCTGCGTCCAGAAATTCGGCAATTGATTTCGAAATGAAGAGCGAAAGCCGATAGGAAAACACGTAGTCGCTATCCGCCTGCAGCGCACGCTCACGTTGCAGCTCCAATGCCTCATGGACGCGTGCGTCGAGATCCACCGCGATAGTCCACTCTTCGCCGCACACGAGTTCTAAGCGCATCCGCGACCTCCATTTTACCAATGGACAAACGTATTCAGAACGCAAATAAGCTACGCCAATCGTAGTATTTAGTGCCAATCAAAGCAACGCCACTTCGCATCAAAGGGCCCAAAACGCTTGGGAAACGATGAAAGCAGGGGCTTGCGCAGGTAACTACGAAACTCGTAGTATCGAGGGAGCTCAGAAGTTACGAATCTCGTAGAGGCCTTCCCTCTCCTGGTTCTTAACATGGCTCGACGAAATGATATTCGGCTGGTATTTCAGCATCGCCTTAAAGACGCTCGTGCACAAAAGCAACTTTCTCAAAAACAACTTGGCATTCAGGCAGGATTGGACTCATCGGTGGCGAGTACCCGCATTAATCGTTATGAGCTCGGCGTCCATGAGCCAGACTTGGCAACCATCCAACGCCTCGCTGAAACATTAGCCGTTCCTACAGCCTACCTGTTTGCAGAAGATGAACGCTTAGCCCGTATGATTCTTGCGTTCAACAAGTTACCCATCGCCGAAAAAGATGCGTTGCTTAAAGCTGCGGGCGACGAATAGAGAACGCCAGACACGGTCAGCGCTGGAGAAAAATTTGCGTATAAGTGTGCATTGTCTAGCCCTTCAATTGTCAGCAGCGGCGTGGCGCGAAATACGCCAGCGAGCCACCACTCATAAAAAACATCTACTTTGGAACCGCGCAACCAAGCTCGCCGGTATATTTTCTATTGCACTGTAAGTGGTGCGAAGTAAAAACAGCAATAAACATCCCTACTCATCTGGACTTCCCACTTGATCTACATGGTCATGCCACATTGCCAAGGTAGCTTCTTGTCTATGTACTGATCCGAATATGCGGAATAGTTCGTCATTCAATTGAACAACCCCGTCCATAGACTCCGCAAGACTGATCGCGTCAGATGATTCATTAGACAAATCCTGCGACGCCGCCAGTCGATCATAGCCTCGAATGATTGCCTCTTTGAGCAATACTTGATAATGGCCGACCACAACTTCTGGATCAGCTTTCTGATCAAACAATTGACCGAGAGCTAGAAATTCCGACGAAGGCATTACCCAGGAAGGAATTTCCACGACCTGCTTGTTGGTTTGTACTAACGCCCAGCCATATTTCTTTTGTAGTGCCAAGAGCCCCGGCGCAGTTTGTAGCCAACCGGCAAATTCCTTGCAGTCGGCTAACGGGAGTTGCGTGTGGTAGCTACCCCTCCTGAAACGCTCTCCCATCGTTTTGAGCGGATTTTCGCCAGTCAAGCGGACGGTGTCGGCCCATGGACTTATTTGAATACGCCAGATCGGATCGCTGCCAGGATCCATGTGGTCAAACGCTGGAAGGTTGAGAACAATGCGGCGTGCAACGTTGCACACTCCTTGTAGCAAACCCCTTGATGGAGCCAAAGGGGTACCCAGCGCGCGCAATGCTTCGTAGGGCGGATAACTTGTGTAAATGGGACCAGACAGGAATAGCAATCGGTCGACCAGCACCTTGATTGAACTGTGGTGCTTTCCAAATGCTTGGTTTAATTCTATTAATGCATTCTCGCCGAGGTCACTGTAAAGATCTCGTCGGAGTTCACAGCCCCTGGAGCAGCGGAATGTTTTTCGACTTGGGGACCCAGCCCTCCATACTAAGGGCGCACCGCACTCAGGACAGTGATGTGACAATTCAACATGATGTACCGGGCAATGCAGTAACAGATCACTTTGAAACGCCAAGCTGTGAAAGCCTTTAGCAAAGCACGCCGGACATCCTCTCAACGCCCCTTCAGGAACGCTGCTCAAACTTGTGAAAGGTATCCAAGTCCGCGTGGAGGCTTTGATATCCACGTCCGCCGGCTTGACCCCTTGCGCGACCAAGCTATTGCGCAGCGTCGCCTCGATCCGTTGAGCAGGATTAAACGCCATTGCCAGCCAGTCGACTGGCAGAAGTTTCTTGATTTCCCTTTCGCTCAGCATATTCCCTCGAATCAATCGAGAAACATACGCATAAAGTGATTCATACGGGCGCGATAAAGTATCTGCGCCGATCAACGAATTGCGTTCATTTTGAGAAAGGTCGGGCATCATCGAGTCCTCACAGATGCGCACGTTGAACCTAAAATTCAGCTCACAAAATCGACGGCAGAAATACTCCCGTTCTCGTTCGTGCTGCGCCATCGGTGATCACTTAGGACCGTGGTTCCGGTTGATGGTTAATAACGCTTCTTGTTGCTCAAAGATCAAGCAATTGGTCATCAGGATTGACTCTCGAACCATCATTGACGTCAAACCGGTCGAGGGCGTCATCGCCGGCAAATAGCGACGCAATATGTAATTCATTAACGTTGTAAACCCTTGCATCGTCATGCCATTGCTGGTTGGCAAGCCGGCTTCAGTACGAGCCAGATCCACCTCATTCCAGATCAAAGTTGACTGAGCGGCCAACGACCAGCCTCTCGCAACCGCTTCAGGCGCAAAATGCTCCGTGTACGACGCACCATCCTTTGGATGGCGTAGTTCCCTGTCATAGCATTCCAGGGCTTTCTGAAAGTCATTTATCTCAGACAACGGTTGAAACACGTAAGTGTCCGTCATGAATCGACCAATCACCTGCCCCGCTCCTTGCGCAACGTACGTCGCCACATACCCTTCTAACTCGGGCTGCCCGACCAGCACCCACAAAACACTTATCTCATATTGACTCACAAGTTGGTTGTGCACGCCGATCAAAAGCTTAAACATGTGATCATCCAATAATTGTGATTCATCTAAAAAGATCACGATCTTTTTAGATTCAGCACTTGCGCTCGCCTGCACTAGCCTGCCAATAAGCAGATTGCGCACGTCGGGTAAGCGCCTTTTATCCGAGGGGAAACCCAGTGATTCGAGGAGGTCGGAAAAAAACATCGGTTCCGATGTCTGTCGGTGATATCGCACCTCAAGAGACACCACGCCGACGCTTCGACCCAACCACTGCTTATGATTTTCGGCAAAATATTTGATGGCGACACTCTTGCCGACGCGCTGCTTCCCCGGGACCAAGCCGCCCAAGATGTTTGTTCTTATCCACGAACAGATCACGTTGACAAACTCTTCAAGCGCGATCGTCGGTATAACATAGCGTCCTGATTCAACCGGATGCATAAGTGCTCCTATAGTTTGATCCACTCTTTTTCGGACACTCGTTTACGGGCCGTTCGTGGATCGACTGCAGGACGTTGCGGGGAAACCACTGCGCCAAAGTGGACGAGCTTATTGGCGGACGCTTTATGGTCCCGCGCTTGCCGTTGTTTCAACGCTTGAAACGCCATAACCATATCGGTGCCCGGTGGCACCGCGAAGGGGTGAATCCGTTGCTCCTTGCAAATGATTCGTCGCTGTTCCAACGTATGCGCGGTCAGATGCCACGGGGACGCTGCCCGAAGTACGCCAATATCGATAAACCGAGCACCAGAGCAAACAAACCCCCTTATAAAGCGCATGTCGCCATCAACCTCGGCAACTAGGCGGATTTTCTTCCCGACAAGGTGCTGCATTTTTCGCAATGCGTCATTGGAGTAGCGTACGTTCCAGGCTTCGACATAGGGCGAGCGACCTGCCGGTCCCTTGATAGTTTTCTCCACCTCAACGCGTAAAAGTTGCGTGGCAAACGCGCTAGCATCAGGAGTGCGCCGAATGGGGGCAAAGCTATGCGCATCCCACGATGCAATGAATTGAAGCGGACTTCGATTGGCCAGCGACGAATGCGGCTGAGCATTGTAGTTGGCGAGCATGACATCGATCACTTGTTCGAATTCATCGATGGTTAGTGCGTATCGCTCAGCCACTTTGTGCGCCTTAGCGCGCTCTTCATCCGGCGCATTTGGATCAAACCCGACCGGAAGGCGGCGAAAGCCTGTCGTCTCGAGCGTCTGATTAAGACGCTCGATAAACGGTCGAGCCGTTGGTGTTCCGACGCGGCCGAAATTCACCGTCGCACCCATCGTTCGCGTTAAGGCACGAACCGGAATGTGAGCGCGATTGGATGTGCCGTTATCGAAGAAAACCATGTCGACCAAGCGTCCCTCACAGCTGGGAACGGCGCTCGATGGAAATCCCGCGCCTTCGTTGTAGCGAAGTTGCGGGAGCGTAAGTTCTTTGGGAACCCAAGGCCGAATTGCAAACGCGATGGATCGCATCACTTCAATCGCGCTGTAGTTCGTGCTACCAAACCGGTAGCTGTAGCCGAGAATTGCCCGGCTTGATCGGCAGATCAGTAAGAGCAACCAAATCCGTAGGGGTGCACTGGTGATCCACTCATTTTGAAGTCCGCGCGTCTTAATTACGAAGTAAAAATCACCATTGTGGCCGTCGTGCTCAGTCTCCTCGTACGGGCGCAACAGCGGTGCACTGGTGGGCTGGCCAGTTAACGGTAGCTTTTGCTCACGTTCGGCAGCTGACTTCGCTTCAACCGAGCTTGCAAAGCACTGTTCTTGCAGCCGTTGGATATACTGAACTAACGCGCGCGCGCCCTTATCTTTGGTAACAAATGGATACTGATTAGGTGCTCGGATTTTTGCGCATCGTTTTAGAAATTCCTTATGAATTCCTTTAGCAATCGATGACGCTGAATGTGCGTTGGAATGAAGGGCCTTTTTCTCAATGTAGCTTGACAACTCCTCGCTCTCTGCTATGAGCTGTGACAACGCACCAACCAATCCTTTACCAGCCTTGGCGCTAGCGTAGTCTATCGATCGCGTGCGCGTGTAGCGGGCGACGGCGTACCCAGGCACAAGCGCTTGAAATCCTGTAATGCCCGCGCTGCCATTGTCTGTAAGACAACGCTCAATAAGCCGATATAGCTCTGCTTTACTTACGCCGAAATGGGTGTGGATACTTTTCAACGACGCCCCTGTAAGGTACGCGGCAACCGCGGATTTACGCCGCTCATAGAGTTGACTCGATGCTGTTGACAACCTGCCCGGGCGAGGCGTTGGCCACGTCGTGATATCACGAAGTTCGGGAGCGAATGCCAAACGCTCAGCGAAACTCATTTCAAACTCAGCAATGTTTGAGAAGAGAGCGGATAGGTTTCTAAGTCGCTAGTAATTCGCCCTTGATGTATGAGCCTCACGATGCAGCTATCAAAGGCTTGCCTAGGCATCGGCGGCACTAAAGCGAAAAGACGCTCCCAGGTCGATGGCAGCTCCTTCAGGCTGTGCAGGACCGTGTCTTCGAGATAGATGTCCCTTTGGTTTTCAACGGCCATATACGGCTGCATTTGCTTGAGGTTACGCATATACACGGCGCGTTGGCGAAGGTCAGACGCAAGCCATAGATCACACGGCAATTCGCTGGCTTGCAACGAACTTTGCAGGACTTCCAATGGCAATGCGTGTTCGCGACGTTGTGACCCGTCATATAGAACAATCCCCAACTGCTTGTCCCGTCGCGTATGAATCCAAAAGTCCACCGGCCGGGATGAGCGTGCGGTGTTTCTCATCTCGATCGCGAGGGGCGGACGCTCGCAGAAACTTGATATCTCGGAATCAAACTCCAGAAGAAGCCACGCATCAAACTGAGCCGGCCCGATTAAACGCACTTCGCGGTTAACTTTAGCCGACCACGTAATAAAGACGTTTGAACGGAAAAAATCTGCCTTCGAAAGCTTGAGTGGTTCGAGCTGAGGCTGGCTTTCCATCTATGGCTCCATACAAGCAACAGGCGGTCGACCAAATTTTGCCCCGATTTTTTTTTGAAAAAAAGAAATTTTTTTTTCAACATTTTCTTACGATATAACAATTCTTCGAACTGCCTGAATTTACTAATCTTTTGAATTTAAAAATAGCCTGTTTCATCGCACGCCAATATTTTATTTTGTGACGACATTTCTAGTGCTTCGGTAAAAATAGCCTGTTTCATCGCACTTTAGGTCGCATGTGGTTACTTCTAAATTGTCTTGCCTCGGCTGCTTGTTAGCTGCCGTACCGGCTCGGTCTCGAACGCCAATGAAAAAAGCATCCGATGGCTTTTGAATATTCGGCTTATATGCCGCGATCGGCCCTAAACGCTGTGCCGCCTAACAATCGAAAAACAAAGCTAGGGATTGTTAAGACGTTAAAACTCTGGAATTTTACTAATCGACAGGCACCGTGCACGGGCAAATTAAACATTCAGGCCAAGATGGAGCCGAACGAGACTTTTCTGGAATGGACTAATTGTTACCTCCTAATATCACGAGGTAAACATGAGTCCATTGAAATTTAAATTATTGAAAAATAAGGCTGTAAATTAAAAACCGTTATCGAACATGACATGCTCGTTCTGCGCTCACTCGGCACATTGCACCCGATAGTTTCCGCGAGGCGGATGATTCGTTACTGGAAAGCTGGCCGGTGTCGGATGCCGTGATCAATAGACCAAATGCAGCCGGAAAAAGGTGACCCGTTCAAGGATCTAGGGCGCTAAAGCAGTTATCAGGCCTGCACCAATAAGAGTAATCATCGAGCTCTTCGTATGGGCTGATCGGCCACGCCACCGACACAATTGACCGGGTTTTCGATGATCCCAATCTGCTGATTGTCGTGACCTTGGGCGCGAACCACCGAGCTATCGACGCAGCGCTCGCTGGAATTTAGAGTTCTACGATCAAAATCCGCAGCCGCGCTCCGTTTACGCACGGTTGAGTCGTCGATGGACAGCTGACGTTCTGCTTGTGCAGCGGCACTCATCTGCTGGAAAACAACCTGCGCCGCTTCCTCAGCCTCTTGTTGGTGCCTATGTTGCGCTAGCGCGTTGAATCCCGTGCTTACCAACGCGAACACGACCAGCGCGGCCAACACCGACCAGAAAATACGCATTTCCATATAACGCCCCCGTTCGTTTTGAGCCTACCAAATTACAAACCGATGCGGAATGAGTGATCAGCGGCGCAGCCAGCCGCGGCCGCACGCTGCTGCTGATCTTCCGCAGGCAAGTAGTCCGCGCGCTAAGTGCGCTGATGTCGAGGCGTAGAGCTTTACTGGCCCCGTCGCTGCTCAACCTTCACTTCGCTGAGTCCCTTGAGCAATCATCCCTCGCCGATTTTGGCGCTGCCCGGAAACCGGGCTATCGCTTGCTGCGCGGCCTCTTCCAGCGACGTTACCACTTGGTTGACATTGGGATCGACCGGCATGACTTCGGGCATCGCCAACAGCTCGGGCAAAAACACGGCAAGAATGCAGGCATCCGGGAAGCGGCGGCGCATTTCGCCGGCAACGGACGCGCTGCTTGCTCGCTCATTATTCGATGATGCGCTGACGATATAGACCATCGATATACCGCCTACTGTCACTTCGGGCGGCGGATCGGCCTCGATCGCTTCGATGTCCTCGATCGAAAGGTGCCGCGCATCAATATTCAGATCACGCAGGATGCGGGCGAGGATTTCCGTGGCCAGATCGTCGCCGGTGGCTCCCAGCCCGGTACACAAAACGACCGATCCCGGTGCCACCACCAGCGGTCCCTGCCAGCGACCGCTGACGCTCTCGCGCTGCTGCCGCAACAGCTGGCCGAGGCTGGCACCATCGAGGACGGAGACGCGGCGATGCCAGCGCGACTGCTTGCGCGCATGACTGCCCAGCGACTCGATCACCCGGACGATGGCGCCTCGAACAATGATCTGCTGCTCCCGATTGATGGCACCGCTCGTCAGGTCGATGCGGGTCAGCTGCAAGGCGGGTAACAGCACGGAGTCGCAATAGGCCGCGAATGATTTGCGCTTCAGAAAAACGCGCGCGCTGGCGATGATTTCATCCGAGTCGCCGGACAACGCTCGCTGATAAAAACGCTGCGGCATGGTCAGCGCCGGCAGATCGCCCAGCAGGATATCCAGCAGGTTGAGCGCTTTTACATGTCGCCCGGCGACGACAAGGCACAGCGTCAACGGCGTCGACATGATCAGCCCGATAGGCCCCCACAACCAGCTCCAGAAAATCGCCGCCACCACCACCGCCAGCGGCGAAAGGCCGGTGGTATGACCATAAAGCTGCGGCTCCACCAACTGCCCGGCCGTCGTCTCGACAACGATGTAAAGCCCCATCGTCAACAGCGTCGGCGACCACCCGGGATCGACCGCAGCGGCGAGCAACATGGCCGGTATGGCTGCCAGCCAGACGCCGACATACGGCACGAAACGCAAAACGGCGGTCAGCGTCGCCCATAGCGGCGCGTTCGGCACGCCGATGATGATCAGCCCCAGCCAGACGACGGCGCCGACGCCAAAGTTAACGGCAAACTGCGAGACGAAAAATCGCGAAAGACGCTCGCCGGCATCGTTGATGGCAGCGGTCGTCGCACGCAGGTCGGAACCACCGGCCAGACGAATGAACCGGTCACGCAGGCTTTCATGTTCGAGCAGGACGAAAATCAGCACCACCAGCACGATGCCGGCAGTTTGCAGGGGCGGCCAGATCGACGAGAAGATCCGCGTGATCAGGGTCATCGCGCCGGGCGCCGCAGCGCGTATTTCCACCGGCACAACCCCGTTGACCGCAGCCGGATTACGGAGCGCATCATTTGGCGTTGTCTGCTGATCGGCCGAATGGTCGGAAAGCTGGCTCAATACCTTTGTCGCTTCGCCCTGCACCGCTTCGATACGACCGGCGGTGAGCGAACTCAGCGTTTGCAGTTTGATGCGGACGGTCTGCTCGTACTGCGGCAGATTGGTGCCGACATGCACCACCTGCGTGCCAATCAGCGTGGCCAATCCGACCAGGAACATGACGAGTGCCAGTACCGCGATCAAGACCGATGGACCATGGCCCAGACCAATCCGTCGCAGGACACCGACCAAGGGCGCAATCAGCAAACTGAGGATAAGCGCCAGCGTGATGGGAACTAGCACTTCTCTGCCGAAGTAAAGCAGGGCCAGCACGGTTGCGCTGGTGATAATCGCGACGGCACGCGAATGCGCGGGCGTCGTCGGCAGCAGATCAGATGCTTTGGGCATGCACGGGCTCCTGATCATTAAAGCGTCAGATACGAATACTCAGGTCGCTACCTTAGCAAGCTACAACATCAAACAGCCTCGAAAATTCTTCGGCGTGACCTGACTGTGTGCCCCCGCAGGATCGACTACTCGCCGCCCTTCTCTATCGCGCGCTGGTACGCCGGCCGGGCGGCCATGCGCTGGTTGAACGCGGCCAGATGAGGATAACTGCCATCGGGCGAAAATTTGACCGCGAACTGCGTAACGAAAATAAGCTGCACGTCAGCTCCGGTCAGCGCGTTGCCGACAAAGTAGTCGCGGTTTGCCAGCTGCTCGTTGAGAAAGCCCAGATGGTTGTGCATTTCACTGGCAATACGCGGTTTTAATGGCTCACCGGCGTCACCGAGACGACTCGTATAGAACTTGAGCATCAGCGGCAACATGGCCGAGCCCTCGGCGTAATGCAGAAACTCGATATAGCGATTGTAGTCAGACGTATCCGGCGCCGGAGCCAGGCGACCCTTTCCGTATCGGCGTATCAGATATTCCACCACCGCACCGGATTCGAAAATGACCTCGTCACCGTCCTTGATGACCGGGGCCTTGCCCAACGGATGAATCTTCAACAGCTCTGGCGGCGCCAGGCGGGTTTTCGGATCACGCTGATATTTGATGATCTTGTACTCGAGCCCAAGTTCTTCCAACAGCCAAGTAATGCGGCGCGAACGCGATTCGTTGAGGTGATGGACTTCGATCATGCGTTGTTCTCCGATAGTGGCTCGATGTTGCCGATTATCGGGCCACGCTAGCCGTCAAAGGTGAAACGAGGTTTACACCCTAATCATCGCGCCGAGTGCTTCAATGGCTCTTCCCCTGTGCCGCCTGCGGATCGGTTGCAGTGGTCACGTTATAACCGCCGCCAAGGGCCTCGATCAGCGTGATCGATATATCGGCCTGCTGGCTTTCCAGTGACGCGGTACGCTGATCGGCCTGCAGCAGCTGCTGACGGCTGATCAGCGGCGTCAGCGGGCCGGTGACGCCGCCCTTGTAGGCCGTGATGGCCTGTTCCCAGCTTTTGCGAGCATCCGTTTGCGCACGTTTTTCCAGCGCTATCTGCTTGCGTATCGAAGTCAGCGCCGATACCTGATCGGACACATCGTTGATCGCCGCCACCAGCAAGGTGTTGTAGCGAGCGACCGACTCGTCATAGACCGAGTCGGTGGCAGAAAGCTTGGCCCGCAGGCGACCGCCATCGAAGATCGGCAGACTCAACGCGGGGGCGATACTGAAGGTGCGTGCCGGCAGTTGAAACACGTTGGTGCTGTCGCCGAGGGCGACCACGCCCGCCATCGCGGTCAGGCTGATGTTGGGCAAAAATTCGGTCTTGGTCGCCTTGATGTCCTTGGCGGCGGCTTCGACCTGCCAGCGTGCGGCCACCAGATCGGCGCGTCGACCGAGCAAGCCGACCTGAAGCTGATCGGGCAGCACCACCGCGCCGGTATCCAGCAGGTGCGGGCGATTTATGGCGAGGCCGCGATCCGGGCCCTCCCCTAACAGCACAGACAAGCTGCTGCGCGCGGCGTCGATGGCACGATCGGCTTGTGCCTGCAGCTGCTCGGCACTGGCTACCTGGGAATCGGCCAGATACGCCTGTTGTGTGGTGCCCAGTCCGCCCTCCACCAGGCGGCGAGTAAATTTCAGCGATTCGCTGGCACGCGTTTGTTCGGCATCAGCGACGTCTTTTTGCGCGAACGCATAGCCCAGACGCACGTAGGCGCGGGCCACGTTGACCGACAGCTGGATGCGTGCTGCGTGCGCATCGATCTCTGCCGCACGGGTGCGCCCGAGAGCCGCTTCCCACGCAGCACGTTTGCCGCCCCACAGATCAAGGTTCCAGGAGAAACCTGCGGTTATCGACTTGGCCCAGGCGAAGGTGCCCAGCGTGTATTCGGGATAGAGCAGATCCTTGCTGGACAGTCGTGCACCGGTGACCTGGGCATCCAAATCGGCCTGCGGATCACGCGCCGCATCGAGGCTGGCAGCGGCGGCCTGCGCGCGTTGGGCGCGCGCTTCGGCTTCGGCCAGCGACGGGTTGTTCTTCAGCGCCTCATCAATAAGCCCGGTGAGCTGCGGATCACCAAAACCGACCCACCAGTCCTGCGCCGGCCACGCGGTGGAACTCAACGACACACCGGTCAGGCTCTGCCCGGCCTTGAGGCTGTTGGCTTCGGTCAGCGTGCCGGTGGTGTGCAGACCGCCGCTGCTGACGCAGCCGGCCAAGGCAACGCATGACGCGATCGCCGCGGAAAAAACCCAGACGCGCGAGGCTCGTTTCATTTTCAACGCAGTGGCAAGACGATCATTCATGGCGCGACGGAAACCCGGTCGTTATCGTTATGCGGATGCACGATCAGGGTCGCCGTCATGCCTGCGGCAAGCACCGTTCCGGCGGGCATGTGGTCGGTGTCGATGTTCACCCGCACCGGTATGCGCTGCGCCAGCCGCACCCAGTTGAACACCGGGCTGACGTCGGACAACAAATCCGAGCCGGTGGGATTGGCCGCATCGGTAATGCCGCGGGCAATGCTCTGGATGGTTCCGCGCAGATGCACGCCGCCACTCATCAGTCGGATATCCACCGAATCGCCTACGTGCACCTGGGGCAATTTGGTTTCCTCGAAATAGCCGTAGACCCAGTACGAGTGGCTGTCGATAAGTGCCATGCGCGGCACGCCGGCACTGGCGTAATCACCCACGCGAATGGCGAAATTGGTGATGTAACCATCGGCCGGTGCGCGCACGGACGTGCGGTCGAGATTGAGCTGCGCCGACGCCAGCGCAACCTGCGCCTGGGTCACCGCCGCCTGTGCCTGTTGCTCACTGGCGATTGCCTGATCCATGCCGGCCTGTGCACGATTGAATCCGGCCCGTGCGGTGTTCGCTACCGATTGGGCATCCGCCCGGTCTTCATCGGACACCACGTCATGCAGACGCTGGCGGCGACTGGACTGTTCGGCCGCCATGTCATAGCTGGAACGGCTCTGCAGCGCGCCGGCCGATGCCGCTTCGACATTGGCCTTCGCTGCGCGCGCGGCAGCTTCGGCGGCGCCCACGTTGGCCTTGGCCAGGTCCACCGCATTCTGATAACGCGCATGGTCGATCACGAACAGCAGATCGCCCTTCTTCACCGTCTGGTTGTCGATCACGTTGACCTGGGTCACCAGCCCGGAGACATCCGGTGCGATCCGCACGATCTCGGCACGCACGCGACCATCGCGCGTCCATGGCGAGTACATGTAGTGCTTCCACAAAGTATGCGCGACAAGCACTGCGACAAGCAGCACGACAAAGGTCACGGCAAAACGGATCAAGCTGGCAAGTTTCATGGCTTCATTACTCAGAACAAGAGCAGCGCGATGCCGCCAAATACACAGACAAAAACGGCTAGCCGAAACAGCGGCGGCTGCCACACAAGACGATACAAACCGTAACGACCCGCCGCCCAGTCGAGCAGCCACAACAGCGCCAGCGACAGGACAAACAGCACCAGCAGACCCGGCACCAGCGCATTACCCAAAGCTATCTCACGGGGCATCGACAATCTCCTTGGCGACCGGCATGTACTCGGCCAGCACGGACTCGCCGTCCAGCAGGGCGAGGCGAATCAAATGAAGGTGATCAAGCAGCGGGCGCGAACTGGCATCTTCGTCGGCGACATCAACCGCGGCGATCAGAATTTCGCGCGCACGCGCGTAGCCCCCGCGGTCCGGATGATCATAAAAAGCAGCCAACGCCTCAATCGCCTCGTCGATGCGGCGACGGATGTGCTCAGGCATTTCACGCGCCACCATGTCATTGCGCAATTCGATCAGCGCGCGGCCGGTTTCATGCACCGCGAGCGTCCAGGCAATCAAGGCCCGTGACTCATTGCTGCCTCGCTGGGTTTGCGCCACTACCTGGCTGAAAAGATCGTGGTTGACGCTCTCGAAGCGACCACGCAGACCGGGCAGCGGTGCGCGGGCCGCCAGGGTCACCTGCCGGCGCAGGCGCTCAAGCTGGCGCCGCCGAAGCCACAGGCTGCCGATCGCCGGCGGCACCACCACAAACGCTATGGCCGCCGTGCCGATACCGACAAGTTGCGCGATCGCGTCGTTGATGAAATGCGCCGGATCAAACTCCATCGGATTCTTGAAGGCAAGAATGTAGGCCAGACCCATTGAGCAGCCCAGCCCGTAGGTAGCGATGGATGGGCGCATCAGCAGCGTCAGGGCCAACATCAGAAACGGCGCTGAACCTGCCACCAGCAGCAAATAGCCGTCCATCTTGGTCAGCACATAAAAGACGCAGACGAAGCCGGCGATCATGCCACTGGCGTAGCCCAGGAAAATGGACCGGGTGGCCTGCACCGGGTTGCCGATGGTCGCGAACAGGCCCGCGAAAACCGTGGCGATAAGCATCGCGGTCGAACCAAACGGCCATGCAGAGCCGATCCAGAACGCACCCAGCGCCAGCATCGTCAGCGTTGTGCGCAGCACGGCCACGCCCGCGCTCGCAAAATCATTGCTGCGCGCGAAGCGCACGCGCTCGGTCGAACGCATGATCAGCCGCGGCGCCTGCAATGACACCGCCATTTCGACATAGGCGTACAGCTCATCGGCAAAGCGGTTCAGCAGCGTGGCGCCGGTGTTGAAATCACGCATGTCCGAGACGTCGGTCAACGAGTGTCGCAACATCGGCGCCTGACGCTCCATCGTCTGTCGCGCCGTGGCGAGACGCGGCAACAGGCTGGTGGAAACGAGGCCGGGCTCGATCGGTCCATCCAGCGCGACACCAATCGGCGCATACAGCGCGATGAGCGCCCTCGACGACGCGTCCTGACCGCTGCGCTGCAGCCGGTTGATCAGATGATGCAGCGATTGAAAACTGGTTGAGGCAGCCATGAAGCGCTGATTGAACGCCTGCAGATGGCCACTTCGAGCGCGCGCTTCGGCATCTTCGAAAATCACCGAACTGCGCAGGTCTTCCAGCGTCACCGCATCGCGCACAAAACGCAGATGCGCATTTTCCATCGCTTCACGCGCAATTTTTCCGCCCGTGCTGCCCTGAACAAAATTGATGAAATTGGCAAACTGTTCGCGCGCGATGCGCCGAAGCACGTCGCGCATCCGGCTCGGAAATACCACATCGTTGATCGCGCCGCTGACCATCAACGCCAGCAGCACCTCGCTGATGCGGGCCACCGCCGAGTCGAATACGCCGGGCGGATTGCCGACCACCGGGAGCGCCACAATCGCCGCCGTGTAACCGCCCAACACGAACGCATAGGATTTGAAATTTCGGTACAAGGTGGCGCCGCCGGCACAGATTCCGATCCACAGCGACAACGCCACCAGAAACAGAGCGCGCTCTTGTGGAAAAAGCGCCACGATCAAAATCGCGACAATTGCGCCGGCTATCGTGCCTATGCCGCGATAAAACGCCTTGGCCAGCACCATGCCGGACTGCCGGTTGGCGACGATGACCACGGTCAGCATGGCTGACGCGGGCTGTGGCAGTGAGAACCGCATCGCCAGCCAGCCGGTGATATAGAACGCCAGCAGGGTTTTGAAAACGAACAGCCACACGCCCGCTTCATCACGCAGCGTCTCGGCAAGGATCCGGCGCGTGCTGGTGGTTTCAACGGTGGCTGCGATAGTGGACATGACTGGATTGCGCCTTAGCTGCCGAGACCGTTCGACATTTTTTTCAGCAATTTTTCCAGCTGTTTTTGTTCGGTGGCATTCAGGTCGCTGCCCTGGCGTTCAAGCAGGGCGCAGATATCGGGCATGAACCGCTTGATCAGCGCGAAACCTTCCGGCGTCAAGGTCAGATCGACCTTGCGGCGATCCTCAGCACTGCTGGCACGATCAATAAGGTTCTTTCGGCAAAGCTCGTTGGTGAGTCGCGTGATGTTGGCCGACTTTTCGCCGGCCGCTTCAGCCAGCTCCGAAGGGAGCATGGTGCCGCTTTCGGTGCCGTAAATCATCATCAAAAGGTTGTATTCCGGATGATTGATTCCATAGGGCTTGAGCAGCGCGTTGACGTCGTCATGCAGCGCCTTGTGAATGTGTTTGATCAACCGTGCCAGCACGGCGGTACCCCTGGGAAATGCCGGGTAACGCTTGCAGGTCACAGCAATGCGCTGTTCGGTGGGAGCAAAGCTGGTCACGATGAATACGCCCTTGGTTGTTTCAATCGATATATAGTATATATATGTAATATATTTTTGTAAACATATGTCTAGTGTCGTCTGAACGGCCAGTCAGCTCCTGACGCGACCTCACCGCAAGTTGACTTTGAGGTGGTTAGCTTCGAACCCGTCGTCAGCGCCCCGCTTCACCCCGGAACTTCTTTCGCATTGAGCGACTTGCGCCCATCGCGATGGCGACGGAGCGCGTACATCCGACCGCTATTGGGTGGACAGCTACCGAAAACGGTTAACCCGCCAGCTCAAGGAGCCAGCCATGTCCGAAAAAGCATCGCACTATCGCCCAGAATCACGCCGGCCCTCTTTGCCGGATTGTGCGACAAATCCTGATTCAGCGTACGGGCAGATATCGCAAAGCGCCCATGACGATACGGAGGCAACCACGCTCTCGCTTACGTTGCAGGTCAATGGCGCTCGTCAGAGCCTGCGCGTCGATCCGAGAACCACGCTGCTCGACGCGTTGCGCGATCACCTACAGCTGACCGGCACCAAGAAAGGCTGCGATCACGGCCAGTGCGGTGCCTGCACGGTGCACGTCAACGGCCGGCGCGTGAATGCATGTCTCAGTCTGGCGGCCATGCATGAGGGTGACGAGATCACCACGATTGAAGGCCTTGGGCAGCCGGGCAATCTGCATGTGATGCAGCAGGCATTTCTGGAACACGACGGCTACCAGTGCGGGTACTGCACCTCGGGTCAGATCATGTCGGCTACCGCACTGTTGAACGAGCCCTGCGGCGCAGCCAACGCCGATGTAAAAGAAGCCATGAGCGGCAACATATGCCGCTGCGGCGCATACACCAATATCGTCGCGGCGATCCAGCAGGTCCGCAAGGCCTGAGGAGTAAGTGATGGAACCGTTTGCCTTTTCCCGCGCACCCGATGCTCGCCATGCCATTCATGCCGCCGCCAGCTCATCCACGGCGCAGCACGGTGCCGAAGTGCGGTTTGTTGCCGGCGGCACGACTCTGCTGGACCTGATGAAGCTCAACGTCGAACGACCGCAGCAGGTCATCGACATCAACGGTCTGCCGCTTGCCGATGTCGAAGATCTGGCAGACGGGCGACTGAAAATCGGCGCACTCGTTCGCAATGCTGATCTGGCGCAGCACCCAACGGTAAAACGCCACTACGCCGTGCTGTCCGAAGCCCTGCTCTCCGGTGCCTCGGGCCAGTTGCGCAATATGGCGACCACCGGCGGCAACCTATTGCAGCGCACGCGCTGCGCTTATTTCCGCGACGCCAGCATGCCATGCAATAAACGTGAGCCCGGCACCGGTTGCTCCGCAATCGATGGCGCCAACCGCAATTTGGCGATACTCGGCACCAGCGATCATTGCATCGCCACCAACCCGTCCGATATGAACGTGGCATTGGCGGCACTGGACGCCGTTGTCGCTGTGCGCGGCATCCAGGGCGAACGCGAAATACCCATCGACGATTTCTTTCTGCTCCCCGGTGATACACCGCAGTGCGAAACCGTGCTGCAGCCCGGTGACCTCATCACGCACGTGATCTTGCCGGCGCCAGCGGAAGGCGCTCGTTCGCATTATCTCAAGCTGCGCGATCGCGCCTCCTACGAATTTGCACTTGCTTCAGCCGCCGTGGTCTGCGCCATCGACGATGGCAAGATCAGCCATATTCGCATCGCACTGGGCGGCGTGGGAACCAAGCCATGGCGCGCTAGGCAAGCGGAAACAATGCTGCATGGCCGCTCGCCGACGCCGGAGAATTTTTCCACCGCCGCCGCGATGGCGCTGCGTGATGCGCGTCCGCAAAGTGAAAACGCCTTCAAGATCGATCTGGCGCAGCGCTGCCTGACGCATGTGCTCGGCACCGTAGCGCAGGACTGACGTTCAGCGCGACGCCGGCGCTTGCCGCCCCGAAAAATACGACGTGAGGACGAAATCATGGCCACCCATAAAGCTTCCGTAACCACCCTGCCCGCTATTGGTCGCTCGCTGGTTCGCGTCGATGGGCCGCTCAAAGTCAGCGGCGCCGCGCGCTACAGCTCGGATTTTCATTTTCCCGGCATGCTTTACGCGGTGCCTGTCTGCGCACGCATTGCCAGCGGCCGGATCAAATCCATCGACAGCACGCTGGCCGCCGGCATGCCGGGCGTACAAAAAATTTATACGCACGAAAATGTCGGCCCGTTCAAACGCCTGCCCAAGGCAAGCAAGGCATCGATCGACGAAAGACGGCCGCCGCTGCACGACAAGGCCGTCCACTACTACGGCCAATATGTCGCGATGGTTGTTGCTGATACGTTCGAGCAGGCAAGTGCAGCCGCGGACAAGGTTGTCGTGCACTACAGCCATCTGAAGACACCGGAAATCAGCATGCATTTGAATGCCGACAAGTCGCCGGAAACCGATAGTGAGCGCGGAGACGTTGACAAGGCGTTTGCGTCGGCCGCGGTCACCATCGATCAGACGTATACCACGCCGCCGGAAACGCACAATCCGATCGAACTGCATGCCAGCGTGGCCTTGTGGGACGGCGAACGTTTTACGCTCTATGAAACCTCGCAGGCCATCATGAATCACCAAGCGGTGATGGCGACCATGCTTGACGTGCCGCCGAAAAATATCCGCGTCGTTACCGAGTACCTAGGTTCGGGCTTCGGCAGCAAGCTGTGGCCGTGGACGCACGCGCTGCTGGCGGCGTTTGCCGCTCGTGATCTGGGGCAGCCGATCAAGCTGGTAGTGACGCGGCAGATGATGTTTCACAACACCGGCCATCGCACCAATACTCAGCAACACATGCGTTTGGGCGCCAGCAAAGACGGCAAGCTGGTATCGCTGCAGCAGGATTTCATCCAGAGCTGTTCGCGCCTCGACTATTCCAAGGAAGACTGCGGCGAAGCGACCGGGTTTCTTTACAGCACACCGAACCTCCGCGTGACGTCGGCGTTCAGCCGACGCGATATCGCCCCGAATACGTCGATGCGCGGTCCTGGGGCTGTGCCGGGCCTGTTCGCGGTCGAATCGGCGATGGACGAGTTGGCGGTTGCGCTGAAGATGGACCCGGTGCAGCTGCGACTGCGGAACGAGCCGAAAATCGACGAGAGCAAGAACATCCCGTTCTCGTCCCGCCATCTCGAGGAATGCCTGACCACCGGTGCCGAAAGGTTTGGCTGGTCACGCCGCAATCCCGTCGTCGGCTCGATGCGCGAAGGCAGCCGGATACTTGGCTGGGGAATGGCGGCATGCAGCTGGCAGGCCGCCAGCGTCGATGCCAGTGCCGAGGTGGTAATGAAAGCGGACGGCCGCGTACAGGTTATTTCGGGTACGCAGGATATCGGCACCGGCACCTATACGGTGCTGGCGCAAATGGTGGCGGAGCTGATCGGCATCGATGCCGCCCAGGTCGAAGTGACCATCGGCAATACCGGCCTGCCGTCGGGCCCGATGTCCGGCGGTTCCATGGCAACTGCGTCGCTGGTGCCGGCGGTTGCCGAAGCCTGCCGGGCAGCTATCGCGAAATTGTTGAAGGTCGCCGTTGAAAACGATCCGTCTTTCGCCGACGCCCGGCCCGAGGACTTGGCGTTTGCGCAAGGTCGAGTTCACCGGAAAAGTCATTCGCCCCACGACGGCGATGAGTTCAAGGACGTACTCGCGCGCGCAGTGCACAAACAGGTGGAAGGCCGTGGCAAAGCCGAGGGAACGTTCGGCAAGAAAAAGCCCAAGTACTCCTCGCATTCGTACGGCTGCCATTTTGTCGAGGTGACATGGGAGCCGGCCATCGCGCAGCTGCGCATCAGCCGTGTCGTCACCGCAATCGACGCCGGCAAGATCATCAACCCGCTCACCGGCCGTAACCAGATCGAAGGCGCGATCGTCATGGGCGTTGGCATGGCCTTGTTTGAGGAAACCCATTACGACGCGCGCAACGGCATGGCCATCAACAGCAACCTGGCCGATTACGTGATGGCCACGCACGCCGATTCGCCGGATATCGACGTGATTTTTCTTGACCATCCCGACACCAGGCTCAACGAGATGGGCGCACGCGGCATCGGCGAGATCGGCCTGGCCGGCTTCGCCGCCGCGGTAACCGCCGCGGTCTATCACGCTACCGGCGTGCGCGTGCGCGATTTGCCCGTGCACATCGAGGATCTGCTGGTATCGAAAGTCGCCTGAGTCCGGCACTTTCGCAGGTCAGTCCTTATCGAGCCGGTCATTCACCTTGGCCGGCTCGATACGTTCCGGCCCTCACGGGCTTATCCTGTCGTCATTGGCAGCGCATGTCCCTTTCGACTTTTCCATGAGGTATCGATGAATTCGGCGCAAGAACTGGCCACGCTGATTGCAGCCTTGCGTGCCCTTTCGCACGATGCGCAACCGCAGGCGGCACTGGCGACCCTGGTGCGCACGCGCGGTTCCACCTTTCGTCGGGCCGGCACGCGCATGCTGGTGCTGGCCGATGGCAACGTTGTGTGCGAGCTTTCCGGCGGCTGCCCGCAGCGCGACATCGTGATGCGCGCGCTGGAAGTGATGACCAGCGGCGTACCGCGACTGATCAGCTATAACGCCGAATCCGGACTCGACGTATTGATGGAGATGGGCTGCGGCGGCGAGCTGGAAGTATTGCTTGAGCCGCTGGCTGCACCGCAGGCGATGGATTTTGTCGACACGCTGGCTGGCTGTCTTGATCAACGACGCAGCGCGCGCATGGCCACGCTGTTTGCCATCGATGATCAGGTCGTGATGCCTCAACGCCTGCTCTGGAGCGGCGATGACATTCTGTACGACCGCTTCGACGATGCTTCGTTCCGGCAGGCGGTCTTCGATGCCGTGGCATCGAACGATGCCTCACGCGCGCTGACCCTGCGCCTGAATTCATCCGTCGGGGCAGTGGACGTACTGGTCGAACCGGTTATCCCGCCGCATGCCTTGATCGTGATCGGCAGCAGTGCTGCCGCGCGCGCGCTGTTGCCGGTAGCCAATGCGCTGGGCTGGCAAACCACCCTCGTCGACCACGACCCTGCGCGGTTGCATGCGACTCAGTTACCCGCCGGGCTGCATGCCGTGTGCGCCGGGCCCGATACGGTGCGCGCCGCACTTCCACTCGATGCGCATAGTTCGGTGGTGGTGATGACGCACAATTTCGAACGCGACATGGCTTATCTCGCCGCGCTGCGCGGTTCCTCCATTGCCTACCTCGGCACCCTGGGCTCGCGCGAACGAGTCGGCCGCATGCGCAGCGAGATCCTGCTCGAAGGCATGGCGCTGCACGCGCCGGCGGGACTGGATATCGGCTCGGAAACCCCTGAGGAAATTGCGCTCGCCGTTGCCGCTGAAATCATGGCGGTGATCAATGGCCGCAGCGGTGGGCCGCTACGCGACAACCAGGGCGCTATTCACTGACATGAGCGATGTCGACGACGTTCTGCCAGAACACACGTCCGCCGTAATCGTACTGCTCGCCGCCGGCGAAAGTCGGCGCTACGGCGGAATCAAGCAGCTGGCCGATATCGATGGCGAGCCGATGGTGCGGCGTGCGGCACTGGCCGCGCTGGCCTGCAACGCCCCGGTTATCGTGGTGGTGGGTGCGCATGGCGATCTTGTTAGCGCGGCACTGGCCGATCTGCCGTTGCTGGTCGTCAATCACCCGAGCTGGGGTGAAGGCATGGGCAGCTCGCTGGCCGCCGGTGTGCGGGCCGCGCAACAAAGTTTCCCCCGCAGCAGCGGCGTGCTGGTTTGCGTTGCCGATCAACCGCTGATGACGGCGCAATGGCTTGTCACGCTGCTTCATCGCCATCAGAGCGCACCGTCACTGATATTTGCTGTCGAACATCAGGGCATTGCCGGGCCGCCGGTGCTGTTTCCGCGCGACTGTTTCGATACCTTGATGCATTGGTCCGGCACCCGCGGCGCCAGCGCCTTGCTCGAACGCGAAGCCTTTCGCGTCGAACGACTAGTCGCTCCCGACGGTGACGGCATGGACGTCGATACGCCCGAAGACCTGCAGCGGGCGCGGGCGCAACTTTCACAACTTTCAGCGAGCTGAGTCTTTCGCCACGGATCAATCGCGTCGCCTCGACGCTTGCCGTAGCATGGTGTGCGAATGCAGCAACCGGCTTTTACTTGGGCCGCCGATCGAGAATCAAGGTGTTATGGCATGAGCGATAAAAAAGTTCCGGGTGTCAACGAATATTCCGGTGCAGCCGGCGGCTGGGGCGCGTTGCGCGCGGTGGCCGGCGCGATCAGCAAGCAAATGGCGCCGCTGCGTGAGGCTTCGGCCATGCGGCGGATGAACCAGCCGGACGGTTTTGACTGCCCCGGCTGTGCGTGGCCCGATCCGAAGCACACCTCGTCGTTCGAGTTTTGCTAGAACGGCGCAAAGGCGGTCAGCTGGGAAGCCACCTCGAAAAGGGCGACGCCGGAATTCTTTGCCAAGAATACCGTGAGCGAGCTATGGAACTGGCACGACCATGCGCTGGAAAACGAGGGCCGCCTGACCCATCCCATGGCTTATGACAAGGCCAGCGATACGTTTGTTGAAATATCGTGGGACGAAGCGATGCAGCGCGTCGCCGCCGGTCTGAATGCCCTGCCCGATCCAAACATGGCCGAGTTCTATACCTCGGGCCGCGCCTCGAACGAAGCCGCCTTTCTCTACCAGCTGTTCGCGCGCGAATACGGCACCAACAACTTTCCCGACTGTTCCAACATGTGTCATGAGGCCACCAGCGTTGGCCTGCCGCAGTCGATCGGCATCGGCAAGGGCACGGTGTCGCTGGAAGATTTTGATCACTGCGATGCGCTGTTTTCGATCGGCCATAACCCAGGCACCAATCACCCACGCATGCTCGGCACATTGCGCGAAGTGGCCAAGCGCGATGTACCGATCATTGTGTTCAATCCGTTGCCCGAGCGTGGCCTTCAGCGTTTCGTTTCGCCGCAGAGTCCGGCCGAAATGCTGACCAACGATGCCACGCCGCTGGCGACCACGTATTATAAGGTTAAGGTCGGCGGCGACGTGGCCGTACTCAAAGGCATGATGAAATACGTGCTGGCCGCCGATGCCGACGATCGTGCCGCCGGCGGCCCCGGCAAACTGGACGATGACTTTATCGCCACGCATACCGTCGGGCTCGACACGCTGCGCGAGGATCTCAACGCCACGACATGGGAGGCGATCGAACGCAAGTCCGGGCTGGCCCGCGCAGACATCGAATCGGCGGCGGCGGTATACGTCAACGCCAAGCGCGTTATCGTCTGTTACGGCATGGGCATCACCCAGCACAAGCACGGCACCGAGAACGTGCACCACATTGCCAACCTGCTGCTGATGCGCGGCAATATCGGCCGCGAAGGCGCCGGTATCTGTCCGCTGCGCGGGCACTCCAACGTACAGGGCGACCGCACCGTCGGCATTACCGAAAAGCCCAACGACGAGCTGCTCTCCGGCATCGAGAAGCATTATGGCTTCGTGCCGCCGCAGGCACACGGCCACGATGCCGTGGAGGCGGTCAAGGCGATCCGCGACGGTCGATCCAAGGCGCTGATCTGCCTGGGCGGCAATCTGGCGGTGGCGATGTCCGATCCGGATGCCACGTTTGCCGCGATGGGCAAACTCGATCTAGCCGTCCATATCGCGACGAAACTCAACCGCTCGCATCTGATCCTGGCGAAGGAGTCGATCATCCTGCCATGCCTGGGACGTACCGAACTCGACCTGCAAGCCAGCGGTTTCCAGTCCGTGACCGTGGAAGATTCGATGTCGATGGTTCACGCCTCGCAGGGCCGGCTGAAGCCGGCCGCCCAGACGCTGCGTTCGGAGCCGGCGATTGTCGCGATGATGGCGCTGGCGACGCTGCCCGCATCGAAAGTTGGCTGGCAGGCCATGGTCGACAACTACGACCTGATCCGAGACGGCATCGAGGCCGTGTTTCCGATCTTCAAGGATTTCAACGAGCGCGTGCGCCAGCCCGGCGGCTTTCGTCTTTACCTCGCCGCATGCGAGCGCGTGTGGATGACCCCGGACAAACGGGCGCATTTCCTGGTGGGCAAAGGACTGGAAGAGGATGGCCCGGCACCGAAGGACGCGCTGACCCTGACCACCATCCGCTCGCACGATCAATACAACACGACGATCTACGGCATGGACGACCGCTACCGCGGCATCACCGGCCGGCGCGACGTGATTTTTATCCATCCTGGCGATCTGGCGGCACGCGGGCTTGAACACGGCGATCGCATTGACATCGAAACCGTAGCGAGCCAGGCCAACGGGAGCGATCTGCGTGCGGTGCGCGGTTTCACCGCGGTGGCCTACGAAATCGCCCAGGGCTCGGTGGCGATGTATTACCCCGAAGGCAATTCGCTGGTCGCGCTGGAAAACCATGACGAGCGTTCGGGCACGCCGTCGTACAAGTCCATACCGGTAAAAATCGTTGCGGCCCGCCAAGCCGCGTAAGCTAAGTTGAGCTAAAAACGTCGCTTGTCACAAGCAGACACGTCGCTGACCAGCGCCCAATAAAAAGCCCCTGCCAACATGGACAGGGGCTTCAAAGGCCTGGTGAGCTTTTCCATCCACTCACACCAACCCAGGCGTACGCGTTACATCGGAGGCACGGTGCCATTGAGGCCAACGGCTACCAGCCCGGCGCCGACGGGGTTGCCCGGCTTGCCAACCACGAAAACATGCGCGCCCTTGACGATGGCCGTCTTGTCGGCCGGCTGAAAGGTCACCACCGGCACGTTGGCCGGCACGTTGATGGTCTTCTGGCCCTTGCCGTAATCGACCACGAGCGTACGTGCGCCGCTGCCGGATGATTTAGTCACCGTGCCGTTGGTCATCGCCGACATGGCGCCGCCATGATTCATTTTCTTGACCGTACCGTTGGTCATCGCCGACGAGGCGACATTTCCATTGGTCATGGCCGAGGCGCTGCCACCCTTGGCCGGAAGATCCCACGCGTAGTCGCCCAGACCGGAGCCCTTCATCGCGTCGGGAAACACTACGACTTCCAGCGCGCGCGCACCGGACGCGCCGGGGACATTCGCCGTACCGATAAAGGTGCCGTCCTTGATGGCATCGAGCGTGCTCGGCACCACACCGGCGATCTTGGTTGCGGCGGCCAGGACGATCGTCTGGGTGCCCGACGGTGTCTGCACGGTAAAGCCGGTGCTGGTCACGTCGAGTACGGTGCCGCGAACGTGCACAGGTTGGGCTGGCTGATCGGCGGCGATGGCCGGGACGACCGCTGCCATCGACAGGCCCGTAGCCAGAGCCGTGAGAATCATCGTGCGCTTGAGATTAATCATGTTCATGCATCTGTCCTTGGTTTAAGTATGGATCGGTATTAAGCAGGTAACCCATGGCATTCGCTGCGGACCCTCGATGGGTTACATGCCCGTGCGCGATAAAAGCTGCCCGACGGGTCACACCGTCGCATCCTCGTCCTTGCACCGTAAGTCTGCGTGAATCGGGGAGACCATCCCACGACCTGCGGCACTCTTGCCAGCGGTGAGCGCATCGTCGAAATTACTTTTAAATTTCTGTGAGCGGCAAACCATGATGTCGGAAATCAAAATCACGCGTCTGAGCGCGTCGCCCGAAGTGCTCGACATGCTTAGCGAAATGCTTGTCGAAGTGGTCGCACTCGGCGGCTCGGTGAGCTTCATGCATCCGCTCGCCCACGACGTGGCCCGCGCATTCTGGAATGACGCGCTAGCGGCGGCGAATCGCGGCAAACGCGTCGTGCTGGGTGCCTGGGACGAGCATGCCCTCGTCGGCACGGTGACGCTGCTGCTCGACTGCCCGCCGAACCAGCCGCACCGGGCGGAAATCGCCAAGCTGATGATGCGCCGCAGTCATCGCGGCAAGGGCATAGCGCGCGCGCTGATGCAGGCGGCTGAAGCGGTAGCCGTTGAAAAAGAACGCGCGCTGCTGGTACTCGATACCGCCGTCGACGGCGGACCCTGGCCACTGTATGAAGCGTTGGGATTCACCCTGACCGGCGTGATCCCCGATTACGCATTGAAGCCGCACGGCGGACTGACCGGCACGAAAATCTACTGGAAACGGATCGGCGAGCCGCGTTAGGACATCACCGCTTCCCGCTTCGCCGCTGAAACAGCGCGTGCGCCGACGATGAAATCTGCCGCGCGCTCACCGATCATTGCGCTGGGCGCCTGGGTATTACCCGAGATCAGGGTCGGCATGATCGACGCATCGGCGACGCGCAAACCGCTGACGCCGCGCACGCGCAACTGCGGATCCACCGGTGCGCTCGGATCGCTGCCCATGCGGCAGGTGCCCACCGGGTGGTAAATAGTGTCGGCGTGCTGGCGAATGCTTTCACGTAGCACACTTTCGTCGGCGCTGTCGGCGTTGTAATAGGTTTTGCCGGCGTAACGTGCGAACGCCGGCGCGGCAAGAATTTTCTGCGCAATGCGGACGCCGGCCACCAACCGGTCCAGATCGCCGGGATGGGACAAGTAGCCCGGATCGATCAGCGGTGCCTTGCGAATATTCGCTGAAGCCAGCCGCACCACGCCACGGCTTTCCGGCCGGAGATTGCATACGTGCAGGCTGAGCCCGCGCGTAATGTGCATCTTGCGGTTGTGGTTGTCGACAATGCCGATGCACAGGTGCAGCTGAATATCGGGTCGATCCAAGTCCTGCCGCGTCTTCAGGAAACCACCCGCCTCGGCCACATTGCTTGTCAGCATGCCGGTGCCGCTCTTGTACGGTTTGATGGCGCGAATGATCTGTGGAACCACCGAAGGCACCATGCCGATCAGATCGGGTTCGTTGGTCGCGCGGCAAATGGTGAAATCCAGGTGGTCCTGCAGATTGCCGCCAACTTCGGGGCTGTCGTGCTGCACCTGCAGACCCATCGCGCGCAGGTGATCGGCCGGGCCGATGCCCGACATCATCAGCAGCTGCGGTGTACCGAAGGCGCCAGCAGACAGCACCACTTCGGCGCGGGCCGCAAAAATTCTGCCGTCGACGCACTCGATGCCGGTGGCGCGGCCCTGTTCGATCAGCACACGCTGCACTTGCAGAGCCGCCATCACCGTGAGGTTTTTGGGCGCCAGTCCACCCACATAGGCACGCGCCGCGTTGTAGCGACTCCCCTCTTTCTGGAACACCTGATATTGGCCGATGCCCTCCTGCGTGGCACCGTTGAAATCCGCGTTCAACGGATGTCCGCACTGCTCGGCCGCCTGGATGAAAGACGTGGCGCAGCGGCTCGGGCTGGCCAGGTCTGCCACGTTCAGCGGGCCTCCCGTTGCATGCCAGTCGCTGGCGCCGCGCTCGTTGTTTTCCGCGCGCAGAAAATACGGAAACACCTCTTTCCACGACCAGCCGGTGGCGCCGGCGTTCGCCCAGTCGTCATAGTCCTCATGCTGACCACGCATGTAGATCATCGCGTTGATCAGGCTGGAGCCACCGACGCCGCGCCCACGCGGCTGCACGCCGCGACGACCGCCCAGCCCCGGCTGCGGCGTCGTGCGATACGAATAGTTTCGCGGATTCTGGAACGACACCAGTCCGGCCACGCCCAGCGGCACGTCCGACAGTACGCCGCTTTTGGCTGGACCGGTTTCCAGCAGCAGGACGGTGCTTTCAGGACGCGCTATCGCCAGCCGCGCCGCCGTGGCACAACCGGCCGGGCCAGCCCCGACGATAATGTAGTCAAACGTGGCGGTAACAGATGACATGGTCGGCCCTTGTTTGATGACGTTAGCCCATGGCCGCTGGAGTAGACGGCCAGCTGAACCAGCCGGAAGCTAGCACACGCCTACGGCGAAGCCATGCTTCGCTGCAGCATGAGGATGGCCTGCAAAAGCCACTCGACGAGGGTCGTGGACCGCATTGGCAAGCGGCGTGCTGTGGGACCTTGGCGCGCGGTCCGTCGCGCCTAGATCCCGCGATGGATCAGCGCCATCGCGCTAGAATGGCAAGTCGCACTATTGCCAAGCCAATCCGCCGACTCTTCATGCGCAATCCTCTGCAGGAACAACTTCTCAAGGCTGGCCTGGTCAACAAGACCAAGGCCGCGCAAGTCGTACGCGAGCAAACCAAACAGCGCCACGGCAAAGCGCCAGCGGCGCCAGCCACCGAATCGGTAGATGCCCAGCGACTGCAGGCCGAACGCGCCGACCGTGATCGTGCGCTGGCCGCCGAACGCAACGCGCAGGCGCGCGCCGCCGAGCAACGCGTCCAGGTTCGCCAGATTGTCGAAAACCACAAGGTCAAGCGCGAAGGCGAAATCGCTTATCGATTCAGCGACGGCGAAACGATCAAGAGCCTGCTGGTCAACGAGCCACTGCGGGCGCAGCTGGCCAGCGGCACCCTGGTAATTGTTCGACAAGATGGCGGTTACGAGCTGCTGCCTCGTGCAGCAGCAGAAAAGGTCTATGCGCGCGACGCCACGATGATCGTTCTCGATCATGCTCAAGCCAGTGACGATGCAGGCGAAGCGCAGAATGTGGAAAGCGAAGACGACGCCTTCTACAAGAAATTTGCCGTGCCGGACGACCTCGTCTGGTAAAGCGCTCGAGCGGAAGCTCTACACTTCCGTGCTATCGGTTTTCAGCGCAGCTTGCGTCGTCGCACGCTGTCGCGCACGTCCACGTCGAACAACAGCGTCAACGCAGAGCCAGCGGCTTTTCCGCCGAGCAGAAAGCTCAGGCCCTCCCGCGTCGGCAGGCGGGAGGAGTGCTCCCGAATGGCGGCTTCCGGCAAAGCCACGACCCAGGCAGTGGCATCACCGCCCAAACCGGCGTCGACGGCATCCGTCAACTGCAGGGCGACGTCGATCGCAAAGGCGTCCGCGAAATGGGTCCGCGCCAGTAGCGTTTCGCCATCGAGCAACTGTGCCAGCTCATCTTCATCGATGCGGATGCGCAGGTGTTGCCCTTCAATCTGAATTTTCATGGTGCTGCTGCTCCCAAGACAAAACTGTTCATTGTCATGCGCTGGCGTGCCATGGCGAGCCGGGTTCGAGGCTGACGATTTCCACGGACGTACCGGCGGCGCATACGCCCGCGTTTTCCGGCAGCACCACCCAGCCGTCCGAGTGGGCAAACGGCAGGATGCGAAATGGCTGTTGCTCGGTGGACACCGCCGCATGCAAACGACCGTCCCCGCCCTGATGAAAGGTCGCGCGCAAAAAATGACGCAGGCCGGCCTTCGGCGTCTGCGGCGTATCCAGCACGGCAACGCGGGTTGGCTCGCTGCCCTGCCCATCCATCGCCCGCAGCACCGGAATCACGACAAAACGTAAGCCGGCCGCAACGGCCATCGGCGTGCCGGGTAACGCGATGACCAGTGGACCATCGGCAAGTCGGGCGCATAGCAAGGGCTTGCCTGGCCGCATCGCCACCTTGTGAAACAGCAGCTGCGCATCGAATTGCCGCAGCGTTGCCGGCACGAAATCAAAGCGCCCCATGGATACCGCGCCGGTGCTGATGATCAGATCGGCACCGGCGTCGACGGCGCGTTGCAGCGCCTCGGCGTAGGTAACCGCGGTATCGTCAACCGTTTCGCAAGACAGCACCTCGGCACCCGCGCTGCGCAATGCGGCATGCAGGTAGGGGCCGTTGGAATTGTGGATGCGTTCGGCGGTGAGCGGCCGACTGCTATCGGCCTGCAGCTCCTTGCCGGTACAAATGATCGCCACGCGCGTGCGCCGCACAACCGACACGCTCGAAATTCCCAGCGCGGCCAGCAGCATGATCTGCGAGGACGCGATACGCGTACCTGCGCTTAATACTTCAGCGCCCAGCCGCACGTCCGAACCGGCGTAGCGCACGTTATCGCCCGCACCCAACGGCGCAAGCAGGCGAATGCGTGCAGGCATACCGTCGGCGTTTCTGTCCACGCACTCGGTTTGCTCAATGGCGACTACGGTGTCGAGTCCGTCAGGCAGGCGCGCGCCGGTCATGATCTCGCAGGCGCCACCGGCCTCGCTGATCGTTTGCGCCCGGCGAGCCACGTCCCCGGCCGCCTGCGAACCATAGACAAGGTATTCCGAGCCGACGCTCAAAGGCTTCGATGCCATCAAGGCATAACCGTCCATGGCCGCATGGTCATACGAAGGTAAAGCGATGGGGCTGATTATCGTGTCGGTCAATACGCGCGTCACGGCGTCGCCTCGCAAACACGGCTCCGCCGGCAGACGAACAGTCTGTGCGAGCAGTATTTCAAGTGCCTGGGCGTATTCGATCATTGAAAGCCGTGCATCGCGTTGCGGGACAGGTACGCCTGTAAGCAGACCGCGAGTTTCTCACGGAGCGGCTGATGTTTCGAATGCGAAACAGTTTATGACGGCGGCAATCGCGCGACGGATTGTGTACGCAGACGTTACCCATCGCGCGTGTTCGAGGTTTTATTGCGCTGCAGCGTGATCACGGCAACGGCAAGCCGCATGGTACGTCGATGGTTCGACGCAACAGCTGAATTCATAAGATCATTGTCATGAAATATCGCGCTGCCAAGCGTTACCGTACATCGCTGCTTGTCTATTTCAGGTCGCTCAAGGAAGTCTGCGATCTGTTTCCAAGTCACCTGACGATCCGCTGCTGCCTGGAAGCTTCATCGTCTTGAAAGAATGACGGTTTGTATCACCACGATGCCCGGCACATTCGCCGGGTCATTCAACTTACTAAGAGAACACTCATGGCAGGGGTAGCAGAAGCAGTTGTTTCATCGGCGCACGCAGGAGCATCGCCAGGATTCTTTGCCAGGGAACGCACCATCGCAGGACCCAAGTTCAATCGCTGGCTGGTACCACCGGCCGCGTTGGCCATCCATCTGTGCATCGGCATGGCTTACGGTTTTTCTGTGTTTTGGCTGCCGATGTCCAAGCTGCTGGGCACGACCGATGCTGCTACGTGCGCGAATCTTGGATTTTTCGCGGCGCTGACCAGCACCGACTGCAACTGGACGGTGGCGCAGGTCACGCATATCTTTGAAACCTTTATCGCCGTGCTCGGCATTTCGGCGGCACTGTGGGGTGGTTGGCTGGAACACGCCGGCCCGCGCAAGGCGGGCTTTACGGCTGCGCTGTGCTGGGGTGGCGGCCTGATCATCGGCGGCCTCGGCGTGTCGAGCCATCAGCTATGGCTGGTCTTTCTTGGCTGCGGCGTGCTCGGCGGCGTTGGCCTGGGGCTGGGTTACATCACGCCGGTGTCGTCGCTGATCAAGTGGTTTCCGGATCGCCGCGGCATGGCCACCGGTTTTGCCATCATGGGCTTCGGCGGTGGCGCGATGATCGGCGCGCCGCTGGCCGCCGCTTTGATGAAGCACTTCGCCGATACCAGCGCGCAAGGCGTCGCCACCACGTTGATGGTATTGGGCGCCATTTATTTCATCGTGATGGCGGCGGGTGCACTCGGTTTTCGCGTCGCGCCGAACGGCTGGTATCCGACGGGCTGGAAACCGGCCTCGAAGGACACCGGTAAAACAATGGTGACGCACGGCCATGTCCATCTCAGCCGTGCGTGGAAGACGCCGCAGTTCTGGTTGCTGTGGGGTGTGCTGTTCCTCAACGTGACTGCCGGCATTTCGGTGATCGCCGTGGCCAGCCCGATGCTGCAGGATGTATTCGGTGGCAAGCTCGCCGGTCTTGCGGACGCGGCCGCGACGCTCACCGCGGCGCAGAAAGCAGCGGTGGTAGCCGCGGCGGCAGGTCTGGTCGGACTGATCAGTCTGTTCAACAGCCTGGGCCGGCTGTTCTGGGCGTCGCTGTCGGACAAGCTAGGTCGCAAGAATACGTATTACGTTTTCTTCGTGCTCGGCATCATCGTGTACTGCCTGCTGCCGACCTGGGGCCACCTGGGTTTGGCGGGCCTGTTCGTGGTGACCGTCTGCGTGATGCTCAGCATGTATGGCGGCGGCTTCGCCACGATTCCCGCGTATCTGGCCGATCTGTTCGGCACGCAGATGGTCGGTGCGATCCATGGCCGACTGCTCACGGCGTGGTCGGCGGCTGGCGTGATTGGCCCGTTCCTGATTGCCGCGATTCGGCAGACGCAGCTTGATGCCGGCGTGGCCAAGAATCTCGTCTACGACAATACGCTTTACATCATGGCGGGTTTGCTGTTTCTGGGACTGATCTGCAACGCGCTGGTGCGGCCGGTGAAAGAGTCGGTCTTCATGACCGATGCCGAGCTGGCGCGCGAACGTTCGTTGCAGCACGAGGATTTGATCACGTCCACCGCGGAGACATCGGCACGCGGCAGTTTCGGGCCGGTTGGCGTGCTGGCGTGGCTGGCGGTTGGCGTGCCGTTCCTGATCGGTTTGTACATTGCGCTGGCCAAGGCCGCTGCACTGTTCTAAGAAGCACTTCGAAGGTGATGTGATGAAACGTGCTGGAAACCCGAATACGCTGCCAGATATCCCGGAAGACATCCGCACCGCGGTACTCGACGTGACAAGCCGTTTAAAGGAGCTGCCGGGCGCGCTGCTGCCGATACTGCACGGCGTGCAGCAGGCGCTGGGCTATGTGCCGGAGGCGTCGGTGCCGTTGATCGCGCGGGAGCTGAACCTCTCGCGCGCCGACGTGCATGGCGTCATCACGTTTTATCACTTCTTTCGCAGCAAGCCGTCCGGCAAGCGCGTGATCTACGTCTGCCGGGCGGAATCCTGCCAGGCCATGGGGGCGGTGGCGCTGGAACAACACATCAAACAGCGCCTCGGCGTAGACTTCCATGAAACCACCGCCAATGGTGCATACACGCTGGAGCCGGTTTATTGCCTCGGCAACTGCGCCTGCTCGCCGGCGATCATGGTGGATGATGAACTCAAAGGCCGAGTGACGCCGAAACAGTTCGACGCGTGGCTCGCCGCGGAGGCAACATGAGCATCACGGTTTACGTGCCGAGGGATGCCGGCTCGCTATCGCTAGGCGCGGAAGCCGTGGCCAGCGCTCTCGCAGCAGAAGCCAAGCGGCGCGACCTCGATATCCAGATCGTCCGCAACGGATCGCGCGGCCTGTACTGGCTGGAACCGATGGTCGAGGTGGCAACACCCGAGGGCCGCGTCGCCTTTGGCCCGGTGCAGGCGGACGACGTGGCCGGACTTTTCGACGCGGATTTTCTGCATGGCGGCCACCACGCCATGAGCCTTGGGTTGACCGAAGAGATCGGCTATCTGAAAAGCCAGCAGCGCCTGACGTTTGCCCGCGTCGGCATTGTGGACCCGCGCAGCCTCAACGACTACCGCGCCCACGGTGGCTATCGCGGCCTGGAAAATACGCTCCGTATGAGCGGTCCCGAGGTGGTTCAAGCGGTCACCGACTCGGGCCTGCGCGGCCGCGGCGGCGCGGCCTTTCCGGCCGGCATCAAGTGGAAAACCTGCATGGATGCGCAGGCCTCACAGAAGTACATCGTCTGCAACGCCGACGAGGGCGATTCGGGCACCTACGCCGACCGCATGATCATGGAGGGTGACCCCTTCGTGCTGATTGAGGGCATGACCATCGCCGGACTGGCTGTGGGTGCGACGCAAGGTTATATCTATCTGCGGGTGGAATACCCGCACGCGCAGCGTGCGCTGGAGTCGGCCATCCAGACGGCCGAGGCCGAAGGTTATCTCGGCGGTGACATCCGCGGCAGCGGCAAGGCGTTTCGTCTCGAAGTGCGCATGGCCGCCGGCGCGTATATCTGTGGCGAAGAAACGTCGCTATTGGAAAGCCTCGAAGGCAAGCGCGGCATGGTTCGCTTCAAGCCGCCGCTGCCGGCGATCGAAGGCCTGTTCGGCAAGCCCACGGTGATCAACAACGTGGTGACGCTGGCCTCGGTGCCGACGATTCTGGACAAGGGCGCAGCGTTCTACCGCGACTACGGCATGGGCCGCTCGCGCGGTACCTTGCCGATGCAGCTGGCCGGCAATCTGAAGCGTGCGGGTCTGGTCGAGCGTGCCTTCGGTCTGACCCTGCGTGAGCTGATCGAAGACTACGGCGGCGGCACGGTCAGCGGCCGGCCGGTGCGCGCGGTGCAGGTCGGCGGTCCGCTCGGCGCGTACATTCCGGTCTCGCAGTTCGATACGCCGATCGATTACGAAGCCTTTATCGCGATTGGCGGCATGCTCGGTCACGGCGGCATCGTGGTGTTCGACGACGGCGTCGACATGGCCGCGCAGGCGCGCTATGCGATGGAGTTCTGCGCCATCGAATCCTGCGGCAAGTGCACGCCCTGCCGCATCGGTTCGACCCGCGGCATGGAGGTCATTGACCGGCTCAAGGCCGGCGATACTGCCGAACGCGACCGCAACGAAGTGCTGCTGCGCGATCTGTGCCAGACCATGCTGGGCGGTTCGCTCTGCGCGCTGGGCGGCATGGCACCTTTCCCCGTGCTCAGCGCACTGGATCATTTCCCCGAAGATTTCGCAGGCGCCGCCGAAGCGGTCACGCCCTGAGGAGGTAACGCGTCATGTTGTCCATCGTCGAAATCGATTACGGCACACCGAAAGCCGTATCCGAGAAAACCGTTGCGCTGCAGATTGATGGCAAAAGCATCCACGTGCCGGAAGGCACGTCGGTGATGCGCGCGGCGGCGCAGGCCGGAATCAATATTCCCAAGCTTTGCGCCACCGAGATGCTCGACGCATTCGGTTCGTGCCGCCTGTGCCTGGTCGAGATCGAAGGACGCAAGGGCTATCCGGCCTCGTGCACCACGCCGGTCGCCGACGGCATGAAGATCAGCACGCAGACGCCAAAGCTGGCCGAGATCCGCCGTGGCGTGATGGAACTGTACATCTCCGACCATCCGCTGGACTGCCTCACCTGCCCCGCCAACGGCCACTGCGAACTGCAGGATATGGCGGGCGTGGTTGGCCTGCGCGAGGTGCGCTACGGCTACGACGGCGCGAATCACGTGTTTGCCAAGATGCCGGCCAGCAAAGGCAGCCAGATCGCGCTCGACGGCCGCGCCGCCGCGCCGGTAGCGAACCCGCTGTTCGCGCCGAAGGACGAATCCAATCCCTACTTCACCTTCGATCCGTCCAAGTGCATCGCCTGCTCGCGCTGTGTGCGAGCCTGCGACGAGGTGCAGGGCACGTTCGCGCTGACGATCCAGGGCCGCGGTTTCGAATCCAAGGTCGCGGCCAGCCAGGACAACCGTTTTCTCGATTCCGAATGCGTCTCGTGCGGCGCCTGCGTGCAGGCCTGCCCGACGGCGACGCTGTCGGAAAAATCGCTGATCGACAAGGGCCAGGCCGAGCACAGCGTCACCACCACCTGCGCCTACTGCGGCGTCGGCTGCAGCTTCCGCGCCGAGATGAAGGGCGAAGAGATCGTGCGCATGGTGCCGAACAAGGACGGCCATGCGAACCACGGCCACTCCTGCGTCAAGGGCCGCTTCGCCATCGGCTACGCCAGCCATCCGGACCGCATCAACACGCCGATGATCCGCGCCAATATCGCCGATCCGTGGCGGATCGTCAGCTGGGACGAAGCGTTCGCCCACGTCGGCAGCGAGTTCAAGCGGCTGCAGGCCACGTACGGTACCCACTCCGTCGGTGGTATTACCTCTTCGCGTTGCACCAATGAAGAAACCTATCTGGTGCAGAAGCTGGTCCGTGCGGGCTTCGGCAACAACAACGTCGACACCTGCGCGCGCGTCTGCCATTCGCCGACCGGCTACGGCCTCAAGGCCACCTTGGGCGAATCGGCCGGCACGCAGGATTTCGACTCCATTGAAAAGACCGACGTGGTACTGGTCATCGGCGCCAACCCGACCGACGCCCATCCGGTGTTCGGCTCGCAGATGAAGCAGCGGCTGCGCGCTGGCGCCAAGCTCATCGTGATCGATCCGCGTCGCATCGATTTGGTGCGCACGCCGCATATCAAGGCGAACTATCACCTCAAGCTGAAGCCGGGTACCAACGTGGCGGTGCTCAATACGCTGGCCCACGTCATCGTGACCGAAGGCCTGGTCGATAAGACCTTCGTCGCGCAGCGCTGCGAGGACGATGCCTTCGCCAAATGGTGTGACTTTGTCGCGCAGGAGAAATACAGCCCCGAAGCGATGGAAGCGCAGACCGGCGTGCCAGCCGACGCCGTGCGCGGTGCCGCACGCCTTTACGCCACCGGCGGCAATGGCGCGATCTATTACGGGCTCGGCGTGACCGAGCACGCGCAGGGTTCCACCACGGTGATGGCGATCGCCAATCTGGCCATGGCCACCGGCAATATCGGTCGCGAAGGCGTGGGCGTGAATCCGCTGCGCGGCCAGAACAACGTGCAGGGCGCCTGCGACATGGGCTCGTTCCCGCACGAGTTTCCCGGCTATCGTCACGTCAGCGACGTGGCCACGCGCGAGCTGTTCGAAAAAGCCTGGGGCGTGCCGCTCTACAACGAGCCAGGCCTGCGCATTCCGAACATGTTCGAGGCGGCAATGTACGGCAGCTTCAAGGGCTTGTACGTCGAAGGCGAGGACATCGCCCAGTCCGACCCGGATACCCAACACGTCACCGCCGCGCTCAGCGCGATGGAGTGCGTGGTGGTGCAGGATCTGTTCCTCAACGAGACGGCGAAATACGCCCACGTGTTTCTGCCCGGCAGCTCGTTCCTGGAAAAGGACGGCACGTTTACTAACGCCGAGCGCCGCATCTCGCGCGTGCGCAAGGTGATGGCGCCCAAGGCCGGCTACGCCGACTGGGAAATCACCCAGAAGCTGGCGCAGGCCATGGGCTATCCAATGAATTACGCGCATCCCTCGGAGATCATGGACGAGATCGCGGCGCTGACGCCGACCTTCCACGGCGTGAGCTTCGATCGCATCGACGAGCTCGGCTCGATCCAGTGGCCGTGCAACGAAGAGCACCCCGAGGGTACGCCAGTAATGCACGTCGACGAGTTCGTGCGCGGCAAGGGCCGCTTCATGCTGACCGAGTACGTGCCCACGCGCGAAAAGGTGAATCTCGAGCGCCCGCTGATTCTCACCACCGGCCGCATCCTCAGCCAGTACAACGTCGGCGCACAAACGCGGCGCACGGCCAATGTGATGTGGCATGACGAGGATCGCCTGGAAATCCACCCGCACGACGCGGAAGAACGTGGCATCGCCAGCGACGACTGGGTCGGTATCGCCAGCCGCTCGGGCGAAACCGTGCTGCGCGCCCTGGTTTCCGAGCGCATGCAGCCGGGCGTGGTCTACACCACCTTCCATTTCCCCGAATCCGGCGCCAACGTCATCACCACCGACAACTCGGACTGGGCGACCAACTGTCCCGAGTACAAGGTCACCGCTGTGCAGGTGACCCGCGTATCACAGCCGTCCGAATGGCAGAAGCGCTTCCGCGCGTTCTCCAACGAGCAGCAGTCGCTGCTGGAACAGTCGGCCGCGGCGCAACCGGCCAGCACGCTTGGGCCTGCGTAAGCCAGCGATGCCGGATGGCCAGGAAAAAGCGTCCGGCTTCGTCCATCGTGCGGTCGATCGATGGCGGCACGGCGAGGCGACGCACGAGGATGACTGCGTCGCCGAGGAAATGCCGATCGCGATGCTCTACAACGGCGTGAGCTTCGCCGTGATGATGGCGACGCCGCATGATCTGGAAGACTTTGCGCTGGGCTTCTCGCTCAGCGAAGGTCTGGTCACCGCGCCAGCACAGCTGCTGCAGGTGGACGTCCAGACCTTGCTCGAAGGCATGCAGCTGTCCATGACGGTCGATGCCCAAGCGCACGGCGCACATCTCGCCCATCAGCATGAGCGCCTGCTGCCCGGCCGCAGCGGCTGCGGTATTTGCGGCACGCGCGAGCTGGAACAGGCGATACGGCACAGTCCGCCCGTCGGCACCGGCATCGCGGTAACGCGCGGCGCGCTGGAACGTGCGTTGAGCCACCTACAGTCGCAGCAGCCGATGAACTCGGCCACTGGCGCCGTGCACGCAGCGGCTTGGGCCGATCGCGACGGCAGCATTGTGCTGGTGCGCGAAGACGTCGGCCGCCACAACGCGCTGGATAAATTGATCGGTGCCATGCGCCGCGCCGGCATCGATCCGCAAACCGGCATGGCGCTGGTCACCAGTCGCGCCAGCTATGAAATGGTGACCAAGGCATCGAGCGCAGGCATCGCCCTGCTCGCGGCCATCTCGGCGCCGACCGCGCTGGCGATCGAGCTGGCGCGCAGCGCCGGCATCACCCTGATCGGCTTCGCGCGCCCCGGCAGCCACAACGTCTATACCCATCCTCATCGACTGCTGGACGATCAGCCGTCCGAACGTTTGCCGGAGCCGTGATGCATATCGAACGACTGGTGACCATGGCCAACGACATCGCCACCTATTTCAGCTCGGAGCCCGATCACGCCACGGCCGTAAAAGGCGTCTGCGACCATCTGACGCGCTTCTGGGATCCGGTGATGCGACGCCAGCTGAAGGCCTTTGTCAGCGATGGTGGCGAAGGCCTGCTGCCGCTGGCCAGCGACGCCGTGCGGGATTTGCCCATGCCCGCCGTCATGAGCTGATGCATCGCGGCTCTCAATGCATCACACGCTCCGTTGACTTGCAAGCAAAGTTTTGACTGGCGTTATGTAGTCGACTATATATTCTTGGTGTTTAAGCCCCTTCTGGAACAAGCATGATTACAGCCACCTCGCGCCGCCTCGCCGTTGCGCTATCGCTCTGTCTGACCGTATGGACCGTGCCCGCCACGGCCGCCGACCTGGTGGTGTCGGCCGCAGCGAGCCTGACCAACGCGTTTCAGAAAGTCGCCAAGGCGTATGAGGCAAAGCATCCAGACACCAAGGTCGTACTGAATTTCGCCGCCTCCGACGTCTTGCTGCAGCAGATCGCCAACGGCGCACCGGCCGACGTGTTTGCCTCCGCCGATCAGAAGGCCATGGACAAGGCGCAGGCACAGAACGCCATCGTCGAAAGTTCGCGCAAAAATTTTGCCACCAACCAGCTAGTGCTGATCGAACCATCATCCAGTGCGCTGACGGTAAAAACCCTTGACGACCTCAAGCAGCCGACGATCAAACGCATTGCCTATGGCGATCCGGCATCGGTGCCCGTCGGTCGGTATACCCAGGGCGCACTGCAGGCGGCCGGCCTCTGGACGGATGTCACAGCCAAGGGCGTGCTGGCGCAGAGCGTGAGGCAGGCGCTGGATTATGTGGCGCGCGATGAAGTGGACGTCGGCTTTGTCTACGCCACCGATGCCGCCATCATGCCGGACAAGGTCAAGGTCGCACTGCGGGTCACCCCGACCACGCCGATCAGCTATCCGATGGCCGTCATCAAAACCTCAAAGAATCCCGCGGCGGCGCAGGCCTTCGAAACCTTTGTATTGTCGGCGGAAGGCCAGCAGCTGCTCGCGGCTTCCGGCTTTCTGAAGCCCTGAATCAGCCGCGATGTCGATCTGGGTACCGCTGCTGCTTTCGCTGAAGGTGGCGCTTTGGGCCACCGGGCTGAACCTGTTGCTGGGCGTCGCCGTTGCATTCGGGCTATCGCGCTGGCGTTCGCGCTTTCGTGATCTGGTCGATTCGGTGCTGACCCTGCCGCTGGTGCTGCCACCGACGGTATTGGGTTATTACCTGCTGATCCTGCTGGGCCGACGCGGCTTTTTCGGAGCCTGGCTGGATCGCTGGGGATTGAGTCCGGTCTTCACCTGGGAAGGTGCGGTGATCGCCTCGACCCTGGTGGCTTTTCCACTGATCCAGAAAGCGGCCCGTGCCGCTTTCGAAGACGTCGATACACAGCTGGAAGCCGCGGCACGCGTGCTGGGTCTTTCCGAATGGGCGGTTTTTTTTCGCGTGTCGCTGCCGCTGGCATCGAAAGGCATCACCGCCGGCGCCCTGCTCGCCTTTGCGCGTGCGCTGGGCGAGTTTGGCGCCACGCTGATGATCGCCGGCAATCTGCCCGGCCGCACCCAGACAATGTCCGTGGCGATCTATTCCGCCGTGCAGGCGGGTGACGATGCCGGGGCGAACGTGTTGGTGATCGTTGCCTCGATCACCTGCATCGCGGTCTTGCTGCTGGCCGGTCGGCTGACGCCGGATCGCACCCGGTTACGGCTCACCTGACGCATGGCCGTCGAACTTGCCATTCGCCGTGTAATCGCCGGCGCGGAGCGACACTTCGAACTGGACGTGGCATTTCAATCGCAAAGTCGTCGGGTCGTGCTTTACGGCCCGTCAGGCGCGGGTAAAAGCCTCACCCTGCGCGCTATCGCCGGGTTGCTGACGCCGGACGCCGGCCGCATCGTTGTAAACGAAAACGTGTTGTTCGATAGCCCGAGCCAGGTAAATCTGGCGCCCCAGGTGCGAAAGGTCGGGTATCTGTTTCAGGACTACGCGCTGTTTCCCCACCTTACGGTGGCGCAAAACGTGGCCTTCGGCGTCAGCCGCGGCGTGCTCAATCCGCGCAACGGCGCAATGCCGGAAACGGCGAAGCGCTGGCTCGCCGCGTTCGAGCTGGACACACTGGCAAAAAGTTATCCCAGCCAGATATCCGGCGGCCAGAAACAGCGTGTGGCGCTGGCCAGAGCGCTGGCTGCCGAACCCAACATCCTGCTGCTGGATGAACCTTTCTCGGCGCTGGATCTTGCCCTGAGGGGCCGCATGCGCAACGAGCTGGCTACGCTGCAGCAGCAGCTCGACCTGCAGATGCTGATCATCACCCACGACCCCGCCGATGTCGAAGCGCTCGGCGAACACGTGCTGGAGATTCGCGACGGCCGGATCTCCGGCGAATCCACTACGCCAGGCGACTGACCTTCAGCGCCGCATTCAATCGACCGTGCCCAGAATGATGCTCGACGCCTTGATGATCGCGACAACCGGCAGCCCTTCGACCAGCTCCAGAGACTCGGCGCTGGCATTCGTGACAATGGCCACCACTACGCCGCCTTCGTTCAAGTCGATGGTCACTTCCGCATTGACGGCGCCAAGTGTCACCTGCGACACCACGCCGGGCAGCTGGTTGCGCGCTGACAGTTTCATTGATGCATTGGGAATACCCACCAGCACCGACGAGGCCTTGATCAGGGCGACGGCGACCTTGCCCGGCACCAGACCGAGATTCACGCTGCTGTCGCTGGTCACCGTGGCGACGATGCGCTGGCCACCCTGAATTTCCAGTTCGATGGCATCGTTGACGGCGCCTTTTTTCACGGCAACAACCGTGCCGGACAGCTGGTTTCGTGCGCTGGTCTTGATCATGAATCGCCTCATCAGTTCAATTTCTTTGAGCGACGTGCTGCTGAACGCGCCCAGCTGCTGCATGAAGCGCTGGTGCTCGCGCTCCATCGCCCGGAATACGTCAATCAGACGCTGCGCAAAAGGCGTCAACTCGGAGCCGCCACCGCGGCGCCCGCCGGTGACCCGCAAAACCAGCGGCTCATCGGACAGGTTGTTCATCGCATCAACCGAATCCCAGGCGCCTTTGTAGCTCAGGCCCACCGCGCGTGCGGCCGACGTGATCGAGCCGGTGCGGCCGATCTGTTCGAGCAGCTCGATGCGATTCAAGCCGCCGAGCGTCCTGTCGCCGGCCTGCAGTGACAGCATGCCTTTCAGTTCAAACATCGAGGTCTTGCATGGAAGAATGCATCGAAAAAATCTCTGGATAGCCGCGTTTCAACCAGCCCACAGTCTACCCAAGGATGACTGCTTGCACGCAGGCAATGGCCGCTTCATGCTATGAAAGTCCTGCAAGACACGACTTGCCTCAACCACCTGCTCCATCGCCGCCCTGCGCTACTTCATGAATACAGGATCAGCTTAACCATGAGCGTCACCACTCCCGCCGAGCGTGAAGAGCTGAACCGCTTGCTGATACAGACCGGACGCAACGACGAACGAGCATTTGCCGAACTTTACAAACGCACCTCTTCCAAACTGTTTGGCGTCTGTCTGCGCATGTTGCGCGACCGCAGCGAAGCCGAAGAAGTGCTGCAGGAAACCTACACCACGGTCTGGCGGCGCGCCGCCGGTTTCGATGCCGCCAAGGCCAGCGCGATTACCTGGTTGATCACCCTCTCGCGCAACAAGGCCATCGACCGGCTGCGTCAGCATCGTGAAGAGCTGATGGATGATCCGGCCAAACTCGAACAGACGGTCGACGAGCAGCCCACGCCGGCAGCCGACGCGGAAACTAGCCAGGAGTACAGCCGGCTGCAAAAGTGCCTGGAGGCGCTCGAACCACAACAGCGTGATTCAGTCCGTGAAGCTTTTTTCACCGGCGCTACGTATAACGAACTGGCGACACGTTCCAAGGTGCCGCTCGGAACCATGAAAAGTTGGATCCGCCGAAGCCTGATGCAACTACGGACGTGCCTGGAACAATGAACACTGCAGCCGAAGAGGCCAACCACAATCTGCGCTACGCCGAGTACGTGCTCGGCGTGCTTGATGCCGATGCGCGTGCCGCCGTGGCCCAGGAAATCCAGACCACCGACGAGGCCGCTGCGGCGGTTGCCCTGTGGCAGCGTCGGCTGATGCCGCTGACCGACGAGATCGCGCCGATCCAGCCGGCGGCGTACGTCTGGGCCAGAATTCAGGACGATCTACAGCTCAACGTATCGATAGCCACCGCACGCCCCCAACCCCGCCCGGGTTTGTGGAACAGCTTGCCGCTATGGCACTGGCTTGGCCTTGGCGCAAGCGCGCTGGCTGTCGCCTTGCTTGTGGTGGTTGCCCTGCCGCGGCACGAAACGGCGCCAGCGGTTGCCACAGCGAGCGCCGGCTACATGGTTTCCACCATCAAGCAGGACAACGGCATACCCGGCTGGACCGCCACGATGGATCTGGACCGCGCGCGCATGGTCATCGTGCCTGCAGCGCCGGCCCCGCTGGCCAGCGGTCACGCACCCGAGCTGTGGCTGATTCCTCAAGGTGGCAAGCCCATCGCGGTGGCCATGATCGTGGCCGATGCGCCGACCACGATCACGCTGGATCCATCCTTGCTGGCCAAACTCGGCCCGACCGCCCTGCTCGCCGTTTCGGTGGAGCCCGTTGGCGGTTCGCCGACCGGTCAGCCCACCGGCGCGGTAATCGCCAAGGGCGCCATCAGCGGTTCGCCTGAAGTGCACGATCATGTCACGCGCGTGGCGACCACCACCAATGGAAAGATCGGCCGTCAGTCGGCCTGATCGTTCAAGGTATCCCCTTCGCGCATGAGCACCGCTCTGGTTTTGTTTCGCCGCGATCTGCGGCTGATCGACAACCCGGCCCTGACCGCCGCCTGCGCCTCACACGCGCACGTGCTGCCGGTCTATATCCATGCGCCGGATGAAGACGGTGCGTGGGCTGCCGGTGGCGCCAGCCGTTGGTGGCTGCATCATTCGCTGACGTCACTGCAGGCGCGACTGCACAGCCATCATGCCGGCCTGCATATCTGCCAGGGCGACAGCCTCGACCACTTGCAAAAGTTGATCAAGCTCAGCGGCGCCGAGGCGGTGTACTGGAACCGCTTGTACGAACCGAAATCCATTGCGCGCGACAAGCACATTAAGACCACCCTGCGCGAGCAGGGCATCGACGTTCACAGTCACAACGCGGCACTATGGCTGGAGCCCTGGCAGATCGCCACGCAACAGGGCGATCCGTATCGGGTGTTTACGCCGTACTGGCGCAATCTGCGCACGCAGATCGCGCCAAGCGAGCCATTGCCCGAACCCACCCTGCGCGGCTGGAAAAAGCTCAAGGGCGGACTGGCGCTCTCCGCGCTCAAGCTCCTCCCGGCGATTGCCTGGGACGGCGGCCTGGCCGAAAGCTGGCAGCCGGGCGAACACGGCGCCAGCCAGATGCTCGAGCTGTTCTGCGACGATGCGATCAACGACTACGCCCACGCGCGGGATCTGCCGGCGCGACACGGCACCTCGCGGCTGTCGCCGCATCTGCATTTCGGCGAGATCTCGCCGCGGCAAATCCACTTCGCCCTGCGCGAGCACGTCAAGCATATCGATGCCAAGCGTCGGCCGGATATCGAGCCGTATCTGCGCGAACTGGGCTGGCGCGAGTTCGCTTATCACCTGCTCTACCACTTCCCGAAAACGCCGACCGAAAATTTCAATCCACGCTTCGAAGGCTTTCGTTGGAATCCGCCGGACAAGGCCCTGCTCGCACGCTGGCAGCAGGGCCGCACCGGTATTCCGCTGGTGGATGCCGGCATGCGCGAGCTGTGGCATACCGGCTGGATGCACAACCGCGTACGCATGATTGTGGCCAGCTTCCTGACCAAGAATCTGCGCCAGCACTGGCACGAAGGCGAGCGCTGGTTCTGGGACACCCTGGTTGACGCCGATCTGGCCAGCAACACGCTGGGCTGGCAATGGGTCGCCGGCTGCGGTGCGGACGCGGCGCCGTATTTCCGCGTTTTCAACCCGGTAACGCAATCGAAGAAATTCGATCCCGACGGCGTTTACCTGCGCCGCTGGCTGCCGGAGCTGGCCGACGCGCCGATCGCTCTGCTGCACGAGCCATGGAAGGATGCCGGCCTGCTGAAAAGCAGCGGCTATCCCGCGCCTATAGTGGATCTGGCGCAGTCTCGCATTGAGGCTTTGGCCGCCTACCAGGCCCGCTGACCCCGCTCGGTTTGCCGTTACATCAACGCCTGGAAGCATTCGCGGTGTAGGCTCGGTCTGGAGGCATTCGAAGCTCAGGTGGTGACCCGGCAGGCCATCACCGCAGCTGGACATATAAGGGGCGACAACCAACCGGGAATGCGGGCGAACGAGTGCATCCACATCGGGCACCGGTTCGTATCTATCAGCACACGTTAGACAGGCAGCAGTCCATGGCGTTTTCCAAATCTATTTCGATGCCGTGCCCGGAGGGTGCCGAACCCTCGATGCCTGCGATGGACAGGCCAACGGCCAAGGCTTCGTGGGTTAGGCGGCAGCTGCGCGCGTGGTTCGACACGTCCGCTCCCACGCTACTCGACGAGGCGCGCGCTGACCGCGTCGACTGGCTGCGCGCCGCACCGTTTATCGCGATGCATCTGGCCTGCATCGCCGTGATCTGGGTCGGGGTCTCGCCGATTGCGCTGATCGTCGCCGGCACGCTGTATGCCGTGCGTATGTTCGCGCTCACCGGGTTTTATCACCGCTATTTTTCGCACCGCACGTTTCGTACCTCCCGCGCCGTGCAATTCATCTTTGCGCTGATCGGCGCGTCGTGCGTGCAGCGCGGGCCGCTGTGGTGGGCCGCGCATCATCGCAACCACCATCGCCACGCCGATACCGAACTCGATCCGCATTCACCGACCATCTATGGCTTTATCTGGAGCCACGTTGGCTGGTTCCTGACGCCGCGCAACTTTCAGACGGATATCTCGCGCGTACCCGATCTGGCGAAATACCCCGAGCTGCGCGTGCTCGATCGCTACGACACGCTGGTGCCGTTGCTGCTTGCGGTGGCGATGTATTTCCTCGGCGTACTCTTGCATCACGTGGCGCCGCAGCTGGGTACCAGCGGCGGGCAGATGCTCGTTTGGGGCTTCTTTATTTCGACCATCGTGTTGTTCCATGCCACGGTCACGATCAACTCGCTCGCGCACCGCTTCGGTTCGCGCCGTTACGAGACCAAGGACACCAGCCGCAACAATGTCTGGCTGGCACTGCTCACCTTTGGCGAGGGCTGGCACAACAATCATCATTACTTTCCGGGTTCGAGCCGTCAGGGTTTTCGCTGGTGGGAAATCGACATGACCTGGTACGGCCTGAAGCTGATGTCGGCGCTGGGTCTGGTGAACGGTCTGAAGCCCGTACCCACCTGGGTCCACGCCAAGGCACGGAAGTAGGCCATGCGTATCGCCGTCGTGGGATCAGGCATTGCAGGGCTGGCTTCGGCCTGGCTGCTGTCGCGCAAGCACGACGTCACTCTCTTCGAAGCCGGCGATTATCTGGGCGGCCACACGCATACGCATGACATCGCTTTGCACGGTCGCAACTACCGCATCGACACCGGCTTCATCGTGCATAACCCGGCGCATTATCCGCTGCTGACCCGGCTGTTCGACGAGCTGGGCGTTGCATCGCAGCCGACCACGATGAGTTTCTCGCTGCACAACGAAGCGACCGGCCTGGAATACAACGCCGCCACGCTCGACACGCTGTTTTGCCAGCGTCGCAATATGCTCTCGCCGCGCTTTATCGGCATGGTGCGCGACCTGATGCGTTTCTATCGGGAAGCGCCCGCCCTGCTCCTTGCGCATGACGACAGCACGACCCTCGGCGACTACCTTGATCAGAACGGTTACGGCGCGGCGTTCCGCGATGAGCATCTGATACCCATGGCATCGGCGCTCTGGTCGTCGCCACCGCATCAGATAGTGAGCTTTCCCGCCCGCTACCTGGTGCAGTTCATGGCCAATCATCAAATGTTGCAGGTCAGCGACCGCCCGCAATGGCGCGTCGTCAAAGGCGGCTCGTCAACCTACGTCAAAGCGTTGCGCGCCCAATGGTCGATCCGCGAGCGCTTGAACTGCGCCGTGCGTTCGATCAAGCGCCATGCCGAGGGCGTCGAGGTCGACAGCGTTGAAGGTACCGAGCATTTTGATGAAGTGGTGCTGGCTTGCCACAGCGATCAGGCGCTGAAGCTGCTGAGCGATCCCGACGAACGCGAGCAGAGCATTCTTGGCGCCATGCCCTATCAGAAGAACGATACGGTGCTGCATACCGACGCCAGCATTCTGCCGGCGCGCAAAAAGGCCTGGGCAGCGTGGAATGCGTGGCTCCCGCGCGACCCTACGGAAGCGTGCACAGTGAGCTACTGCATGAACGTTTTGCAGGGCATCGAATCACCCGAACCCTTCATCGTCACTTTGAACCGCACCCACGCCATCAACCCCGACAAGGTGCTGCGTCGGATGAGCTACGAGCACCCGGTTTACAGCACGACCTCGGTCCATGCGCAAACGCGCAAGGCTGAAATCCAGGGCCAGCGGCATACATGGTTCGCCGGCGCCTACTGGGGCTGGGGTTTCCACGAAGACGGCATGCGCAGCGCGGTCGAGGTTGCCGAAGCGCTCGGCGCTCACTGGAATGACATTGCACCGTCTTTTGCCTCGATCGAGGCACATGCCGAGACGGTGCCCGCGTGAGCCGCGCAGCAGCCAGCGCGACCGTGGCAAAAACTGGCGTACTAGCAAGCGCCGTTTACGAGGGCGTTGTGCGCCATCGGCGGGCCGGGCCGCACCCGCACAGCTTCGATTACAAGGTAGCGCAAATCTATCTGGACCTCGACGAAGTCGAAACGCTGTTCAAGCGGCGCTGGCTTTGGTCGAACGAAGGGCGAAATGTCGCTCAGTTTCGCCGTAAGGATTATCTCGGGCCGGTCGAGATGCCGCTGGCCGACGCCGTGCGCCAGCGCGTCGAACAAGCTACCGGCGAACGTCCGATCGGACCGATCCGTCTGCTGACGCATCTGCGTTACTTTGGCTACGTGTTCAATCCGGTGAGCTTTTACTACTGCTACGCCGAAGACGGTGAAACCCTGGTTTGCATTGTCGCGGAAATCACCAACATGCCGTGGCGCGAACGTCACGCCTACGTGCTGCCGATCGATAGCGCGCAGACTCAGGGCCGCGCCATGGGCTGGGTGTTTCCCAAGGCGTTCCACGTTTCGCCCTTCATGCCGATGGAGCGCGATTACCACTGGCGTTTCACCACGCCGGCTGACGATCTTCGTGTGCACATGGACGTATTGCGCGATGGTGCGCGCGAATTCGACGCCACCTTGACCCTGCATCGGCAACCGTTGAACAGCGCTTCGCTGGCTCGCGTGCTGTGGCGCTATCCGCTGATGACGCTGCGCGTCGTCGGCGCCATTCACTGGCAGGCGCTGATGCTCTGGCTTAAACGCAATCCCGTCCACGATCACCCGCAACCGCTTTGAGGTCCGCATGAACGCCGTTGTCAAACCTAGCATCAGTTCACCTACTCACGCACCCAGCGTGTCGGCCGGTGCTCGCTTTCTGCGCCAGCGCCTCATCGCGCAGATGGCTGATCTGAAGCGCGGGCGGCTGGTGTTGACCGACGCGCTGGGCACGGTGGAACTCGGTACCCCGGCCGGCACCCCCACCGATCTCGTGGTGCACATGGACGTCCTCGATACAGGCTTCTATCGTGCTATCGCCGCCAACGGCAGCGTCGGCGCGGGCGAAGCCTTTATGGATGGCTTGTGGCGCTGCGACAACCTGGTGGGCCTGATCCAGCTGCTGGTACGTAACCGTGATCTGCTCGACGGCATGGAGACCGGACTTGCGCGTCTGGGCGGCATGGCCATGCGCGGCTGGCATTCGCTGCAGCGCAATACGCGTAACGGCAGCCGCCGCAACATCGCGGCGCACTACGATCTTGGCAATCATTTCTTCGAGCTGTTCCTGTCGCCGGATCTGATGTATTCCTCGGCCATCTGGGACGGACCGGACGACACGCTGGAAGCCGCGTCCACGCGCAAGCTCGAGCGCATCTGCCGCAAGCTGGATCTGAAGCGGACCGATCGCGTCGTTGAAATCGGCACCGGCTGGGGTGGGTTCGCGCTCTACGCCGCCCGGCATTACGGTTGCCACGTGACGACCACGACCATTTCAAAGGAGCAGCACGCGCTCGCCAGCGAACGTGTCGCCGCCGCCGGAATGAGCGATCGCGTGACCTTGCTGCTGGAGGACTATCGCGACCTCACCGGCACCTACGACAAGCTGGTGTCGATCGAGATGGTCGAAGCGATCGGCGCGCAGTACATCGACACCTACTTCGGCAAGCTGGGTTCGCTGCTAAAACCGGACGGTCTGGCATTGCTGCAGGCGATTACCATCGAGGATCATCGCTACGCCAAAGCCGTCAAGGAAGTGGACTTCATCAAGCGCCACGTTTTTCCCGGCAGCTTCATTCCCTCGATCAACGCCATGCTTGCGGCGAAGACGCGCGCGTCGGATCTCGCGCTCGTACAGATGGAAGATTTCGGCGAGTCCTACGCCCGCACGCTGGAAGCATGGCGAGTGCGCTTCATGTCGCGTCTTTCCGACGTCCATGCGCAGGGCTTCGACGATCGCTTCGTTCGCATGTGGGAGTTTTACCTCGCGTATTGCGAAGGCGGCTTCCGCGAGCGCTCCATCGGTGTATCCCATCTGCTGCTGGCCAAGCCGGATAACCGCCGCCCGTCGCTGCTGCCGCCGCTTGACGCGGTGAATGCGGGTCATGCATGAAATTCTGGGTCTGTCTCGTTGGCTATCAACTAGTCTGGTTCGCTGCCGTTATCGGCGCCGAGCACGAGCTGGCGTGGCCGGGCGTGGTCGGCATGCTGATCTACGCTGCGTTTCAGCTGGGCTTGCTGCGCAACGTCAAGACTGACCTGTCGCTCATGGCCGCCGCGATCATCATGGGCAGCATCGTTGATGGCGGACTGGCCTACTCCGGCCTGGCGTACTATCGCGCGCAGTGGCCATCGGCGCACCTCGCCCCGATCTGGATTGTCGCGCTGTGGGGAACGTTTTCGATGACATTCACCGTCTCGCTTGCTTACTTGCAGAAGCGCCTGTGGGTAGCGTTTCTGTTTGGCGCCATCGGCGGTCCATTCGCGTACATGAGCGCAAGCCGGGCCTTTCACGTGGTGACGTTTGCCGATCCCAGCTGGCGTGGCCTGCTGTTTCTTGGCCTTGGCTGGGCTCTGGCGACGCCCGCGCTGGCGTGGCTGGCGGGACGCTCCTCAACCGCCGAAGCACCTGAATCGGCCGCCGCGCTGCAGGGCAACGCGTCATGAATCCGTGGATTGAGCTGGCCTGCCTGTGGATTCTGGCGGCGATCATGATGACGTTCGGCTGGCTCTGGCAGCGGCCCCGTTCCAACGCCGGCATCGTCGACGTGCTGTGGTCTTGCGGCGTTGGCGGCAGCGCAGTGCTTTTTGCGCTGCTGGGCGACGGCGCGATCTGGCCACGGCTGATCACGGCAGTGCTGGGCGGTTTGTGGGGCATGCGCCTGGCGCTTCATCTATGGCACCGCGTCAGTGGCGAGGCGGAAGACGGCCGTTATCGCCACATGCGCGAGCACTGGAAGGGCAATCAGTTTTATTTCTTCCTGTTTTTTCAGTTTCAGGCGTTTTTGATTGTGCTTTTTTCGCTGCCCTTTATCTCCGCGGCGCATAACCCTGAGACATTCGGTCCGTGGATCGCCGCGGGCCTGCTGATATGGCTGATCAGCGTGATCGGTGAATCCGTCGCCGACCGCCAGCTGGCGAAGTTTCGCGCGATGGAAAGCCACCGCGGCAAGACGTGTCGCGCCGGTCTCTGGCGCTACTCGCGCCACCCGAACTATTTCTTTGAATGGATCCATTGGTTTGCCTACGTCTGCCTGGCCGTAGGTTCGCCGCGCTTCTGGCTAGCGTGGTCAGGCCCTCTGGTCATGTACATCTTTCTGCGTTGGATCAGCGGCATTCCCTACACCGAGAGCCACGCGCTGCGCAGCCGCGGTGAAGACTACCGCGAGTATCAGCGCACCACGCCCATGCTGTTTCCCTGGTTTCCAAAGAGGACCAAACAATGAGTCAATCCGCCGCTGTCGCCGCCGAACTCCCGCAGGAAAAGCCTGCTCCCGGACTGCTCGGACTGGCCGAGCGCGGCCATCTGCCCGATGCGCTGCTGCGCCAGGGCATCCGGCGCATGTGCGCCCAGCGTCTGCGCGAAGAAATGGCCGGTGGGCTCGATGAGCAGGCCGAACGATTTGCACAGCGCATCAACATGCTGCGCCACAGCCCCGTCGCTATCCACACCGACGCCGCCAACGCCCAGCACTACGAATTGCCGCCAGCATTCTTCGAACAGTGCCTGGGCAAGCGATTGAAGTATTCCGGCTGCTACTACCCGCGCGGCGATGAAACGCTGGAACAGGCGGAAGAGGCCATGCTGACGCTTTACGGCCAGCGTGCGGAACTCGCCGACGGCCAGAAAATTCTTGAACTGGGATGCGGCTGGGGCTCGCTGACGCTATGGATGGCTGAGCATTATCCAAACGCGCAGATCACCGCCGTGTCCAACTCGAATCCGCAGCGCCAACACATCGAAGCGCAATGCGCAAAGCGTGGGCTAGCCAATGTGCACGTGATCACGCAGGACGTGAACCAGCTTGCGCTTGATGTGGGCCAGTTCGATCGCTGCGTGTCGATCGAGATGTTCGAGCACATGCGCAATTATGAAATTCTGCTCGGTCGCGTCGCCAGCTGGCTCAAGCCCGGCGGAAAATTGTTTGTACACATCTTCGCGCATAAGACCTTGATGTATCCGTTCGAGACAGAGGGCGACGACAACTGGATGGGTCGGCACTTTTTTACCGGTGGACTGATGCCGGCGTCGGACACCCTGCTCTGGTTTCAGCGTGACCTGCAGATTGAACAGCGTTGGCATGTTGACGGCACGCACTACCAGCGCACCGCCAATCACTGGCTGATCAATCAGGATGCGCGCAAGGAGCAGGTCATGGCGACGCTGACGGAAGCCTACGGTGCCAAAGGTGCGGCGCTCTGGTTTCAGCGCTGGCGGATGTTCTGGATGGCCTGCGCCGAACTGTTCGGTTACGACAACGGCCAGGAATGGCTGGTGGCCCACTACCGTTTCGTGCGCCCCTGAATCGCATACCCACAAACGCCGTTCCATACGAGGTGCTCATGAACTTCCCACGCACTGTTCTTTTCGCCTGCAGCGTTGCCCTGCTGGCCACGGCGTGCGCCAGCAACCGCAGCAAGAACGAGGCGCCGATTCAACCGGTTGCCAAGGTGGATTTGCCGCGGTTCATGGGCAGCTGGCACGTCATCGCGGCGGTCCCTTCGTTCATGGAGGACGAGGCGTACAACGCGATTGAAACCTATACGCTGCTGCCTAACGGGCGCATCGACACCTCGTTCCGCTATCGCAACAATAGCTTCGATGCTCCGCTGAAAAAGATCCACTCGACCGGATTCGTCCAGCCCGATACCAACAACGCGGTATGGGGCGTGCAGATTGTCTGGCCGGTCAAGGCGCAATACAAAATCGCGTATTTGAACGACGACTACAGCGAAACCATCATCGCGCGAGACAAGCGCGACTACGTCTGGATCATGGCGCGTACGCCGACCATTCCGCAGGCGGATTATGATGCGCTGGTAGAACGCGTGAGAAAGATGGGTTACAAGATGTCCGATCTGCGCAAGGTGCCGCAGCAGTGGCCCGAAAAAACGCAGTGATCGTGCAAACCGCCGAATCGAATACGCTTAACTCTTCTAATGCCCGCCCCTGATACAGCCATCCCGATCTCCTCCAGCCGTTTGACGCTGGCGGACTTCGTTGCGAACAGCCGGCGCCTGTTCGTCCTCACAGGCGCGGGCTGCAGCACCGACTCGGGCATTCCCGATTATCGGGACATCAGCGGCGAATGGAAGCGCATGCCACCGGTCACCTATCAGGCCTTTGTCGGCTCGCCCGCCACGCGGCAACGCTACTGGGCACGCAATATGGTGGGCTGGCGACGTTTTGGCAGCGCACTGCCTAATGCCACGCACCGTGCATTGGCCACGCTTGAAACGCAGGGCAAACTGTCCCTGTTGCTGACGCAAAACGTCGACCGTTTGCATCAGGCGGCGGGCAATACGAACGTAATCGACCTGCACGGTCGAATGGACGTCATCCGTTGCCTCGGCTGCGAGCAGCGACTGCCGCGCGGCGAATTTCAAGCGGAGCTGCTGCGCCTGAATCCTGCGTGGGCCCATGTCGACGCGCTGGATGCCCCCGATGGCGATGCCGATTTACACGAGCAGGATTTCTCCGGCTTCACGGTACCCGTTTGCCCTTACTGCGGCGGCATGCTGAAACCCGACGTGGTGTTTTTTGGCGAAAACGTGCCCTGTGATCGCGTCGATGCCGCCATGCAGGCCATGCAGGAATCCGACGCTGTACTGGTCGTTGGCTCGTCCCTGATGGTTTATTCGGGCTATCGGTTCGTGCATGCCGCCGCCGCGTTGGGCAAGCCGATTGCGGCGGTCAATCTTGGCCGCACACGAGCCGATCCACTGTTGATCTTGAAGATCGATCAATCGTGCGCGCAGGCGCTGGCCTTTATCTGAATCGCTGCTTGTCCCGCTGCATTCGGCTCACCGGCGCGCCCGAAAAAAATCGCGCAGCAGGGCGGACGATTCAACCGCAAGCAGACCGCCGCTGACTTCAACGCGATGATTGTGCTTCTCGGAGATCAGCGTATCGAACACGCTGCCCGCCGCACCGGTTTTCGGATCGATCGCGCCATAGACCACCCGCCCTAGCCGCGCATGAATCATAGCCATGGCGCACATCGAGCACGGTTCCAGCGTGACATACAGCGTGGCGCCGGATAGACGATGATTGGCCAATTTTTCGCCGGCGGCACGCAAGGCCTGAATCTCCGCGTGCGCCGTGGGGTCGTGCAAGGTGATGTTGCGATTCCAGCCCAGCCCCACGATATTGCCGTCGACTACCAGCACGGCGCCGACCGGCACCTCGTTTTCCGCATCGCGTGCGTGCTCCGCCAACTGCAGCGCACGGCGCATATAGGCCATGTCATCAGCACTGAAAAGCGCCCCGGGTTCAGCTGCAATCACATTATCGTTCATTGGAAGATGCGACGATCTCTGAAAGAAATAGTGCTGTAAGCGCGCAAGTTTACCGTCACTACCGTAGCCAAAGGAGTCGCCATGACTGACGCTGCCCGCTTCGAACTCTTTTCCTTCTGGCGCACGTCGGCGACTTATCGCGTGCGCGTGGCGTTCAATCTCAAAGGCGTCGCGCCGCAGGAACATAACGTCGATATCGATGCGGGCGAACAAAGCACCGAGGCCTTTCTGAAAATCAATCCGATGGGCGCCATTCCGGCTGTGCTGGACCGCGCTGACGGACCATCATCGCTGCCTTTGACCCAATCGTTGGCGATCCTCGAATTTATTGACGAGATCTACCCGACGCCCGCGCTATTGCCGACGGAAGCGCATGCACGCGCCCGGGTGCGCTCACTGGCGGCCATGTTGGCTGCTGATACGCACCCGCTGATTACACCGCGCATCAAAAAATATCTCACCGGCGCCGGCCAGTTTGATGACGCGGCCTGGCGAGCGTGGCAGACGCACTGGTTCACGACCGGACTGCAGGCGCTGGAAAAACGTCTCTCGAGCGAGAAGGAAACCGGCGCGTTCTGCGACGGGGACACGCCTACGCAGGCCGATATATGCCTGGCCAGCATTATCGTGGTGATGCGCGTTTTCAAGATCGAGGTGGCCGACATACCCACGGTCAATCGCATCATGGCCGCGTGCGAGGCGCTTGATGCGTTCGCCAAAGCCGATCCGCTTCGTCAGGCCGGCGCACCCTCGTACTGATATTTTGGACAGGCTTTGGAGTCAATAATGATCAAGAAAACCGAATCATTCTCGGCATTCAAAGAGGAAGCGCTTGCTTCGGGCTTTGACGAAGCGCTGGTGCGCGAGTGGGCGCCCGATAGCGTGATTGCTCCTCACGCCCATCCCTTTGACGCGGATGCCGTGGTGACCCAGGGCGAGATGTGGCTCACCTGCAACGGCGAAACGCGCCATCTGCTGCCGGGCGATGCCTTCGTGTTGAGCCGCGGACAGCAGCACGCCGAGCGTTACGGATCAGAGGGAGCGACGTACTGGGTGGCACGTCGGAATTCCCGCTAAACCATCACTCGACCGCAGCGTTTATTCCCACTCGATGGTCGCAGGCGGCTTGCCGCTGATGTCGTAGACCACGCGGGACACGCCGCGCAGTTCGTTGATGATGCGATTGGATACCCTGCCGAGAAACTCGTACGGCAGATGTGCCCAGTGCGCGGTCATGAAGTCGATGGTTTCCACTGCACGCAGCGCAATGACCCATTCGTAGGCGCGCGCGTCGCCGACCACGCCGACCGACTTTACCGGTAGAAACACTGCGAACGCTTGGCTGGTTTTGTCGTACAGATCGGCCTTGCGCAATTCGTCGATAAAGATCGCATCGGCCTGCGCCAGCAGATCGGCGTACTCGCGCTTCACTTCGCCGAGAATGCGCACGCCAAGGCCGGGACCGGGGAACGGATGGCGATAGACCATCTCGCGCGGCAGGCCCAGCTCCACGCCGATGCGGCGCACCTCGTCCTTGAACAGCTCGCGCAGCGGCTCAACCAGCTTGAGCTTCATGTGTGCAGGCAAGCCGCCGACGTTGTGATGGCTCTTGATCACGTGGGCCTTGCCGGTCTTGCTGCCGGCGGACTCGATCACGTCGGGATAGATCGTGCCCTGCGCCAACCACTTCACCGCACCCGCGCCATCGGCGGTGAGCTTGGACGATTCCTCGTCGAAAATGTCGATGAACAGGCCGCCGATGATTTTGCGCTTGGCCTCCGGATCAGCGACGCCGGCCAGCGCGTCGAAGTAACGGTTCTGCGCATCGACGCGGATCACCTTGACGCCCATATGCTCTGCCATGGTCGCCATCACCTGATCGCCTTCCTTCCAGCGCAGCAGGCCGGTATCGACGAACACGCAGGTGAGCTTGTCGCCGATGGCACGATGCAGCAGCGCCGCGACGACCGAGGAATCCACGCCGCCGGAAAGCCCAAGCAGTACATGGTCGTCACCAACCTGGCCGCGCACGCGGGCTATCTGATCGTCGATGATGTTGGCTGCCGTCCACAGCGTCTGGCAGCCGCAGATCTCGGTGATGAAGCGCTTCAGCAGCGCGCCACCCTGCTTCGTGTGGGTGACCTCGGGATGGAACTGCACGCCGTACCAGCGCTTTTCCTCGTTCTCCATCACCGCGACCGGAATGCGGTCCGTGGTACCCGTGATAACGAAACCCGGCGGCGCCTTGGCGACGTGGTCACCGTGGCTCATCCACACGTCGAGGCGATGGCTGCTGGGGTGATCGGTGAGGTTTTTGAATAGACGGCTATCTGCAACGATGTCGACTTCGGCGCTACCGAATTCCCTGGCATCGGCCGCCTCGGTCGCACCGCCCAGCTGCGCGGCCATCGTCTGCATCCCGTAGCAGATGCCGAGTATCGGCAGGCCCGAATCGAACGCCTGCTGTGGCGCCTTCGGCGCATCGGCCAGCGTCGTGGACTCTGGCCCGCCGGAAAAGATGATGCCCTTCGCCCCGAATGCGGCGATCTCCTCAGGGTCGTGATCCCAGGCCCAGATTTCGCAATACACGCCGATTTCGCGGATGCGTCGTGCGATCAGCTGCGTGTACTGCGCGCCAAAATCAAGAATGAGGATCTTGTCGCTATGGATGTTGGTCATGGGTTGGCGGCTTGGGGATACGGGCGAATGGAGATTGCGGTTCAGTGCGCTTGGCTGGATTTGCAATAAGCGAGGGACGAAGGGTGAGTAGCGAGGGCTCAGCAACGGATCCCTGAGGAACGTCGATAACGAGCACGTCAACCTGCGCCCACTGACTAACAGTTCAAACCAGTAGCTAAGGACACAGCTTATCGCGCCCTCGCTACTCGCCCCTCATCCCTGCCCATCAAGAATTCAGCCGATAATTCGGCGCTTCCTTGGTGATCTGGATATCGTGCGGATGCGCTTCGGTGACGCCGGCCGAGGTGACTTTGACGAACTGCGCCTTGTTGCGCACATCCTCGATATTGGCCGCGCCCAGATAGCCCATCGACGCACGCAGTCCGCCGATCAGCTGATGGATGATGTTACGCAGCGGTCCACGATACGGCACGCGACCTTCGATACCTTCCGGCACGAGTTTGTCGGCATCCGCCTCTTCCTGGAAATAGCGATCCTTCGAGCCGAGCTGCATCGCCCCAATCGAGCCCATGCCGCGATAGCTCTTGTACGAGCGGCCCTGGAACAGCTCCACTTCGCCCGGCGATTCTTCGGTACCGGCGAACATCGAACCAAGCATGACGGTCGATGCGCCAGCGGCCAGCGCCTTGGGAATATCGCCGGAATAGCGGATGCCACCGTCGGCAATCAGCGGAATCTCGTCTTTCAGCGCGTTGGCGACCAGATCGATAGCAGTGATCTGCGGCACACCGACGCCGGCAACCACGCGCGTGGTGCAGATCGAGCCCGGGCCCACGCCAACCTTGACCGCATCCACGCCCACGTCGAGCAGCGCGCGGGCGGCGTCGCCGGTCACGATATTGCCGGCAACCACCTGCACCTGCGGATAGTTTTTCTTCACCCAGCCGGCGCGCTCGATCACGCCCTGCGAGTGGCCGTGCGCGGTATCGACGACCAGCACGTCGACTCCGGCCTCGACCAGCGCCGCGATGCGCCGCTCGGTATCGCCACCCACGCCAACGGCGGCGCCAACCAGCAGTGCTTCCTGCTGATCCTTGGCGGCATGCGGGTTGTCGCGCGCCTTCTGGATGTCCTTGACGGTGATCAGGCCGCGTAGCTGGAAGTCGTCGTTGACTACGAGCACTTTTTCGATGCGGTGCTTGTGCAGGAGCAGCAGCACGTCGTCCTGGCTGGCACCTTCGCGCACCGTTACCAGCTTTTCCTGGCGGGTCATGATGTTGCGTACCGGATCGTCATGCTTGCGCTCGAAACGCAGGTCGCGGCTGGTGACGATGCCAACGAGTTTTGAGCCGTCCACTACCGGCACGCCGGAGATGTTGTGCGCTCGGGTCAGTCGGAGCACTTCGCTGATCGACGTATCGGGGCTGACAGTGATCGGGCGACGGATCACGCCGGCCTCGAACTTCTTGACCAGACGTACTTCGGCGGCCTGCTGTTCCGGCGTCAGATTCTTGTGGATGATGCCGATGCCGCCGCACTGCGCCATCGTGATGGCGAGCCCTGCTTCGGTCACGGTATCCATCGCGGCGGAGACGATGGGGATGTTTAGCCGCAGGTTGCGGGTGAAACGGGCGGAGGTGTCTACGTCACGCGGCAGCACGATGGAGTGGCCGGGAACCAGGTAAACGTCGTCGTAGGTCAGTGCCTCGGCGAGGATGCGCATGCGAAAGTCCC
>Ga0302220_10000101_pt1 | contig 78917 bp, 69 predicted proteins | sample II_Palsa_E1_3_FD_194572 | JGI IMG/M metagenome (GOLD analysis project Ga0302220, IMG submission 194572) | Peat permafrost microbial communities from Stordalen Mire near Abisko, Sweden - II_Palsa_E1_3 | ecosystem: Environmental > Terrestrial > Soil > Palsa > Peat permafrost | place: Sweden...
GCCGACCGGAAAGGGGTGTTCGCAAGCCCATTATTAGCGTGAACAGGCCCTAGGGTGCTGTCTGTTGCCGCACGTACTCGCGTTGTTTCATATCAAGGTAGGTCGAACGATCCACTTCATGCAATTGCCGCGGATACAACTCGGTTGCACTGAACCAGTCTTGCAGGCGCTTGTCGAGTTGGGCCGCGGGGGGCGTGGACAAAGCCCCGAGATAAGCATCGATCGCCAGGTAATAGCGCATGGTATTGCGTTCCACCACCCCGCGCACTCCGCCGATATAGACCGGAGCGTTGCCGGCCGGAGCGGTGTTGGTAAAGCCCACTTTGTCGCTGCCCACGGTTGCCAGATAACCTTGCATGGCAATTTTCCCGGAAAAATTATAGGTGTAGGCGTAGGTTAGATGGAGGAAGGTCTTGCCCTCCTCAAGCGACACGGCTTCCAGACGGATCCGGTAGTCGCTGGTGCCTAGCGGACCTTGTTTTGCATTGAGCACGATACCCAGATAGTCGGCTGTGGACGCGGCTGCACTATAGTCGAAATTGACCCGGTAAGCTTGATTCAGCGATTCCCAATTTTTGCCGCCGATGCTGACCGCCAAGACGGTGCCGGCGGCGTTCGTCGTCGCGCGGCAATATTTCGTGTTGAGATGCAGGATCAATACGTCGCACCAATGGGACGGGTCGTTGAGCGCCTGGTTCACGGTAGCAAAGGGATAGTTCAGCACGGCATAGATATCTCCCTTTAAGTGATCGGGAGATTCCGTCGACTCAAGATAAAGCGGCCGCTTGAAAGGATTGCTGCTGAGTTGCGTACTTAATTCGCTGTGTTTCGCTTGCAAGCCGGCGGCAGAATCCGTGTCGGGTGCCGCATCCGTCGATGCGGCACAGGCGGGTCCGATAGCGGCGCCGATCAAGCAGGCGCAAAGCAGCCAAGAGAAGATTCTAAAGCGGCATATCGTGCGCATGGTGAACGGCCTCCAGCGAGTATGGATCCTGTCTTGGAATCTGCCTTGCAATGTTTGCGGCCCCCGGAACTGCTGGAGTGGCGGCAGCATCAAGGTGTTAGCGTAACCCACACAACACGCGGCAGGGCAGGAATTTGACTTGTATCAATCTGAGGCATGTTAATTGCGGACGGATCCGAGGGAAGGGTAGTCTGTTTAAATGTACGCGTTTCAGTCAGGAGTCAGCAATGCAGCACGAAAGAGTCTTTGCTTCATTAATTGCCAGTGTGCCCGGTACGTCCATCAAGGAAGCCGAGATTGTCCGCATGGTCGATGACGAATTCGAACGTCTTTCAGCGGGTGCTCATATATTCGACTATATCGAGCTGTTGGTGACCAAGCGAGTCCGCGACACAATGCGGCACAATTCACACCGGTCTGATTCACGTCTACCCGGTTCACGCCAAGGCGATGTCGGCAGGAAGAAATAAAATCCCGGCCAATCTCCGAGGTATGCAGGATTGGCCGGGGCGGCAGTTCCCGCCGCGCGGTCGTGCCGCGGCAGGGAAATGCTTAGGGATTAGTGCTTGGCATCGCGCTTGGCTTCTTCGCGCATATTGCCGACTTCTTTTTGCACTTTGCCCACACCTTGCTGAACGTCACCCTTGATTTCCTGGGTCTTGTTGCCGGTTACTTTACCGACCACTTCGTTGACTTTACCTTTGACTTGCTCAGTAGCACCATGGGTTTGATCTTTGTTCATTTTAGCTCCTTGCGTTAAATGATCTTTAAGGCGAACCGGCTGATAGAGGGTGATTTCAACCCGGCCTATCAAGGCTCGCTTTGGCTTCAAACAACCGGGCAACCTGAGGTTTTCCGGGAAACATAATGAACCTCCACCGATGGATTGGTGCCGGTTCGTTACACCCTTCCAGTGTGAGCACGGATCGTGCCCGAGGCGTGTCTTAAACCGTGTTTCAAGTGCAGGCATCACGCCGGACGGGGCCAGCCGCCAAGGGACAGAACGGGCAGCCGGAGACCGTCCCGGCGGCAGGTTGTTTGTAGTTTTGGCATCGGATGGTAAAAAAGAACACGACCTGCGGCGTTTAATTTGCATAACATCGCGCGGTGGTTCTCAACCCCGGGGCAATCCAGTCAAGCCGGATCAATCCGCTGCAACGGGCGCAGCGGGTCGAAATCTTGCCAGCGTCCATCGACCACCCGGCCTTCACCGCGTTCGATATCCAACGCGCCCAGATCGCGCAACATCGCGATCACCGCCTGTTCCTGTTCGATTTGATGCACTCCGACCGCCACCATCAAACCGGCTTGCCGCGGCGCATTGGCGTCGAGCTGCGGATCGCCGTCTTGCGGGGTTTTCTTGATCTCGGACAAGCCGCCGGCCAAGGACCCGCCATAAGCGCCGGCAAGCGCCCCCAACGCCGGGGCCAATGGGCCGAGTACGGGAATACCGGCGGCGCCGGCCACCGCGCCGACCGCGGCCCCGGTGGCGATGCCTTTGATCCCGCCCGCTTGGGTTTTTTCGGTATTAGGTCCGGTATGGTCGGCGTGTTGAGCCGCCTGGCCGGACGATTCCCGCGGCGGGGTGAGATAGAACGAGGCGATGGCATCCGCCTCGATATGCGCTTGGGTCAGGGCATCGATAACCTGCGTGACCTGTTCTTGATGTTCGAAGCGGCCGGCGATGATGTATTCCATAAGATCTCTCCTGTTGGCTCGGGTACCCGATATCAAGTACCGGAAAATTCAGCTTTGGAGCGAGTTAGAGCTGACTCTCGCGCTGCACCCCTCCATTCCGGCACGCTAGTTGCGTGCCCACCAGCGTGAATTGCCGCTCAGCCCTGTCGAACGGGCATCTGCCCCGGTTCCCGGCGCGACCTTCCGCACAGTCGAAGTGATCGGTGTGTAAAAAATACGTGAGTCAGGTAATTTTTGGTTCGGGAGAGTTGCATGATGGAAGATAAACGCAGCGTGCAGAAGCCACTGTTTATCCGGGCAGTGATGGCTTGGACCCACGTCAGTCGACGCATGTTTCTGGGTTCGGCTGCGGGTATGTTGGCGGCGCTGACCACCTCTGCGCGCCTGCGCGCGGCGACCCGGGAACATACCTCGCAGGCTTCTGTGGTGGAGGATGCAACGGTACCGGTGGCCAAGTTCGGCAATGCCATGCCGATGACCTTGCATGTCAATGGCCGCCAATACGATTTCCTGGCCGAGCCGCGTGTGACCCTGCTCGATGCCTTACGCGAAAACCTGACTTTGACCGGCACCAAAAAAGGCTGCGACCGCGGCCAATGCGGCGCATGCACGGTGCTGGTCGACGGCCGCCGGATCAATTCCTGCCTGACGCTGGCGGTGATGCATCAAGACCAGCAAATAACCTCGGTGGAAGGCTTGGCCCAGGGCGATCCGTTGCAGCCCAATTTACATCCCTTGCAGGCGGCCTTTATCGAGCATGACGCATTCCAATGCGGTTATTGCACTCCTGGGCAGTTGTGCTCAGCCGTCGGGGCGATCCAGGAAATGCGCGCGGGTATGCCGAGTGCCGCCACCGAAAACCTGCAAGCGCGGACCATCAAGTGCAGCAAGGCTGAAATCAGTGAGCGCATGAGCGGCAATCTATGCCGTTGCGGTGCCTATCCCAACATCGTCGAAGCAGTACAAAGCGTGATGGTCAATCCGGTTTGACGGTTGGTCGATTCCACATTCAACCCGGTCCGACCGGTTTAGCTCTGGCAAGAGGCATCATGAACTCATTTTCTTATTTGCGGCCCGGCGACGTCACCAGTGCGCTGCAACATATTCGCACGCCCGGCGCGAAATTTATCGGCGGCGGCAGCAATCTGCTCGATTTGATGAAAGGCGGAATCGAACAGCCGGTGATGCTGATCGATATCAGCCACTTGCCCTTGAGCGAGATCAGTGCCCAGCCTGGCGGCGGCATCCGGATCGGTGCGTTGGCGCGCAATAGCGATGTCGCGGCCCATCCGCTGGTGCGGCGCAACTATCCCTTGCTGGCGCAAGCCCTGCTTGCCGGCGCTTCGCCGCAATTACGCAATATGGCGACGGTGGGCGGCAATCTGATGCAACGTACACGGTGCGGTTATTTCTACGATACCGCCTTTGACGCCTGCAATAAACGCCTGCCCGGGTCGGGCTGCGCGGCATTGGCCGGACGCAACCGCAATCATGCGATTTTCGGCGCCAGCGAACAATGCATCGCGGTGAATCCTTCCGACATGAATGTGGCGCTGACGGCGCTCGACGCCGTAATCAATGTGCAGGGTAGCCATGGCCGTCGCAGTATTGCTATTGCCGATTTCCATCGTTTGCCGGGTGAAACGCCGCAACACGAGACCAATCTCGCCGCCGACGAAATGATTCTTTCAGTCGATCTGCCGCCTGTGCCGTTTGACGAATACGTGTATTACCTCAAGGTGCGCGACCGCGCCAGTTACGCCTTTGCATTGGTTTCCGTGGCGGCGGCGCTGGACCTTCATCTGGGGCGCGTGACCGATGTGCGGATTGTGATGGGCGGTGTGGCGCATAAACCGTGGCGCGCGACGGCTGCGGAAGCGGCGTTGCGGGGCAAGATCTTGAGCGCCACAGCGGTAGCCGATGCTGCCCGTGTGGCGATCGATGGGGCACAGGCATACGGTCAGAACGATTACAAAATTGAACTGGCGCAGAGCGCGGTCGAACGCGCCCTGCTGCATGCGGGGGATCTGTCTTGAATCCATCTCAAGCTTATGTAGGGCAAGCGGTCAGCCGCGAAGACGGGATCGCCAAGGTAACCGGTCAGGCACGTTACGCGGCCGAATTTACGCTGCCCAATTTGACTCACGCGGCGCTGGTACTGAGCACGGTGGCGAGCGGCCGGATCAGCCGGATCGATGGTGCCGCGGTGGAACAGATGCCGGGCGTGTTGCTGGTGATGAGCTTTAACAATGCACCGACCTTGCCCGAAGGGGGGCATGCGGCCGCCGGAGCGCCGCCTTCCGGACGCATCTTGTCGTTGTTGCAGGACGACGTGGTGCATTACAACGGCGAACCGGTCGCGGTGGTGGTGGCGCAAACTCTGGAGCAGGCCCGCGCGGGCGCGGATCAGTTAAAAATAAGCTATGTCGGCGCGCCGGCCGCACTCGATTTCGAGCGTGCCAAAGCTCAGGCTTATCCGCCCAAAGCCATCATGGGCGGCCCGGTCGACAGTCTGCGCGGCGATCCAGTCGCCGCCTCGGCTCCCGCCGCAGCCCGATTCAGCGCGGTCTATACCACACCCATCCAGCATCACAATCCAATGGAGCCGCATGCCACCATTGCGCACTGGGAAGGTTCGCGTCTGACCTTGTACGATTCGACTCAATTCGTCGCGGGCGTGGGCAAGACAGTGGCCAAGACCTTCGGTATTCCGCCCCAATCGGTGCGCACCTTATGCTTGTATACGGGCGGCGGTTTTGGTTCGAAAGGATCGGTATGGTCGCATGTGGTGCTGGCTGCGATGGCGGCGCAAAAATTGAATCGTCCGGTCAAGTTGGTACTCGACCGGACGCAGATGTTCGGCATGGTCGGTTCGCGGCCTCATACCGAGCAATCCGTCTCTTTGGCCGCCGATGCCGATGGCCGGCTCGCCGCAATACAACACCGGGTGCAATCGCATACCTCGGTGATGGAAGATTGGGCCGAAACCTCGGCCTTGGTGACGCGCACCCTGTATGCCTGCGATAACGTGGCAACCAGTCACCGTCTGGTCAAACTGAATCTGGGCGTGCCGACCTTTACCCGTGCTCCGGGGGAAGCCACCGGCAGCTTTGCCCTGGAGGTTGCGCTCGACGAGTTGGCGTATCAATTGAAGCTGGATCCGATTGAATTGCGGCTGCGCAATTATGCGCAAACCGACCCGGACAGCGGCCGGCCGTTTTCCAGCAAATCGCTGCGCGAATGTTATGTGCAGGGGGCACAACGTTTCGGCTGGGCGGAACGTAACCCTGATCCGGGTTCGATGCGCGACGGCGAAACGCTGATCGGCTGGGGTATGGCCAGCGCCACCTATCCAACCAGGCGTTCGCCCGCTTCGGCCTCGGCGCGCTTATTGCCGGACGGCCGTTTGTTGGTGCGTTCGGCCTCGCAAGATCTGGGGACCGGCACCTACACCATCATGACCCAGATTGCCGCGGATGCGATGGGCTTTCCGCTGGAATCCGTGCGCTTCGAACTCGGCGACAGCCGGTTTCCGGCCGCGCCCGTCTCGGGCGGCTCGCAGTCGGCTGCGAGCGTTGGTCCGGCGGTGCAAGCCGCGACCTTGGCGTTACGCGCCAAGCTGATTGCAGCAGCGGTGGCCGACCGCGCCTCACCCTTATTTCAACTCGATCCGGCACAGGTCGAAATCACCGGCGGCTGGCTGCAGTCGCGCGGCGACGCGAGTTTGCGCGAAGCGCCGTTGGCTGTGCTGGCGCGCGCACCGGGGCAAACCCTGGAAGCTGTAACCGAAGCCAAACCCGGCGACGAGCAGGGGCGTTTTGCCATGCATTCGTTTGGCGCAATCTTTGCCGAAGTCAGAGTCGACCCGGCCTTGGGGGTGGTGCGCGTGTCGAAGTTGTCCGGCACCTACGGCGTAGGCCGTCTGCTTAATGCAAAAACCGGGCGTAGCCAATTGATGGGCGGCATGGTGTGGGGTCAAAGTATGGCTTTGCTGGAGCGCTCCGACCTGGATTTGCGCTACGGCCGTTATGTTAACGGCAACCTGGGCGAATACCATGTGCCGGTCAATGCCGATGTGGGGGAGATCGATATCGTGGTGTTGGACGAGCACGATACCGAGGTCAACCCGATCGGCGCCAAAGGCATAGGCGAAATCGGTATCACCGGTGTTGCCGCCGCCATTGCCAATGCGGTTTATCACGCTACCGGCCGGCGTGTGCGCGACTTGCCGATTACCCTCGATAAATTGATTTGAACCGCTGGATACTAAAGGAAATCGGATCGTGAAAAAGATCAAGTCGAAACCCGTTTCAGTTAAACAAAAAGCCTCCAAGGATAAAAGTAAGACGCAGGATGCCTTGCATTTCGGCAACGGCGGCGAACTCCATCAAACTGCCGGTGGCAGCCATCCACCGCTGACCACCAATCAAGGTCTGCCGCTCGCGGACAATCAAAATTCGTTGAAAGCCACGCCTCGCGGCCCAACTCTGCTGGAAGATTTCATTCTGCGGGAAAAGATTACGCATTTCGATCATGAACGGATTCCCGAGCGAATCGTCCATGCGCGCGGCACGGGGGTGCATGGTTATTTTGAATTGACTCACTCGTTGGAGCGTTATACCCGAGCCAGGATCTTGACCGAGCTTGGCGTGAAGACGCCGTTATTTGCGCGTTTTTCCACCGTGGCCGGCGGCTCGGGTTCGTCCGATACCCCGCGCGACGTACGCGGTTTTGCAGTCAAGTTTTATACCAAGGAGGGTAATTGGGATCTGGTCGGAAACAATATCCCGGTGTTTTTTATCCAGGATGCGATCAAATTTCCAGATCTGATTCATGCGGTCAAGATGGAACCGGATCGCGGCTTCCCGCAGGCGGCGACTGCACATGATACCTTCTGGGACTATATGTCGCTGACGCCGGAAGCGATGCATATGGTGATGTGGATTATGTCCGATCGGACCATTCCGCGTTCGCTGCGGATGATGGAAGGTTTTGGCATCCATAGTTTCCGTCTGCTCAATGATGACGGTGAATCCACCTTTGTCAAATTTCATTGGCGTCCCAAGCTGGGTTTGCAATCGACGGTGTGGGACGAAGCGGTCAAGATCGCCGGTGCCGATCCCGATTTTCATCGACGCGACATGTTCGAATCGATTGCGGCCGGCAATTTTCCCGAATGGGAATTTGCGGTTCAGCATTTTACCCAAGAGCAGGCCGACCAATTTCCCTTCGACCATCTCGACCCGACCAAGCTGATCCCCGAAGAATGGGTGCCGTTGCAAGTGATCGGTAGAATGGTGCTGGATCGTTGGCCCGATAATTTTTTTGCCGAAACGGAGCAAGTTGCCTTTTGCCCGTCGCATGTTGTCCCCGGCATCGACTTTTCCAATGATCCTTTATTGCAAGGGCGTTTGTTTTCTTATCTCGATACGCAGTTGTCGCGTCTGGGTTCGCCGAACTTCCATCAGTTACCGATCAATGCGCCGAAATGTCCCTTCGCCAACCAACAGCGCGACGGTCAGATGCAGATGCAGGTGCCCAAAGGGCGCGTCAGTTACGATCCCAGTTCATTGGCGGCCGACTCGGCGCGCGAAACGCCGCGTAGCGGTTTTGTCAGCGCCGCCGTCAACGATCATGGCGATAAAGAGCAGAACAAGGGCCGGCTGCGCCCGGCCAGTTTTGCCGATCACTATAGCCAGGCACGTCAGTTTTATTCCAGCCAGACTCAATTTGAACAGACCCATATTGCCAGCGCATTGGCATTTGAACTGTCCAAGGTCGACACACTTCACGTTCGCGCGGCAATGGTGGGACATTTACGCCATATCGATGCGGATCTGGCACAACGTGTAGCCGATGCTTTGGCTCTGGAAAAACTGCCGCCGGCACCGCCCAGTGCCGTGCCGGTACAGAATTTTAAACCTTCGCCCGCCTTGCGGACTATCGGCAAGATGAAACCGTCCCTGGACGGACGCACGGTAGCTATCCTGGTGGCCGATGGTTCCGACGGCGTGACCATAACCTCAATTGCCCAAGCGGTACGCGCTGCCGGTGCAACAGTAAAAATCGTTGCCCCCAAAGTGGGGGGCGCCAAACTTGCCGACGGCACGCTGTTGTCGGCGGACGGGCAACTCAGCGGCACCCCGTCGGTGATGTTTGACGCGGTCGCACTGGTGCTGTCACGCGAGGGTGCAGAAACGTTAAGCCAGGATGCCGCCGCTGTCGATTTCGTCCGCGATGCTTATGGACACTTGAAAGCGATTGCTTTCGATAGAGGTGCTGAAGCCTTACTGGATCAAGCTCATGTCCAAAAAGGGGCGGGTGTGGTCAAGACCAGCGCCAAGGCCGCATTTTTGACGGCGGCCAAGACGCGTCAATGGGAGCGGGAAAAAACCTTGCGCATGTTGGCTTAAAGTCTCAGCGTTTCAGGCCATGCGTCATCTGCCCGCATGGCCTGGAAATGACCGCTTTACCCACCCGCACTAATCTTGCGCGCGCTTGAAACGTAACAAACCGCTGCGTATCAACGGAGCCGTGCCGGGGTCCGCATGCAGCAACTCACGTGCGACGGCCTCGATTTCAGCCCGGTTTGTAGAAAATGCATCCAGTACATCATCTTGACGCGCCGAGGCTGCGCCAAAATGATCCTCCAGCGCCTCGACGGAAATCGCACATTCAATCGGCTGGTTGTCGACCTTCGCCTGGAATGCCACAGCCAGGTCTGTGGCGCGGTAGTACGGTGGGACTTGTGGGAAAGTAATCAACATCGCAACACCCCTCATAGGTTGTGGTCAACCGCACCACACGGCCGGTGGGCGCGGATCCGGCTCACTGCGCTCAGCGCCAATCAATTCATTCAATCAAGCAGCATATTTCATGCCGCGCGCCCAAGGCGCTTGCAGGTATGCGGTTTGCTGAGTTTCTGCCACGAGCGGCATTCCGGCCGCGCGATTGATCGAATGGATCTGCCCTCATGTCGTCTACTCTGAATTCACTCTTGATTGTTTCACCTCATCTCGACGATGCGGTATTCAGTTGCAGCGACTTGATGGCCAGTCATCCCGGCAGCTACGTCAGCACGGTCTTTACTGCGATGGCGGAAGACCCGCAGCTCAGCACTGAATGGGATCTGCGTTGCGGATTTTTCTCGGCGCACCGCGCGATGCAAGCACGCATTGCAGAAGATGAACGTGCTTTGAACGGATTACAAGCTCACGCGCTGAGAATGAATTTTATCGATCGGCAATATGGCATCAGTCCGCCTCTTGCGACCCTTGCGGTGGCGCTTGAAGTGCTGGTGCAACAGCATCTCGAGACGACAGTGGCGATACCGTTCGGCTTGTGCCACCCCGATCACGATTTGGTTCATCAAGCCTGTATTCAAGTGCTTAAACGCCATCCCGAGAAGGTCTGGCTGGGATATGAAGAAGCACCTTATCGAAATCGGCCCGGTTTGGTGCAGCAGCGTTTGATTGCCTTGAAGCAGCAAGGTCTGACGGCTACCCGATTCGCGCTCGACCTCGATCTTGATGCCGGTCCGCTCGATATCGGCGGTTTGCGGCTTAGGGCGATCTCCTGTTATGACAGCCAGTTGAGAGGATTTGGTGCCGATGATATTGCAGAAATTCATGCGCCAGGGCGCTATTGGAAGCTGGTCAATGAAGTCGCGCCTGCGGTTCAGGAACAAAACCTGAACTACATCGGGTCCATTTAGGAATACTGCATAAACAGGCGGAGGTCGTCATGATCGGGATCGTTATTCCAGTTCACAATGAAGAATTGCGTCTTGAAGCCTGTCTTGACGCCGTGATCTCGGCCGCGCGTCACCCTCGTTTATGCAATGAAGTGGTTAAAATCGTTGCTGTATTGGACGACTGTGTCGACCAATCGGCGCACATTGCACGCACTTGCTGCGTTGAGGCGCTTTCGATCGATGCCCGCAACGTGGGTGCGGCACGCGCGGCCGGTGCCGACTACTTATTGGCTTGCGGTGCCCGCTGGCTGGCTTTTACCGATGCCGATACGGTGGTTGCCGAAGATTGGCTGGTGGCCCAGTTGGCACTCGATGCCGACTTGGTATGCGGCACGATCGCGATTGAAGAGTGGTCATTGCATGCTTCCGGCGTACGTCGTGAATTTGAAGCGAGTTATTGCGACCGCGATGGGCACCGGCATATCCATGGCGCCAACTTAGGGGTGTCGGCCCAGGCTTACGCGCTGGCAGGCGGGTTTCGCCCGCTCAAGGTTCACGAAGACGTCGCCTTGGTCAATACCCTGGTGGCGCGCGGCGCGCGCGTGGCATGGACCGCCGCGCCGCGGGTGATCACCAGCGCTCGGCGCGATTTCAAGATCGATGGCGGCTTCGGCACGTTTCTCGCGGCCTTGCAGGGCGGCGCCGAGACCAGCCATATGCCGCTGACGCCGGATCCGGCCGCGGATATATCCTGAGCCTGTTGCTCTAGAGCCAACCCTCGCGCTGCGCGACCGACCGGCCGTCAAGCGACCAGACTTCCAGCATGAAATCGGTTTCGAGATGGCTGACCAAACGCTTTAATTGACTGCGTGCATTAAATGCCGCGTGAACCTGCACCGCGTTCTGCCCGTTGTGCTCCACAGAATGACGCCAATGGCAGGCCAGCAGGGTGCCGTCGGGCGTCAATGAGGCGAGCGCATGGGTAATCAGTAACTCAAGGTCGGCGGGGTTCAGATAATAGGCCAACTCACTAATGACGATCAGGTCGAATTGCTGCTGCGGCCATTCGTGCGGCATGGCGCGCTGTTGCACTTGCACCTGGGGCAGGTCGCGCAGGCGTTGCCGTGCCAGACCCACCGCTGTTTCATTCAAATCCGAGACCAATAAGCGGCTGCAACGCGGTGCCAATGCCGCACTCAGTTCACCATTCGCGCAACCCGGCTCAAACCCTGACTGGTAGTGCAGCTCGGGCAGGGCGGCCAGCGTCAAAGCGCGTTTGCGGGCTTCATACCAACGTTCACGCATGGACCACGGATCGTCGCTGCTGCGATAGAGCTGAGCAAAATGCGCGTTACCGGGAACCGGCTTTAGATTTGCCATAGGCGGCTCTCTTCGAGCAAATCGCTGAGAACGCGATTATTGCCGTCACGTTGTGCGTGAAATTCACCCAATGCAGCCAGATCGCGTTCCGCATGGCTTTGACGCATAAACACCGGCAAGTCGGCCATCAGGCGCGCGACTTGCGCGTCGTGGCATAAGGTGGCCGCACCCAAGGCGCGGCCTGCATGCTGCAATACCAGCCCGGCGGCATGTTCGACACACAAACGTGTGCGTAACGCAATCCAGCGCACATTGGCGCGTGGCATCCGGTCGATAGCGGCGGCGGCTTCACGCAAACTGGCGGCGGCACTGCCCACCGCGGCCAGAATATGCCCCAGATGAGCGCTGCGATGCGGATCCGGGCGCAACTCCGCTTCCCGCATCACCACCTGTCCCAGCGTTACTGCCGCGCCGAACCAGCACGCCGCGATACCGGCTCCGCCGTGCCAAAATCCAGGCCGTTCGAAATAGGCATTGCCGGCGGCAACACGGATCGCGCTGGCCCGGTCGAAATGAACTTCGACACTGGCGCTGGGATGCATGCCGACTGCCTTCCATATATCGCCGTTGAGGGTAATGCCGGGCCGATCCAGCGCCACCGCATACAAGCCTGCCGTGCCGTCGGGTTCCCAGCCGGTCACCAATGCATGAGACAACACCGCGGCACCCGAACACCACGATTTGACGCCATTGAGCACCACTTCGGCCTCTCCGGTTGGGGTCGCGGTGACACGCGCCTCGGGTGATTCGGCGGCCCATACACCCCAATACCAGCCCGGCTGGTGGCGGCCGTCGCCCAGCTCGGTGAGGATCGCCAGGGCGTCGGTATGGCCTTCGAATAATTTGACCAGATTCAAGTCGCGGCCGGCGACTGCCGCAATCCGGTTCCAACGCTCGGCAGTTTGACCGGAGCTTGGATTGGGCAGATCGTCGAAACCGGTGTTGACCAGGGCATGAAAGGTTTGTCCCACAGCGGTTGGATCGGCCGCGTCGAAATTGAGCGCGGCCAAATGCGCTTTGAGTTCCCGCAGCCGCGGAGATTGATGCAAGGCCAAACGGCTGAGAAAATCGATATTCTCAATTTGCACGCGTTGATTCATGGAAGCCACCTTGTTTGGGATCTCATCCATGTGTCGTCAGCAATTAACGTTCCCGCGGCGGCTCGATTTTGTGCAACGATCTTTGAAGAGCGGCCGGCACGATCCGCACAAATGTCACAGGCCCGCGTTGTGATATATATGCCGATATAGTAAATTCTACCTGTTAATTTACCGGCGCAATCGCTTCACGTGCCGCCGTGCCCAGCATCCAACGCCACGCATCACCATGACTTCCTCCCATCCATTGTTTCCGAAAGACAGTAGGTTGGACACCGAGTCGACCCTCGACGGTGAGCGGCGTTCTTCGGCCGGCCGCCGCTTGCATGACAAGCTGGTCGAGCACGCGTTGACGCAGGTGAGTGTCGGAATGGCGATGGTCGGGTCCGAGGGACAGCTAATCGATGCCAATCTCGTCTTATGTGCGATGTTCGGTTATCCGCCGGCCGAATTGTCCCGCATCGACTTCAAACTACTGACGTACCCGGCGGACCGCGAGCGGCTGGCACATTTGATTGCCGCCGTGAGCATCGCCGGCAGCCCGGATGCCAGTGCGGAAATCCGTTATATCGGCCGCGACGGCATGCTGTTTTGGGGTCGCACCAATCTGGCGCGGTTCACCCCGGGCGCGGAGCAGGACGGTCTGCTGCTGATTATCGAAAACATCGATCGCCTGAAACTTGCCGAGGAGCGTCTGGAGTTGGCCATGGATGCGGCCGACCTGGGTGTATTCGAATGGAACCTCGAAAGCGGCGCGGTGGTTTTGCAGCATCTTCGCACCCGGCACATCCTGAACGCTCTCGACGGCGCGCCGGCCGGCCTGTTGTCCGAGATCATTCAAGCTGAAGATGTCGAGTCTTTTGCCGCCGCGCTGCAAACGGCATTAAACCACCCGGAACGGCATTTCCATCATATTTGCCGAGTTCGCGCGCGCAATGCCGCACCGCTGAAGTGGATTGAAATTGTCGGCCAAGTGCGCGGCGAATCGGCGGCCTCGGGCCTGGAGTCCAACCGGGTAGTCGGCATTCTGACCGATATCACGGCACGCAAGACCGCCGAGCAGGCGCTGCAGGAAGCCGAAGTACGCAAAAATAACTTTCTGACCATGCTGGCGCATGAGCTGCGTAATCCGCTCGCGCCGATCAAAGCCGCTTCGCTGCTGGTGCAACGCCTGACGCCGGAGCATGAAGCAAAAGTCCACAGTGCCGCGCAGATGATCGAACGGCAAAGCGCGCATCTATCCATCTTGGTCGAGCAATTGCTTGAGGTCACGCGCATCAGTACCGGTCATATCGACCTGTCCCGCGCGGTGGTCGATTTATCGATATTGCTGACCGAGGTGGTCGAGTCGATGGCCTTATTGGTCGATAACCGGCGTCAGACCTTGGCTTTGAGTTTGCCGTCCGAGCCGCTCTGGGTCGATCTCGACGCCGTGCGCATGACGCAAGTAGTGAGCAACTTGATCGACAATGCTTCGCGCTACACCGCCGATGGCGGCCATATCACCCTGACCGCTCTGGCCGGCGACAGTCACTGTGAAGTCTGTGTCGCCGATAACGGGCAGGGTGTGCCGCCGGAATTGCTGCCGCATATCTTCGATCCTTTTATCCAGGGCAAGGTCTCCGCGGCACGAACCAATGCAGGTCTAGGGATTGGTTTGTCCATCGTGCAACAACTGGTCAACTTGCATGGCGGCAGCGTGCGCGGCGAAAGCGCCGGTGCCGGTCATGGCAGTCAATTTGTGGTGACCTTGCCGCTCGCGGCAGCTCCTCTGGAATTACCCCTGGCTAATGTGCCACCCTCGACCTTGCAGCATTCCGACAACGGCGCCGGGATCTTGATTGTTGACGATAATGCCGATGCGGCCGAATCGCTGGCCGAATTACTGACGCTGTCGGGTTACACGGTACGTACCGCCGGCAATGCGGCACACGCATTCCAAGTACTGAGCCAATGGCAACCGGCGGTGATTGTGCTGGATATCGGACTACCCGATCTCGATGGTTTTGATATCACCTTGCAGCTCAGAGCCGCACCGCAGACTCGCGAGACCTTGATTATTGCGCTCAGCGGTTATGGCAGCGCCGAATACCTGGCGCGCGCCCGCGTGGTCGGGATCGATATTTACCTGACCAAACCCGCACCCCTGGACCGCTTGATCAGCGCAATCCAGGATCGCTTGCGCGCGACTTGAACGCACCCGCCCAGCGGCTTGCCTGAGTTCAGCCGAGCGCGTGCCAAGCGCATGCATCAGCAGCCCGGCTAGGCTCCTTGCGCCAAATCAGAATCTTCCTTTGTATTTTCCCGGCGGTCGAATCGGCATCGCCGGTGCTTCGACCGCATCTTTCCCTGACTGAAAATTCAGCCGCGCGTCATCGCGTCGCGGATGGCGCGGCACGCTATTTGCTGAGAAAAATCGGAACAAAATTGCAGCGGTATTCCTTACCGCCGCAGAGGGAGCGTGTGCCGGCAGTGCGGTTGGCGCACCACACAGGACAGGCAATTTTTACAGGTTTGGGAAAATTTCTCCGTGTGTGTCTTGGGTCCGAGGGTGCGCCGCACCCATCCTCGGCCACTTTTTTGGCGCGTGTCATCGCGCAGCCTATTTTGGAACCGTCTATGCAAAACCCGCAGAGCGATGACTCTCATCACGACAATAAGCCGTCCGACAATCACGCCGCTCCCGCCGCTCAGAGCACGGCTCCAGATTCCTCCGATCAGTCGCGGCAGCCTAAAGGTAATGACGGCAATGACGACCAGGGCAATCGCGGAACAGACGGCAGCAGCGGCGAGAATCAGCAAAGTGATAAAGACAAGGATGACAAGGAGCCGAAAGACAAAGAGGGCGGGAGTAAAAAACCGGGTAAAAAACCGCTGATCATTCTCGCCATCGTGGTGGTGATATTGTTGATCGCAGCCTTTATCTGGTGGTTCGCCACGCGCAATGAGATCGATACCGACGATGCTTATACCGACGGCAACGTGGTATTGATGGCGCCCAAGGTGTCGGGTTATGTGGTGGCGTCCAACCTCAACGATAACCGCTTTGTGCATCAAGGCGATCTGCTGTTCAAGATCGATCCGCGCGACTATCAAGCCAGTGTGGATCAGGCAACCGCCCAGGTCGGATTGGCCATCGCGCAAAGAGATGCGGCACAAGCCCAACTGGATGTGGCCAAAGTGCAATACCCGGCGCAATTGGCTCAGGCCGAGGCCCAGGAGATGTCGGCCCAGGCAAGTTTGACCAAAGCCCAGGCCTCGTATGACCGTCAGCATACGGTCGATGAACGCGCCACCACCGATGAAAATATCGATGCCGCTACCGCCCAGCAACGTGGCGCCGTGGCCGAAGTACGTCAAGCCCAGGCGCAAGTGCGCACCGCGAGTTTGACCGGGGCGCAGATTGCGCAAGCGATAGCCGCGGTCAAGGAACGCGAGCAGCAAATCCGTCAAGCCCAAGCCCAACTGGAACAAGCCCGCCTCAATTTGTCTTACACCGAAGTGCGAGCTCCGGTCGATGGTTGGGTTACGCAGCGCAACCTGCAAATCGGCAGCTTCGTTCAGGCCGGCTCCACGGGTTTTTCCTTGGTCACGACCCAACCCTGGGTGACGGCCAATTTTAAGGAAAATCAATTGACCCGGATGCGCGTGGGCGACGCGGTTGAGATTGAGGTGGATGCTTATCCGGACCTCAAACTGCATGGCCACGTCGACAGTATTCAACTAGGCAGCGGTTCGCGCTTTTCCGCTTTTCCCGCGGAAAATGCGACGGGTAATTTCGTCAAAATCGTGCAACGCGTGCCGGTCAAGATCGTGATCGACCGCGGTCTGGACCCGCACCGCCCATTGGGCGTCGGCTTATCCGTCGACCCCACCGTGACAGTCCGATGAGTAGCGCTACGCCCCCCGCCGATCAACCCGGCCAGTGGAAACCTTCGTCCAATCCTTGGTTGATTGCCGTGGTAGTGACGATGGCGGCATTTATGGAGGTGCTCGATACCACCATCGTCAACGTCGCCTTGCCGCATATTGCCGGCACCATGTCGGCCAGTTACGACCAGGCGACTTGGGCCTTGACCGCCTATCTGGTGGCGAATGGCATTGTCTTGCCGATCTCGGCATTCCTGGGCCGGGTGCTGGGTCGCAAACGCTATTTTATCATCTGTATTGCAGCGTTTACCGTGTGCTCCTTGTTATGCGGGCTGGCCACCAATCTGTGGCAATTGGTGCTGTTCAGAATGTTCCAGGGATTTTTCGGCGGCGGTTTGCAGCCTAACCAGCAGGCAATCATCCTCGATACCTTCGAGCCGTCGCAACGCAGCCGCGCTTTTTCCGTATCGGCTTTGGCGATTGTGGTGGCGCCCGTGCTTGGCCCGACCCTGGGCGGATGGATTACGGACAACTTTACCTGGCGCTGGGTATTCCTGATCAATGTGCCGATTGGAGTACTCACCACCTTTGCCGTCATGCAATTTGTCGAAGACCCGCCGTGGGAGCGCAAGGCAAAAAAAGGCACGCTGTCGCTCGATTACATCGGCATCGGCTTGATCACCTTGGGACTGGGGTGTTTGCAGGTGATGCTCGACCGCGGCGAGGATGCCGACTGGTTTTCCTCCGGGTTTGTTTGCACCTTTGCCGTTTTGTCGGCATTCGGCTTGGTGGGAGCCGTGTTCTGGTTGCTTTATGCCAAAGATCCGGTGGTGGATTTGCGTTGCTTGAAGGACCGTAATTTTGCCTTGGGGTCGCTGGCGATCTTTGTCTTTGCCATGTTGTTATATGGCAGTGCGGTGCTGGTGCCCCAACTCGCGCAACAACAACTCGGCTATACCGCGACCTTGGCCGGTTTGGTGCTGTCGCCGGGCGCGATCCTGATCACCTTGACCATTCCCTTGATCGGCCGCGCCATGCCTTATGTGCAGACGCGTTTTATTGTGGCCGCGGGCTTTCTCTTGATGGGCTGCGCCATGCTGTATTCACGGCGTCTGGTGCCGAATATGGATTATTTTTCGCTGGTGATGGTGCGGAGTTCGCAGTCATTGGCCATCGGCTTTTTGTTTGTGCCGGTGACGACCCTGGCTTATGTCAGTTTGCCCAAACGAATGAATGGCGACGCCACGGCCTTGTTCACCATGTTCCGCAATGTCGCAGGTTCAATCGGTATTTCTCTTTCGACGGCCCTGGTGACTAACCGGTCGCAAGTGCATATGGCTTACCTGGGGCAGCATATGTCGCCCCTGTCGGCTTCCTACACCGAGGCCTTGCAGCGCGTCACCGAATCGATCCAGCAAGGCGGCAGCGTTTTGGCACAGGCGGGGCAGGCTGCGAGCGGATACCTGTATCAATCGTTGATTGCACAGTCGGTGATTCTTTCTTATATCGATGTGTTCGGGCTGTATGCGCTGGTGGCATTTGCATTTGTTCCCTTCACTTTTTTGTTTACCCCGGCCAAATCCGCCGGTAGCGGAGAGCATTGATGGTGCAGGCTACATTTATCCCGTTGTGCCGCTGGCTCGGCCCGATCTGCAGCGGGTCGGTGCTGCTGCTGGCCGCGTGCACGGTAGGCCCCGATTTCAAAAATCCCGACGCTCAACTGCCCGCCACTTACCACGGCGCATCGCAGTTGGACGGCAGTTTGACCGCGGGCTCGACTGCAACATCGGCAGCGGCGGTGCCCGTGCCGCGCCATGCACCGTCGGAGTTGCAGCCCGAAGCCGATGCCGATCCCCGGTGGTGGCGTAATTTCAACGACCCGGTGCTCAATGCGCTGATCGCCCGTGCGGTGGCGGACAACCCCGGTTTGCAGGAAGCCGTATTGCGCATTGTCGATGCGCGTATCGGCGTGTTGCAGGCCAATGCGCAGGGCTTGCCCAGCGTGAATGCGACGGCTAGCTATAACCGCGAGCAACTGGGTCTCGAAGGTATTCTGAAATCGAAAGGCGTATATAACCAGGTCGACCAGCTCGGCAGCAACCCCACCTTAAACACGCTCTCACCAGGCAGCGGCCCCAAGGTAGAGCAGGCGGCCAATAGTTTTCTGCAACAGGCAACAGCGCCGGTCAATCTGTTCCAAGCGGGTTTCGATGCCTCTTGGGAATTGGATTTGTTTGGGCGCGTCCGGCGTTCGGTGGAAGCGGCCAAGGCCCAGACCGAGGTCAGCATCGCCAATAGCAACGATGCCATGCTGTCGCTGGAAGCCGAGGTGGCGCAAAACTATGTCCAATTGCGCGGCGCGCAGCAGTCCAAGCAAGTGGCGCTGGAACAAATCGAGGTCAATCGGCAAATACTCTCGTTGACCGGTAACCGCCAGCGGCATGGCATGGCCAGTCAGTCGGATGTGGAAAGTGCCTCGGCGCAATTGACCAGCGATCAAGCCCAGGTACCGCACGACGAGCAACAAATTATCCAGGCCATGAACGCCTTGGCGGTGCTGGTCGGCACGCCGCCGGGGACCCTGGACGCAACCCTGGCCGAGCCGCGACCGATTCCGCCGCTGCCCGATCTGGTGCCGCTCGGGCTTCCCTCAACCCTGGCCCGGCGCCGGCCGGATATCCGTGCCGCGGAAGCCAAGTTGCATGCGGCCACGGCGCAAATCGGGGTTGCCGTGGCGCAACTTTATCCGGATCTGTCGCTGACCGGGCAGTTCGGCTTGCGCGCGACACAAGCCAGTTATCTGACCAACTGGGCCAGTCATTTTTACTCGTTCGGACCCAGCGTGTCGTTACCGATCTTCGAGGGCGGCACCTTGATCGCCAATATACGACTGGCCAAAAATCAGCAGGCGGAAGCGGCGCTCGATTATCGTCAAACGGTGCTCAGCGCACTGCGGGATGTAGACGATGCCTTGGTTGCCTATCGCGCCGATCAAACCCGCCGCGACGCATTGGATCAGACTGAACAAGCGACCCGCCGCGCCTTTGATTTGGCGCATGATGCTTATCGCCACGGCATCGTGTCGTTTATCGATGTGCTTGACGCAGAACGCCAATTTACCCAGGCACGCCAACAATCCAGCGCCGCCGATACCCAGGTCGCGGTGGATTTGGTGACTCTATATAAAGCGTTGGGCGGTGGGTGGGAGGATACGGCGGAAAACGCGACGGCAAATACAGGAGGAGATGTAACCGCACCCGCTGCGCACGTCGAGCGTGCCGCGAATAATTGATCGCTGTGCCGCCGACTGATAACCGCGGCGAGTTACCTGGACACCGCGCTGGACACCGCGCTGGACACCGCGCTGGACACCGCGCTGGACACTGCGGATAGCGGCATGGAACTGGCGCTCGACCGGTTCAGCATCGAGCGCCAGCATATTGGCTTACTTGCCGCCACCCGAGCCGCCGCCAGAGCCACCTGAACCGCCGGCGCCGCTGCCGCCACCCGAACTACCGTTACCCGAACCATTGCCTGCGCCGCTGCCCGAGCCATTGCCCGCAGCACCGCCAGCGCCGCCGTTGCCGCCATTACTACCGCTGCCGCTATCGCCACCGCTGCCGCCAATGGTGCCGGCCTTATGGTTCGTCGCGGATTTGGCCTTGCCGCCCTGAGGCGACATGCCGGTGGATGGATCGGTTGCCCCATTCATATTGGGCGTGGGGTTGGTTTGTGCGCTGGCGTAAGTGCCAACGCCAGCCAGAGAGGCTACAAGTGCGAGCGAGATAAGTGTTTTCATGGTTTCTCCTTGATGGGATAAATAAACAATCGACAGGACGCTGCATACTGGAACGAACAATCAGATCTCAATTGAACAATGATGCATGCCGCAAATTGTGTGCCGTAACCCCAGCCTCAAGGCACTGGAGCCGCGAGGGCATGGCGTATGAAAATTCTTCTTTCTTGTGTAACTTGGGCGTGTTTGCAGAAGGTCCCGAGTCGATACAGTGGGTAGGTCATTCGAGGCAGGCAGAGCGCGGCAAAGGCGGGACAAAGCCGGGGGTACAGCGCGGGAGCAAACAGAGAGTGACTGCTGCGGGGACGACGGCAAGTGCGCCGTCCCCGGCCAAGGCAAAGTTTAGGTGCTTATGCCAATTTCAATCCGCTCAGACGGTCGGCCTTGGCTTCTACCGGCTTGCGCTGAGGTTTGCGTGCGGGAGCGCGCTTGCTCCGGCCTGCGGCGGCGCTTGCAATGGCACCCGCCAACATAGCCGGTGCCGGCTGGTCCACCATGATACCGGCTTCAGCAAAGGCCAGACTGGCCGCGCCACGGGTAAGACCTGCGTACATCTGGGCATATTGAGCGGCCGACGCGGCCCAACTGAATTCACGGCGCATGCCGTTGCGCACCAGCATCTGCCACGTATCACGCTCTTGATACACACTCAAGGCACGGCGGATTGCCGCCGCCATCTCCGCCGCTGTCTCACCGTCGAACAGAAAACCGGTGGCGCTGCTCGCCGGCGTGTCGCCGCGGCCGATATCGCAGACCGTGTCCATCAAACCACCGACTCGCGAGGCGATGGGCACGGTGCCGTAGCGCATGGCATACACAGGTGTCAGGCCATATGGTTCGAAACGGCTGCCATGCAGCAGCATGTCGCCGCCAGCATGCAATAGATGCGCCAAATCTTCCTCGTAACCGATATGGACTCCGACGCGACCCGGGTATTGCAGCGCGAGAGCGCAGAAATTTTCTTCGATCGCCGGTTCGCCGCATCCGAGTATCGCCACTTGGAGGTGTCGGTTTTCCTGCAGCAGTTGCGCCAACGCATGCACCGCTACATCCGCCATTTTTTGCGTCGTCAGGCGGCTGCCGTGAACCAGCAGCGGGGCCGCGGGGTCCACCCGCAAATTAAAGGCGCATTGCAAAGTATGTTTGCAGACCGCCTTGCCCTGGCGGCGATCCGCGGTATAAGTCGCAGGCAAGCTGGCATCGCTCGCCGGGTCCCACACCTTGACGTCGACCCCATTCGGGATCGCACCGAGTTGCTCGCGCCGTTCTTGCAATAAACCCTCAAGTCCATGGCCGAAACGGGGTGTGAGAATTTCGCGGGCGTAAGAATGACTGACGGTGGTCACTTGGTCGGCATAACGGATACCGGCCTTCAGATAATTCAACTGACCCCAGAATTCGATCCCGTCCGCGCCCAGCACTGAATCGGGAATCCCCAGCGCCGCAGCCTGTTCCAGTGGAAACAGGCCTTGAAACGCCAAGTTGTGGATGGTCTGCACCGACGGCACTTTGCTCTGCTGCTGGCGCATCATCATAGGAGTCAACCCCGCATGCCAGTCGTGGGCATGAACCACATGAGGCACCGGCAGATCCGTGGCGCCGGCGGAGATCTGGCTGGCGGCGTAACTTAAAGCCGCAAAACGCGCGCCGTTGTCGGTGAATTCCTTGCCTTGCGCATCGGCGTATGGGCTTCCCGCGCGATTGAACAAACTCTCGCTATCGAGCAAGACGATGGTGATTTCAGAGTCCGGCAGGCGGCCGGCAAGGAGACGTCCCGGGCCGGCGTTACCGGGCAACACCGGCAACACGCCGACCTGGCGCAAACCACGAGCACTTGCCAGCGCTTGCGGATACCCCGGCATCAGCAGGGTGACATCGACGTTACGTTCCTGCAGCGCAGCGGCGAGACCGCTGACCGCATCACCCAGGCCACCGGTTTTTGCCAGCGGTACGGCCTCAGCGGCCACAAATAGGACTCTTGGTTTCACAATCGGCTCCGTTTGGTTGACGCGCGAACTCAAGCACGGTGCGCTCATCATTCATCTGACCCAGGGCGTCTACCGAAGCTGAATATCGGCGACAGAGCACCTGAGGAAAAATAGTCCCTGATCTAAGAGTTGCCTGTGCGGGCAAATCTGCACGTTATATGTTGCGAAGATCGTGCCAGCTTTTCCATAATTCAAAAAAATAATGGAAAGCCTTATGGCATAAGGATGTTCTATCTTTTTCAAAAAAATGGGGCGCAAGCGCGGGGAGCAAGCGGCGCCTGCATGCCTATGTAAAATATGCTTTTGTTGGTAGAACCTGCATGACTGCGCTGCTCCGGCACGCGCCACCGGTCAGGTTCCGGTCATGCTGCGGCCATGTTTTTGCTCAGGCGTACGGGAATCGATTTCGCCGCCGGTACCTGGCTACCCTTGGCATGATGCCAAAGCGGGATGAGCGGATTGCATTCCGGGTAGTAGCCTGCGATACAGCCCGGTGGAATGTCATGTGTGGTCACGCGCAGTCCGCCCACTTGCCGCACCACCTGGTCATGTGCCACAGTTGATGCCTGCACCAGTTCGCCTTCCCGCAGACCCAGGCGCGCGATATCGTCGGCATGCATCAGCAACACCTTGCGCGTGCCGTACACGCCGCGGAAACGATCATCCAGGGTATAGATGGTGGTATTAAATTGGCTATCGCTGCGAATCGTGAACAAGCGCAACACATCCGGCCCGCTATCCGGCATGTCGGGATCTTCTGCCAGCATCGAGGGAACTTTGAAATTGGCTTTGCCGGTTACGGTATTCCATTGACGTTGGCAGGCCGGGAGCGGCCGGCGGAATCCGCCCGGAGTACCCAGGCGCGCATTGAAGTCATGAAAAATGGCGGGGAAGGTTTGTGCAATGGCGTCGCGAATCAAGCTGTAGTCGGCGACCCAGGCGGACCAGTCCACTTGGGGGTGATTTGGCAATAGGGCCTGAGCAATGCCGGCAATGATGGCGGGTTCGGAGCGCAAATTTTCGCTGGCAGGTTCTTGCACCCCACGCGACGCGTGCATAAAGCCGGTGCTGTCTTCGACGCTGACGATTTGCGCGCCGCTAGTTTGCCGGTCGATTTCAATTCGGCCCAAACAGGGCAGGAGGTAGGCTTGCTCGCCATGGACCAGATGGCTGCGATTGAGTTTGGTCGCGATCTGTACCGTCAGTGGGATTTTTTCCCAGGCGGCTTCCATCAACACGGTTTCGGGTACGGCGCGGACAAAATTACCGCCTAGCCCAATAAACGCATTGATTTTTCCCGCCAGGATTTGTTCACACGCCTTCACGGTATTTAGACCATCTTCCCGCGGTGGGTCAAAATCGTACTGGCTCGCCAGCGCATCCAACGGCGCGAGTTTGGCTTTTTCGGTAATGCCGACAGTGCGTTGCCCCTGAACGTTGGAGTGACCCCGTACCGGGCAGATGCCGGCTCCCGGTTTGCCCAGATTGCCGCGCATCAGCAGCAAGTTGGACAACATTTGTACGTTCTGCACGCCGTGCCGATGCTGCGTCAATCCCATACCGTAGATGCCGATCACGGCCGCCGCCCGTGCATATTCTCCTCCGGCAGCCGCCAGGGCGCCCCGCGTCAAACCTGATTCCTGTTCGATGTGTTCCCAACTGGTGGCTCTCGCGGTTTGTTCAAACGCGTCGAAACCTTGCGTATGGGCAGCGATAAAGTCGATATCGAGGATGCGCATCGCACGATTCAGGCGTGCCTCGTCGTCCAGTTCGAACAAGACTTTGCATAAGCCCATGATGGCCGCGCTGTCCCCTCCTGCCTTGACTTGATGATATTGCGTGCTGATCCGGGTTTCGGCGGCGCTCAACATTTCCTGGGGCGATTGCGGATTGGCAAAACTCAACAGACCCGGCTCGCGCAGCGGATTAAAGGTGATGACCGGAACTCCGCGACGCCGGGCATCTTGTAGCTGATGCAACATCCGTGGACTATTGGTACCGACATTCTGGCCGAAAAAGAAGATGCAATCGGCCTGCTCAAAATCGGCCAGAGACACCGTGCCGACGCCGACACCGATGGTTTCGTAAAGCGCGACACCAGTGCTTTCGTGGCACATATTGGAACTGTCCGGCAGGTTATTGCTGCCGTACAGACGGGCCATCAATTGATACATATAGGACGCCTCAAGCGAAGCCCGGCCTGAGGCATAAAACACGGCGGAGTGCGCAGCGTAGGAACGCAAGGCTGTGCCGATTTCCGCATAAGCCTGCTCCCAACTTATCTCCAGGTATTTATCCAGCGTGCTGTCCCAGCGCATTGGGGCGGTGATGCGTCCCAATGCTTCGAGATCGTGATCTTCCCACTGACGTAGCTCACTTAAAGTCTGCGTGAGGAAAAATGCCGGGTCGACCCGCTTCTGGGTAATTTCCCAGGCCGTCGCGCGCGCGCCGTTTTCACAAAACTCAAAGGGATGGGGATTGGCGGGTTTGGCCCAGGAACAACTGACGCAGGCAAAACCATCGGCTTTGTTTTGCTGCAACAGGACACGGCTGCCATGCCAGGCAACATTTTGTTCGAGCAAGGCGCCGGCCACGGCTTTGACCGACCCCCAGCCGCCGGCGGGGTGATGGTAATCCTCGAAGTGTTCCTTCTTGTCCATGGCTTGAATCCTTTGCTTGAAACCTTTGTATTTCATCGGAACTGCGGATGAATTCACCGGAAGCAAGAATCGAGCGCCATACCCAGCGGGTCGCAGGCCAACGCGGCAGCGACGCAAGCTGCATTTTTCGACTGAGCTTGGTAATTTTTACACAGGACACTACGGCAGGCGCAGTTCGCCTCGCGGCTTCTGTGAACACGCTATGTCACGGTGCGCGGCCGAGATCTATACGGCACGGAAGGACACGCGATATTTGCGTTGAGTGGGCAGGCACGGGATTTGCACTATTCCGGCTGTCTCGCTGCGGGTCCAGGTGCTTGGGTTCTATCAAGCTGCTTCTATCCACTTCATCGATAGGGCGCCCGGGTCCGTAATACTCATACGTCAAGCTATAACAGGAGAAATGTCATGCCTTACATTTTAGGTTGGTTCATGGGTGTACCGGTATTTGTGTTGCTGATTTTGTTTTTGATTTTCCACTGAAAATTTCCCAATACCATACCTATACAGAGGTGAACCATGGCTATGATTTTGACCCAACCGCGCACCGCTTTGCGTATGTCGTGGGGTGCAGTATTTGCCGGGGTGGTGTTGTCCCTGGTGGCCGGCTTGATCCTGAATATGCTCGGGGCCGGCATCGGTGCTTCGGCTTTGGCTCCGCTTAAATATCAGAATCCACTGCAAGGCTTTGGTTTTGCCACCGGGGCGTGGCTGTTGATCGCCTCCGTCATCTCCGTGGTGATCGGTTCTTATCTGGCTGGACGCTGCGCGCCGGTACTGGGCTGGCTGCACGGCATGCTCGCCTGGAGTGTGACCATGCTGGTGGTGGTTTACCTGTCGCTATCGTTTGCCGCCAGCGCATTGAGCGCTGCCGACAATGTCGCCGGGCAAGCGCTTAACGCCGCAGCCGTCAGTAACCGCGACGGCGGCAACGCGGGGCAATCCGGTGCGCAGGCACTGGCAAATACGGCACAACAGCAAGTGCAACAAAACGGCATCGATCCCAATGCGCCGGTAACGCCGCAGATGGATGCACAAGCTCGTGTCACGGCCGATAATGCGGCGCACAACGTGGCCCGTGCAACCTGGTGGGGTTTTGCCTTGCTGGTATTGGGCGCAGTGATTTCCGCCGCCGCCGGCAACCTGGGTTTCCGTCATCAACCGCTGGACGAAACCTCGGGTGGCGCGGCATTGGCTCCGTCCGCCCGGGTGGTGCCCACGGCTCAGATGCGCGAAGAGATTAGTCCGCTGCGCTAAGGCGTAGCAGGTCAAGGGCGAGCCGCGGCTTGCCCTTGATCGATCAGCCGTAGAGCTGCAACGGATGGATCAAGCAAAGGGAGAAATGATGAAGCGTTACCGGTTTTGTCTAAGCGACAGCGCAAGTTATCTGATGTTGGCGTTGTCTGTCTGTGCTTATGGCGTTTCCTACATGTCCAATGCCGCACCAGGGCGCCAGGCGGCTGTCGCAGCAGTTACGCTTGACCCAATGCGCGGCGCTGCGGACCATCTGGCTCCAGCGCAAGGCGGATTCTGCTTGCAGTCGCCTGGAGCTGCGCGGGACGAGCGGCATCAGGCCGGTAACGCAGTTGGTCGTGTGTGCCGCACGGTGAGTTTTATCCCGACGGTGGCGGCACGGCATAGATATTCGGCGGGGATGATGTGACGCCAAGCGACGGCACCAGATTAAAAAAATCTCTATGCTGGTGCCGTCGCTCGGGGCGTGCCGTGAATGCGGATAGCGGCTTTTGGTAGCTACCGGCTCGGTTAAGCCAGCCGGTATCGTTTTGACTCTCTTCTAGATCGTCTTGCGCAAGTCGGCCGGCGGCAACTTGAGTTGGCCGCGATACTTGGTGACGGTACGGCGTGCCACCACCACACCTCGCCCTGCCAACATGCGTGTCAGGTCGACGTCCGACAGCGGGGTGTCGCAATCTTCAGCATCGATCATCTCTTTGAGCAATGCACGTACCGCTGCGGCAGAACAGGTTCCGCCGTGTTCGGTCGCCAGTTCGCGTGAGAAAAAATGCTTGAATTCAAAAATGCCGGCCGGCGTCGCCATATATTTATTGCCGGTGGCACGGGAAATAGTCGATTCATGCAGGCCCAGCGATTCCGCGCACTCGCGCAAGCCATAAGGCTTCAAGGCCATCTCGCCATATTCGAAAAAATTGCGTTGATGCGCGACGATGGCCTCGGCAACGCGCTGGATAGTGGAAAACCGCTGTTCCACATTTTTGATCAGCCAACGTGCTTCTTGCAACTCTTGAGCCAGCGGCGCCCGATCTTTGCATCGGGCATTACGCAGCATGGCGGCATAGGACTGGTTCAAGCGCGTGCGCGGCAGTATGGCCGGATTGGTCACCACGCACCAAGCGTTCTTGACTTTACGCACGATCACGTCGGGGGTGACATAGACCGCGCGGGAATTACTGTAACGCTGCCCGGGTTTGGGATCCAGGCCGCGAATCAACTGAAAGGCGGTACGTAATTCGGCCGGACTACAACCCAACGCACGCTCGACTTCGGTGTATTCGCGCCGTGCCAGACGGCTTAAATGGTCGTCAATGATGCGCATGGCCAGTTGCCGAGTGCGCTCGGCCGCGGCCGCGAGCTGCGGATCCTGGTTATCCGGCTGAAGGCTGAGGGCGTGCAATTGCAAATGCAGGCATTCGACAAGGTCGCGCGCGCCTATCCCCGGTATGTCGAGCTGCTGTACCAGTTTGAGCGCAATCGATAGTTCCGCGGCGTCGGGCGGCGGCTCGATTTCCAGGGTGTCGGCCAGGGCGCACAGGTCTTCGCGTAAATAACCGTCGTCGTCGAGCGCTTCGACCACCAGTTCAACCAGCAAACGATCGCGTTCGCTCAAGTTATAGTGATGTAAGGCGCGATGCAGATGTTGCTGCAGGCTCAATTGAATGGCCTGCGATTCGCCGGCTTGGTTATAGTCGTCGTCGCCGCTGCCCTTGGAAGTGGGATAGGCGCCCAACGAGTTTAAGCCGGAATCGTCATCGTCATAAGAACCGTGTTCGGAAAATTCTGCTTCATGGTCGGCCTGGGTCGATGTGGCATCTGTCGAATCCGACCGATCCGCCTCGTCGAGGGAATCCGCGCCGGTTGCTGTCGACAACGACTGCGAGTCGCCTTCGGCACGCTGCATGAGGTCGCTCTCAGGATCGCGGTGCTCGTCTTCCTGGTCGGTCGCCGATTGCAGTTCTTCTTCTTCTTCTTCGAGAAATGGGTTGTTGGCCAGGGCGTGCTGTAACTCCTGCGCCAGCTCAAGCGACGACAATTGTAGTAGCTTGACCGATTGTTGCAGTCGAGGTGTCAGCGTCAGGTTTTGGGTGACGCGCAAATTGAAGCCGGGCTGTATCAATGTTCCTCTCCACGTTTTGGATTAAGGCTCTTCGATACAGTGGCGTGCAAGATATATGCCAATCGCGCGGATCTCCGCCTGCCGGAGCTCGCGGCCAGCAAAGCGACGATTGGAATACCTTGGTGTGTAAATTCTGCAAACAGATTGAAGCAATGGCAGGGCGATGGCGCCTGATTAACCGGGGGCGGATCAGTCAAGCCGCGGGTCAGGACGGCAATCAAGCCACCTGATAACCGGCCAGGCGGTTATGCAGCGTCTTCCGGCTGACGCCCAAAGCGAGCGCGGCCAGATGTTTGTTGCCATTAAAATGGTCCAGGGTGGCGAGGATAATCTCGCGCTGCGCATCGGCCAGGGTAGTACCGATCGCAACGTTGACATAGCCGTCCTGATGCGAAATTCGTTTGGAGTGGACGGCGAGCCCCGGATTGGGAACCTCGATAATCTCATCCGCCAGAATAAAAGCACGATGAATGGTATTTTTCAGTTCGCGGATATTGCCGGGCCAGTGATAACCGCGAATAGTCTCCAGTGCCCGTGCCGAAAATACCTTGCGGGATTTTTCGGTGGCGTTGAAATTTGCCAGAAAATGCTGCGCCAGCAATTCGATATCGCATACTCGCTCGCGTAGCGGCGGAACTTGCAAAGGAAATACCGCCAGGCGATACAGCAGGTCTTCACGCAGGACCCCTTCTTTGACAGCTTGTAGCGGGTCGCGATTGGTGGCGGCGATGATACGCACGTCCACTTCGATTAAATCGGAGCCGCCGACTCGATGAAATTTACCGGTTTCCAGCACCCGCAACAGCTTGATTTGCATGTCGGCTGCCATCTCGGTGATCTCATCGAGAAACAGCGTGCCGCCGCTGGCATGCTCGAAATAACCGATTTGCTGGTGCGTGGCACCCGTATAACTGCCTTTTTCATGGCCGAATAATTCCGCCTCGATCAGGCCGGCGGGAATCGCCCCACAGTTGACCGGAATAAACGCTTGTTGGCTACGGGTACTTTTCTCGTGGATGGTTTTAGCGATGACTTCCTTGCCCGAGCCGCTTTCGCCCGCAATCATCACCGTGGCCAGCGTTTGCGCCACGCGATCAAGTTGGCTATAGAGCCGTTGCATCGTCACCGAGGCAGTTTTAAGCAGGCTGCTTGAAAGCTGCGCCGGCTGCTTGGCGGCAAGGTCTGCAGGGGGGACTTCCGTCGAGGATAGGGCGACAGGCAATTTGATTTTCCGTAGGAAAGCTTAGTAGTATTTAGCGTGCGACCTAGCCGGCGTCAAGCATTGAGATACGTATTCATGGCCTAAATCATAGGCCAAATTTTCTGTTCCGGCAGGTAAACAAATGAGCGCTGTAAAGATTGTAATAACTGGCTTTATAAGGTCTGCCGGCCAAAGCGCAATCCAACCGGTTTAAATCTCATTGGGAATTTTTGACCGGAGGCCATGAATAAAGTGCAATTTTTTTGATGAAATACGAAGGGCGGAAAATTTTACGGTTTTTTCTGCGGTGCAAGCCTGGCAAGGTGCCGCGACAAAATTAAGCCACGCTGCCGATGATAGGGACGGAACTTATTTGAGATGTATCCTGCCAAATCAGCACGTTCCATTTTTTAGCGCTGACTTTGGCCCTCGCATCTAGCCTGAACCGTGTGAAATGAATGTAAGCCAAGGCAGAGCGGCCGTCCGCGGCGAGGGTTTGCTTGACGCCGCAAAATGAAGTTGCGAGATTGGATGTGGCCCAGGCCGTGCCTCGATTTATCGAAGTAAAGGTGCCAAGCGTGCGCGGCTCAATACCTATTCAATGGAGAAATAAATGCCGCATATCCTGATTGTCGATGACGACGAAAATCTCCGCTCGGCGCTGACGGAAGTCGTATCTTCGCAGGGGTTCACCATTGCGGTGGCGGAAAACATGCGTGAAGCCTGTGTCCAGATCGGTTGGAAAATGCCCGATGTGGTGCTCGCGGATATGAAGCTGCCGGATGGTAACGGCATGGATTTATATAAAGAAATCGACCCCGCCAGCGAGGTCGAATTTATTATCATGACCGGCCATGCCAGCGTCGACAGCGCAGTGGATGCATTGCGCCTCGGTGCTTCGGATTATTTAGTCAAGCCGGTCAATATGCAACGTCTGACCGCCATTCTCGACCGGGTGCCGCGTACCGGCGACCTGAAAGCGGAAATCGGTTCATTGCGCGGTGAACTGCGCCGTTTCGGTCGTTTCGGCAAAATGCTCGGCAATTCGCCCGCCATGCAACAGCTCTACGACCAGATCGGCAAGGTGGCGCCCACCGAGGCCACAGTACTGCTGATCGGCGAAAGCGGTACCGGTAAGGAGTTGGCTGCGCAAACGCTGCATGATCTGAGCCTGCGGCGCAAACGGGTGTTTCTACCGGTGAATTGCGGTGCGATTTCGCCCAACTTGATCGAAAGCGAAATGTTCGGCCACGAGAAAGGCAGCTTTACCGGCGCCGATCGCCAACATAAGGGGTTTTTCGAGCGTGCTCATGGCGGTACCCTGTTTCTCGATGAAATTACCGAAATGCCGATCGAGCTGCAGGTCAAGCTATTGCGCGTACTGGAGACCGGCCTGTTTATGCGGGTGGGAACCAACCGGGAAATCGAAACCGATGTGCGGGTGATTGCCGCGACCAACCGCAATCCGGAAGAAGCCGTGGCGGAAGGGCGCATGCGCGCCGACCTCTATCATCGGCTCAATGTGTTCCCCCTCGAATTGCCGCCGTTGCGCAACCGCGGCAGCGACGTCGAGTTGATCGCGCAGAGCCTGCTCGAGCAACTGAATAATGCCCATCAGACCAGCAAAAGCTTCCCGCAGGAAGTGATTGATGCCATGTTGGCCCACGATTGGCCGGGCAATGTGCGTGAATTGAAGAATTACGTCCAACGCGCCTATATTCTGGCGGATGAACCTCGCATCGACGCGCCCGCCGCCGCCTTGCATATGGCAAGCACCAAGCCGGCCAGCACCCCGGTGGTCTCGGTGCCGGTTGGGGTCAGTCTGGCTGACGCCGACCGGCAGTTGATCCTGGCCACGCTGGAACAGTTCGGCGGCGTCAAGAAACATGCCGCTGAAATACTGGGCATCAGTCTGAAGACCCTGTATAACCGGTTGGGCGAATATAGTGTGCAGGGGTTGCTGCCGGCCGAATTTGGCAGCGAGGCGCACGAATTGGCGGATATGAATTGAGCGCAATAGCCGAGCAATCAAGGTGACCGGGCATGTCGCTTGCTGAAGTTGATCAAGTCGATGAATTTTAGCTAACGCGACATCCAACCCGGAGTACACCATGATCGAATCAAGCCAGACTCAAGCAGCAGCAACCCGTCAGGACCAGCAGGATCATCGGTTCCTGCATTGGTTACATCAACCGGCGCCCGTTCCGCCGGTCGGTGACCCGCCGATGCCGCCGCCGTATGATCCCGATCCGGTGGAATTGCCTCCGCCCGAGCAGCCCGTGATACCGACGCGTGCGCGTGCAATCTTGCCGACTGCCGTTGGATTGCACTAAAACAGTATTTATCGATCGCCATGGCGATCATCGGGAGTTTTTTAATGCATGCCCGGTTTGTTAAGGAATTGCTACGGCGTGAGGCCGTGCTCCATCATCCGTCGATCGCCTGGATGGCGACCCCCGACGGCAGTTGGATCGAACTCCACGAAAGCTGGTCGGTGTTGACCGGGCGCAGCAATGCTTCGTCGCTGGGCGACGGCTGGCTCGAATCCCTGGCTCCGGCGCAACGGCCGCTGATCGAAAGGCAATGGCGCGCGGCACTGGCTGTCGGCGCTCCGCTGAAACTTGAGGTGTGCCTGATGCGCGCCGATGGGGGCGAGCAGGCGATGTTGTTCGATAGCTGCCCGGTGCGAGCGGACGATGGAGAGCTGCACGGTTACATCGGTTACCTTGGGGCTCGTTCCGATACTGAAGCCAAATTGCGTGTTGCCTTGCACAAGGCTCAAACCGCGCTGGCGGTGCATGACCACTTTCTGGCAACCATCTCGCATGAATTACGGGCTCCCTTAAGCGGGATTCAAAGCTGGGCCTATGTACTGGAACAGTCCTTGGGCCAGGCGGCCGTGGCACCTGTACCGCGTGCCTTGACCGGCATCAAGACGGGCGTGGACCAGCAAGTCAAGTTATTGGACGACCTGCTCGACGCGGCTTATGTGATGTCGCCGCGGATTGCCTTGCAATATGAATCGCTGAAACCGCAAGATTTGCTGGAGGAAGTGTTATTGCGGCAGCAAGCGCGATTCGAAGAAAAACAACTCCAACTACGTTGCGAAATCGAGGCGGACGTCGGTCTGACCCGAGTCCAGGGCGATGGCAACCGGATGATGCAGGCTCTGGAAAATATCGTATCCAATGCCATCCGCTTTTCCGAACCGGGCGGCACCGTGGTTGCGGCAATCCAATTGCTCGGAGATGAAGTGCGCATCGCCGTGACCGATTTCGGCCGAGGCATTGCGGCACACCGCCTGGCGTCTTTGCGCAACCCCTATCCCCAGTGGAAAGATGCCGACACAGGAGAAAGCCCCGAGGCTCGCCTGCAGCCGTTTGTCAGTATCGGCCTGAAGTTGACCCTGACACGCCGCCTGTTGGAATTACATGACGGGCGCTTGACGTTGGACAGCGAAGGCCAAGGCAAAGGCTCCGAGTTCGCGATTTTTTTCCCCGCGCATCGCGCGATGTAAGGCTTAAATTTTCGATTTAATTCGTTATCGGGCCGGCTCCCCACGTGGAGCCGGCCCGATAGAGGTAACGGCCGCCGCCTTGCCGGCCCGGCGGCGCAACGCGCCCGCCAATAAAATCTGCAGCGCCCCTCCCAGCTTGTAGTACGTTCAGCGCTTGCACACCCGCCCCCGTGAAAATTTTACCTTGGTAGTAATTACTGCATGTGTCGGTGCGCCTAATAACGCTGTTTCCCCTCTAAAACCGCTGCGACAGCCAATCAATGCCCAAGGCACGCTAATTGCGTCATAGCCTATGCACGTTATTGATTCAGCACCATTCAACTTTTTGGAGGATTTAAATGAAAAAGAATCTCGCAAAAGCTTTGCTTGCCACCGCAGCTTCCGTATTTGCGCTCAGTGCCATGGCCCAGGCCTCGGACACCAGCGCAAACAGCACACCGAGCGATTCCGGCGCCATGGCCAGTTCAAGCACGCATGCCGACCGCAGCACCAGCCGGACCATTGCGGACAAGACCATCAGCACCAAAGTCAATGCCAAATTCCTGGCCGATTCGGATATCAAGTCACGCAACCTCAAGGTTCGCACCTACAAGGGCGTGGTTCATCTGAGCGGCTTTACCGCTACCCAGGATCAAGCCGATCACGCCGTGGATGTAGCCAAAGGCGTGGACGGCGTGACGGACGTGAAGAGCACGATCAAGGTCAAGGCCGATCAATAAGCCTGACTCGATATCGGTCCAGCTATGCTTGGAGCGTCTCAGGTGCCGCATACGCCGCGGCACCCTTTACCGCAGGTACTAAGTGACCTGGGGTAAAGAAAAACGATGGACGGACCGCAAGTCAGTCCTCAGCAGCAAACTTAATTAGGAGAATAAAATGTTGGGAACCATCTTGCTGATTATCTTGATCCTGATGCTGGTCGGCGCTTTTCCGACCTGGGGACATAGCCGTTCATGGGGCTACTACCCGAGCGGCGGTATCGGTATCGTCCTGATTATCGTGATTGTTTTGCTTCTGAGCGGACGAATTTAGTTTGCTTGGCTTGGCGGGCGCCTCCTTATCCTGGAGACGCCCGCCTTGGTTCTGCTAGTGATGTCTTGCCGCAGACGTAGTGGCCGCCTTATGCGAGGTTTTTTTCGTCGCTTTCTTTACCGTTTTCTTGGCCGGAATATCGATCCCTGCTCGCCGCGCTTCCGACAGCCCGATCGCAATTGCCTGCTGTCTCGATTTGACTCCCTGCTTGCGCACCCCAACACGTTTCATCTGTTCTTCGACGAAAGCACCGGCCTGGGTGCTGGGTGACTTGCCTTCGCGTTTGGCCTGTCTGGCCTTCGCCAAAGTTTTCTTTTCGGGCATTTTTCGCTCCTTTGTAACAAGCTGAAGGTTGAATTGAAATTGTTACCGCATTGTGCGTTCCGCAGACTTGAGGGCCAATGCCGTGCGCGGGTACGACGCTTGCGTGACTCGTTGTTATCCGATGCCGCGACGGCCAGGAGCATTACCTTCGTCAGCCCTTTTTGAGGAGCCAACATGAAAGCCGCAGGCCATGCAACCAGTAGAAAGCAGCAACAAAAGCGGATCAGCGAAGATCCATTAAAGTCTCCCGCGACGGATACCGCGGCAGCCCAACCCGACGAAATTCATGATGCGGTCGAACGCAACCGCGGCGGTGAGGGCTCGGCAAAACATGATAAACACGGTAACCGGCCACCCGCATCCAACCCCAATCAACCCGGCAGCGATACGGCACCGCACGACGACCCTGAGCAAAGCCCCGCGAAATCGAGCCAGGGTGCGAAAAAAAAGAGTGATTCCGCCTCTCGCTCCGCAGCCTCGCCGCATAATCCGCAGCAACTCAGATCCACTGAGGTGCGACCGGGTACTGCCGGCACTTCGATCGAGGTTGCCCTATGGGCGGAATTGGCCGATCGAAGCGACCCCGGCTCTTCCTTGACCGCGGAATCAGTCGGGCGTCAAGGCGCGATTTATGCCGAAGAGCAACTCAGTCGCCAGCCTTTGCCCAAAGACGACGATTAAGTTGGCAACATAAAGCGGCGCATACGTCTGGCATCGGCCTTGGCTCTTTACCCGTGTTCTTGCCGATGAATGGCATCACATCCGCTTGTTGCCGCGGATGTGATGCCATCGGTTTTAAAGCATCGGCCCTTGATGAACGCGATTTAACTCCGCTTCATCATCGAGGAAGGTGTCACGCTCCCAATAACGCTCGGTACGATAATAGTCGTGTACGCCGACGGCCCATTGCAGGTCGCCCATGGCCGGCCATTGGTCTTTGTCGAAGCCCGGAGCATCCTTGACCTCGCTCGCGGGTACATTCAGCGCAAAGGACTTGTTGTCGATATTCAAGGTCAATGCGCCCCAGGGTATCGCCAGTAATTTATCGCCGATCCCGAGAAAGCCGCCGCTGGATAAAACGGCGTAAGCGATTCTGCCGCTTAATACGTCGAGCATGATGTGTTTGATCTTGCCGATATTTTTCCCATCGGAACTCAAGACTTCATTGTTTTCCAAAGTATCGGCGGCCATGACTTCCGGCCCCGGGCCGCCGTGATGGTCGCGTCCCGCACCCACAATACTGGCGCCTTCACCACGCGCCGCCGCATTACGTTGCATATCGCTCGGATTCATAATGATCTCCTGGTGATTGAACAAAGATCGCTAACGGAGCTTGTGTGATCGAGGTTGGGTACCCCTGAGTACCTTTTAGTAGCGCAAGGTACCGGTCCACGCCGCGCCGCTGCGTCACCCAAGATGCAGCAGGTTCCATTCCCGTCCCGCCGCATCAGGCTTGTGGCCGATAAGGCGGCCGTCGACGCACCACGCCCACGCGATTTTTACATTTATTGAAATCGAGTTTGTTCCCTTAATTGGGCTGCTGGCTTGAGCTGCCGGCGGGCACTCACGCCGATGCTGACACCGGCCTATCGAAGCGGGTATCGATAGACCGGAAAGCCGCAAAAACCGAAGCTTCATTTTTAGTGAGTGGGTAGCATCGATGCCAGAACCTGCTTGGCGGCGTTGACCACCACTCGGCCGCCGCGCGGATCGCCCTTGAGCAGCGCAGCCCCCAGATGTTTGGCCTGTTCCAGGGTAATGTGAGGCGGCAAAGGCGGTACTTCGGGGTCGGTTCGGACCTCGATCACCACCGGGCGGCTAGACGACCAGGCCCGGTCCCAGGCGTCGGCCAACTGTTCCGGCCGCTCGACCAGGATCCCGTTTAGTCCGATCATTTCTGCAAAGCGGTGATAAGGCACATCAGGCAATTGCTGCGAGGCATCGAATTTTGGGTCTCCCTCCATCACTCGTTGCTCCCAGGTGACCTGGTTCAGATCCTGATTATTCAATACCAGGCAGATCCACCGCGGATCGGCCCATTGCCGCCAATATTTAGCCACCGTGATCAGTTCCGCCATATTGTTCATCTGCATCGCGCCATCGCCGACCAGTGCGATAACCGGGCGATCCTGATGACTGAATTTAGCGGCGATAGCGTAGGGTACCGCCGCGCCCATTGAGGCCAGCCCACCCGATAACGAACATTTCATGCCGCGGCGGATCCTGGTACGGCATTTCCTGCAAGTCGTTGGGCAAGATCAAGGTGGTGACGCGCCGTTCGCCAAGCGCGACCCGGATCGCCCGATCCAGCAGGTGCCGCACCTGCGACGGCACCGATGCCTGCTGCACAAAAGCACCGGAGACATCCTTGAACATTGCCGGTAGATCGAGTTCCTGCTGATAATGTCCGCCCAATGCCGTGCGCGCCTGTTGACCGGCAATCGCCAGCACCGGCATATGATCCATTCGCGCGTCATAGAGACCCGTCAGCAGATGTGAAGCGCCGGGCCCCGAGGTTGCAATACATACCCCCAATTCGCCGGTGAACTTGGCGTGCGCCGCGGCCATAAAGGCCGCCATTTCTTCATGGCGGGCCTGGATAAATTCGATCTTTCCCGCAGCGCGTTGCAGCGCGCCGAACATGCCGTTGATGCCATCGCCGGGATAGCCGTAAATGCGGCGCACCCCCCATTGGTACAAGCGTTCCACCAAAAAATCACTGACGGTCTGACTCATATGCGACACCTCATAATGTGAAAGGTTAAGCTGGTTTTCCACCGGTAAGGTCTAGATGGGCTCGCCCAGAGTTTGTGTGGCGCCGACAATATCCTTGGCGCGGCTGACACTCAGGCCATCGCGCATCAAGGTAATCAAGGAGGCAGTCTCGCGCTCCCGGCCGCAGGCGAGAACGGCTACCACGGCATCGCCCTCGGTGAACAAGGCAATAAAATCCTGTTGTTCGGGCTGGCCTTCGATCAAAATCCGCTCCCAATGTCGCGCATGCCCCAGATATTCGAAGCGTTTGCCATAGTGGTAAGTCCAGAAAAACGGCACATCGCCGTACGTTTCGTCGCCCCCGAGCATGTTGTGCGCCGCCACCCGGGCTTGTTGCTGCGCCACGCGCCAATGTTCGATCCGTATCAGTTCGGCTGACCCTGGCGGCGCATAGGCGGCCACGTCGCCGGCAGCAAATAATCCGGCCGCCGCGCGCATGCCGGTATCCACCGCAATCCCACCGTCGTCACGCAAAGCGATGCCGTGGATAAACGCGGTCGCAGGTTCGATGCCGGTGCCGATGACGACCAGGTCGGCCGGGATCCGTTCGCCGTTTTCCAATACCACCGCCGTGACCGCGGTGTCGCCTTCAAATCGCACCGCATTGCCCGGGACAAACTTAACTTGATATTTTTCGTGCAGACGGCGGAACATGCCGCCCAACGCGGGCCCGAACTGTTTGGCAAAAGGGATCTGTTCCGGCGTAATCACGCTCACTTCGAGATGTTGCTGGCGCAAGGCCGATGCCACTTCAAGGCCGATAAAACCGCTGCCGATAATCACCGCGCGTTGACCCGCTTCGACATCGTCGAGGATTGCCGCGGCATCCGGGGCGGTGCGCAGCAGGTGAATGCCGGCCAAGCCGGAACCCGGTATCGAGAGTTTTTTGGGGCTGCCGCCGGGTACCACCAAGGCCATGTCGTACTTCACGCTGCGCTGGCGGTCGATTTCGATAGTTCGGTGCTGGACCTCAAGACGGGTAACCGTACCTTTCTCAACCCGAACCTGCCGCTCGGCGAAGAAATTCCGCTTGCATAAGGTCGGCACGTCTTCCGGCGACATCTCTCCGGCCACGACAAACTTGCTTAAAGCCGTGCGATCGTAAGGCAGGCCGCTCTCTTGCGCGATCAGTACAATCTCGCCGCCGAAGCCCGCTTCACGCAAGGTGGCTGCGGCGCAAGTCCCGGCCGCGCCGGCGCCGACAATGGCAAACACGCGCCGATCGGGGGCGGGGGTTTTGACGGGCGGCACGATGGGGGTAGTGCCGACCCAGATCGCCTCGCCTTCGCGATGCACCGGGTAGCACGTCAGACCGTTCAAGGCGGGCGGTTCAAGCAGGGCGCCGTCGCTGACCTTGAATGAGGCTTTATGCCAGGGACAGACGATGCGCCCTTGGCAGACGGCACCCTCATCAAGTGGCGCACCTGCATGAGGACATTCGGCACCGAAGGCACGAACCTCTTCACCGTCGCGCACCAGGATAATTTTACTGCCGCCGATCTCAAGGCGAAATGGACGGTCTTGTTTGAGTTCACTCCAGCGGGCTACTTGCCGCATGCCGCGATGCGCGGCGGGGGTTGCGGTAGATCTTTCAAGGGGGAGGTCGGTTTGCATCAAGTACTCCTGGGCGACCCGTAGGGATCACGGTTGCGGGGAGAAACCCTTCTTTTTAGCCAGATCCAGAGCCATCTGATAATGTTGCTGGAGGGTGGGCAAGGCCTTTTGCGCCGCTTGCTTAAGGTCATCGTTCTGACCATGGGCGATTTCTTTCTGGAAGGCGGCAATGGCGGTTTTATGGCCTTCGATGCCGATTTTTTCAACATAAAAGCGATCGAATTCGGCCGGTACGGTGTGGTTCAGATGGTCCAGCAGTGCCATGTCCGAATTGTCTTTGGGTGCTTTTATGCCGTGCGGCGCGGCAATTTGCAGTTCCGCCGTCAGCTCGGCATGGTCTACCGTCATATGTTGGGCAAAAGAGATCACATCGTCGTCCTTGGAGCGGCTGCGGGCGACTTTTGCCGCATCGATTTCAGTGGAGTTGGACATGGTGGCGGCTTGCACAAACTGCTTGTCGACCCGCGGCAATTTGTTTGCCATGGTGGTCGACGCGGCCTGGCTGACTTGGGCTGAGACCGTGTACGGCAACGACGCGGTAAAAGCTGCGCTGAGTAAAACTGCCTTGCTCGTGCGGCTAAACATGGGTGCCTCTCCAGGATAAACACTTATCGCGTGCGCTGATCGGCGCCGGATGTATCGTTCCAGCCAAGGCAGCAAGCGTTATGCCCGGGAGCACAAAGTGGAGGAGGGTTCAGGCGGCGGCACTTTGCTGGGCCGGCGTCGCGGGGCGCAAAAAATCGAGCAACAATGCCTCATCATTTTTTAAGCCGCTAATCCGCTTGGGTCGAGGCAGGTTTGCCAAGCGGCCGGCCGCATAGGCATTCAACAGGTCGGGGTGGATATAACAGCGGCGACATACCGCTGGTGTGTTACGCAGCAGGCGGGCAGTGTCTTTTACCATCGCGACAATATTTCTTTTTCCCTCCGCCTCCGTCGCAAAAGACAGGGTGCGCAGTCCAGCCAGCGCGTGCACGCTGCCGGCCCAGGTCCGGTAATCCTTGGCGGTAAAGTCGAACCCGCTGATTTCGCGCAAGTAAACATTGATCGCCGAAGAGCTGACGGTATGGCGTTGGCCGGCCTCATCGAGGTATTGAAACAAATCGTGGCGACGCCGGGTCAGGCCGCGGCGGGTATCCGTGGAATAGCGCAGCCCCGTCTCGGCCAATGTCTCGGCCAATGCCTGGTCTGAGACCTCGGCTAAAACGGGCAAGGCATCGGGTGTGAGGGCTTGGGTCACGCATACTCCCTGGTTTTAAGCTGGGGGCAGCACACACTGTGCCCGAGAATATCGAGTTGGGGCTTGCGTTTAAAGCAGGCGCAAATATTGCTTCATTAACGAAGCTATCCGGTCGTTTACGCCCAATAAAGGCTACACCACCTTCAGATTGGCCAAATAGCGTGTAGAAATTTCCGGATTTGTAATTTTTTATGATTAGCAGCGTCGCGCATAAAAATATCCAAGGCGGACAAGGCATAATCCGCTCGCGCGGGGATGGCACTTCAATTGAATCAATATCGGGAGAAAAAATGTCTGCAGCAGATGAAAATACGATTTCAAAAATAATTGGTAAGTTCGAGACCGAATTGCTGCAGGACTGGTTGGGAGCGCTTCTCACATCGTCGCTCAGGCGTTATACAGAAAGTGAGCGTGAAGTGACGCAGCAATGCGAAAATTTCCTGCGCGGACTGCGCGTCGCGACGGCAACCGGGCCGGCGCAGGATATCGAGTCACGCGAGTGGGATGAAGTGCGTCATTTGCTGGCCGAAATCTCTAAAACGCGAGTGCATCAAGGTTTTTCCTCGATCGATACCGCAAATTTTGTCTTCTCGCTCAAGCAACCGCTCTTTTCCAAGCTGCGCATCGAGCTGGCGGACCGGCCTCAAGTTCTTGCCGACGAAACCTGGGCGATCAGTACCTTGCTCGATAAATTGGGCCTGTTCACCATCGAAGTGTTCCAGAAGAGCCGCGAGCATGTGATTCTGCGGCAACAGCAGGAACTGCTGGAATTGTCGACCCCGGTAGTGCAGTTATGGAAAAATGTGCTGGCGCTGCCGCTGATCGGAACCCTCGATAGCGCTCGTACCCAGGTCGTGATGGAAAGCTTGCTGCAAAAAATCGTGGAAACGGGTGCCTCGATCGCGATTATCGATATTACCGGCGTGCCGACAGTAGATACCTTGGTGGCGCAACATTTGCTTAAGACGGTGGCGGCGGCGCGCTTGATGGGCGCCGACTGCATCATCAGCGGCATCCGGCCGCAAATCGCCCAGACCATTGTTCATCTCGGGGTCAATCTCGAAGACGTCATCACCAAGGCAACGCTGGCTGATGCTTTCGTGATCGCGCTCAAGCGGACCGGGTCGACTATCAGTTATCCCACCACCACCAACTAAGCCCTTATGGACAGAATTCCAATTCTTCGCATCGGCCGCCTGTTGCTGGTCACGATTCAGGTCGATATGCACGATCAACTGGCCATGAACTTGCAGGATGACTTGACCAGTCGCATCGTCAAAGATGGCGCAAAAGGGGTTTTGATCGATATTTCGACACTGGACATCGTCGATTCTTTCATCGGCCGCATGATAGGCAACACGGCGGCGATGGCGCGAATTCTCGATGCACAAACCGTGGTGGTCGGGATGCAGCCCGCCGTGGCCATCACTCTGGTCGAACTTGGCCTGCGGCTCGATGGAGTTCATACCGCTCTGAATGTGGAGCGCGGCATGGCCTTGTTCGATCAAACCTTGTCTCTTTGAATCCAGCATTGGCCAGTAGTGTGCCGAAGGACGTTCTTTTTCGACCATGACGATCATGCCTAATGGCGGTCTCCCTGTTTCTCCCGACGTTTTGCCGCTCAAGTCCGGCGAAGACGTGGTACGCCTGCGGCAGCTCGTGCGTGAGCGTGTGCTGTCGATTCATTTGAGTCTGGTCGAACAAACCAAATTTGTCACGGCGACCAGCGAGCTGGCCCGTAATACCTTGGACTACGGTGGTGGCGGCAGAGCCGAACTTGAGATTATTACAGCTCATGAAAAACGTGGTGTCAGAGTGACTTTTATCGATCAAGGACCGGGCATTCCCGATGTGGAGCAAGCCTTGAGCGATGGTTTTACCAGCGGCCGCGGAATGGGCTTGGGACTGGGCGGGGCAAAGCGCCTATCGGACGAGTTCACACTCGAAACGAAGGTTGGGGTAGGCACAAAAATTACGATTACAAAATGGAAAGCGTTTTAATCGAGCCGATTTCTCAGGCCATTTTTCCGGTGAGCGAATCCAGCCATGTTGCGGCTGCCCGGCGTGGCGCCGCTGATATTGCGCGCAAGCTGCAGTTTGACGACATGTTGACGGGCCGGGTATCGCTGGTGGTGACGGAAGCGGCGACCAACATTCTCAAGCATGCCGATCACGGCTCCATTTTGATCCGTGACGTCAGCACGCGCGACATGACTGGCATTGAAATTGTCGCGATCGACAACGGGCCAGGGATAGCGAACCTCCAAGCCAGCCTGCGCGATGGCGTTTCGACCGCGCAAACCCAGGGCAGCGGCCTGGGCGCGATGCGGCGACTGTCGCATAGCTTCGATGCGTACACGCTGCCGGGCAAAGGGTCTGCATTTTGCATGACGATACGCAATGGTGTGCAAAATGCCGCAAACCTCGGCGCGTTTTTGCTGGGTGCGGTGTGTTTGCCTATCGCCAGCGAAACAGTGTGCGGCGACGCTTGGCATATGCAAGCCGGAGTCGGCGCGGCCTCGCTGATGGTCGCCGATGGACTCGGTCATGGACCGGATGCGCGGATAGCGTCGCAAGCCGCCGTCGATGTGTTGAAGCGGGAAGGGGTGATGTCGCCGGTAAGGGCGATGGAGTTGGCCCACGCTGCGTTAAGAAACACCCGTGGCGCTGCCGCGGCGGCGATGCAGATCGATCTGACGCAGCAGAACATGAGGTTTGTCGGAGTCGGCAATATTGCCGCGTCGATCCAGACTGCCGATGGGCGCCGGCAAATGATGTCGCATAACGGTATTGTCGGCAACAATGTGCGCAAACTCCAGGAGTTTTCTTTCCCCTGGGAGCGCGAGGCCTTGCTGATCGTTCATTCGGATGGTCTCGGTTCGCATTGGGATTTGCGCACTTATCCCGGCTTGGAATATCGCCATCCGTCGCTGATTGCTGCTGTGTTATATCGCGACCATGCCCGTGGGCGCGACGATGTGACGATTATCGTCGTCAAGAACTCTCCGTCAGCATAGGCCGGCCATGACTTTGCGTATTCTTACTGTTGGCATTACTTACGAACACGATGTGGTGGCCGCGCGCCAGCGTGCACGGCAGATTGCGGTGATGCTGGGTTTCGGCGTCCAGGACCAGACACGGATTGCCACGGCGGTGTCGGAGTTGGCGCGTAACGCTTTTGTCTATGCCCGCGGCGGTAAAGTCGAATTTGTCCTGGAAGGCGTATCGCCGCCGCAGATCCTGACCATCCACGTGACCGACCAGGGCGGCGGGATCAAGGACCTCGACCTGATATTGGCGGGTAGCTATCGTTCTCCGACCGGAATGGGCGTCGGTTTGCTCGGCGCCAGCCGCTTATTGGATCAATTCGATATCCGCAGCCAGCCCGGCAACGGCACCCATATCACCCTGAAAAAGCTGCTGCCTTCAGGTACCAAGTTGATTTCCGCCAAAGATTTGGGCAACTTGATGGCGCAATTGACTGCGCTGCCGGCGAATATCAGTTTGCTTGAGGTGCAGGCACAAAACCAGGAACTGTTGAGCACGCTGGCGGAATTGAAAGCGCGTCAGGAAGAGCTGCTGCAACTGACGCGAGAACTCGAAGATACCAACCGTGGCGTGGTGGCGCTGTACGCTGAACTGGACGAAAAAGCGAATCATCTGCGGCGTGCCGATGAAATGAAATCGCGCTTCCTGTCCAATATGAGCCATGAATTCCGCACCCCGCTCAGTTCGATCCGGGCTTTATCCAAACTGCTGCTGGACGAAACGGACGGGCCCTTGACCGAGGAACAGGAGAAGCAGGTCTCTTTTATCCGTCAGGGCGCGGAAGGGCTTTCCGAATTAGTTAACGACTTGCTCGATCTGGCTAAAATCGAGGCCGGTAAAACCGAGGTCAGGATTGCCGAATTTGATGTGAACGATATGTTCGGCGCCTTGCGCGGCATGTTGCGGCCGCTGTTACTCACCGAATCGATCTCGTTGCAATTTAGTGTGCAGGGTTCGATACCGCTGATGTCGACCGATGAAGCCAAGGTGTCCCAGGTCCTGCGCAATTTCATTTCAAATGCGCTCAAGTTTACCGAGCGTGGCTACGTGCATGTTTCCGCAGTCCTCAGCGACGACGGACGTTCGGTTAAATTTTCGGTGCGCGATACCGGTTTGGGCATCGACTTGGACAGTCAGGCACTGATCTTTGAAGAATTCAGCCAGGTGCAGAATCATTTGCAGAAAGAGGTCAAAGGCACCGGACTGGGACTGCCGTTATGCCGCAAGCTGGTCAGTTTGCTGGGCGGTGCGATCGAGCTGGAAAGCACCCCGGGCCAAGGGTCGACCTTTACCGCGATTATCCCGCTCAACTATGCGGGCGAGCTCGCGGTGCAGTCGCCTCCGCTTACCTTGGACCCGGCGCCGGAAGGCCGCTTGCCGGTGTTGATTATCGAGGACCAGCAAGAAACTCAACTGCTCTACGAGAAATTTCTACGTCATTCTTCGTTCCATCCGATTCTCACTAAAAATCTGCGCGAAGCGGATGCGGTATTAAAGGAAATCAAGCCCGCGGCGATCGTATTGGACATCATTTTAAATGGACAGCACGCCTGGCACTGGTTGGCCACCCTGAAAAGCAATCCGGCTTTAGCCACGGTCCCGGTGATTTTGGCCACGGAAATCGATGATTCGCGTAAAGGCACGGCACTCGGCGCGGACGCCTTTTTCCTCAAGCCGATGTTTCGCGAAGCATTGCTTGCGACCTTGGTCCGGTTAACCGGTTTGCATCAAGACTCACTGGATGAAGATCTCAAGCAAGCTCAAAGCACCGACGCCCTGAATTTTGCGGCGGAGCTTGCACCCCATACATCCATGACGGGTCTCTCGACACCACGCGACCTGAACCATCGAGAATAAATCCATGGCTGATTCGGAGCAATCTCTGATTCTTAACGTCGACGACAATGACGGCGCACGTTATGCAAAAAGCCGGATCTTGCGCTTGGCGGGCTTTCGCACAGTCGAAGCGCGCAACGGCAGCGAAGCACTGCGCCTGGTACTCGAGTGTTCGCCGGTACTGATACTGCTCGATACCAGGTTGCCCGATCTAAGCGGTTTCGAGGTATGCAAACTGATCAAGGCCGATCCGCGTACCGAAGATGTGCTGATCCTGCAGACTTCGGCCTCTTTTTTGAATAGTGCGGACAAGATTCGAGCTTTGGATGGGGGCGCGGACAATTATCTGGTCGAACCCATCGAACCCGATGAGCTGATCGCCAACGTCAACGCGCTGCTGCGCTTGCGGAAAATCAAGCAGAACCTTAGCGAAAGTGAAATGCGCTTTCGTCAAATTGCCGAAAATTCCGCTGATGTGTTCTGGGTTTTTTCTCCCCAAGATAACCGTCCACTCTATGTCAGCCCGGCTTACGATGCCCTGTGGCAGCAAGACAGCACGCGTTTGACCGATGAGCCTGGCGACTGGATACATGCGGTGCATCCGGAGGATCGCGCGGGCGTGGTCCAGGCTTTTACCGGCTTTAGCCATGATGAACCGTTCGAACTGACCTATCGCTTGTTGCTGAGGAACGGCACGGTACGCTGGATTCGCGACCGGGGTTATCCGGTGAGAGACAAGGCAGGCAATATTTATCGGGTTGCGCGCATCTCCCAGGATGTATCCGACCGCAAACTTGCCGAAGAAATATTGACTACCGCCAGCCGCCGTAAAGATGAATTCCTCGCCACCCTGGCTCACGAGTTGCGCAATCCCCTGGGCCCGATTCTGCATTCCGTCGAGTTGTTGAAAGCCGATCCGTCGCCCGAACGTTTAAGCGAATGCGGCCCTATGATCGAGCGTCATACCCGGCATTTGATGCGGCTGGTGGACGACTTGCTGGATATCTCGCGCGTTACCCAAGGCAAGGTCACCATCACCAGCGAACGCGTTGAATTAAAATCCTTCGTTTCGACAGCGCTGGAATCGGTTTTGCCCTTTTTGCAAAGCCGCGAACATAGCCTGAGCATCGAGTTGCCGGACGCACCCATGTATTTGAACGGCGATGCGGTGAGACTCGCACAAATTGTAGGCAACGTATTGCATAACGCGGGCAAATATACTCCCAGCGGCGGCCAGATTGCACTGAAAGCCGAACGGCATGAGCAGCGCGTATGCATTTCCATCAGCGATAACGGCATCGGTGTTACTCCGGAAAATCACACCGGCATCTTCGAAATGTTTGTCCAGGCGCAACATGCGTCGGACCGTGCTCAAGACGGACTGGGGATTGGCCTGTCGCTGGTGAAGACGCTCACGGCCCTCCATGGAGGCCATATCCAGGTGGTCAGCCGCGGCGTGGATCAAGGCAGTACCTTCGAAATTAACTTGCCGCTGGCCGCGGATGCCGGCGAGAGCGTGGCGATGGCGCCCAATGCAAACGTCATCGCGGCCCCACCTCCCGCGCCTCATGCCGGGCGCTCTGCCGGCCGGATCTTGATCGTCGACGACAACCGCGACTCCGCCGAAGCGCTTTCCGAACTATTGCAATTGGACGGCTTCCAGGTCGATACCGCGGAGGACGGATTTGCCGCGTTGCGTTATACCGAGCTGATGTGTCCCAACATCATATTTCTCGATATTGGTTTGCCCGGGATGGACGGTTATGAACTCGCCACCAAATTACGCGCCTTGCCCGCCACAAAAAATGCCTTATTGATAGCCTTGACCGGTTATGGTCAAGCCAAAGACAAGATCCAGGCGTTCCAGGCCGGCTTCGATTATCACTTGGTCAAACCCGCCGAGCTGACGCAATTACGCGCGATCCTGGCCTCGGTTTCCACCGTGGAGTGAGCCGCGCCGCCGGCTTGGCTTCACCGGGATCAAGCACCGCGCGGCCATACCTTGGAGAGCAGGGGTGAAGCCGGGCGTGAATCGTGATCCGCCGCTCCCGGTCAGCGGCGGAGCCTGCCTCAAGCCCCCGGCTTCAGCACCACTTTGGTCCAACCATGGCTGCGCTCGGCAAAATGCCGGTAACCGTCGGCGGCTTGCTCCAGCGGCAGTACATGAGAGATGACGGACGACGGTTGCGCTTTGCCGCAGGTAATCAAATTGCGTAGCTTGCGATTGTAGGCTTTGACGTTGGCCTGGCCCGTTGCCACACGTTGACCCTTCATCCACATGGCGCCGAAATCGTAAGGTATTTTCCCTTCTTTCGCTAACGGTACTTCAGCCTTCGGGTCCTGTGCCACAAACACGCCGACCACCCCAATGCCGCCCGTTGGGCGGACCGCCTCGATCAGATTGTTCAACGTCAGACCCGGTACTTCATGGCCCTTGCAAGCGCATTGATAACCGACGCATTCGCAACCGCGGTCTGCGCCTTCGCCGCCGGTCAATTCGAGGATCCGTTCGACGGAATTGCCGTCGCTGTCGTCAATTGGAATCGCGCCCATTTTTTCGGCGAGCCTGAGGCGATCGGCCTGGTGGTCGACCACCATCACTTTGCTGGCGCCGCGTATCGATGCCGACAGCGCAGCCATCAGTCCTACCGGTCCGGCGCCATAAATCACCACGCTGTCGCCCGGTTCAACCCCGGCCAATTCGGTGGCGTGATAACCGGTGGGAAAGATATCCGATAGCATCACATAGTCGTGCTCTTTTTCTTCGGCATCCGGTGGCAACATCAGGCAATTGAAGTCACCGAACGGTACCCGCAAATATTCGGCTTGTCCTCCGCTATAGGGTCCCATGCCGGCAAAACCATAAGCCGCACCGGCGACGCCGGGGTTGGTGGTCAGGCAAAAACCGGTCAATCCGCGCTCGCAATTTTTACAAAAGCCGCAGCCGATATTAAACGGAATGCACACCCGGTCGCCGACCCTGATCCGTGCCACGCCGGGCCCCACTTCGACCACCACTCCCAAACTTTCATGACCCAGGATACGGCCGGTTTCCATCTCGGTGCGGCCTTCGTACATATGCAAATCGGAACCGCAGATATTGCTGGTCGTGACCTTGATCAGAACATCGGTAGGCTGTTCGATCTTGGCATCGGGGACTTCCTTGACGCTGACTTGGCGTGGACCTTCGTAGACCAGTGCTTTCATGTATTCCTCCAATAAAAAGTGCCGAGTCGCCTGGAGCGACGCATTTGCCGTGGCAACGCAAATAGCATTCCCGCGGGCAGGTCCGCGCTCTGGAGGCATGGTTGTTGCTGAGTCGGGTACGCCCCCGGTCAGCGGCATAAGCCGCTGATGAAACTCCAGGAGTTATCCATGCTTGATCTTGAACAGCTTAAAAAAAATCCCGCCGGTGCGACGGCCGACCAAGTGTTGGAATTGATACGCGAGCTTGAATTGCTGCGTATATTTGCCCGTGAGGCCGGGCCTTCGTACGCCAATCAAGCAAACCAATTGGACGATGGCGCTATCGGCGCGATCAAATCGATGCCGCGCTGATTGGAGTGCCGATTGGTGAGTGGTGCGCCATGAGGGCGATGGCCGGAATGTGGGTATAGGGATTGCTGCAACTTGGGTAGCCCGGGTCGGAGCGAGACGGTTCCCGGCCAGCAGGCCGGTAGCGAAGCACGATGTAATAACCTCAAAATACGGTAATTTTTACCTACTGCATGGACGCTTGGCATGCCGGCAGTTCAGGGCAGGGAAGCTTGCCGGCGGGTGTCCGGGTGTCTTTATCCAACCGAGGAACGCGATGAAATCCCATACCGTTTATGTCGAAACCGATAACGAAGCATTGGTGGCCGCGGCTTTATCCGAATTGATCGAATTTAAAATTTGCGTCGAGCAGGATATGCTCAAAGCGTTTGGGTCCAGAACGCGGTTGGCGGCGATGTCCGTCACCTATGCCGCGGAAGACGCCACCGAGGCGAATGGCTATCTGGCGCTGTGGCTGTACGAAAAACTGCAACACGAAAGTACTCAGGGCGTCACCGTCAACGGCCGCGATATCAGTCCGGGGGATGCAACGCTTGATACGCTATTGCAAGCGGTGCAAACAGAAAAGCCGGTGACGGATCCCGCGGACTAAGGTAGCGAGGGAAGCCCGGGCGGCCGATGTAATAAAGACAGAATAAAGTAATTTTTGCAAATTTTGCAGGATGTGCAGCGCGGTTCGAACACGACTGAAACAGGATGGAGAAGGGCCGATGCCGAGCCAGGCAAACGGCCCTGTCTTTAGCGCGCCACTGTGTCGCGCAAGGTTTTGATGGTGTTATGGTTCTTGATCACCCCTTGATACTGGGCGGCGACCAGGGCATGGACATCGGGCGGCAGCTTTTCTTTCAAGGCGTCGCTGTAAATCGATTTGGCGTGGTCTTCGCCTTTTTCGCATTCCGCCAGAATCGCGTAATCGCGATTGGGCATGACCGTGGCTCTGATACTTTCCCAGCCGCGATGCAGCGCGCCGGCCAGACTGCCGTCCGTTTCCGGCTTACCGCCCATGAGTTCGACCAACTGCTGTAAATCATGCGCCGCGGCGTGGCATTCTTGCGCGCGGGCACGCAGCAAGATACCCAATTTCGGATCCGAAATCTCTTCGGCACTGGCGGCAAAACCTTTCTCGCCATCCTTGGTGACTTCAATCAGTTTATTCAAGGTTTTAATCGTGCTCGTATCGGACATGGTGACATCGCTCCTTTAGATAGATCCGCGCCTGGAAAGTCAGTGAAAAAGAAACTGGCGCTGCCGGCATTTCAGCAGGAACTGTTCCTGCGTTGCCGGTGGATTTTGCTTACCGTAGGGTGATGCCAAGAAAAGACCGGAGCGGTTTTTGGCACATGTGAGGGGTGGCCCGGTTTTTGCTCCAATCGTGAATCCATCCACCCTTCGTCAACTTAAGGAGACGCGTCTTATGTTATTCAAGCGGATCCCTTCGCTGACTGCGGGGCAGCCTGCCGAACGCACACGTTTCACACCCGGAAAAAATTGCTGGCGGGTCGAACATGCCGATCGCTTTGCCTTGTTGATCGACGGCGAGGCTTATTTCCGCAGCTTGCGCGAAGCTATCGTGCATGCCGAGCGGACGGTCTTTATTGTCGGCTGGGATATCGACAGTCGCATGCAATTGGAGCCCGGAGGCGCGGCGGATGGTTTCCCCGCCGGTCTGGGCGAATTTCTGCAGGCGGTAGTAGCAGCCCGGCCGCGGTTGCGGGTGTATGTACTGGCCTGGGATTTTGCCATGCTGTACGCTTTCGAGCGGGAATGGATGCCGGTGTTCAAGGCCGATTGGCGTAACCGTAAGCGCATGTCATTCCTGCGCGACGGCCGCCATCCGCTGGGCAGTTCGCACCACCAAAAAATGGTGGTGATCGACGATGCACTGGCTTTTGTCGGCGGCCTTGACCTGACCCGCTCACGTTGGGATACCCCTGCGCATGCAAGTCATGCACCGGATCGGCGCACTGTCGCGGCGGTTGCAGCACCTGCCCGCAGGCCCGGTGTGGATCTTGTTGGCCTATGTGGTAGCCGCGATCTGCTCAATCCCGATTACCTTGTTGATCGGCGCGACCGGTCTATTTTTCGGCGCGCCGCTGGGCGTGATGTATGCCGTCACGGGCAGCATGTTAAGCGCCTTGATCACCTACGGCATAGGTTACTGGTTGGGGCGGGACGCGGTGCGCCAGTTCGCCGGCCCACGCCTGAATCGTTTAAGCGCGAAGCTGGCGCAGCGAGGTTTGCTGGCGATGGTGATTCTGCGCGTGATGCCGGTTGCCCCGTTCACTATTGTCAATTTGGTCGCGGGCGCGTCGCAGATTGTATTGCGCGATTATTTTCTGGGCACGCTGATCGGAATGGGACCTGGGATAGTCCTGACGGTGGTGTTTGCGCATCAACTGGTGCACGCGATCCAGCATCCCAGTGTGCTCTCGATGAGCGTGGTCGGGGCCGTAGGTGCCGCGCTGATTGCCTTATCCGCCTTATTGCAACGGCTGCTGGCCCGCAATGCCGAGGCCCCGGACGCCACGCCCGCATCGGCGCCTGCCGCCGGTACCAAAGCACGATATGATTCGACCCGGGAGACTCGCCTTGAGTGAGGCGCCGGCCGCGCTGAAAGTCGCCACGTATAACATTCACGGTGCGGTGGGTTGCGACCGCCGTTACGCGCCCGAGCGGATTGCTCGTGTGCTGCTGGAACTGGACGCCGACATCGTGGCATTGCAAGAAGTACCGTTAGGCGGTGCGTGCGGTGAGCGTGACAACGTCCTGACTCTGCTGAGCGAGAGCGGCGGTTATTACGCCGCCGAAGGGCCGACGATCGATATGCCCGGCCGCCGTTACGGCAATGCTGTATTAAGCCGCTACCCAATCCGCGCGGTGCGTAACATCAATTTGGCGATTCAAAGCCGTGAGCCGCGCGGGGCGCTGGATGCCGACATCGAATGCCGGCGGCACATGGTGCGGGTGGTGGCAACCCATTTGGGCCTGGGCGCGGCGGAACGGTCGCATCAAGTTGAGTGCCTGCTGCAGGCCTTCGACACCCGTGATATGCCGGTGATTCTGCTGGGCGATTTAAATGAATGGCTGGTTTGGGGACAGCCCTTGCGCAGGTTGTTGACGCATTTTCTGCGAGGCCGGGCACCGGCAACTTTTCCCACCTGGTGGCCGTTGTTCGCCCTGGATCGTATCTGGATCCATCCAGGGGAAGCACTGCGAGAAGTCTCGGTACATCGCAGCGCGTTGGCCCGTATTGCCTCGGATCATTTTCCCCTGCTGGCGCGGATTGACTGGCCGCCGAGAGCGAATCAGGAGCGAGGCGGTTGAAACGAAACGTAATCGGGGAAGCCAAGCATGTTATTGCAAGGACCAAGGTGCGATGTATTATTTAACACCCGGTAATTGCGCCACGCCTGCGATGACACCGGCACTCCAGCACGATGAAAATTTTCTCTCACAGAGCGCCGGTTTTGCCTCAAAATTCGCACCGTCGGGTACCGTGCCTCTCGAGCTTAAGCGGTAACCGGTACAAGGGAAAAGTAAAACTCAAAGTATTCATTTAAAAGTGCGAGTTAAAGCGGGACCTGGAAAAATCCCATGCGGCTCGAAGTTCGCTTGATATATTGCTCCCATAGCTAAAAAAATGAACAGTCCATCTGCCCCCGATCAGGCAAATTTTCGCGGTATTCTCAGGCGTAACATTGCTTTGCCATTGGTACTTGGTATTGTCAGTTCGGCCGTGTTTATCGGCCTGATTTTATATCTGCTGTCGGTCTTGTGGTGGGCGGACCATAGCGAACAGGTGATCGGCAATGCGGCCGAAATCAGCAAATTGTCGGTCGACGAAGAAACCGGCTTGCGCGGGTTCCTGATTGCCGGGGAAGAAAGCTTTTTGGCGCCGTACCAGCTCGCCCGAGCCAAACTGAGTAACCAGGTGACCGGTCTGATACAACTGGTCAGCGACAATCCGGCTCAGGTCGAACGCCTCAAGCGGATTCAAAGTTTGCAGCAGGACTGGGACCGTTTTGCCCAGGAAATGATTGATCTGCGCCGGCGTAACGGTGATTACGTAACGGTGATACGTTCCGGCCGTGGCAAAGCGGAAACCGATGAAATTCATCGCGAGTATGCCGATTTCCTCAATGTCGAGTTACGCTTGCGCCAGGACCGCGATTGGAGTGCGCAGCGCGTCACCATCGGCACCGTGGTGGCGTATCTGATCTTCAGCCTGATTGTGAGCGGGATTTTGACCTTGTTTGGCCGCCGCGAGCTGCTTAAACTGTCCAACACCTATAGCGCCGCCTTACAACGCCAGACGGAACATTCGGAAGCGCTGCAGGAACAAAGCTGGTTGCGTGCAGGGCAAAGCCGTCTGGCCGACGAGACCATCGGGCAGCTTGCCTTGAATCCGCTGGCGCAAACCATCCTGGCATTTCTCGGCAATTACCTTAGTGTGATGGTGGCGGCACTGTATGTGCGTGAAGCCAACGGTTCTCTGCGCCGTATTGCAACCTATGGCTTCAGTCATGAAGCACAACAGAACAATCAACTGTTACTGGAAGGCGAAGGCCTGGTCGGGCAAGCCGCGGCAGAACACCGGCTAATCCAGCTCGACGATATGCCGGACCACTACGTCAAGGTGGTTTCAGGGCTGGGCGACGCCGCACCGAGGCATTTGCTCATGGTGCCCGTCTATGACGATGGTCAGGTGAATGGTGTGATCGAACTCGGGCTGGTGCGACCCATCGCCGCCCGCGATCTTGAATTTCTCAAACTGATCTCAAACAATATCGGTACCTCGCTCAATGCGGCGCTCAACCGTCAGCGCTTGCAGGATATTCTCGAAGAAACGCAACAGCTCAACGAAGAGTTGCAGGCGCAACAAGAAGAATTGCGCGCCGCCAACGCTGAACTCGAAGCGCAATCGCGCTCCCTCGAGGAATCGCAGCTGACCCTGGAAAATCAGAAGGCCGAACTGGAACAAGCCAATGAGCAGCTGGGTAAACAGACTACCTCGCTGGATCAGAAAAATATCGCACTGAATCAGATACAAGTCCAGCTCGAAGAGCGCGCCCGAGATTTACAGCGTGCCAGCCAGTACAAGTCGGAATTCCTGGCGAATATGTCGCATGAACTGCGTACGCCGTTGAACAGTTCCTTGATCCTGGCCAAATTGCTCTCCGAGAATGCACAAGGCAACTTGAGCACGGAGCAGATTCAGTTTGCCCAAACCATTTATTCGGCCGGTAACGACCTGCTTAATTTAATTAACGATATCCTCGATATTTCCAAGGTCGAAGCGGGCAAACTCGATCTGGCGCCGGAGCACCTCTCGCTGCAGCGCTTGGGCGATAGTTTGAAGATGACCTTCGCACCCTTGGCCTCGCGCAAAAATCTCGATTTTGTGGTGCGCATCGATGACTCGGTGCCCAACACCATTTTCAGCGATCAGCAGCGCCTGGAGCAGATTCTGAAAAATCTCCTTTCCAACGCGATCAAATTTACCGAGACCGGCAAGGTCGTTTTGAGCATCAGTGCACACGATGCCGGCGTCAGCTTTGCGATTCAGGACTCAGGCATCGGCATTGCGCCGGAACAGCAGGACAATGTTTTCGAAGCATTCCGTCAAGCGGACGGTTCGATCAACCGGCGTTATGGCGGTACCGGCTTGGGACTGTCCATTTCACGCGACCTGGCGACCTTGCTGGGCGGCGCGATCACCATCGATAGCACGCCGGGACAGGGCAGCACCTTTACCTTGAGTCTGCCGCATAGTTTGGCGGAGAACCCCGCGGCACCGGCCGCGGCTTTCGGTACCTCACACCCGGTTTCACTGCCGGCCACGCGGCAGGCCGCGCCGTCGGCGTCACATGCGACGCCGCGTCCCGTCGCAGTCGCGCCGTCCCACGAGGCCATAACCATACTGCCGCCATTCCCCGACGACAGGGATGCGGCACCGGCACCGACGCGAACCGTGCTGGTGATTGAAGATGAGCTGGAATTTGCCCATATCCTGTATGACCTCGCGCATGAAATGCAATATCGCTGCATCGTGGCGCAGAATGCCGAAGAGGGCCTGCGGCTGGCGAGCCAATTTCAACCCGATGCGATCCTGCTCGATATCCGCTTGCCCGACCGCTCGGGCTTGAGCGTATTGCAACACCTCAAAAACAGCGGGCAGACCCGGCATATTCCGGTGCATGTGGTGTCGGCGGCAGACAGCAGCGAAGCCGCCTTGCAACTGGGCGCCATTGGTTATGCCAACAAACCGGCCACGCTGGACCACTTGCGTGAAGTGTTTCATAAGCTGGAAAATAAATTCAATCAGAAGGTCAAGCGGGTACTGCTGGTCGAGGACGATGCCCGACAACGGGAAGCCGTCAGGCATTTGATCGGCGATGAGGATGTCGAGATCCATGAAGTGGCGACGGGCGAAGAGGCGCTACAGTTATTGCGCACCACCATCTTCGACTGCATGATCATCGATTTGAAATTGCCGGACATGCAGGGTTGGGATTTACTGCAAGGGATGGTCGCCGAACGTATCGTGTCGTTTCCGCCGGTGATTATCTATACCGGACGCAATTTGACTCGCGACGAAGAGTCGGATCTGCTCAAATATTCGCGCTCCATCATCATCAAAGGTGCTCGCTCACCCGAACGATTGCTCGACGAGGTCACGTTATTTCTGCACAAAGTCGAATCCAATCTTTCCGCCGACCGTCAGGTGATGCTCAAAACCGCGCGCAATCGCGACAGGTTTTTCGAAGGACGCAGAGTTTTGCTGGTCGATGACGATGTGCGCAATATTTTTGCCTTGACCAGCGCCCTGGAGCAAAAAGGATTGCATGTCGACATTGGGCGCGACGGGTTTGAGGCGATCAGAAAGCTCGATCAGGTCGCCGATATCGATCTGGTGGTCATGGATGTGATGATGCCCGGCATGGACGGTCTGGAAGCGATCCGGCGGATTCGCCTCGATCCGCGTTTTGAGAAGTTGCCGATCATCGCGATTACCGCCAAAGCGATGAAAGATGACCAGGAACAATGCCTTAAAGCCGGTGCTTCCGACTATCTGGCGAAGCCGATAGATCTGGATCGCCTATATTCACTGTTGCGGGTATGGATGCCGAGTATGGAACGGTTATGACCCAGCCGTTAAGCAATGTCGATATCGAATTGCGTTTGTTGATGGAGGCGATCTACCTCAAGTATAGTCACGATTTTCGCGAATATTCAGGCGCTTCTCAAAAACGCCGGGTGTTATACGCCCTGGAACAACTCGGGTGCCCGAGTATTTCCGCCTTGCAAGAAAAAATCTTGCGCGACCCGGCAATTTTTGCTCAGTTACTGCAATTCCTGACCATCTCTGTCAGCGAAATGTTTCGCGATCCGGCGTTCTTTTTTGCCTTGCGTCAGCATGTGATCCCGCTGCTCAAGACCTATCCGTCGCTCAAAATCTGGATCGCCGGTTGCAGTACCGGCGAAGAAGTCTATTCGTTGGCCATTTTGTTGAAAGAAGAGGATTTGCTGGAACGCAGCCTGATTTATGCCACCGATATCAACCCGCAATCGCTGGAAAAAGCCAAGCGTGGGGTGTTTCCGCTTGCAGAGATTGCCGGCTATCGAGAAAATTACCGGCAGGCCGGGGGCGAACAGGAGTTCTCGAATTACTACACGGCCGCTTATGATGCGGCCTTGTTTGATCGCGCCTTGAGCGAGAATGTCACATTTGCCGATCATAGCTTGGCGACCGACAACGTGTTTTCCGAAATGCACTTGATCTGCTGCCGCAATGTACTAATTTATTTCAACAAGAACTTGCAGAACCGGGCTTTAGGTTTGTTTCACGAATCGTTATGTCACCGCGGGTTCCTGGGTTTGGGCGCCAAGGAAAGCATCGATTTTTCCGCCTACTCGACTCACTTTGACAATGTGGCCAAGCAAGAGCGTTTGTTTCGTAAAGCATAATCATGCAGCAACTTTTACCCCTGACCGCAATCGGCATATCCGCCGGCAACCCTGTACTCGCCGATAGCGGCGGGGCTATATCGGATGCATACCGTGTGCCTGACTCTGGAGAGAATTTGATGTCGAGCGAAACCAGCATCAAACTGCTGATCGTTGACGATTTGCCGGAAAATCTACAGGCCCTGCGGGCGATCCTGCAACAGGAAGACCGGATCGTATTCCAGGCTCAATCGGGCGAAGCGGCGCTGGCCCTATTGTTGGAACACGAATTTGCGTTGACCATTCTTGATGTGCAAATGCCCGGCATGAATGGCTTTGAATTGGCCGAATTGATGCGCGGCACCGAGAAAACTCGCCATATCCCGATCGTGTTCGTCAGTGCGGCCGGCAAAGAATTGAACTACGCGTTCAAAGGCTATGAAACCGGGGCCGTCGATTTCCTCTATAAGCCGCTGGATATCCAGGCGGTCAAAAGCAAGGTTAACGTGTTTGTCGCTTTACATCGGCAGCGCAATGAAACCCGCCTGCAAATGGCCGAGCTGGAGAAAGCCCATCAGGCGCAGGCAGTCCTGATGGAAGAACTGCACACGGCACAGGCTCAATTGGAGCGTTCATTGCAAATGCGCGATGAATTCATGTCGATGGTGGCGCATGAATTGCGCACGCCGCTCAATACGCTGCTGCTTGAAGCGGAGCTGCGCAAGATGCAATTGGACGGCGGCAATTTGTCCGCCTTCAGCGAACAGCATTTGGGGAAAATGCTGGCTCGCGACGGCCGTCAGATTAAAAACATGATCCGCTTGATCGACGACATGCTTGACGTTTCACGGGTACATAGCGGCAGATTGTCGATCCGTCCCAGCCAAAGGGATTTGACCGCTGTTCTGGAACGGGTTATCGATGACCTGGGAGCCCATGCCAGTTCGCTCGGCTACACCATTACCTTAAATGCACCGCAACGTGTCTCCGGCTACTGGGATGAATTCCGCATTGAGCAGGTAGTGGTTAATTTGTTAAACAACGCACTGCGTTATGGTTTGAAAAAGCCGATTGAAGTGACGCTGACCACCGATGCCCACAATGCGGTCATCAACGTCAAAGATTATGGCGTGGGCATCTCAACCCAGGATCAGCGTCGCATTTTCGATGCCTTTGAGCGCGGTTCGCATAACGACGCTTATAGCGGGCTGGGCTTGGGTTTATATATCGCCAAGCAGTTGGTAGAAGCGCATCGAGGCGAAATCACGGTTTCCAGCCGGCTGGGCGAAGGGGCCGTTTTTAGTGTTATTTTGCCCTTGGCACAAGTTGATCGCGCCGGTGCCTAGGATTTCCCGCCGGCATGCGCAGCTATCCTAAAATAGGGTGCGCCACCGTCGACTGACACAATCAGTCGACGGATCGGACTTATGTTGTTGAATTGAAACAAAAAATCTCCGCCGTTCAGGCAAATTCCGCTCCTTTCCACCCGCTACGCCCCTAAATACCAGGATCCTATAGCCGCGATAGGGATTTTGCATCGGCCGATGCATATTTAATATTCGCCATTTTTTTAACGGTGTGTAATATTTGTAATGATTGTAGGTTTATTTTGTCCTGATATACTAGGGAAAACACTTATTGCAAGTATGGTTTTACTTTTTTGCGACATGATTTTTTGCTAAAAGAGAGTCCTCTTTCACATGTCGCCGGCTCTTTTAGACGCAATATCTGAAGGAATTTACAAAAAATAAGCCATCCTATTTTTAAAATCTGTTGGTTGGGGAACGTAATGAATTTCGACAAAATGACCGTAAAAACCCGGCTTTTCGCCGGATTTGGGGTCTTGGTACTGGCTGTCCTGATCGTATCGGCCATGGCGCTGAAAGATTTAGGCGACTCGAACGATAATTTTTCAGGCTACGTGCGTGGCATCGATGCACGAGCTCAGATGGCGGAAAGCGTTAGAACCGCAGTCGACCGGCGCGCGATTGCTGCGCGTAACCTGGTACTCGTGACCAAGCCCGAAGACATCGCCCTGGAAAAGGCCGAGGCCTTTCAAGCTGAACAAGACGTCGAGATGCGCCTGGCCAAACTGAATGAAATGGTTGCCGCGCCCGGCATACCCGACAACGTACGGGCCATGGTCGCCGAGATCAATCGTGTCGAAACCGAGTATCGTCCGGTTGCCTTGGGCATTGTCAACCTGGCCTTGGATGGCAAGCGGGATGAAGCCACCGTCAAAATCGATGTTGAATGCCGCCCCTTGCTGAGCGCGCTGATCAAGGCAACCGACACTTATTTGACTTTTACCCATGATCGGGCAAGCCAGATCCTTGATGAATCCGAGCAACATTATGCCTTTGAGCGCAGCGTGCTGATCGCGATTTGCCTGCTGGCCACGGGTCTCGCGGTTCTGGCTGGATACCTGATCACCCATAGCCTGATGCGTGCCTTGGGCGCTGAGCCGGCGGTATTGGGCGAGGTGACGCAACGCGTGGCGGCCGGCGATCTGAGTCCGGTCGAAGGCGCGCAGCAGGCGCCGGCGGGCAGCGTGCTCGCTTCGATGGGCAAGATGCAACATAGCCTCGTCGACTTGATCGGGCAGGTGCGCAGTGCGGCGGATAGTATTGCCACCGGATCGAGCGAGATTGCTTCAGGCAACCTCGATTTATCCTCGCGCACCGAACAGCAAGCCTCGTCATTGCAAGAAACGGCGGCCAGCATGGAACAGCTGACCTCCACCGTAAAACAAAATGCGGAAAGCGCGCAGCAAGCCAGTACCCGGGCGATCAGCGCCGCGGAAGTCGCGCAAAAGGGTAACGCGGTGGTCAGCCAAGTCGTCGAGACCATGGACGACATCAGTCAAAGCTCGGCCAAAATTGCCGACATCACCGGGATCATCGAAGGCATTGCTTTCCAGACCAACATCCTGGCGCTGAATGCAGCCGTCGAAGCCGCACGGGCGGGTGAGCAGGGCCGGGGTTTCGCCGTGGTTGCCAGCGAGGTTCGCAGCCTGGCGCAGCGTTCGTCGAGTGCCGCTAAAGAAATCAAGGACCTGATTGCCACCTCGGTACAAAAAATCAAAAATGGCTCCGAACTCGCCGGCGAAGCGGGAAAAACCATGTCGGATGTCAATCAGGCGATCGGCAAGGTCACCGAAATTGTGAAAGAGATTGCGGCCGCCACCGTAGAACAAAGCCACGGCATCGAACAGGTCAACCAGTCCATTACGCAAATGGACACGGTGACGCAGCAAAACGCGGCTTTGGTCGAGGAAGCTTCCGCCGCATCGCAATCGCTTGAAAGTCAGGGGCGTCAGTTGACCCAGGCGGTTGCCTTCTTTAAATTGGACGGAGCACCGGCCAGCCGCGGTGTTAGCCCGGCCGCGCGTGCGACTGACCGCGCGGTGTCCCCCTCGACCTTGCGCAGGCCCAACCTGGCCAAGACCGTCAGGACTCCGGCCAAACGTCCGACAGCGTCGCTAGTACTGGCTTCGGCGCATGCCGGCGGGTCCGACGGCGGCTGGGAGACCTTTTAAGCTGTTCAAGCGGGCTCGAAGCAGGCCCCAAGCGGGCTTCAGCGGACGTCAGGCAGCGCCTGCATCAGTGTTTATCCCAATAAGGCAATCAAGCGGGCGGCCCGAAAGGGCCGGCCGCGCCGGCTATAAAAGGGCGCAGGCGTCGCGCGCCCGGCTCTCCCGTGCCGTTCCTATCCCTTAAAAAATGCTGTAATGCCTTGTCGCAGCGGTCTGTGGGACTAAAAGACCCCACTCGCCGCCGCCCTCAAAATCAGCAGCTCAAGCTTTTTCTGCAGTGCACAAAATTTGTCCATTGCTGTCATTTAAAATAAAACACGACAAAATAGTATCGAGAAATCGACATAAAATGGGTGGCTGCGAGCCAGGCCTAGGCCTATTGTAGTAGGCAACAAGCGACGGTTTTAAATACCGATTGCCACACGAATCGCCAAGATCCGTGATGACTAAAAGCAGGAGACAGCGCAATGATGCATCCGGACCTGGAAGTTGTGGAAGTGCGGCATGACGAGTCATTCAAAGTCTGGTCGCATGGTTATCCTTATCGCACAGTGCGCTGGCATTTCCATCCTGAGTTGGAATTGCACCTGATTGTCGCGACCACCGGCAAGTATTTTGTGGGCGACCATGTCGGTACCTTTGCCCCGGGCAATCTGGTGCTGATGGGTTCCAATCTGCCGCATAACTGGGTTAGCGATGTGGCCGAAGGCGAAGTCATCGAGCAACGCAACCTGGTGATTCAATTCGAGCAAGATTTTGTCTCGCACTGCATGAAAGTGTTTCCCGAGTTCCGTCAGACGCAAACGCTGCTCGACGATGCCGCGCGGGGTGTGGTATTCGACGATGAAACCAGTGCCGCCGTGCGCCCTTGGTTCGACCAGCTATTGCATGCGCGAGGTTTGCCGCGCATCACACTCTTTCTTTCGGTGCTGGAGCGGCTGTGCCGCGCCCGCGAACGCACCTTGTTGGCGAGCCAGGCATATCGCACCGATCCGACAAGCTTGGCGATGACACGCATCAGTCATGTGCTGACTTATATCAGCCACAACCTGGCGACCGAGTTGCGCGAAGCGGAATTGGCGCAACTGGCGGGACAAAGCGTCAGCGCTTTTTCTCGTTCATTCAGGCGTTATACCGGACTGCCGTTTGTGCAACACGTTAACCGCATGCGCATCGATCTGGCCTGCCAGTTGCTCTCATCCGACGAACTGAGCATTACCGAAGCGTGCTTCCAGTCCGGCTTCAATAATGTCTCCAACTTCAATCGGCAATTCCGCGCGGCCAAAGGCATGTCGCCTTCCGAGTTCCGCAATTGGCAGCAGGTCAACGCTGAAAGCCGCACCCTGATGACCCCGGTGCCGCTCTCGGTGCCGTATGCGGCACACGCCGTGACGCGCAGCCGTTCCAGCCTGCGGCCGCCGTCCACCGCTGCCCCGGGTAGTTGATTTACGCCGCTCCCGGCGGCTTACCCCAGTTCACTGTGCTTGCTGCATTGCCTTGCGTACAAGGCGATGGGCGGGTTCACGTCGATAGAAGTACTAAAAATAACGGAGACAACCATGACACGCAATTCACTTCTGCATCGTTCTCATCGCACCGCCTATGTCGCACTTAGCTGCGTACTGATGGGCCTGCTCGGCATCTCGAGTTCAGCCGGCGCCGCGCCGTTGAAAATCGGCATGACGTTCCAGGAATTGAACAATCCTTATTTTGTGACCATGCAAAAGGCTTTGAACGATGCTGCCGCGTCGATCGGGGCCGAGGTGGTGGTGACTGACGCGCATCACGACGTTAGCAAGCAAGTCAGCGATGTCGAAGACATGCTGCAAAAGAAGATCGATATCTTGCTGGTCAATCCCACCGATTCGACCGGCATCCAGTCCGCTGTGATTGCGGCCAAAAAAGCCGGGGTGGTGGTGGTCGCGGTCGATGCGAATGCCAATGGACCGGTGGATTCGTTTGTCGGCTCGAAAAATTACGATGCGGGTGAGATCGCGTGCGAATACCTCGGAAAATCTTTGGGTGAAAGCGGCGAAGTGGCGATCCTCGACGGTATCCCGGTGGTACCGATTCTGGAACGCGTGCGCGGCTGTAAAGCGGCGCTGGCGAAGTTTCCCAATATCAAATTGGTCGATACCCAAAACGGCAAGCAAGAACGTGCGACGGCGCTGTCCGTTACGGAAAATATGATCCAGGCCCATCCGAATCTGAAAGGCGTATTCAGTGTCAATGACGGCGGTTCGATGGGTGCCCTGTCTGCAATCGACGCTTCGGGCAAGGATATCAAGCTGACCAGCGTGGATGGCGCGCCTGAAGCGATTGCCGCAATCCAGAAGCCTAATTCCAAATTTGTCGAAACCTCGGCGCAGTTTCCGGCCGACCAGGTGCGCATTGCCTTGGGTATAGCTTTGGCGAAGAAGTGGGGCGCCAATGTACCCAAAACGATACCGGTCGATGTCAAGATGATCGACAAGACCAACGCCAAGGGTTTTAGCTGGTAAGGGCTTAAGCCGGAACGCTTCTGCCGGTGCATGTGATCGAGCTGTCGGCCGGGCACATGCACCACCCCAATGCCTGCATCAGGGACCTTATGGATATCTTGCTCAAACTCGACAACATCAGCAAAAGTTTTCCCGGTGTGCTGGCTTTGCAAGGCATCCACCTGGAGATCGCGCGCGGTGAGATACATGCGTTACTGGGCGAGAACGGTGCCGGGAAATCGACCTTGATGAAAATTTTATGCGGCATTCATCAACCCGATTCGGGTGCCATCGTGATCGATGGGCAACCACGAAAATTCTCCAACTACCATGATGCGGTAGCTGCCGGGATCGGCATCGTATTTCAGGAATTCAGCCTGATTCCTTATCTGAATGCCGTCGAAAATATTTTCCTCGGGCGCGAGTTGCGCACCCGTATCGGTACCCGAGACCGGGTCGCGATGCGGCGCGCCGCATCAGCCATTTTTGCGCAACTAAAAGTGACCATCGACTTGGCCCGGCCGGTGTGCGAATTGTCGGTCGCCGAGCAGCAATTTGTCGAGATCGGCAAAGCACTGTCGCTCAACGCGCGCATTCTGATTCTCGATGAACCGACCGCCACCTTGACTCCGGCCGAGGCCGAGCATTTGTTTGTCATCATGCGCGAGCTCAAGCAACAGGGCGTGGCGATGATCTTTATCTCGCATCATCTGGACGAGATTTTTGCCGTGTGCGACCGCATCACCGTATTGCGCGACGGCCAGTACGTCGGCATGACCGAGGTGCTCGACACCAGTGTCGGCCGCCTGGTCGAAATGATGGTAGGCCGAAAAATCGAAAACAGCTTTCCGCCCAAACCCGCGCCCAACCCTGAGGCGCAAGTGGTACTTGAGGTCGAGGCGTTGCAACTGCATAAACACACGCCGCTCAACCGCTTTGTCTTGCACGCCGGAGAAATTCTTGGCTTTGCCGGTTTGGTCGGGTCGGGCCGGACGGAAACCGCGCTGGCCATGCTGAGCGCCAGCTCGGCTTATATCCGGCAAGTCAAAGTGCGCGGTGTCACGACAAAATTTTCCGACCCGGCTGATGCCTTGGCTGCGGGCATCGGCATTTTGCCGGAGAGCCGCAAGACCGAAGGCCTGATCACCGATTTTTCGATCAAGGACAATATTTCGCTGAATAATCTGGACAAGTACCGGGCCGCCCGATTTTTCATCGATGCCGGCAGCGAAGCCAAAGCCACCGCCGAGATCATGAAGCGGGTCGGCGTCAAGGCCCCGTCGATGCATACCCAGGTTGCCATGCTCTCGGGCGGCAACCAGCAAAAGGTGGTGATTGCCCGCTGGTTGAATCATCACGCCACCATTCTGATTTTCGATGAACCCACCCGCGGCATCGACGTCGGCGCCAAAGCCGAAATCTATTTGCTGATGCGCGAACTGACCGAACGCGGTTATTCGATCATCATGATTTCCTCTGAACTGCCTGAGATCGTCGGCATGTGCGACCGCGTCGCAGTGTTTCGCCAGGGGCGCATCGAAGCCACGCTCAGCGGTGCGCAAATCGAACCGAATCAGATCATGACTTACGCGACCGCCGGCCACCAGGAGACGCTTGATGAACCCGCCTAAACTCCATTCCCAGCCGCAAGCGCCCGCAGTGGCCTTGGCCCAGCACAAAGCGCAAGCAGGCCGGCGTTGGACCGCGCTCAAGCGTTCGACCATATTCTATCCGGCGGTCGGTTTGTTGCTGGTATGCCTGGTGATGATATTTGCCAGCAATAGTTTTCTCTCGGCCGCCAACCTGGAAAACGTGGCGCGTCAGGTTTCGATTAACGCGATTATCGCGGTCGGCATGACTTGCGTGATTTTGACCGGAGGCATCGATCTTTCGGTCGGCTCGGTGATGGCCTTGTCCGGTACTCTCATCGCGGGTTTGATGGTGGCCGGAATGAACGCCTTCGCGGCCCTGGTTATCGGCGTGGCGATCGGACTCGGTTTCGGGGTGGCAAACGGATTTTTTGTCGCTTTTGCCGGCATGCCGCCCATCATCGTGACCTTGGCCACGATGGGTATCGCCCGCGGTTTGGCCTTGATCTATACCGGCGGTTACCCGGTCGACGGTTTGCCGGATTGGTTCAGCTTCTTCGGCAGCGGCAAGGTGTTCGGCGTGCAAGCCCCGATCCTCATCATGCTGATCGTCTATCTGCTGGCCTGGGTTTTACTGGAGCGCATGCCGTTCGGCCGCTATGTCTACGCCATCGGCGGCAACGAGGAGGCGACGCGTTTGTCGGGCATCCGCGTGGCCCGCGTCAAGCTGGTGGTGTATGCCTTCTCCGGTTTGACCTCGGCCATCGCCGCGGTGGTTTTGACGGCGCGCCTGATGAGCGGGCAGCCCAATGCCGGGGTCGGTTTCGAACTCGATGCGATTGCCGCGGTGGTGATGGGCGGAACCTCGATTTCAGGAGGCCGGGGGTCGATTATCGGCACGCTGCTGGGCGCTTTGCTGCTGGGCGTGCTGAACAACGGACTCAATATGGTCGGCGTGAATCCCTACGTCCAAAACGTAATCAAGGGCGCCATCATCCTGCTGGCGATCTATATCAGCCGCGACCGTCGGCGTAAATAATTTCTTTTCCTACCCAGAGTACAAACATGCCGCTAGCTAAAAAAACTGCCATGACCGCCGTGGTTTGCCACGCTCCCAAAGACTACCGTGTCGAACAAGTGCCGCGACCCACCGCCGGGCACCACGAGATGGTGATTAAAATTGCTGCCTGCGGCATTTGCGCCAGCGATTGCAAATGCCATTCGGGCGCCAAGATGTTCTGGGGCGGCCCAAGCCCTTGGGTCAAGGCGCCGGTGATTGCCGGCCACGAGTTCTTCGGTTATGTCGAGGAGTTGGGCGAGGGCGCGGCCGAGCATTTTGAGGTGGCTGTGGGGGATAGGGTGATCGCCGAACAGATCGTGCCATGCGACAAATGCCGTTACTGTAAATCGGGCAAGTACTGGATGTGCGAGGTGCACAACATCTTCGGTTTCCAACGCGAAGTGGCCGACGGCGGCATGGCCGACTATATGCGTATTCCGCCCACCGCACGCGTACATAAAATCCCGCTGGGCATCACGCTGGAAGATGCGGCCATTATCGAGCCCCTGTCGTGTGCGATTCATACGGTGAATCGCGGCGATCTGCAGTTGGATGACGTAGTGGTGATTGCCGGCGCCGGTCCCTTGGGCCTGATGATGGTGCAAGTGGCACGCCTGAAGACGCCGAAGAAATTGGTGGTGATCGATTTGCTCGAAGAACGCCTGGAGCTGGCCCGCCAATACGGCGCCGACGTCACGATCAATCCCAAGCAGGAAAACGCGCTGGAAGTTATCAAATCGTTGACCGGCGGCTACGGTTGCGATGTCTATATCGAAGCCACCGGCGCCCCGGTTGCGGTCAACCAGGGCTTGGAGTTGATTCGTAAATTGGGCCGCTTCGTCGAATTCAGTGTGTTCGGCGCCGACACCACGGCGGATTGGTCCGTCATCGGCGACCGCAAGGAACTCGATGTACGCGGCGCACATCTGGGACCGTATTGTTATCCGATTGCCATCGACTTGCTGGCGCGGGGCCTGGTGACCTCCAAAGGGATCGTGACACATGGCTTCTCCTTGGATGAATGGGACCAGGCGATCAGCATGGCAAATTCGGCCGACTCGATTAAAGTGTTGTTAAAACCGAGTCATGCTTGATCGGTAAAACTTTAACTCCCAGCGTTTGACCCAACCCGAGACAGGCATGGATTATTTGATCGGCATCGATATCGGCACCCAGAGCACCAAGGCGTTGCTGACCGACCGGCACGGCACAATCATGGCGCAACATGCGCAGGGTTATCAACCCGACACCCCCAAACCGCTATGGGCCGAGCAGTGGCCGCAAGTCTGGTTCGATGCGGTGCTGGCGTGCATTGCCGCCTGTACCCGTGAGGCACGGGCGCAAGGCATCCTGCCGGAGCAGATCAAGGCTGTGGCGATCAGCAGTTTGTACGGCGGCTCGGGGATTCCGGTCGACCAGGATCTGCAACCCTTGCACCCGTGCCTGATCTGGATGGACCGGCGTGCCAATGCGGAAGTCGAATGGGTGCGCGGGCATGTCGACCAGGCACGTTTGCAGGCGATCACCGGTAATGGCGTGGATAGCTATTACGGCTTCACCAAGATGCTGTGGCTGCGTGAACATCGGCCCGAGGTCTGGAGCAAGATCCATTATTTTTTGCCGCCCAATGCCTACATCGCTTATTTGCTCAGCGGCGAAGTCGCGGTCGATCACAGCGCAGCGGGCAATATCGGCGGCGTGTATGACGTCAAACGGCGCGCCTGGTCGGAAGAAACGCTGGAAATGCTGGGCATTCCCTCCCGCATGATGCCGGCCCGGCTGGTCGATTCTTCCGCCGTGGTGGGCGGACTCTTGCCCCAGTGGTCGGAGCAACTGGGTTTATCTTCCGGCACGCCGATCGTGGCGGGCGGGGTGGATGCCGCGGTGGCCACCTTTGCCGCGGGCGTCACACGGCCCGGCAATCACGTGGCGATGATGGGCACCAGCATGTGCTGGGGTTATGTCAACGAAACTGTCGATGCGCGCCACGGTTTGATCAGCATGCCGCATGTGTTCGACGGCGCACAGGAGTTGTATGTGTTCGGCGGCGCCATCACGGCAGGGGCCTCGGTCACCTGGTTTCTCGAACAGTTTTGCGAAGCGGACCGGCAGACGGCGCTCGCCGAGGGACATGGCGACCTGCATCGGGTTCTGGAGACGGCGGCGCTGCAGCTACCCGCGGGCGCCGACGGCCTGCTGTTCCTGCCTTACTTGATGGGCGAACGCAGCCCCGTGTGGGATGCCAAGGCCAGCGGCGCATTTGTCGGCCTGAGCCTGTTCCATACCCGCGCTCATATGTATCGCGCGGTGCTGGAAGGGGTGGCGTTTGCTCTAGCGCACAACATCGAAGCCGGTGCCCGCGGCGCACGCCAACTCGATCCGCAATTAATCGTGGTGGGCGGTGCGGCACATTCCGACTTATGGATGCAGATCATTGCCGACATCACCGGTTATCCGGTCCTGACCATCGAACAGGAAGTCGAAGCGGCGCTGGGGGCGGCATTGCTGGCCGGGGTCGGGATTGGAGCGGTCGGCCGCGAGGAGGCGGTGCGCGGCTGGGTCACATTACGCGAACGGGCGCTACCGGACCCGCAACGGCAGACGCTCTATCGGCGTCAATTCGACCTGTACAAGGGTCTCTACCCGGTGTTGAAAGACACCATGCATGGCTTGCAGGTAACTTCAGATGACACAGCTTGAATTCGATTTTCGTGGCCGGCGTTTTCTGGTCACCGGCGCAACCAGCGGTATCGGACTGTGCGCCGCGCAACACCTGGCGCGCGCCGGGGCCGAGGTGGTGGCCGCCGGCCGCAACCGGGCCGCGCTCAAAGCGTTGGCGGATCAAACCGGATGTGAAACGTTGTGGCTGGATGTCGGCGGCGACGAACGGGCCATCGACGCCGCATTGGAATCTCAGGCGGCCTTCGACGGTTTGGTCAATTGCGCCGGTATGACGCAGTTGCAAGCCGCACTGGATGTGACCGCCGCGAGCTTCGACCAGATTCTGGCGGTGAATACCCGCGGCGCGACGCTGGTGTCGCGCAGCGTGGCACGCAAGATGGTGGCCGAGCGCAAAGCCGGCAGCATCGTCAATGTCTCCAGCCAGGCCTCGTTGGTGGCGATTGGCGCGCACTTGAGTTATTGCGCTTCGAAAGCCGCGCTCGACGCCATTACGCGCGTGATGTGCCTGGAACTCGGACCGCGCGGGATCCGCGTCAATAGCGTCAATCCTACCGTCACGCTCACGCCGATGGCTGAGCAGGCCTGGCAAGACCAAGCCAAGCGCGAACCGATGCTGCGCTCGATCCCGCTGGGCCGGTTCGCCCTGGCCGAGGAGGTGGTGGCGCCGATCATGTTTTTGCTTAGCGACGCGGCAGCCATGATCAGCGGCATCGCCTTACCGGTGGACGGCGGACGGACCGCAACCTGAGGCCGGTTCCGCGCTTGAATTTCCTAGCGGCGGGAACATGGCATTTTTGCATAAAGAACTCAGGGTTGATGGGCCGCCCAATCATCGCAATTTCGATATTGCGAAGATCACCCGTACTCGAATGGAATAATTATTGCTTTTGTGGTTATATAGCCACGTCGTTTATCCCGCAGTGCAATGCTGTTACGAGATAATGAAAATCCCGCATCGGGATGCGCTTATTAAATACTTTATTTCACCGATGGAAAGGCGCTTGTCAATTTATAGCTGTATATTGATTTTGCGCAATTCCCTTGGCCTGAATTAAAGAAATAACACTATGCACCTGCGACCCCATTCAGGCAATTCCGCGTCACAACGGAAGCGAGTCGAATGGATATCGCTGATTGTGATATTTGTGATTTTTGGTGTGGTTCTGGCGAGCGCTTATACCGCCGAGGTGAATCGCGTTAATACCAGTGAACGCGATCGTTTGCGAGTTTTGACCAACGTGGTCGCCAGCGATATCCAGGGCAACTTAACCCTGGTTGATCGTTCATTAGAGGGTGTAACACAGGATTTTCTGGCCGGTCCACTCGACGACCGCGCTTCAAGATATCTGTCACTTCGACTGCATGCCCTCCAGGCAGCCATTCAAGGTATAGGTGCTTTTTTTGTCGTCGACGCCAGCGGTCTCGTCACGGCCGCGTCTGACCCAGCCGTGCTCGGTTGGCAGTTGAACGCCCGGGGTTATTTCAAGGTCGCTCAAAGCACGCCGAGCCCCACCACGCTGTATGTGTCTGCGCCCTTTCGGGCGCTGACGAAGGACCATGATCTGGTCATCACAGTGTCCCGCATGATTCCCGGTCCACACGGCGAGTTTGCGGGTCTGGTGGTTGCTTCGCTAAACCAGACCTTCTTCAGTGACGCTTTCACCCCAACCAACTATGCACCGGATGTCTGGGGAGCCGTGGTGCATGGCGATGGCGTGCAACTGATGAATTTTCCGGCACGCAAGGATATTGATGGTACGAATCTCGACCGACCAGGTAGTTTCTTTGCCCGACATCGCCAAAGCGGACGTCTTAATAGCGTGCTGACTGGAACGGTATACACCACCGGTGAGGATCGCTTGGTCGTACTGCAGACGATTCAGCCAGCCTCGCTGAATATGGACAAGGCATTGGTCATTGCGTTGAGCCGAAAATTAGACGTAATTGCCGTGCCGCTGCATCACCAAGCCCTTGTTTATGCATTGATTTATGTAGTGGTGGCCTTGTTGTGCTGCGGAAGTTTATATTGGGTACAAAAACGACGTGCTTATGCTACCGCCTTGGCGGTCGATTTGGAGCGCGAACGCGAGACAGCGGACGAACGTTCGCGTCTCAACGAAGCACTGCGTACTAGTGAAGCGCGCTTTCGCACGCTGATTGAAGATGCACCCCTGGCGATCGCGATTCTTCGAAGTGGTTATTTTATCTATACCAACCCGCGCTATCGCAACCTTCATGGCTATTTGACCGAAGACGATCTAACCGGCTTGCCCTGGAATGCCATGATTTCATCGGAGTCTCGCATAGCGTTGTGTGAGCAGGAGCAATTGGTTATCGGTGATTCGCCCGTCGAACAAATGTTCGAAGCTCAAGGACTCGGTAAGGGCGGTCGCCTGGTACCTGTATTCAAAACCACAGCTCGCGTGAACTTGATCGATGGCCCCGCCACATTAATCTTTGCTCAAGATATCTCCGCCCAGAAGCTTGCAGAATCGGCCTTGTTGCAGGCGCGTGATGCCGCCGAAGCTGCCAATCGCAGCAAGGCCGATTTCCTTGCCAACATGAGCCATGAGATCCGCTCACCGCTCAATGCCATTCTGGGTCTGGCTTATCTGCTGGAACAGGCGCCACTCGAACTCGATGCGCACAGCATGGTGCGCAAAATCAGAACTTCGGGGCGCATGTTGCTAAGCGTTATCAACGATATCCTGGACGTGTCAAAAATCGAAGCGGGTCACCTGGGAATTGAACAGACTCAGTTTCGTCTCGACGACGTGATGAGTAATGTAGCAAATACCATGGGAATCGCGGTTGGCGACAAGAATATCCAGTTGATCATTCAACCTCTACCGATCGGCATTTCATCGGTTATTGGCGACTCGATGCGACTGGAACAGGTATTAAGTAATTTGACCAACAACGCCATCAAATTCACGCAACAGGGTCATGTCGAACTACGTGTCACGGTGCTGTCTCATGTCGACAACAATATCGTGTTGCGTTTCGACATCCAGGACACGGGTATCGGTATCGCTCCCGAGCTACATAGCGAAATGTTTTCCCCATTCACGCAAGCCGACAGCTCCACCACGCGCCGTTTTGGCGGTACCGGCCTGGGTCTGACAATTTGCCGCCAGCTCGTCGGCTTGATGGGGGGCGAGATCGGTTTGAACAGCATTCAAGGGCAAGGCAGCAACTTCTGGTTCACACTCCCCCTGCAGCTTGCGGTCAGCACAGAATTCTCTTCTCCGGATATGGCGCAAATCGACGCGTTGATCGCCGACGCTAATGAACACACACTGCAAGCCGTAGCCGATATCGCTCACGGTATGGGTTGGCAGGTTAGCGCTGTGCGCTCAGGCGAGGCGGTGCTCGCACAATTGCTGGACAAGAAATACGGCAAACTGCCCAACGTGGTGGTACTCGAATGGAAAATGCCCGGCATGGACGGGTTGGCAACGGTCCGGGCGATCCGCGCGTCGTTAGCGGAAGATGAATGCCCAATCGTTGTCATGGCGACGGCCTATTCGGCCTCCACTATTGCAAGCCAGCCAGGAGCCGAACTGGTAGACGCCATTCTGAACAAACCCGTGACCGCATCGACACTCTACAATGCAACGATTGAAGCCCAACACCGAAGAGCGGCCTCGGTGGGTGTCTCCCCGAGTTTGCCGCAACCTATAGAACAAGGTTTATGTGGCGTGCGAGTGTTGATTGTCGACGACAGCGAAATCAATCGCGACGTGGCGCAACGCATATTGAGCGAGCAAGGCGCGCTCGTATCGCTGGCAGTTGATGGTCGCGCCGCATTGGGATGGCTGCTGGCACACCCTGATGAGGTCGACTTGGTGTTGATGGACGTGCAAATGCCGGTGATGGACGGCATCGAAACCACCCGCCAATTACGCCAATTGCCGCAATTCGATGATCTTCCCATCGTCGCCCTGACGGCTGGGGCCTTCAAGATGCAGCAAGATGCCGCACGCGCGGCAGGTATGACACATTTCATCAGTAAGCCCTTCGACGTGCCTTCGACGATTGCGTTGATCCAGCAGATCAGGCGCAAACAAACGAACCATGTCAGTGACGCAGACGGTCCGGCCGATGAGAGGCAAGCGGATCGCGCAAACCCTGAACCGCCGTCGGATTTTTCCGTCATCGATATCCCTCGCGGTTTGAAAGTCTGGGGAGATATGTCGACCTACCGCAACTACTTACGGCGCTTCGCCGACAGTTACAGCGGCACCGTGGCCACGATCAATGCAAGTCTCGCCGCCAATGACCGGCCTGCGGCCGCGGCTTTGGCACACAAACTCGCAGGCGTCGCCGGTAACTTTGCCTTGCCCGAAACACATCGGCTGGCGCTCGAGGCTGAACGCACTTTATCCTCCGAAAACAACGCCACCTTCGTCTTGGTTAGTTTATCCGGCGCGTTGGAACAAGCCATCGCGGCAATAGAACGATTCGTGCCGGCTCCGACCGCAACACACCCAGCGCGTTCACCTGTGCCAGTTGTCGACACATCGGCCGAAGCTCGGGCCGAACTCAAAGTATTGCTACTTGATCTACTGACTGCTCTCGATGGCGACAACCCCGGTCCAACTCAAGCGATTTTTACAAAACTGTCGCTCTGCTCGTCTTTGCCTGATCTGGCGAATATCGAGGAATATGTTCGCGAGTTTGATTTCCGTAGCGCCGAAACACATGTCATCAAGTTGGCCCAGGACTACGACATTATTCTCAAGGAGTAGCTGATGGGTACTCAAACTATTTTGGTTGTCGATGACGAGCCCGGCAATCTGTCCGTCATGGAGAAGATCCTGACGGACAGCTACAAACTGGTATTCGCGCGCAACGGCGGCGAAACGTTGGCCGCGATAGTGAAGCATAGGCCGGCCATGGTGTTACTCGATATCGGCTTGCCGGATATCGATGGATATGATTTGTGCCGGAAAATCAAGCAAGTTGACGAAACCCATGCGGTTCAGATCATCTTCGTCACGGCCTATACCGATATCGCGCACGAGACCGCCGGCTTTGACGCGGGCGGCGTCGATTACATCGTGAAGCCGGTTTCTCCACCCGTGGTACGGGCCCGCGTGGCAGCCCATCTGTCGCTGGTGAGGGTGGGTGTGCTGGAACAGAGTTACCGTGATGCGATTTTGATGCTCGGTGAGGCAGGGCACTACAACGATACGGATACCGGCGCTCATATCTGGCGCATGGGCGCTTATTCGCGTGCACTCGCGCTGGCATGCGGGTGGAGTGCTGAACGAAGCGCTTTGCTTGAATTGGCTGCCCCCATGCACGATACCGGCAAGCTAGGCGTACCCCAGCTCATATTACGCAAACCTGGACCACTGGACGAAGGCGAATGGAATGTCATGAAAACCCATCCGCAAATTGGCCATGACATCTTGAGCAAAAGCGACGCACCCGTGTTCCAGTTGGCCGCGGAGATTGCCTTGCGTCACCATGAAAAATGGGATGGTAGCGGTTACCCTGGCGGGCTCAGCGGCAAGGCAATACCCGAGTCGGCGCGTATCGTTGCGGTGGCTGACGTATTCGACGCGCTCAGCATGAAACGCCCCTACAAAGAGCCCTGGGCGATTGAGCGAATCATGAACTATCTTCAGACGGGAGCGGGAGCTCACTTTGATCCGAAACTGGTCGATATCTTCGTCGGCATTCTGCCGCAGATTCTCGAGATCCAAAGAAAATGGGCGGTTGCCGAGTAAGGTGCGTCAGACCCAATCAGGGGTTTTGACTCTCGCGCATGGGTCATGCGGTAAACAGCGTCGCGAGATTTCGTGTGAGTATGCCTGGGGAGGCAACCTCGACGAGGTCGAGCAAGCGACGCTCAGCGAGACGTGGCTGGGCCGGCGAGAAAATGGCATGATGCAATATGCTAATCTAAGTTTATTTTGAAAAAAATTTAACGAGTCTCGGCCGGCTCTCCAGTTGGACCGACCAGCCTGCGTCTCGGGCTGCCCATTTCCTTTCCACTCCATGTGATGTCGAACCACAACGCTGTGCCGCAACACTCCAACCCTGCGCCGAACCCTCCACGCCAACCCGCCTCGCTAGCCAATACCCTGGCTTACCTGATTGTCTGCAACGCCGGCTGGTTTATCTGCGTGATGAGTGCAGCCGGCGGTCAACCCTGGATCGGTGTGTTATTTACCGCCGCCGCGGTGGCTTTTCATTTGGGCAGCGCGCAGCAAGCCCGGCTTGAATTCTATTTGCTGGCCACCGTTATCGGCGTCGCCGCGCTGTGGGAAAGTTTGTTGACTGCCACCGGCCTGCTGGTCTATCCCAACGGCGTCGTGATCCCTGACGCAGCGCCGTATTGGATACTGGCGCTATGGGCCTTGTTTGCGATGCAACTGAACGTGTTATTTCGTTGGTTGCGCGGGCGCTACTGGCTGGCGGCGCTGGTCGGCGCGGTGGCCGGCCCGCTGTCTTTCAGAGCAGGGGCCGCGCTCGGCGCCGTGCAATTCCCCGATCCGCCGATGGCCTTGGCGGCACTCAGCGCCGGTTGGGCTTTATGGCTGCCGGCACTGATCGCGTTGGCCACGCACTGGGATGGGACGCAGCCGCGCCGCGAATGGTAAAGGATAAAGATAAGGATTAACTACCGGCGCGTCGCGGAATTTCCGCTCGCTGTGCGTCTGCGCATTATCGAATATGATGGAAGCGTGATGGGGCGATGCTGCCGCGTGACCGGCTTGAGGTGCGGTCGGTTCGACCACTTGTTTTTGCTTGAATGCGACCCGTGCAAATGCCGCGCCAGCGATTAAATTTTTAAAGGAAGGTTAACATGATTCATGTTTTTGCCGTGATTACCGCACGTCCCGGACAGCGGGCCGCCTTGCTGGCACTGTTCAAGAACAATGTCCCCGCGGTGCTCGCCGAGCAGGGTTGCATCAGTTACGAAGCCGTCATCGATGTGCCCGATGTGGGCCCGATACAAACCCCATTGGGGCCGGACACCTTTGCCGTGGTGGAGCGCTGGGCTAGCACGGAAGCCCTGAGAGCTCACGCGGCCGCGCCGCATATGGCCGAGTATGGCCGTACCGCCGGGCCGTTGATTGCAACACGCGCCATCCACGTACTAGAAGCTTATTAAGCGGTTCAACCAGCAATCCAGGCAATAGCCCAATAAGCAGCGCGGCCGGACCGTTTATCGGTTACCGGCCGCGACTCGCCAAGCACCAAAGCCCATACGATGCCTGGACCTGATTCAGACCGGGTTGGTCCGCAGAGGTCCAAGCGTGCATCGGGTTTATGTGCGCTATGGCTTACTTCTTGAACGACGTCATATCGATCACAAAACGGTATTTCACGTCGCTTTTCAACATGCGTTCATAAGCGGTATTGATTTCCTCCATCTTGATCAACTCGATGTCGGATGTAATCCCGTGCTTGCCGCAGAAATCCAGCATTTCCTGGGTTTCGGCAATGCCTCCAATCAACGAACCGGTCAAGGCGCGGCGCTTGAAGATGAAATTGGCGATCGACGGCGACGGGTGCGGATGCTCAGGCACACCCACCAGTGTCAGCGTACCGTCGCGCTTCAGCAAGGAAACGAAGCCATCCAGATCATGCGAAGCCGCGACCGTATTCAGGATGTAGTCGAAGCTGTTTGCATGCGCCGCCATTTGCGCCGGGTCCGTCGAAATCACGACTTCATGGGCGCCCAGGCGTTTGGCGTCTTCGATCTTGCTCTTCGAGGTGGTGAACAGCACCACATGGGCACCGAAGGCGGCTGCCAGCTTGACACCCATATGACCCAGTCCGCCCAGGCCGACGATACCGACCTTTTGCCCCGGCTGCACATTCCAGTGGCGCAGCGGTGAATACGTTGTGATACCGGCGCACAAGAGCGGCGCGACGGCGGCGAGTTCGAGGTTTTCGGGGATGCGCAGGGTAAAGGCTTCGTCCACCACGATCGAGGTCGAATACCCACCGAAGGTCACGCCCTGGGTGTGCTTGTCCGGTGCGTTATAGGTGCCGATAAAACCGTCGGGACCTTCGCAATATTGCTCCAGGCCTTCTTTGCAGGAAGCGCAGGTGCGGCATGAATCGACCATGCAGCCGACCCCGGCCAATTCGCCGACCTTGAATTTCGTGACATCGGCACCGACTTCGCTGACCCGGCCCACAATTTCATGACCCGGCACGTTCGGATAAACCGTATTGCGCCATTCATTACGAGCGGTATGCAAATCGGAATGGCACACGCCGCAATACAGGATGTCGATGCGTACATCGTTGGGGCCGGTGGCGCGACGCTCGAACTCAAACGGGGTGAGCGGGGACTTGGATGACTCTGCTGCGTACGCGTAAGCTTTATACATGAATAGACTCCTGAGTTATCGTTCGAACACGCTTGGCCGGATCTGAAGCATGGCGAAAAACGAAATCAATGTGACAGCGGGTGGGGTGCTGAAAAAAACTGCTTGCGAAGCAAAATGGTCTTGTTGCCGTCTGGCAAAAACGAGAAGCCGGTAGCTGCAACGTCAATCATTTCGTTCAAAACTGGATGCACTGACGCGTCTTGGTAAAGTGTCGAAGCCATAGTATGGAAAGGATCAATCAGTCATTCAATGGAAATGTTACGATTTCAGAATTCCAAAATATGGAATCATGCGACTCACCAAAAACCCAAAAAAATTTCTTAAGACTCGTCCTAGTCAACCATGCAAAATCGTCTGGAAATGCTGCGCATCTATTGCGCCGCGGTCGAACTCAATAGCTTCAAGGATGCCGCCAAACGGCTCGGCATCTCGCCTCAAGCCGTCACCCGCGCCGTCAAAGAGTGCGAAGTACTGGTCGGCGAAATCCTGTTTCACCGCAACACCCGGCGCGTTCTGGCGACTCAAGCGGGCGAGGCCTTTGCGCTCAAGGCCCGCGAACTGGTCACGCAAATGGATCTATTGCTGCTGCCGCGCCACGTTCCCGATGATGCGGAGGTGGCGGGTCTGGTGCGTATCACCGCGCCCAAAGTGATCGGCGAGCTGTTTTTGATGCCGGCACTGATTCAGTTGGCCGCTCAATACCCGCGCATCATGGTCGATCTGCGTTTGTCGGATGCCATCATCGACGCGGTGGCCGAGCAAATCGACATCGGCGTGCGCGTCGGTTTTATGCGCGACAGCCGCTTTGTGGTGCGGCCGGTGGCACAAGTCGGATTTTCCGTGGTGGCGAGTCCGGCTTTAATCGATCGGGTGGGGTTGCCGGCCAGCATCGAAGCACTGGCCGACCTGCCGACCACCGCATTTATCGATCGCAACACAGGCCGGATTTGGCCCTGGCAATTTGCGCGCGGACAACAATTCACGCCGGTATTGCCGGCTTTTCGCACCGACGACTCCGAGAGTGAATGGCGTGCGGTCGCAGCCGGCCTCGGTTACGGCCAGATCGTGAGTTATCTGGCGCAGCCCTTGCTGAGTTCGGGCAAGGTTATCAGCGTGCTCGATGATCTGGCGCCCGAACCCTGGCCGATTTGCGTCTACAGACCTCAACGCGGCCCGGTGCCGACCCGTATCCGGCTGGTTTTCGATGCCATTGTCGCCATTCTTTCCGAACCGAACCCGGCGCATAGCCCCAATCCGCGCCTTCCTGAAATCGCCCCCGCCGAAGCTCAATCCAAAGGTGATTTCTAAGCCATACCTGGCGCCGGACAATCCGCCGAATGGCTTTGGCAAGATGGGTAGCGCACCGATGCGCCGTTCTGCATTACAATTGGGGGCCGCACTCAGTTTTTTGGTGCTGCCCTGCATAAAAACTTAATGGCCGGTTTGCTGTATCGAACCACCTTAAGTCCTCATCCGACCAATCAAAAATAGTTCCAAACTAACCTTCAAAGAAGCATGGCACAGCAACATTTGGGCGGCGAAGCCCGCGAGCGGATGATCCTCTGGATCAAGAGCCGTATGGCTGAATTTGATATTGGAATTGAACAGCTTGAGGCATCGATTGAAGCCGATAAGGTAAAAATCCTGACTCCCATTTACCGCGACGCCACGGGAAACAGTTGGGATGGGCAAGGCGAAATGCCGACTTGGCTAAAGCGTGCCCAAAATGCCGGCGTTTCGATCGACTTTTTTCTAGACAGCCCGGCTGAGCGTAAATAACGGTTGAGCGTAAAACCACATTACCGTTTATTGTTCCCGCTGCCACACCCCCCGCTTAGCACCCCAGTTCGGCCACGCCGTCTGGCGTTACCCGAAAACATGGCGTTATCCATGTTTGTGGTAAACAGCCACGCCTAAGTACACCTATAAGTACCGCCGATGGTCGCGATCGCTTCTTTATTTACCCGGCCCAGCCCGCGGTAATCACCCGTTGCGCCCAGAATTGCCACATCGGCACCATCATGTTGCACTGCGTGAAAACTACAAAACCATGTAAAAACGGCCCTGTCTCCGAGGGCAATTGGCGCGTTACGAGCTGACGGCCTTTGGCCCCATTACGTACTGGCAGCAGGCCCAATTTTTGCTTTTATTAGGTATATCGGCGGTGGCCCGGCGATTGCCGGTATCCACCGTGTCCTTGTCAACACTTGGAGAAGCCCATGACTACGCATGTCGTCACGTACGGGGAATACTTGTTCCGCATCCGGACCCAACTCAACAATCGCGGTTATTGGACGGCGGAAGCCGAAGTTTTTGAAGGCGCCCGCCCGCAAGAATGGGTAGCCTCGGACCCGATCGCACCGGAGTGGGCCACCGAAAAAGAAGCGGTTCGCGAGATTGTCGAGCGCGCCTATCGCTGCGTGGTCAAAGACGGCGAAGCGTTGGATTACGTCTAGCGCGGGTCTTGGATTTAAATCCCCGAATCTGAACCAGCGGATTTAAACCATCATCACCTAAGTTTGCCGAGCAACGGACACGTCACCGGCTGTGCTGATGCCGATAGCAGCGTCAGCACAGCCGGTAGTGGAGGGGAGATTGCGGGT
>Ga0302220_10000102_pt1 | contig 77891 bp, 59 predicted proteins | sample II_Palsa_E1_3_FD_194572 | JGI IMG/M metagenome (GOLD analysis project Ga0302220, IMG submission 194572) | Peat permafrost microbial communities from Stordalen Mire near Abisko, Sweden - II_Palsa_E1_3 | ecosystem: Environmental > Terrestrial > Soil > Palsa > Peat permafrost | place: Sweden...
CCTCTTCACGAGGAGCAATCTCACGCGGCGCCGCAGCCTCTACACCAAACTCATCCGCCTCATTCCCAACCGGCGCCTCTGCCGAAGCCTCACCCGCAACTCCGCGTCCACGCCGCCGTCCGCGACGCCCACGCCACCGACGCTGACCATCAGCACCCGGAGCACCCTCACCAATCTCTTCCTCATCCCCACCCGCACGCGGCGCCGCATCCAGCACCTCATCATCAACCGGCGCATAGCTGCTCGGAGCAAAACTCCGAGCCTCTTCAACCGGGCTCTCCGCACCGCGATCCGCCGGCAACGCCTCACGGCTACCACGATCGCGATCGCGCCCATCTCGCCGCCCACGCCCACGCCCTTCGCCGCGTCCTTCCGAACGTCCTTCACTACGAGGCCGCTCACCCCGAGGCGCACGCTCCCCGCTGCCCGCCGCGCCATCAAAGTCCGCAGCGTCTCCGGCTTCTTCCATGAAGTCCGTAATGTAAAGGAACGCATCGCGCTCGAGCCCAATATCCACAAAGCTCGACTGCATACCCGGCAGAACGCGTGTCACGCGTCCGTTGTAAATCGAGCCGGCAAGCGTGTATTCATTCTCGCGCTCGTAATAAATCTCTGTGAGTTCTTCTTTTTCGACAATCGCCAGCCGCGTTTCATGGGGCGTGCTGGATATATAAATTTCTTTCGACATTGCTCTGCTTTCTCCTCGCACCCGGCTCTCAAGCCGGTGTGCTCTGGCAGAACAAGCGAAGATCGCGCTGCACAAGCTCTAACGCCCTGCGTTAGCTCCCTGCAACAGCCTCCTGGGATACGGACAGAAGATGAGTCGCGGAAACTGGATGCAACTTCCCAAACCTTTGCGCGCCCGCTACAGCACGCCTTCCCGCACACGAAATCCTGCGCTCTTCGCGCATCCGCATGCCGGAACCGGGAGAAAACTTTGCCAGTGTTGTACCGCCTGTCGTGGGCCCACTATTTCTGCCCCTCGACATCATGCCGTCAACGGAGTTTGTGACCAACGCAACCTCAACCTGAGGCGGGGCCGTTAACCGTCCGTTTCCGTTCATTCTCAAAACCTGTCCGGCCATCGGAAGTTGATCCGCGCCTGGCCGGCCTTCTCAAAATCTTGTTTCTAAAAGTCTTGTTGCTAAAACTTGTTAACCTCGGCAACGGGAAAAATCATCGCATCCGTGCCGCAGTCCCTATAACCGATCAGCCCTGTGGCAGATCGTCTGCTTCTAGTATGCACCAAATTTCGGCAGTTTGCTCTCCCTGCATCGCAATTCCACGAAAACCGTTGCCTTCCCGATACCCCCGCATCTAAAGTTCTCCCATCCCCCACGGAGCCACGCCCATGCCCGCTTCCCCCGAGATCATCCTTCAGGTCACCGACCTCCGCGCCGCCACCAGCTTCTACCAGCGCCACCTCGGCCTCACCATCTTCCTCCGCCGATCCAACCTCATCGGCCTCGACGCCACCGCCTTCCGCCTCTACCTCGAAGAAGCTCCACCCCTCGGCCCCGTCCTCGAATTCTTCACCGAAGACCTCGCCCAATCCAAGCGAGACCTCGTAGCCGCCGGCTGCCAGATCATCGACTACAACCCAGCCCTCCCCCGTTGCTACGTCCGCGACCCCTTCAACCTCGTCTTCAATCTAGCCGAGCGCAAACCCTAACCTCCGCTCTAAGGTCTTCTCTTCCTCTATCCCCTACCCTCTATCCCCTGTTTCAATTCACGAACCGCCGCATCCGCACATTCATCACGATCCCCAGCGCCAGAAACATATAGATAATCGACGACCCGCCATAGCTCATCAGCGGCAGCGGAATCCCTGTCACCGGCATCAGCCCAACGCACATCCCGATATTCACCGCAATCTGAAACAGCAGCACCCCCACAATCCCCATCACGATCAAGCTCCCGGGCGGATCAGCCGCCGTCTGCGCATTCTGAATCAGCCTCACCAGAATCAAAAAGTAAAGCAGCAGCACCCCAATCGCTCCAATAAACCCATGCTCCTCGCAGAACGCCGCGAAGATAAAATCCGTATACGGAATCGGCAGAAAGTCGCCCTGCGTCTGCGTCCCTTTACTCTGCCCCTTGCCCCAAAGCCCGCCCGACCCCACGGCAATCAGCGACTGCTTGATCTGGTATCCCGAAGCCATCGGATCGCTATCCGGATTCATAAACGCCGTCAGCCGCTGCTGCTGATACGGCTTCAACAGCTTGCCCGACCACAGCCCCACCCCGCCCACCAGCAACACCGCCAAAACCAAAATCCCCGCCTGCTTCCATTTGATCCCGCCCAGAAACAGCCCCACCACCAACACCGGCAAATACGTCAGCGACGTCCCCAGATCCGGCTCCTTCAACACCAACACCAGCGGCACGCCAATCAGTAGAAACGCCTTGCCAATATCCTTCCAACTCAAATCGCGGCCATTCTCCACAATGTCCCAGAAGAATCGCGCCGCCACCAAAATCAAAATCAGCCGCACCCACTCCGACGGCTGAAAGTGAATCCCGCCGCCCAAATTAATCCATCGCCGAGCCCCCAGCACCTTCGTCCCCACCACCTTCACTGCCAGCAGCGACACGATGCTGACCCCATATGCCCAATACGAAATCTGAAGCAGCCGGTGATAATCCACCAGCGCAAACACGAACATCCCCACCAGCCCCACGCCCAGAAACACAAGCTGCTTCTGCTGGAACCCATGGAACTTCGTCATCTCAGTAGCCGACCGAATCTCCAGCACGCTCACCACCGACAGCACCATCACAATGCCCAGCAGCATCCAGTCGAAATCCCGAAACCGCGATCCAATCATTCCATCCCCAGTCTACCGTTTCCCACCCAATCCCCGCCCAAACCCCACCACCCAGCATCCAACCCCACAACCCCACCCCGGTACACGCGTACCTCTACACAAATCATCGTCATCCTGAACGAAGTGAAGGACCCCTGTAGTTGCCTTTGCTCTTGCTCTTGCTCTTGCTCTTGCCTTTGCTCTTGCTTTTGCTCTTGCTTTTCTTTCTGTCATTCCCTCTGGGAATCTGCTTCTTCCGTTACCGTTGCCTCTGCTTCTGAGATAGGTCCGGGCTTTAGCCCGGACATTAACAGCCCACCCAACCGCCGGGCTTGAGCCCCCGGGACATTCTCCCTTACCGCTGCCACTTCCCTTGCACTTGCCCTTGCTTTTCTGTCTGTCATTCCGAGCGCAGCGAGGAACCTGCTGTCTCCCGTTCTTGCCCTTGCCCGTCCGGATTAGCAGGGGGCTTTAGCCCCGGGCCTTTGAACTCGCTCTCACTCGCCCGCGCCACCCCACCCACCTACTGCACAAGATACTGAGTCACACCTTCCGCCACGAAGGAGACCGCAATCAAAAGCACCCTGCCGCCACTTCCCCCTCCCGCTATCCGGAAACCGCGAGTCTTCCGACTTCTGTTCTCTTTGAAGCTGACCTCCGACGATCCCCACGAAGGCAATGCAGGACAAACCCCCTGCGTAGATCAGGAACTCACTAAGCGCCGTCGGCCTAGGCCCCCCTGTCCAAAGCAAACTCAGAGCAAAATGGTGAATCAACACATGGCAAGCGTTGACCAGCAACTGAAATCCCAATAACACCCGCGACCACTTCTCGTCTCGCTTCACTTAGACCTACCCATTCACGACTGCCTCACTCAGCCGAAGGCGCCACTGCCTCCCCCGCCGTCTTCGGCGCCTCGGTCTTCGGCACCGCCACCTCTTCCATCTTCAAATTCCCATCCCCCTTCCTCTGCTTGGTCACATACGTATCAATCACCTGCGCCGCCAGCTTCGCCGAATTATTCCCCCAATACCCGTGCTCCCACAGCACCGCCACCACAATGTCCGGATTCCTTCTTGGCGTCATCCCCACAAACCACGAATGCGGCAACGTGCTTTTATCCGTGCTACCTTTCTTTCGCCCGCCCACGACGTCCGCTGTCCCCGTCTTCCCGGCAAGGTCAATGCCATCCAGGTGCGCCTCCGCCGCCGTCCCAATCGGGCTCAACACGTTCGCCATATCATCGGTAATGATCTGCCAGTTCTCGGGCGTCAGCGGAATATGCGCCACGCCCGAGCCCGGAAACGTAGTATCGATCGTGCTCTGTTCCTCGCTTGTAATCTGACCAGGCATCAGCACATGCGGCCGCACAAATATCCCGCCCGACGCTATCCCGCTCAACGCCCGCGCCAGCTGTATTGGAGTCACCTGGGTCGCCCCCTGTCCAATCCCCACCGAAATCGTCTCGCCCGCATACCACTTGTCGTGCTGCGTCTTCAGCTTCCATTCCTCACTTGGCACTATCCCCGCCTGCTCGTCAGGCAGATCAATCCCCGTCTTCTGCCCCAGCCCCACACTGTGCGCGTAGTTCGCAATTGTCTCGATCCCCAGCTTATTCGCCAGCGTGTAATAAAACGTGTCGCACGAGTAAGGCAGCGCATTATGAATGTCCACCGACCCATGGTGCTTGTCGCAGCCAAAGAAGTGCCCATAGAACGTAGCGCCTCCGTTGCAGGCCACATGCATGTCCTGCGCCGCATTCTCCTGCAATCCTGCCAGGGTCATCACCACCTTGAACGTCGACCCCGGCGGCAGTTGCGCCTGGATCGCCTTGTTCATCATCGGGTGATTTGGATCGTCCATAATGCTCTTCCAGTACGCCTGTGACAGCCGCACCGCAAACTGGTTCGGATCAAACGCCGGCCGCGACGCCATCGCCAAAATCTCGCCCGTATGCGGATCCATCGCCACAATCGAGCCGTTCTTTCCCTCCAGCGCTCTCTCCGCCGCAATCTGCAAATCAAGGTCAATCGACAAGTGCAGGTCCTTGCCCGGCACCGCCAATTCCTGCCCCATCAGCCCCACTTCTTTGCCATGCGAGTTCACAATGATGTCGCGCGATCCGTCCTGCCCGCGCAGGATCCCGTCATAGGTCTCTTCCACGCCGAACTTACCCACCACGTCGCCCGGCTGATACGCGGCAAATCGTTCATCATTAAGATCCGCTTCGCTCACCTCTCCCACATACCCAATCAAGTGCGCCGCAAACCCATCCTTCGGATAAAGCCGTCGCTCCGTATCCAGCGTCTCGAGCTCCGGCAAATCATCGCGATGCGCCGCAATGAACGCCTGCTCATCCGGCGTAATATCCTGCTTCAACGGAATCGGCTGATACTTCGGCGCATATTGAAAGTGATGCAGCGTCGCTTGAATCTGCTCCAGCGGTATATGCAATCCCTGCGAAATCAACGGCAGATCCGTATCCAAACTCTTCTGCTGCTCGCGAATCAAAAAGCAAGTCACCGACGGATAGTTGTCCACCAAAATCCGTCCATACCGATCGAAGATCCGTCCCCGCGGCGCAAGCACGGGAACCTTGCGCACGCGATTCTGCTCGGCCAGCACTCGATACTGATCCGCCCCCAAAATCTGCAGCCGCCACAACCAGCAACCCAGCACCACGAGCACCGCCGCCACCACGTACTGCGACACATGCAGCTTCGTAGCCGACAACTTCTCTTTCCGATCGATGCTCTCCAAACTCATCCCGCCACCGCTCCTCACCTAAACTCTACGCTGCCTTCACCACTAGTCTCTAATCCGAAACCGATCCAGCACAGCAAACATCGGAATCGCGACCACGCAATTCGCCGCCGCAGAAATCAACTCCACCACCGGCAGAAACCGGTACGACACATCACCCAGCAGCCAGTGCGCAATCACATACAGCAACCCGCTCTGCGCCATGCTCAACGTAAACACCAGCCCAACGCGATTGATGATGTTGTCCACATCCACCGCAAACCCAATGCTGGCGGCCACATACCCCACCACCCCCTTAGCAATTCCATCCACCCCGAACGGATGATTCGTCAACCCATCCTGAAACAGCCCAATCAACGTGCCCGTCACAGTGCCCGCAATCGGGCTTCTTCTCGACACCGCAAAAAAGATCGTAGCAATCAGCGGCAAATCAATATGGATCAGCCAGGGGAACGTCTTCGGCAGCATAGCCTGCAGCAGAATGCAGACCAGCGGCGCCATCACGGTCACCCCCGGATGGAACCCATACTGGTCCAGCTCTTCGCGGCTTGTATAACTACGCTCTGCCATCGCCCTCGCCCATCGTTATTACTCTTGCGGTTTCTGTGGCGCCGAAGCCGGAGCACCCGGCGTCAACTCCGTCGCCGGCGGCACCGTTCCCGGCGTAAATTTGTCCGGATGCACCGCAGGCTTCGGCCGCGGCAGCCCCGAATTGATATACCCCACGGCCCCACCCACCTGGCTCTCAGGATCATCCGACACCGGCTTCCCATCAGCCCCCGCCGCAGGCGGCGAAGCATCCCCTTCCGGATGCAAACTCGGCAGCTTCTCAGCAATCAAATCCGCCGCCCGCTGATTTGCATCCTGCGTCGCCTCTGCGGTCGCCGCATCCTGCGCAGCCGCAGGCGGCAACGCAGCCGACGTCCCAGTAATCACCAGCACCTCTTCCAGCCGATTCAAATTCGCCGCCGTCTTGATCACAATCGCGGTATACGGCTGATGCAGCGGGTCCGGCGCAATCGACTCAATCGTTCCCACCGGCAGCCCTCGCGGAAATACCAAATCCCCACCCGACGTCACCACCGGCTCCCCCGCCTTAATCCGCGAATCCGCCGTCAAGTTATCGATCTCCACCCTTCCCGTCGCCGTCCCCTTCACAATCCCGCGTATCCGCGTCGTCGCCAAAATAACCCCCGCGCCCGACGACGGATCGCTAATCAGCAGCAGCTGCGACGTATGCGGAAACACATCCCGAATCTTTCCCACCACGCCATCCGGAGTAATCACCGCCATCTCCGGCTTCAGCCCGTCCTCCGAGCCCTTATCCAGATACAGCACATGCGACCGCTCCGACCCACTCGTGCCAATCACCTGCGCCGCCACCGTGCTCGTCACATACGATTCCTTGAACCCCAACAGCGTCTGCAATCTCCGCCCCTGCTGCGCGTCTTCGGCAAACGAAGCCTCTTCTTCCCGCAGCCGCGCCACCTCATTCTTCAACTGCGCATCCTGCTGCCTCGTATGCAGCAGGTTGACGTAATTCCCCCACGCGCCCCGCACCTTCACACTCGACGAATGCACCGCCGTCTCCAGCGGCGTCATCGCCGTCACCGTCCACCGCCGCAGCAACGACACATGCTTTCCATCAGGAGCCGACCCTGCATCCTCCATCGCCCGCGCGCTCGCCGGCATCTCCGCGTCCTTCGACGGCCGCTGCACCTGCATCGCCAGCGCAATCACCTGCAGCAGCACGATCGTGATCAACACCAGCGGATTCCGAAATCGATAAAAGAATGAGTCCATCGTTGAAACGGCAACCGCGCGCCGCCAGCTTCCGCCGCACGCTCCTCCATTATTTCATTAGCCGATCATTTCATCTGTGACCGCCGCCCGCGCCATAACTCTGCCCCACCGTACCTCCGCAGCTACCACCCACCCCCATCTGCTCTTGCCCTTGCCTTTGCCTTTCTTTGGACAATTTCTAAAAGAAATTGTCATTCCGAGCGCAGCGAGCGAACCTGCTGTCTCCCGTTCTTGCCCTTCCCCTCCTTTCTGTCATTCCTTCCACGAATCTGCTTCTGCTCTTGCGCCCACCCAACCTCTTTCGCAGAACCTCCACTGCTACCATCAAACCCGATGCCGCTCCAGCTCTCCACGCCCGTAAAATTCGTCAAGCGCATCGGCGACCGCATCGCCGCCGGCCTCGCCGACCGCGGCATCCTCACCATCGAAGACCTCCTCTACCACCTCCCCTTCCGCTACGAAGACCGCCTCCACCCCAAGCCCCTCAGCCTCTACAATCCCGGCGACATGGCCTCCCTGATCGGCGAAGTCCGCGGCACCACCCTCCTCCGCACCCGCTCCGGCCCCATCTTCGAAATGACTGTAGGCATCACCCCTCCCCCAGCAATGTCCGGATCGAACAACATCAATCCTGGCGAGCGAAGCCCCTCGCCGTCCGCGCAGGACCCGGGTGCCCCATCTTCGCCGACGGCTTCATCGTCGGCTAAGGTGGGTTCGCTGGATGCCGATCCCGCCCCATGGGTTTCCGCCGATCCTTCCATGGCCGGACTTCTCAACCCGCGCGCCCCTATCCTCGAAACCGTAAAGTGCATGTGGTTCCACGGCACCTATCTCAAAGACAAGTTCCACGCCGGCCAAAAAATAGCCCTCTACGGGAAGCTCGAAGGAAGCCGTAGCGGCAACGCCCTCGGCGCCATCCCCGGCTCCACGCGCTTCAAAATGATCCAGCCCACCTTCGAAATCCTCCCCGACAGCAACGCCACCGGAGAAGACGCCGAATTCATCCTGCTGGAAATGGGCCGCATCGTCCCCATCTACGAATCCCTCGGCGGCAAAACTCCATGGGGCACCAAACTAACCTCCCGCTGGACCCGCCGCATCCTCTGGACCATCTTCAAAGACCTGGCCGAATCCGAAGCTGCTTCCACATCTATATCCCCAGCCACGCAAAGCCCCTCGCCGTCCGCGCAGGACCGAAGCCCCTCGTCATCCCCGAAAAGTTCGGGTGCCCCATCCATGCCGACGGCTCCATCGTCGGAATGGGTGGGAGTGAACCAAGCCAACCCCGCCACGCGAAGCAACTCGCCGTCAGCGCAGTCCGACGAAACCCTCCCCACCTCCCTTCGCCAGCGCCTGGCCTTCCCCACCCGCATGGAAGCCCTCCGCGACCTACACTTCCCCCCCGCCGGCACCGCCATGACCGAGCTCATGTCCGCCCGCACCCCAGCGCACCGCCGCCTCATCTTCGAAGAGTTCTTCTACCTCGAGCTAGGCCTCGAACTAAAACGCCGCAAGCTTCGCAACCGCCAGGGCACAGCCTTCGTCACCAACGACCAGGTCCGCGAAGCCCTCAAACAAATCCTCCCCTTCAAACCCACCGCAGCACAAAAACGAGTCCTAGGCGAAATCGTCCACGACATGCGCCGCACCCAACCCATGCGCCGCCTCCTGCAAGGAGACGTAGGCTCCGGCAAAACCATCGTCGCCTTCCAAGCCGCACTAGTAGCGATAGAAAACGGCTATCAAGTAGCCCTGATGGCGCCAACAGAAATCTTAGCTACGCAGCACTACCTCTCCGCCCGCAAGCTTCTCGCCGAAAAGATTTCACCCCGCACGAAACGCCCCTACCGCATAGGCCTCCTCACCGGCAGCCTCGACGACCGCACCAAACGCGACACCCGCGCCCACATCTTCCGCGGCGAGATCGATCTAGCCATCGGCACCCACGCCCTGGTCGAAGAAAAAGTAGACTTCGCCAACCTCGGTCTGGTCATCGTCGACGAGCAACACCGCTTCGGCGTCCAACAGCGCTTCCAACTAATGCGCAAACCGAACACCGGCACCGCCACCACGCAACGCCTCTCGGATAACCCAGACAGTTCGGGTGCCCCATCCATGGCGACGGCCTCATCGTCGACATGGGTGGGAAAGAACGAGGCCGACACTACCACGCGAAGCTACCCGCCGTCCGCGCAGGACCCGGGTGCCCCATCTTCGACGACGGCTTCATCGTCGACTAAGGTGGGATCGCAAAACTCCGACACCTACAGCGAGCCGGACGTCCTCGTCATGACGGCAACCCCCATCCCCCGCACCCTAGCCCTCACCCTCTACGGCGACCTCGAAGCCTCCATCATCGACGAGCTCCCCCCCGGCCGCACGCCCATCCAAACCCGCAGGATGCCCGAAGAGCGCTCGGCTGAGGTTTGGGATTTCATCCGCAAGCAAGTAGCTGCCGGCCGCCAGGCCTACATCGTCTACCCCATCATCGAAGGCGCCACCGACGACCAACCCGAACTAGACTTCGCCCCCTCGGGCGAGGACCTCTCACAACAATCCGCATCGGGCGATACCACCCCAACGCCAAGCGCCCGAGGCGCGCTCTATACCAGCGTAGGGCGAAGCCCTACGAAAGCGTCGAAAGTTAATAAGAGGGCCGGAGGCCCGACCTATAGACTCGCCAACAACACCCGCGCGAAGGCCACTACCCGCTCCCGCCAACCCCTCCGCTCCGCCACCGACATGCACCACGACCTCCAAGCCGGCCCGCTAGCCGGCCTGAAACTCGGCCTACTCCACGGCCGCATGTCCCCCGACGACAAGGAAGTCACCATGGCCCGCTTCAAACGCGGCGAACTCGACGTCCTCGTCTCCACCACCGTCATCGAAGTAGGCGTCGACGTCCCCAACGCCACGGTCATGGTCATCGAACACGCCGACCGCTTCGGCCTCGCGCAACTCCATCAACTCCGCGGTCGCGTAGGCCGAGGCGCTGCCAAAAGTTTCTGCATCCTCATCACCGCCGCGACGGTAACCCCCGAAGCCGACCAACGCCTCAACGCCATGGTCCAAACGCAAGACGGTTTCGCGCTAGCGGAGCTAGACCTCCAGCAACGAGGCCCCGGGGAATTCTTCGGCACCAAGCAAGCCGGCCTCCCAGAGTTCCGAGTAGCCAACCTGGCCCGCGACCGCGACCTCCTCGAGCTAGCCCGCCACGAAGCAGCCCACTTCGCCGAGCAGGAAGACCCCACCATGCCCCGCCCCGAAATCGACGCCGTCTGGACCCGCCTCAAGCAACAATGGCAACGCCGCTACGGCCTCGTCGAAGCCTAATCGTCATCATTCCAACTCCGTCATCTCGACCGAAGCGAAGCGCAGTGGAGAGACCCTGTATTCCTTCAAGCAGCCACCGCGCATTGGGTGCCCCATTCATGACGGCTTCATGTCATGAGTGGGATCGCACAATCTCCCCCCACGCAAAGCCTCCCGCCGTCCGCGCAGGACCTACAATCACTCCATGGTCATCTCTGAACCATCCGGCCAGGGCCTCACCCAGTTCCTCGAACTGGGCCTCGCCTTCCTCCTCAGCGCCGCCATCGGCCTTGAGCGAGAGATTCGCCACAAGAGCGCCGGCCTCCGCACCTACACCGTCGTCGGCACCGCCGCCGCACTCTTCCTCCTCATCTCCAAGTACGGCTTCACCAACGTCCTCATCAACGACCGCGTCGTCCTCGACCCCTCCCGAGTCGCCGCACAAGTCGTCACCGGCATAGGCTTCATCGGCGCCGGCCTCATCTTCGTCCACAATGAAAAAGTCAACGGCCTCACCACCGCCGCCACCGTGTGGCTCGTCACCGCCGTCGGCATGGCCTGTGGAGCCGGCCTCCCTTGGCTAGCCCTCGCCGTCACCCTCGCCTACTTCATCGTCGCGCTCGTCTTCCCCAGGCTCATGCGCCTCCTGCCCGGCGAACCTGTCCCCACCGAACAGGCCCACCCCACCGAGCACGACTAGCGCACCAAAATCCATAACGCGCATCCCGAAACTAGGCTAAATACATCGCTGAGTAACCCGAAACCGGGCTAAGTCATACACGAAACTCACGGATTCCAGCCCTAACTCGCCATCGCCACCTGCGCCGGACCCTGTTCCACGCTAACCGACTGCACCTGCTTCTTCGGCCCCCGCTTCCGCGCCACCAGGATCCGAATCCTGTCCAACACCTCCGCCGGTGTGCACGCCCCCTTTGGCAGAAACGCGTCCGCCGCAGCCGCCCGGTCAAAGCTCGTCACCGTCCCCGAAACCAGTAGCGTCGGCAGCGTAGGATGCACCTGCTTCGCCTTTCGAATCAGCTCGTTACCGTCCATCGACGGCATGATCAAATCTGCCATCAACAGGTCCACCGACCCCTGGGCCGCACCCTGCAAATACTCCAAAGCCTCCGCCGCCGTCGTCATCGCCAGCACACGATATCCCCGCGTCTCCAGCAAAAACTTCCTCACCGAAAGCACCTGTTCGTTATCTTCCACACACAAAATCGTCTTCCGAGGTCTCATCGTTTCTCTCCATGCCGGTGGTCCCCGGCTTTTTGGTTGACTAAGTTCAAATTATGCGGCGCTTTTCAAATCAATGACTTGCGAGGCGCAGTACGTCCATTGCTGGGAGCCGAGTGGAATCGTTTGCGCCCAAAAGGCGCATCCATCCTCCGCTCAGGGTTGAGCGTTTCAGTTTGCCGCGAAACAGCCATTTTCCCCGCAAAAAGGCCCACTTCGATCGCGCCAAAGCGCTGACCGTGCGTCTGCTGTGGATGGTTGTGGATTGCCGTGGAAAAGGCGCAAAAAGCCTCCCCACCGCCTCACAACCATCGTGAAAGCAGTGCCTCTTTACAGCTCAAGTTGGGATTACCCCCAAAGAACTGGTTCGTAGCTCGCAATAGCCCAGTCACCCTCAAGATTCTCTACAGCGCGCGGCCTTACAAGCTTTCATCGCAGCGCAGAGAACACCCGTTGGCGCCTTTGCTATCACACAGATTGTTGGTAAATCAGGCGAAAATCGCGTCTTCGAAACATTCAGTTCGTTGACGATTTGCCGAGCATACGGAGCCGCACCCCTCGTTGCAACAGTGAATTTTTGGCGAAAATGCAACGACTTTGGAGTGGCGCTTCCACCGCCGCGACACATTGCTCGTCCCTGTTGGCGTTTGCGATTCCCCCCTTGTGGAAAACTCTCGTTTTCAAGGCAGGAAAAACCGTCCTTCTGCCACAGAAATGGTGCGTCCCGAAACTTCTACCGAATGAACCCTCTCTCCCTCAAGCGTCGCCCGCACCCCAATTCGACTCGGCCGTTGAATCTCAATCCCCTGCTCAATCAATACTTTTCGCCCGGATGCAGCCAGTCCCTTTCTTACTAACCAGGCAATGCAGCAGCCCGCCGCCGAACCAGTAGCTGGATCCTCACCTGAATAAAACTGCATGCGCGCATGCCAATCCGCCCCGCCCGCTTCCTGAGAATCCAACGGCGCAATGCAATAAAAAAAATGCGCATCATTCTTCGCTGTCCATGCCTGCGCCTCAACTTGCACCAACTGCAATCGCTGCGACACTTCAAGCGACCGCAGCAACACAATGCAAAACGGCACACCTGTCGACACCGTCTGCGGCAGATACTCTGCCGAAAGATCCTCGGCCTTCAACCCAAGCGCGCATGCAATCTCCGCTCGATCGTGCGTCGCGCCAAACACAGGATCCTTCTGCACCATCGTTGCTCGCACTCCTGCAACGCCCTCCTCCTGCGCATCGAAACGAACGCTGATCTTCCCCACGTTCAACCGCAGCGAAATCGTCTCCGCGCCACGCAGTGTCGGGTGATTCAAATACAACCACATCGCCGTACCCAGCGTCGGATGTCCCGCGAACGGCAGTTCTTCCTGCGTCGTGAAGATGCGTACGCGAACGCCCTCTCGCTCTTCAGTCGCGGCATCCTCAGGAAGGATGAATGTTGTCTCCGAGAGATTCGTCTCGCGCGCGAGTGCTTGCATCTCCGCATCCGACAAGCCGCGCGCATCATGAAAAACAGCAAGCGCATTGCCTTCAAACGCCCGCTCTGCAAAGACGTCTACCACTGAGTAATTAAGTGTGCGAGCCATGTCTCCATGCTACCTGCCGCAATCGTAACTACGCACGTTCCTAGCTCGTCGCCGCGCCTGACCTTGACATCCGAATCGCTCCGCCGTAACGTAATGAACAACCGCAAGGGAAGCGAAACTGCTTCCGCGCTGGCGCTAGGCGCCCGCGGCGGTACTAAGCTTAGAAGCACTCAACTCAATGACCGTGACCGTCTCCAACTCGATGCTCTGCTGCTGTGGTTGCTGCCGCTGTTGCTGCGGCCCCACACGGGTGAGCGGATGAGCGAATCGAGACGATAGCAAAGCGTCAAGAAACGAACATCAAGACCCACCCAAGGCTCAGCCGGGTGGGTTTTCTGCTTTTACAGACGACTCCACCGATCGGACAAACTTCACCAGAAGGATGGAAACCACCATGTCACTCCGCATCAACGATATTGCCCCCGATTTCACCGCCGACACCACCCAGGGCACAATCCACTTCCATGATTGGATCGGGGACGGCTATGCCGTTCTCTTCTCGCATCCCAAGGACTTCACTCCTGTCTGCACCACTGAACTCGGTGCCGTAGCAGGCCTCGAACAGCAGTTCGCGCAGCGCGGCGCCAAGGTCATCGGCCTCTCGGTCGATCCCGTCGAGAGCCACACCAAGTGGAAGCAGGACATCGAAGATGTCGGCGGCCACAAGGTCAACTACCCGCTCATCGGCGACCCCACCCTCACCATCGCCAAGCTCTACGACATGCTCCCAGGCGATGCGGACGAGACCAGCGAAGGCCGCACCCCCGCCAACAACGCACCCGTTCGCACCGTCTTCGTGATCGGCCCCGACAAGCGGATCAAGCTGCAGATCGCCTATCCCATGACCACCGGCCGCAACTTCGACGAAGTCATCCGCGTACTCGACTCCATCCAGCTAACCGCCAAACATAAAGTCGCCACCCCAGCCAACTGGAAGCAGGGTGAGGACGTCATCATCACCGGCGCCGTCTCCAACGAAGATGCCGACAAGATCTTCCCCGGCTACAAAACCGTGAAGCCTTATCTCCGCACCACGGCGCAACCGCAGTAATTTCTCCGCAGAACGTTCTGCCGTGTATCGTCAGCATGCACAGCAGAATCATGAGCACCGGTGGCGAAGTGGCTAACGCGCTGGTCTGCAAAACCAGTATTCGCGGGTTCAATTCCCGCCCGGTGCTCCATACATTCAATGACTCAAGACAAGCCCGCGGTGGGACGTCCGTCCAATCACTTTCATGCAACAGCGTTGGGTACAGCCTCCTGGCGAAGCTGTGTTGAATCGCTATCAGAGAGAAAACAAGTGACCGCTGGTGACGTGAGCCGTCCTCGACGCTCGGGTTCGCCCAGGGTGAATATGCGTGGAACGGCAGTTTGCTTCGCGTTATACCTTGCACCCGACGAAGGTCACGATTAATTCTGACGATCTCCCCATCCAGCCGGCGGACCGATGCATCAAAGTCCGCAGGAGGGACCTCATGGCCAACCAATTTCTGTAGATTGAATCGATTGACCGCCTTACCGACGAGACGTTCGTGCTGAATTTCTCAGACGAGACAGTCGCAATCCTCACAGAACAGGAGCTGCTCGAAGAGTTTCTCGACAGACGAATCACCGCCAAAGGTTTTACGTACATGTTGAGCGCTTGAGAAACAACAGAGCAGGCCATTTCATCCCATGCGTCTCTTTTCTCCTTCGGCGGGAAGCGTGACCGAGCGCAGGGATCTGCGCTTGATGAGTAGGAAAAATACGGGGACCAGGATCAAGACGTGAATGGTCGATGTGATCATTCCTCCCACGATCGGGGCCGCGATCGGCTTCATGACGTCGGAGCCAATGCCGGTCTCCCACAGGATCGGCGCCAGGCTAAGGACGACGGCAGTCACAGTCATGAGCTTGGGCCGCAGACGCTGAACAGCTCCCTTGATCACAGCCTCGACGAGATCCCCTTCCGTCATTGGCGTGTCCTCGGCGAGGCGCTCCTGATACGCCTCATGGAGATAGACCACCATCACCACACCCGTCTCCACCGCAATGCCAAACAGCGCGATATATCCAACCCAGACGGCAACGCTGAAGTTGTAGCCTAGAATCCACTGCAGCAACAGCCCGCCCGACATGGCGTACAGCGTGGGAAATATCAGCACGGCAGCTTCAATCACTGATTTGAAGACCAGGTAGAGCAGCAGGAAGATGACGCAGAAGACGACGGGAAGAATCATCTCCAGGCGTTGCTTCGCGCGCATCTCGAACTCATATTCTCCGGCCCAGCGCCAGCTATAGCCCGCCGAGAGCACTAGCTTCTGTTGCAACAACTCTTGCGCGCTCTTAACAAATCCACCGTAATTGTTAGTCTTGAGATTGAGATAAACGTAGCCGGTAAGCGCACCGTCTTCGTCGCGGATCATAGACGGCCCACGCGAGAAATAGACGCGGGCAAGCTCGCTGACGGGGATCTCTTCACCCGACGGCGTAGGTATTAGAGCCTGCGATATAGCCTCAGGGTGATCTCGAAAATCACGCTGATAGCGCACCGCGATGGGAAAGCGCTCGCGGCCTTGTACATTCTCGGCGATGTCCGCTCCACCGATCTCGGAGGTGACGACGCGCTGCACGTCGGCCACGGTAAGCCCATAGCGGGCCGCCTCAAGCCGGCTAACTTCCACGTTGAGATAGAAACCCTGGGCGACGCGCTCCGCATAGACGGAATCCGCCTGGGGCATGCCCGAGAGAATCTGCTGCATTTGCGCTCCGATCTGCTCGATGTGTGCAAGGTCCGGACCTTGAATCTTGATCCCAACCGCAGTTTTGATGCCGGTGAGTTCCATGTCCAATCGGTTCTGGACAGGCATGGTCCAGCTGTTGGTGAGCCCTGGAAACTGAAGCTTTGCGTCCATCGCGGCGATGAGCTTTTCGTAGGTCATGCCGGCGCGCCATTGATTGCGCGGCTTCAACATGATGGTGGTGTCGTACATGTCGAGCGGAGCGTTGTCGGTAGCGCTATCGGAGCGACCCACCGTTCCGAAGACGGTTGCGACCTCCGGAAAGGAACGGATGATGCGGTCCTGCTCCTGCATGAGTGAGACCGCCTGCGTGATCGAGATACCAGGCAACGCGTTCGGCATATAGAGAGCGGAGCCTTCGTACAGTGCAGGCATGAACTGGCTTCCGAGGCGGAAGTACAAAGGAATAGTGACGGCAAGGAAGATCAGGTTCAGAGCGATCACCATCTTCCAGTGCTCCAGGCACCAGCGCAGCACGGGAAGATAGACGGCCTGCGTGACACGCGCGGCGGGGTTGGAGGATTCCGGACGCAACTTTCCGCGCAGACAGAAGGGCATGAGTGCCGGAACCAACGTAATCGAAAGCACAGAAGCGAAGATCAGCGCCAGCGTCTTGGTCCACGCCAGCGGCCGGAACATGCGACCTTCTTGCGCTTCTAGAAGAAACACCGGAAGAAACGAAACAACGATGATGATGAGCGAATAGAAAAGCGCCGGCCCAACCTGTTGCGCGGAGCGAATGAGGATGTTCCGCCGCTCCGTGTTGCTGGGCACATCAGCTCGTTCGGCAAGATTGCGGTATCCGTTCTCCACCATGACAATCGCGGCATCAATGAGCACGCCGACGGCCAGCGCCAGGCCGCCGAGTGACATGATGTTGGAGCTGACGCGCAGGACGTACATCGGGATGAAGGCGGCTAGTACCGCGATGGGCAGAGTGAGAATCGGCACCAACGCCGATCGGAAGTGGAACAGAAACGCAATGCTGACGAAACTGACGATCAGCGCCTCGGCGAAAAGGTCGCGCTTGAGTGTGTGAATCGACTGGTCGATCAGCCACGAGCGATCATAGGCGGTTACGATCTCAACGCCAGGAGGAAGCGACGGCGCTATCTCCTTGAACTTTGCCTTGACCCCCTCGATCACATTCAGCGCATTCATGCCATAACGCATCACCACAATGCCGCCCACGGTTTCGCCTTCTCCCTGCCAGTCCGCCGCGCCGCGCCGCACATCCGGACCGAAGGAGACCGTACCAAGATTGCGAATCAAGATCGGCGTCCCATTCTTCGTCGCAACAGGAACATTTTCGAGATCCGATAGATTCTGCAGATAACCGATACCGCGGATCATGTACTCTGCGCCATTCATGTCGAGCGCATCGCCGCCCACCTCGTTGGTGCTCTGCCGGACCCGGTCGATAACGGTGGCGGCGGAGATGCCGTAGGAGAACAGTTTCTTCGGATCGAGATTCACTTGGTACTGGCGCACGAAGCCGCCAATGCTGGCTACCTCCGCAACACCCGGCACCGTTTCGAGTTGATAACGCAGATACCAGTCCTGCAGAGCACGTAGGTCCGCGAGGCTTCTCGTATGCGTGCGGTCGACAATGGCATACTCGTAGACCCAGCCAGCACCCGTGGCATCCGGACCGATCGCGGGATGCACATTCGCGGGCAGACGACCCGCGATCTGCTGCAGATACTCGGTCACGCGCGAGCGCGCCCAGTAGAGGTCCGTCCCATCTTGAAAGACGACGAAGACATAGGAATCGCCGAACATGGTCTGTGCGCGCACACTCTTCACCATCGGCGCAGAAAGCAATGCGGTCACGATCGGATACGTCACCTGATCCTCGATCACGTTCGGCGGCTCGCCAGCCCACGGTGTGTGAATGATGACCTGCACGTCGCTGATGTCGGGCAGGGCGTCGAGCGGCACACGCTGCATGCACCACAGGCCCGCGAAGACCAACAGAATCGCTCCCGCAAAGACGAGAAACGGATTACGAGCGCACCACGCAATGATCTTCGAAATCATCACATGCCTCCCGCTACGTCAACGCTCAGTTGCTTTGTCGCCATTGTCTTGCCGCCGCGCTGAACCGTGACGGTCGTTGTCCAGGTGCCCCCAGACGGGAGCTGCACAGACCCTTCATATTCGCCACTGCCCTTGTCGGCGAGCGTTGCGCTGGCGTGCTGCGCGGCCATCCCCATAGCGGGCATTGCTGGAATCGCGAGCGTCACACTCACCTGCGCACCCGTCACTGGCTTGCCATCGGTGCCGGTCAACTTCACGAGCACCGTATTGACGCCCTTGCGCGGCGCAGACGGCTGCGTCCTCAGATCGATCTGGACCTGCGCTGCGGTCGCACCGCTGCTTCCCGCGGCCGGTTGCGGCAGCGGGGAAAACGCTCCCATGGCCGCCTGCAGCTGAGCTTCCGAGTCCACCAGGAAGTTAGCCGAGCTCACCACGCGATCTCCCGCCTTCAGCCCGCCGAGGACAATTACCGACTCGTCGAGCTGCACCCCGAGTTCGACCACACGAGGCTCGAGAACGCCATTCCCGTGGTCAAGAAACGCAATAGATTGCGAGCCGGACTGCAGGACCGCAGACGCAGGGATCACCAATTGCTGCCCCAGCGGAACAGCGATCGCAACGCTCACATACATACCCGGCTTGAGCTCCACGCCAGGGTTGCGAAACACCAGACGCACGCGCACCGTCCGCGTCGTCGGATCCACCTCGGGTAGGATCTGGTCGATGCGCCCGTTGTAGTACCGGCCGGGATACGCGTCCACCGTGACCTGTGCCGCATCGCCTGGCTTGAGGTGTCCCACGTCGTCCTGAAATACGTTGGCGTAAACCCACACGGTGGAAAGATCAGCAATTGTGTACAGCTTCGTGTCAGGCTGTACATAGGCATTGGGAAGCGCGGTGCGGTCGATGATGTACCCCGAGGCCGGCGAAGTGATTGCGATATCGTGTTGCACCTTACCGCTCTGCTCTAGGTCCGTGATTGCCTGCTGGGGAACGTCGAATTGCCGTAATCGCTCCTGCGCGGCGCGCATCATCCAGCCGCTTTCCTGCGCGGCTATATCCTGCGCATTCGGTGCAAAGGTGTTCTGATTCTGACGTGCCAGCAGATACTCCTGCTGGCTACTGACAAGGTCGGGGCTGTAGATGGTGAAGAGTCGCTCGCCTTTGCGCACGTACTGATACGTCGCATTCGCAAAGACCTGTTGAATCCACCCTGGGAAGCGGACCTGCACATACGACAACCGCTCTTCATCCATATTTACGTTGCCGGGAACAGTCAGCGTGTCGTTAACATCCTTGCGCTGCACCGTCGCAGTGGTCACGCCGATTTCCTGCAGACGTTGTGGCGATAACTGCACGGTTGCCAGCGCGGGTTCGACTCCAGCCGAACCTCCGCCGGCTTGCGGCACAGTCTTGGAACCCACATCGGGCCCCCGCGCCACCACGGGATCTTCCGAAGACGCGGCTGCCGGAGCGACACTCCGTCGGTGCAGAAGCGCAAACGCCAGCGCTCCCGCGAGAACCAGACTCACGACCACAGCAGCTGCCAAAGAAACTTGATATGTGCGCGTCTTCATGGTTTCACCTCCGTCGCGGGTTGTTCAAGGGGCGCGCCTGTCGCCAGTTCAAGATCCGCCAGCCGCGTGTCGAAATCCCCCACCGCCTCCAGCCACGCGAGGTCGACATTGATCACCGTCATCTGGCTGTCGAGCAGGTTTAGAAAGTTCGTCTTGTCATTTTCATAAGCAATCACGCTTGACTCCAGTGTGGCTTCCGCCTGCGGTCGCAACTGATCGCGGTACACGTGCGCCAGCTTCTGCGCAGCCTGCGCCTCGACCAGCGCATCCTGAATCTGCCCGAACGCAACATTGCGCATAGCCGAAAGTTCAGCGTCCTGCTCCGTGGCGCGTGCCGTCGCCTCTGCAATCTCCGCATCGTGCTTGCGACGATTCAGCCACGGCAGGTTGATCGAACCTTCCACCATGTAGTCGTTGCGCATCGGAGAGCCGGCAGGCATCAGCATGTACCCGGCCGAGACAGTGAAGTCCGGAACGTAAGCTTTCTTCGCCAGCGTCTGCTCGGTGTGACTGCGCGCGGCGGCCTGTTCAGCCGTCATCAGATCCGGCCGCGACTGGAGCGCCACCACGTCGAGCGCACGAGCCGCCGGCAGCACATTCACCACCGCAAACTCTCCCGTAACGCGCACCGGCATCTCGGGATCGCGACCTAACAACGTATTGAGTCGTGCCTGCGCCAGCGCGGCGTCATGGTCGAAACGGATCATGTGTTCCCCCAGCAAGGTAAGCGCCACCTGCGCCTTCAACATGTCCTGCTGCGGCACCTTGCCTACCGTGTACTGAATGCGCGCCGCCTCAATCGCCTGGCGCGCGATCGCCACATGCTGACGGTGAATCTGCATTTCATTTTGAGCCAGCAACAGGTCATCGAAAGCCTTGTGCACGTGTACCCGAACCTCCAGCCGCACCTCGTCAAGCTGCGCCTTGGCCACGTCCACATCCGATTCGGCAACGTTCGTCCGCAACACCCGTTTCCCCGCCCCCGGAAACGTCTGGCTGATGCTGAACATGTTCTGTGCGTCGTTGTAATTCCACGGCTGCTGCAGCGGAACTCCCCACCCGCGATACATTGCCATTGGATCGTCGAGCGCGCCGGCCACCGGGACATGCGCCTGTGCAACGGCCACGCGGCGCCCCGCAACCGCGATCTCCGGGCTGCGCGCCAGCGCGATCTGTTCCACCTCGTCAAGCGTCAGCGACACTTCGGTCGCTTGCGCCGAAGTGGACTCCTGAAACAATGCAGCATAGCCCGAAAGGCCACCGTCCCCGGCAGGCGCCTGCGCATAGGAGACGCTGCCAGCTATCGCATACCCCAAAATAAATACTACCCATACAAACGATTTCATTGCTCCCTCCAACGGAGACACAGCTCGTGGGCCGTTCGCGCATTCTCTCCGCATAGGCGCACAGAGACACACGAAGGCCAAGGTTCAGCCTGTGAAGGAAGGTGTTCTAGATTCGGAGTACGAAGATGTCGCCCGCTGAAAACCTCGGCGGTGGCGCTTCGATAACATTCCGCCATCCGGCGTCGAGAGTGGCCGATGGCATCACGCTTGTTGGATACGCCACGAACAGCAGTTTCAGTGAGTGCTCAGGAGAAAACGGAGGTACCGGCGTGACGGCCGGCTCTGTTCCGCGGATTCGGCAGCAGGCAGGGATGATCTTCATCCCGTGCATCGTTCCGCCTTGTGCCATTTCGCCGCAGCAGGAGGGCCGCGCCGTGGATTGCATCGTGAGTACACATGCAGAGGCCGGCATCGCAGTCCATAAGACCACCGCAGCCAGTACCAGCGACGCGACTTTTCTGCCCCAATGCATCGTAGGATTATCCCAGTTTCAGCTCTAAGTATCCATCGCGGGCTTGCGGGCACGTGTGTCCATCGTCACACAACGGAAAACTCAGGGACCCCGAGAACTCGCGACGAACTCTTCACCCAGCACCTCACAGACGACAAATACCTCCGACCGCACACATGAACACAACGCCACGCCCTCTGCGTTTTTCGCACGCGTTGTGCGACTATCGGCCACTCGCGGAATCTTTCTTTACTCCGTTACAGTCATACAAGGGGATAGTTCGTCCTTGGAGAGAGCGCTTCATGTGGATTGTTCGGCTCGCGCTTAACCGGCCGTATACGTTCGTTGTCCTAGCGATCCTGATCCTGATCGCTGCGCCGGTGCTCATCCTTCGGACCCCCACCGATATCTTCCCCAACATCAATATCCCCGTCGTCTCCGTTGCGTGGCAATACACCGGCCTTAGTCCCGAAGAGGTCGAGGGCCGCATCACCGGCCCCTACGAGCGGTCTCTCACCACACTCGTCGATAACATCCAGCACATCGAATCGACCAGCCTCAATGGCGAGGACATCGTCAAGATCTACCTCCAGCCAGGCGCCTCCCTCGACACCGCCAACGCCCAAGTATCGGCCGCCTCCGAGGAGTTGCTTAAGAACCTCCCTCCCGGAATTCTCCCGCCGCAAATCATCAATTTCTCCGCCTCCAGCGTTCCTATCCTTCAGCTCGGCCTCTCGGGCCAAGGCCTCAACGAGCAGCAGTTGAATGACTACGGCCTTAACATCATTCGACCACAACTGGTCACCGTTCCCGGCGCCGTCGTCCCCAGCGTTTACGGTGGCAAACAGCGCTCGATCATGGTGAACCTCGACCCCAAGAAGCTCCAGGCAGAAGGCCTTTCGCCTGCCGAGGTTCTGACTGCCGTCGGCAATCAAAACATCGTCGAGCCCGGCGGCACCGCCAAGATCGGCCCTACCGAATACGATGTTCGTTTCAACAGCACTCCCTCCACCCTCGCCGGCCTGGGGAATCTCCCGCTGAAGCAGGTCAACGGTGCAACGGTCTACCTCAAAGATGTCGCGACCGTGACCGATGGCAACATTCCGCAGACCAACATCGTTCGCCAGGACGGCCATCGTGGCGTTCTCATCACCATCCTCAAGTCTGGCTCCGCCTCGACTCTCAGCGTTGTCCAGGGCATCAAGAATCTCCTGCCGCGCGTAGCAGCCACCGTCCCTAAAGAACTCAAGATCACGCCCATCGGCGACCAGTCCGTCTTCGTCCGCTCCTCCATTGACGGTGTCATTCGTGAAGGAGTCATTGCCGCCACGCTCACCGGCCTGATGATCCTTCTCTTCCTCGGCTCTTGGCGCTCAACTCTCATCATCGCGGTGTCGATCCCTCTCTCCATCCTCACCTCGATCATCGTTCTCAGCCTCATCGGCCAGACCATCAACATCATGACCCTCGGAGGCCTCGCACTGGCCGTAGGCATCCTGGTCGATGACGCCACAGTTGAAATCGAAAACACGAACCGCTATCTCGAAGAGGGCCACCAACTCCGCGAAGCCATCCTCGAAGGCGCCGCGCAAATTGCCGTCCCTGCACTGGTTTCCACGCTCTCCATCTGCATCGTGTTTCTGCCAATGTTCTTCCTCTCAGGCGTCACCGGCTATCTCTTCATGCCGCTCGCCGAGGCCGTCGTCTTCGCGATGCTCGCCTCCTACATCCTCTCGAGAACACTCGTGCCGACGATGGCGCTCTACCTTCTCAAGCCCGTCGACCATCACGCTCCACTCTCGCAAAACATCTTCGCCCGTTTCCAGCGCGGTTTCGAACGCGGCTTCGAAGCCGTCCGCTCCGCCTACGAGGCGCTTCTCACCCAGCTCGTCAAAGCCCGAAAACTCTTCATACCCCTCTTCCTGCTTGCGTGCCTCATTTGCATGCTGCTGATTCCCTTGCTCGGTCAGAACTTTTTCCCCAACAGCGACAATGGTTCCTTCATCCTGCATGTGCGCGCCAAGACCGGAACCCGTATCGAGGAAACCGCCCGGCTCTGCGATCTGGTCGAGCAGTCGATCCGTACCACGATCCCGCAGGACCAGATGGACAACATCCTCGACAACATCGGCCTTCCCTACTCCACGCTCAACACGCAGCATGCAACCAGCGGACTCTTCGGTGCAGCCGACGCCGACATCCTTGTTTCTCTCAAAGAAAATCACTCCCCCACCGCTGACTACGTCCGCACGCTGCGCGAACGCCTTCCCCGCGAATTCCCCGGCGCCACCTTCTACTTCCTTCCCTCCGACATCGTCACGCAGATCCTGAACTTCGGCCTGCCCGCGCCAATCGATATCCAGATTGAAGGCGCTGACGATATCGGCAACCGCGCCGTCGCGGCGAAGATGATGCAGCAGCTAGCCCAGGTTCCAGGCCTTGTCGACCTGCGTCTCGAGCAGCCAGATGACGGACCCGTCCTCAAAGTCAACGTCGACCGCACCAAGGCGCTCAATGGTGGATACACGCAGAGCGACATTGGCAGTTCGGCCGTAAACATCCTCTCCGGGTCAGCCCAGCTCCAGCCGCAGTACTTCCTCAACGGCGACGACAAGAATCACATTCTCTACAGCATCATCGCGGAGACGCCTCAGTATCAGATCCAATCCCTTCGCGACCTTGAAAACATTCCCCTCGCATCCCCCACGGCGAAAACGCCCGAAATCCTCGCCGACGTCGCCGGCATCTCCCGCTCCACCGAGCCGCCCATCGTCAGCCACTACAACACCCGCCGCACCCTCGACATCTACGCCAATGTTCAGGATCGCGACCTCGGCTCCGTTGCACGGCAAGTCAAGCGCATCGTCGATAGCAATCGTCCCCAGCTTGCCCGCGGCAACTTCGTTCGCATCAGTGGCCAGGTCGAAACCATGCAGACCTCCTACATCAGCCTGCTCTTCGGCCTCGTCTTCTCCATCGTTCTCGTCTACCTTCTCATTGTGGTCAACTTCCAATCCTGGCTTGACCCCTTCATCATCATCACCGCTTTACCAGCCGCGATCGCCGGCATCGTCGTCTTTCTCTTCCTCACCCACACCACGCTCTCCGTTCCCGCTCTCATGGGTTCGATCATGTGCATGGGCGTTGCCACTGCAAACTCCATCCTCGTCGTCTCCTTCGCCAAAGATCGTTTACGTATCAGCGGCGATGCATTACTAGCTGCTGTCGAAGCCGGCACCACTCGCTTCCGCCCCGTCTGCATGACGGCCCTCGCCATGATCATCGGCATGGTTCCGATGGCGCTGGGCCTGGGCGATGGTGGCCAACAGAACGCTCCGCTTGGTCGCGCCGTCATCGGTGGACTTTCGCTCGCTACGGTCGCCACCCTCATCTTTGTTCCCGCGGTCTTCGCACTTCTGCATAGCCGTGAGCGACGCTCCAGCACCACACCAGCATTATCCCCGCAGGAAACCGGCGGAATCGGGTAGCCTGTCCGCATCAAGGCGCCTATTGGAGATCAGGATCATGCCCATTCATAACACCGACGTCAACACCGACATCAATACCGATATGACGACGCCTTCTGCGGATTACGCTCCATCGGAGCATCCAATCTCTCCTCACCCCGACCCCACCCGTGCGCTCCCGTCGCCGCAGCGGCTGCCCGGTGGCGTCCTCATCGCCCTCATCGTGATTGCATTGCTTTTGGTTGCCGGTATCGTGTATCGCTTCATCGGCGGTGCGGCAGACGAGCGTCATCTCGCGAAGCAGACCAAGCTGGATGCGATCCCAACCGTGGACGTCGTCTCTCCCGTCGTCTCGGGCGCAACCTCTGAAATTGCGTTGCCCGGCAATACCCAGGCCTTCGACGACACGCCCATCTACGCGCGCACCAGCGGCTACCTCAAGCAGTGGTTCGTCGACATCGGCCAGCACGTCACCAAGGGTGAACTCATGGCCACCATCGAAACCCCCGAACTCGACGAGCAACTCCAGGTCGCCGAGGCCGATCTCAAGAGCGCCCAGGCCGATCTCAACCTCGCGAAAACTACCTCCGACCGCTATACGAATCTCCTCAAGCTCAACTCCGTCTCCCAGCAGGAGACCGATGTTGCCGTCTCAGGCGCGGCCGCCAAACGTGCTGCCGTAGAAGCCGCAGAGGCCAACGTCCGCCGCCTCTCGCAACTCCAGTCCTTCGAGAAGATCTACGCTCCCTACAGCGGCATCGTCACGCAGCGCAACACCGACATTGGCGACCTCATCAACGCGGGCTCTGCCACCACCACCAACACCGCCAAGGAACTCTTCCATATCGCCTCGGTCAACCAGTTGCGCGTCTTCGTCGCCGTACCCGAGGTCTACGCTCCAGACATCCACAACGGTGACACCGCAACCCTTACCCTCGATGAATATCCTGACCAGATCTTCACCGGCATCGTCACCCGCAACTCCGGTTCTATCGATCCAAGCTCTCGAACGCTGAACGTCGAGGTCGACGTAAACAACCACGACGCCAAGCTCCTCCCCGGCGCCTATGTCTTCGTTCACTTCAAGATTCCAGTCCAAAGCCGCGAACTTTCCATCCCTTCCGACGCGCTCATCTTCCGCGCCCAGGGCCTGCAGGTCGGTGTCGTGCGCAATGGCCATGTGCACTTGCAGTCCATCACCATCGGCAAGGACAACGGAAAGACCGTAGAGGTTGCCACCGGCCTCTCCGTGAACGACAAGGTTATCCTCTCTCCTTCCGACTCCCTCGCCGAAGGTCAGCCCGTGAACATCGCCTCCCAACCGGCGGTGATGCAATGAAGGCAAGCACACCCGCCCGATATGCCTGTAGCGGCGCAGCCCTGATGGCCACCCTCGCGCTCGCGGGATGCATGGTCGGCCCCAAATACAAGACGCCCTCTGTCCCAACCGCGCCCGCCTTCAAAGAGATCAGCCCCAGCGCCGACTCCAGCGCCTTCAAAGACAACGCCGACTGGCAGACAGCCAAGCCGCAGGACACTATTCCGCGTGGCGATTGGTGGACCATCTTCCACGACGACGGGCTCAACGCGCTCGAGCCGCAGGTCGCCGACGCCAATCAAACCTTGAAGGTCGCTGCGGCCAATTTGAGCGCCGCCCGCGGCAACCTCCGCGTGCAGAATGCCAACAGATATCCCACGCTTGGCATCAATCCGTTCCTGGGCGGCGAACGCTACTCCGCCAATCAGCCCTACTTCAGTGCGGCATCCTCCAACAACGGAGAAGGTGATCTCGAACTCCCACTGCAATTGAGCTATGAAGTCGACCTCTGGGGAGCAGTCCGGCGCAGCGTCACCGCAGCCCGCGAGCAGACTCAAGCCGCCGCAGCCGACCTTCAAACTGCGTTGCTTTCTCTCCAGGCCGAAGTCGCCATGGATTACTTCGAGCTGCGCGCAGCGGACGCCCAGCAAAAACTTCTCAACGACACCGTCGCGCAGTACGCGGAAGCCGTTCGCATTACCAATGATCGCTACCTCGGAGGCGTTGCCGTAAAGTCCGATCTCACCCAGGCACAAACCCAGCTCCAGGATGCCAAGGTGCAGGCCGCCGACGTTGCCATCGCGCGTTCCCAGTACGAGCACGCCATCGCCATCCTCATCGGCAAGCCACCCGCGTCCTTTAGCCTGCCCCCTTCGCCTCTGCCGCTCTCAGTCTCGCCGCCAGTCGTCCCTCCCGGCCTCCCGTCTCAACTCCTCGAGCGCCGTCCCGACATCGCCGCCGCCGAGCGCCGCACCGCCGCAGCCAATGAGCAAATTGGCATCGCACGCGCCGCCTACTTCCCCTCGCTCAACATTGGCGCAACCGCCGGCCAGGAGAGCACCAGCATCACCTCGCTCTTCGAAAAATCGAGCTTCATCTACGCGCTCGGTCCCACCATTGGCGAAACCTTCTTCGACGGTGGCCGGCGCCGCGGCCTCTCCGAACAGGCTCGCGCCAACTACGACAGCACAACGGCCACCTATCGCCAGACCGTTCTCACCGCCTATCAGCAGGTCGAAGATAACCTCGTCGCCCTCCGCGTTCTCTCGCACGAGCAGGAGCAGCAGCGCCAAGCCACCGCCTCCGCCGTAGAGTCGGAACGCATCTTCAACAACCGCTACGTCGGTGGCGTCGATACCTACCTGCAGGTCATCACCGCCCAGACCTCGGCGCTCCTCAACCAACGCAACGATATCGACATCCTGCGTCGCCGCATGGACGCCAGCGTCCTCCTGATCAAGGTTCTCGGCGGCGGCTGGGACCGCACCCAACTCCCACCCCATTAGTCCCCACTGCACGCAAAAAGGCCGCTCACCGAGCGGCCTTCGTCTTCTCTATCCTGTACCTTCTGCTCTTAGTCGATCGAAATCTTCCGCAGCAGCCGGAAGTCCGATAGCATCTTTCCGGTTCCAAGCACGACGCTCGCCAGCGGATCATCCGCAATGGTCACCGGCAATCCCGTCTCCTCGCGAATGCGCTTATCCAGATTCTTGATCAGCGCGCCTCCGCCCGTCAGCACAATACCGCGATCCGAAATATCGGCCGAGAGCTCAGGCGGCGTCCGTTCCAGCGCCACGCGAATCGCATTCAGGATCGTCGCAATGCATTCAGCCAACGCCTCGCGAATCTCCGTGTCGTCAATCGTAATCGTCTTCGGCACGCCCTCAATCAGGTTGCGTCCCTTGATCTCCATCGACAGCGGCCGATCCAGCGGATACGCCGATCCAATATCGATCTTGATCTGCTCTGCAGTGCGCTCGCCGATCAGCAGGTTGTACTTGCGCTTGAGATACGTCATCACGGCTTCGTCCATCTGGTTACCGGCCATGCGCACCGACCGCGAGTACACAATACCCGCCAGCGAAATCACCGCAATGTCTGTCGTCCCGCCACCGATATCGACCACCATGTTTCCGCCCGGCTCCGTGATTGGCAAACCTGCACCAATCGCCGCCACCATCGCCTGCTCCACGAGATGAACCTCGCTCGCCTTGGCGCGATACGCCGAGTCCATAACCGCGCGCTTCTCTACCTGCGTAATCTCGCTCGGCACGCCAATCACGATGCGTGGGTGAACCATCATCTTCCGGTTGTGCGCCTTTTGGATGAAGTAGTTCAGCATCTTCTCTGTCTGCTTGAAGTCCGCAATCACGCCGTCCTTCATTGGCTTGATGGCAATGATATTGCCCGGCGTTCGGCCAAGCATCTCCTTTGCCTCTTTGCCCACAGCCTCAACTTCGCCCGTCACGCGGTTGACCGCGATGATCGACGGCTCATTCACAATGATGCCCTTGCCATGAGCGAAGACAAGAGTATTGGCCGTACCCAGATCGATCGCGAGATCGCTCGAGAACAGCGAAAAAATAGATCGCATGTTGCTCACACGCGAGGTCCGCATCTGAAAGTTTTTCGAGGACATGAGACCGATCGGTTTCCTAAGATAAAGAAAGATAAAGAGACTTATGTAAAGACGTTGGGCCCTAGCTGACCCGGCATAATCATTGTACGGCCTGCGAAGCAGTCTACTGCCTGAATGCCCAGGCGACTATACTCAAGACGTTTGCAACTTTGGCTCATAGCAGGAGAGATTCAGGCATGATCATCGGCGTCCCCAGGGAAGTAAAAGACCACGAAAGCCGCGTCGGCGTCACCCCAGCCGGCGCCAAAGCCCTTGTCGACGCTGGCCACAAGGTGCTCATCGAGCACAACGCCGGCGCCCTCTCCTCCTTCCCCGACGAAGAATATCTCGCCGTCGGCGCCGAAATCGTACCCGACGCCGCCAGCGTCTGGAACCCCGCCAATATGGTCGTCAAAGTGAAAGAACCGGTGGAAAAGGAGTACCCCTACTTCCGCCCCGGCCTGGTTCTCTTCACCTACCTCCACCTCGCCCCCATTCGCGGTCTCACTGATGCCCTCCTCACCAACAAAGTCACCGGCATCGCCTACGAAACCGTTCGCGACCACGCCGGATCCCTGCCCCTCCTCACCCCCATGTCCGAAGTCGCCGGCCGTCTCTCCGTGCAAGTCGGCGCCGCTTACCTAGAGAAGGAGCATGGCGGCCGCGGCGTCCTCCTCGGCGGCGTCCCCGGCGTTCCTCCCGGCAACGTCTGCATCATCGGCGGCGGCATCGTCGGCATCAACGCCGCCAAAGTCGCGCTCGGCATGGGTGCCCGCGTCACCCTGGTCGACCTCAACCTGAACCGCCTCCGCGAGCTTGACGACATCTTCTCCGGCCGCCTCTACACCCTCTACTCAAATTCCTACAACGTCGAGCGTGCCGTCTGCGAAGCCGACCTCGTCATCGGCGGCGTCCTCATCCCCGGAGCTGCAGCCCCCAAGATCGTCACCAAGGCAATGGTCGCCAAAATGAAGAAGGGCGCCGTCATCGTCGACGTCGCCATCGACCAGGGCGGCTGCATCGAAACCGCCCGACCCACCACCCACTCCGACCCGAGTTACGTCGTCGACGGCGTCGTCCACTACTGCGTCACCAACATGCCCGCCGCGGTCCCCAATACCAGCACCCTTGCGCTCACCAACGCCACCTTCCCCTACGTCCTGAAACTTGCCAAGTTAGGGGCCCACGCCGCCATCCACTCCGACCCCGGCATCGCCGAAGGCGTCAACACCTTCAACGGCTCGCTCACCTACAAAGCCGTCGCCACCGCACAGAGCCGCGACTTCACCCCGGTCGCCGACCTGCTCCCCTAACGCAACTCCCGTCCGCCCCACCCACCCATGACGCCCTCATGTCATGGGTGGGGCACAGGTTCCCACACCCGAAAAAAAGCCAACTCTCGCCGTCCGCGCAGGACCGCAGGACCAAAGCGAGTAAACTTGCTCGCATGGGAGTCGGTACATTTCGCCGCAGAGCCTTCGTCATCGCGCTCGGCGTGTGCCTCTTGGTGCTCTTCCTTTCTCTGGGAGCGCTCAACGCCTTCAATCCACAATTCCTCAATCCAAGCTCACCCCTCCAGACCCTGGTGTTCGTCAGTCTTTCTGTCATTGGATTCCTGCTCTTTGTCGGCGTCCTGGTGTTGCTCGTTCGCAACGTCCTCAAGCTCTACGCCGACCAGCGCAGCCGCGTCCTCGGCACTCGCCTGCGCACCCGCATGTTGTGGGGAGCCGTCCTCGTCTCCCTCGTTCCCCTCGTTTTCATGTTTGCCTTCAGCTATCTGCTGATGAACCGCGCTGTCGATCGTTGGTTCTCCCAACCGGTGACGCAGATGCGCGACGACGCCAACACCATGGCGCTCGAGCTCTATCAGTACGCCGACGCCAACGATCGATCCGAAGCCGACAGCATCGCCGTTGATCTGTCCAACCTGCCCCTATCCGACAAGCAGCCACTCCCCCCCGACTCCATCGCCGCAATTAATCGCATCTTCCAGCGCCACGAGGTTACCCTCCAGGGCGGCTTCGTCATCCTCTATCGCGACCGTCAAGCCATTGCCTCGCTCCATGTCCCAAAATCCCCCACAGGTAAATCTGAGCTGCGCTCCATCCAGCCCTCCGAGCCTTCCACAGACGAGAACTCTGACCCAAGACCCGCCGCGCTCTCAACGCCGCTCGAAGGCCCCACGGAACAGGCAATTCTGCAAGCCGCACAGCGTACCGACGAGCCCTTCTACTCCCTCTCCGGCACCGACTACACGCTCGCCACCGCCGGCCTTCCCAATGGCGACCTGGTCGTCTCAGGCATTCCGATCCCCGCGGGAATCTCCGCCACATCGCTTCGCCTCCGCAAATCTGCTGACAAATACTGGGTGCTCTACCGCGAGCGTCGAGAAGTTCGCAGCCTATACACCGGCTTCCTTCTCCTGACCACCGCGTTGGCCCTCTTCGCCTGCTGCTGGCTCGCCCTCAATCTCAGCAAGCAGGTCACCCGCCCAGTAGAGTCGCTCGCCGACGCGATGGAGGCCATCGCCGCCGGCGACTACGCGCACCGCGTCGGTCAATCTTCCACCGAAGAGCTCGGCGAACTCGTCGACAAATTCAACGTGATGGCCGCCGATCTCGAGAGCGCCCACGCCACCGCCGAGCGATCCACCGCTCAACTCTCAGACCTCAATCACGCGCTCCAGGCCCGCCGCACCGAGCTCGAAACCATCATCGAGACCATCCCCTCCGGCGTCGTTACCCTCTCCGCCGATCGCCGCATCCTGCTCGCCAACCGCGCCTTCTCTGAAATGCTCGACCCCGGTGGCCAGCGCCAATTCATCGGCCTGTCTCTCTCATCAGTCCTTCCCGCAGACATCATCGATGCGCTCGACCATCTCCTCCGCCGCGCACACCGGATGGGATCGGCGTCTGCCGAGATGCAAATGCAATCCAACGCGGGCATTCTTCACCTCGCGGCCACAGTCGCCCTCCTCGAAGGCCGTACTGCCAGCGGCCCCGATTCCCTCGCCTTCGAACACTCCGGCCGCGAGCATCGTGGATACGTCCTTGTCCTCGAAGACGCAACCGAGCTGCTCCGCGCCCAGAAGCAGAGTGCTTGGAAAGAAGTCGCCCGCCGCGTCGCCCACGAGATCAAGAACCCACTTACCCCCATCTCGCTCAACGCCGAACTCATCCAGAGACACATCGGCCGCCTCAGTTCCCTGCTCAACGAGCGCAGCCTCGAATCTCCCTCACCCACCATCATCCAGCGCTCCGTGGAAGTCATCTCATCGTCCGTTGAGACAATGAGATCGTTGGTAGATCAGTTCTCCTCACTCGCCGAGTTTCCCTCCGCGCGCCCCCACCCTTCCGACCTCAACACCATCGTCGAAAACTCGCTCGCGCTCTTCGCCGGCCGCCTCGGCAACATCCGCGTCCGTCAAAACCTCGCCACCAACCTGCCTCTCGTGCTCGCCGATCCCGAAGCCCTTAAGCGCGCCCTCTCCAACCTCATCGACAACGCCGCCGAGGCCATGCAGGAGAGCCTCCTCCGCGAACTCCACCTCTCCACCCGCGCCCTCCCCTCTGGCATGGTCGAACTCACCATCGCCGACACTGGCCCCGGCCTCACCGACGAGATGCGCGAAAGCCTCTTCCTCCCCTACTTCTCCACCAAGCAGCGCGGCACCGGCCTCGGCCTCTCCATCGCCGCCAAAATCCTCCAGGAACACCACGGTTCCATTCGCGCCGAAAGAAATATCCCTACCGGCGCCCGCTTCATCCTCGAACTCCGCCCAGCCTCCGACCCCACCGATGCCCCTGGTCCCACTACCGAAACCGCCCTCCACACGCAAGAAGAGCTCGCCTAACCACCACTCAACTCCTATCCTCTATCCCCTGCCCCTATGAACCACGTTCTCATCGTCGACGACGAAGCCGACATCCGCGAATCCCTCGAAGCCATCCTCCACGAGGAAGACTACGTCATCACCACGGCAGGCACCGCCGCTGAGGCCCTCGAGCTGATTCGCGACGCCGACTACCAGGCCGTGCTCCTCGATATCTGGCTGCCCGACGGCGACGGCCTCGACGTCCTCGCCGCCATCCGCGGCGACGTCTCCCATTTCCCCCGCCCCGGCGCTCCCGAGGTCATCATGATCTCCGGCCACGGCACCATCGAAGCCGCCGTCCGCGCCACCAAGCTCGGCGCCTATGACTTCCTCGAAAAGCCTCTCTCCATGGACCGCACCCTGCTCGTCCTTCGCAACGCCATCCAGGCCCATCACCTTCGCGAAGACAACCAGGAGTTCGCGCGCCAACTCACCAAGGGCTCCATCACCGGCGAATCCATCTCCGTCAAAGCCCTCCGTCAGCAGATCAAACTCATGGCCCCCACCAACGGCCGCGTCCTCATCTTCGGTGAATCCGGTGCCGGCAAAGAACTCGTCGCCCGCTCCATGCACGCCGAGTCCCTCCGCCGCGATCGCGTCTTCGTCGAGCTCAACTGCGCTGCCATCCCCGAAGACTTCATCGAGACCGAACTCTTCGGCTATCGCCACGGCGCCGGCCCAGGCGGTCCCAATCAACCCACCGAAAAACGCGGCACCTTCGAGCGCGCCGACGGCGGAACCCTCTTCCTCGACGAAGTCGGCGACATGAGCCTGAAAACTCAAGCCAAGGTCCTCCGAACTCTAGACGAGCAACGCTTCTACCCCGTCGGCGCCAGCACCCCCGTGCACGTCGACACCCGCGTCATCGCCGCCACCAACAAGGACCTCGAAGAAGAGATCGCCCGCGGCAACTTCCGCGAAGACCTCTTCTATCGCCTCAACGTCATCCCCTTCTTCGTGCCCCCTCTGCGTGATCGCAAGGAAGACATCCCTCTCCTCGCCCGCGAATTCCTCTCCGAGTTCGGCCAGCAGTATGGCCGCCCCCACGTCGAGATAGCCGACGCCGCCCTCTCTGCACTCAAGCAATACCACTGGCCCGGCAACGTCCGCGAGCTCCGCAACGTTATCGAGCGTGTCCTGATCCTCAATCCGAAAGCCCAGCGCATCGACACCAAACATCTCCCCATGCTCGTGCAACGGACTGAGGGTGTATCTCAGCGCACCGAAGGCAGCGCCTCCACCCGCTCAACCAACGGCAACCGCGAAGAGTTCTCCACCCTCCAGCCAGCCCGCGAAGCCTTCGAGCGCGACTACATCCTCAAAGAATTAGACCGCTGCCACGGCAACGTCACTCGCGCCGCCGAGTCACTAGGCCTCGAGCGCTCCCACCTCTACCGCAAAATGAAAGCCCTAGGCATTAGCACCCACGACTAGCTCTACGCATCTGTCCCCATCCTCGGAAAGCTGCGCGATATACTTCATGCTTCTCGCAACTTCTCATCCGGAGACGTCCCGTGACCATCCATCGTTCGCTCGCCCACGTGTGCGCCCTTTGCGCCATTGCTGTCCTCCCAGCCTGCGCGCAGGATCTCAACACCCTCGTCCAAAAAGAATCTCCCTCCCTCGTAGTCACCTACAAAGACCTCCACACCCACCCCGAACTCTCCCACCACGAAGAGCGCACCTCCGCCATCCTTGCCCAGGCCCTCCGCGAAGCGGGCTACACCGTGACCGATCACGTCGGCATCTACCCCGACGGCTCGCACGCATTCGGCGTCGTGGGCATCCTCAAGAACGGCCCCGGCCCCACCCTCCTCATCCGCGGTGACATGGACGCCCTCCCCATCGTCGAAGAAACCGGACTCCCCTACGCCAGCCACGTCATGACCAAGGCCGCCTCCGGCCAGGAAACAGGCGTCATGCACGCCTGCGGACACGACGTCCACGTCACGGTCCTTATCGGGACAGCGCGCGCCATGGCCGCCACGAAATCCCATTGGCACGGTACCCTCATGCTCATCGGCCAACCGTCCGAAGAAACCATCGACGGCGCCAAGGCCATGCTCGCCGACCACCTCTACGCTCGCTTCGGCACCCCCGACAAAATCATCGGCCTCCACGACACCAACCAGCTTCCCGCCGGCAAAATCGGCTACGTCTTCGGCCCCACCCTCGCCAGTTCTACCTCCATCGACGTCCTCATCCACGGCATCGGCGGCCACGGCTCCGCGCCCCAGCTAGGCCGCGATCCCATCACCCTCGCCGCCCTCTACATCACCCAGATCCAGACCATCGTCAGCCGCGAAGAAGATCCCCAGGACCCCTCTGTCCTCACCGTCGGCACCATTCACGGCGGCACCAAGCGCAATATCATCCCCGACGAAGTTAAGCTCGAACTCACCACCCGCTCCTTCACCGACAAGAGCCGCCAGACCATCATCGACGGCCTCAAACAAATGGCCGCCGGCCTCACTCTCTCCGCAAACCTGCCCCCGGAAAAGGCTGCAACCGTAACCGTCCTCGAGAACGAATCGACCCCCGTCATGTTCAACGATCCCGCCCTGATGAAGTCCGTCAGCACCACGTTGATCAAAACCTTCGGCGCCGACCGTGTCGTCGAGCAACAAAAAATCATGGGCAGCGAAGACGTCGGTGTCTTCGGCCTCGACCGCAAAATACCCGTAGCATTTTTCTGGCTCGGCGCCATGGACCCCGCAAAGTTCGCCGCCGCCCAGGCAGCCGGAAAGTCACTCCCCGGCCCCCACACCAGCCACTTCGAGCCTCTCCCTCAACCCACCATCGAAACCGGCGTAGAAGCGATGACCACCGTCGCGACCTCACTCCTCCAACCCTAGCGCATCCGCCGGTACCGCACCGTCCCCGCATCATCGCCTTCGCCCACGTAGCTCATCCCGCAGCGCTCCATCACCTTGATCGACTCCGGCAGCCGCGGATACGTCTGCGCACTCACCGACTCCACGCCCTCCACCGTCAGCAGCCACTCCACCAGCGTCTGCGCCGACGCGGTAGCATATCCGCGCCGCTGAAACGCCGGCAGCGTCGAATACCCAATCTCCACATCCCCTTGCGCCCGCGGAAATCCTCCAATCGCCCCCACCAGCGTCCGACCTCTCCCCAGGCCTCCATCCAGCACCACATACCGATGCCACCCAAAGCTCGCCGGCCACTCGTCATACTGCTTCTGAATGATCCGATACACATGCGGCTCCCAATCCACCGGCGGCCACTCCCGTGTAAGCTTTGCCCGCAGCAGCGCCCCCAGCCCCACCGCGTCGGAATTATGTTCTGCCACCAGCATCTCGGACGTGATCGCCACCAAGCGGAGGCCGCCAACCTTCAGATCGGCCACGCGCGCAGTTCGGGCTTGCAAGCCGAGCGCGGCTCCCCACTGTAGAAAATCAATCACTCAGCATCCTCCACCGGTTTGGTCCGGCCCTCTGCTTCGCTCTTATCCGGACGATTTCGATGCTGCGTCTCCGCCAACTGTTCCAACTGCCGCCGCCAATCCAGTTCCTCGACAAACCCGCGCGAGCTTCTCCACTCATCCTGCACCTTCACAAAAAGTTCCAGGAACACCCGCGTCCCCAGCAGACCTTCAATATCCTTACGCGCCGTCGTCCCAATCTGTTTCAGCATCGCCCCCTGCTTGCCAATTAAAATCGCCTTCTGGCCCTCGCGCTCGCAGAAAATCGCCGCCGTAATCTTCGTCACCGGCAGCCGTCCCGCCTTATCCTTCTTCATCGACGCCGGTTCTTCCCACCGCTCAATCACCACCGCCGTCGCATAAGGAACCTCTTCGCCAGTCAACAGCAAAATCTTCTCACGAATAATCTCCGCAGCCAGAAACCTTTCCGGCTGATCGGTCAATTGATTCTTCGGGAAATACCTCTGCCCCTCCGGCAGCTGCGCCACCACCTTATCCAGCAGCAGTTCCAACCCCTCGCGCTTCTTCGCCGAAATCGGAATCACATCCGCGAACGTATGCAGCGACGTCCAGTGCGCAATCAAGGGCAGCAGCGCACTCTTCGGCAGCGCGTCAATTTTATTCAGCACCAAAATCACCGGGCAATCCAGCTTCTTCACCAGCTGCAGTGAAAAGTCATCCTCCGCCTTCGACAGCAGCCGCCGATGCTGCCCCAGCGTCCGTACCTTGCGCGCCTCCGCAAACTCCTCACTCGTCCGAGGCTTCTCCGCCACCGGCAGCCGATGCGTCACATCCACCAGAAAAATCACCGCATCGCGCGTCTCCAGCGCATCATGCACCTCCTGCATCATGCGCTTATCCAACTGCGTCTCGGGCTTGTGCACTCCCGGCGTATCCACCAGCACCACCTGCGCCTGCGCCCGGCCCGGATCCCCCTTCGCCTTCTTACGAACCGGCAACTCCAGCACCCCCTGGATGCGCGTCCGCGTCGTCTGCGGCTTATGCGTAACGATCGCCAGCTTCTGCCCCAGCAATGCATTCAACAGCGTCGATTTACCCGCATTCGGGCGGCCAATAATCGAGACGAAACCAGTACGAAGTGCCATCCCTCTATCATGACACCGATTTAAATCAGCCATCCTCGAGAATCCATGCCCGACCTGCGTCGACTCCACCACCCCTCCACTCAGGAATGACGGTGAACTTCGAAGTCCGCCATCACTTCCGAAATGCCGACGCTTCGGGACTTATGACACCTGGCAGGCCATCGATTGCCTTGATAAAGTGGTCGCATGTTCAGGCGATTGCTTCTCGTTGCTCTTCTCTTAAGCCCTTGCGCGCTACACGCCCAGACTCCCGCGGATGCGGCTGCGAATGAGGGCATCTGGCAAGGATACGACGGTGAATGGCGCTATGTTTCACGCCTTCTGCTCTCCATGGCCGAGGCCATCCCCGCGGACAAGTATGGCTGGCGACCGCAGCCGGGAGTACGCTCCGTCAGCGAGGTGCTCATGCATATCGCCCGGTCCAACTACTACCTGCTCAGCATTACCGGGCCACAAATGCCACCCGAACTCGCGTCCGACAGTGCAGAGACAGCAATTGTGTCCAAGCCGGAGGTGGTGGCATACCTGCGGCGGTCTCTCAACGCAGTCAAAACAGCGCGGGCCCAACTGAAGCCTGGCGATCTGCAGCGCAAGGTCAAGATATATGGCGAAACCGTAGACGTAGACGGGATGTACCTGCGGATCATCTGCCACGACAATGAGCACATGGGTCAACTTATCGCCTACGCACGCATGAACGGGATCGTGCCACCTTGGTCAGCAGGCGTGATTCTCCCCAGGTAGTCATCCGTTTTCGGGGCTGCACCCCGCTGGTGGCCGAAACAAGTTATCCCTACCCCTCCCCGCCAGCCGGAAATCCCATCAGCCCCACCCTCACCCGCTCCACCCGCCGATCCGTCGACGCAATCACCTCCAGCCGCAACGGACCATCCTCCACCACCTCGCCCGGCAGCGGAATGTGTCCCGCCATCTCGCTCACCAACCCTCCCACCGTCGTCGCCTCGTACTTCCTCAGAAGCTCCGCCAGGCTCTCGTCGTCATCCCCTGCATCGATCCCATCCTCCCCCGCACTCTCCCCCAGGTCCACACCGTCACCCGACCCTTCCAGTAGCTCCCGCAGTCGATCCACCTCAAAGCTTCCCTGCACCACCCACGTCCCCTCGCTCTCCGCAACCGGCGCGTCCCCATCCGCGTCTGTGTCGTGTTCGTCCTCGATCTCTCCCACGATCGCCTCAATCAAATCCTCAATCGTTACCAGCCCCGCAACCCCGCCATACTCATCAATCACGATGCCCATATGCTGCTTCTGCCGCTGCATCTCCCGCAGCAACTCGTTCACCTTCTTGGTCTCCGGAATGAACAACGCCGGCCGCTGCAGCTGCGCCACCGTCCGCGTCGCGGCGTCGGTGTCCTTCACCGCCAGCAGGTCCCGCGCAAACGCAATCCCCGTAACCTGATCCAGCGATTCTCCATACACCGGCACGCGCGAAAAATTATGCGCATTCACCTCCGCCGTGAATTTCTCCAGCGAAGTCTTTCCCGCGACCGCGAACATCTCTGGTCGCGGCGTCATCACATCGCGCACCACCTTGTCGCCGAACTCCACCACGCTCCGCACCAGCTCGCGGTCCTCCTCGTCTAGGACACCTTCTTCCTCACCCGCCTCCAGCAGCGCATCCATCGCCTCTCCCGGATGCTCAAGCTGCTGTGTCTCCGGCTCTGCTAATCCCGCGATGGACAGCAGCAGCCCAATCGTCAGCGTCAGCGGCAGCACCAAATAAAACAGCACTCGAACTAGAAACGAAATCCGCGCAATCCACTCGCCCCTCGTCTTCGTGAAAAAGATCTGCGGCAGCAAGCGATCAAATACCAGCATGGCAAGTAACAACTCGAAGACGGTCCGCCCGATCTCAACCGGACTCTCCCCCACCTTCCCTTGCAGATGAATTGCCAGCAGAAATATCAGCGCCCCCAGCGCAATCTGCCGCAGCACCGACGCAGCCATTGCCGACGACTGCCGGCTCAACCGTAACTTGGGCTCTACCCACCGCTCCCACGCGTCAATATTCTCCGTGTACTCGCGCGAGAGAAACTTGCCCATCTCAAAATAAATTCGGTCCACATAAGCCGCGAGCGCCAACAGGCACAGCAGCAGAAACACCGTTACGTCATAACCGGTAATCATGCCCGCACCCCGCTCCGTCGCCCCGCGTCGCGCCCTTTGCGTATAAACCCCGCGCCCTTCGCCTGTATAGCCTTTGCCTTTGCTTTTCTTTCTGTCATTCCCTCCGGGAATCTGCTTCTCGCGTTTGCCTCTGCCTTTGCGGTCGTTCCTGAACCCTCCACCCGCGCAATCAACCCATTCGGCAGCCGCAACTTCGCCCGCAGCCCACCCTCGCGCTCCGCCATCTCTCCACGATCCGTCTCATGATCCATCCCGGAAAGATGCAGCAACCCATGCAGCAGCAACACCCGCACCTCGTCACGCAGCGAATGCCCATGTTCCTCAGCCTGCCGCTTCGCCGTATCCAGCGAAATCGCGAGATCGCCACCGTGCTCGCCCGCAAGTTCTTCCGCCGCAGGAAAGCTCAGTACATCAGTAGCCTTGTCCTTCCCCCGATACTCGCGATTCAACCGCCGCAGCGTCCTATCCCCAGCCAGCAGCACGTCCACCTCGCCCTCAAGCCCCACCGCCGCCTGCGCCGTCCGCAGAAACCGGCTCAGCCCCGACCGCGACAGTCCCCAAACGCGCCAAACCTCGGCATCCGGAACCTGCCCGATCTTCCCAGCATTCCCACTCAGCGTTCGCGGAGGTTCCATGGTCATCATGCTTGCTCTGATGCTACCGCAACCACGCCCCATAGCAAGCGATACTCATCACAATCCAATGCTATTTCAACCTCTTAGAAACAAATCGTTTACGACTTGCCCGCGCGCACCTTCCCGAAATGCAGCGCCAGCTGAATCGAGATCGCCAGCGCCCCCGCCCCCAGCGCCACCCACCCGGCAGCACCCCAAGGCCAAAAGAAATGCAGCAGCACCAACCCCACCACCAGGTTCCCAAATCCCCAAACCACATTAACCACCGCCGACGACTCGCCCACTCCCGGCGGCTTCGCAAACGGTGACTGGAACGGTGCCCCGCTAACTCCATACACAAAGTGCGGGACACCATTCGCCAGAAACATTCCACTCAAAAATTCAAGCAAATAAAAATACCAGGGCACCAGTGCTACTCCTAATCCCTGCCTTATTGCGGATGCAGCATCCGTTTCCGCGTCTCGTCTTCCTGGATCGTAAGCGGAACCCCATCCACCGCCAGCGGCAACTGCTCGGCCCGCTGATATGTGTCATAGGCCCGCACAATCCGCTGCACCAGCAGATGCCGCACCACATCCACATCCTCAAAGTGACAGAACTTGATGCCCTCCACGCCATCCAGCACGCGCATGGCCTCAAACAATCCACTCTTCTTCGGATTCGGCAGATCGATCTGCGTCAGATCGCCGGTAATCACTGCCTTCGACGCATTCCCAAGCCGCGTCAAAAACATCTTCATCTGCTCATTAGTAGTGTTCTGCGCCTCGTCCATGATGATGAACGCGTCATTGAGCGTGCGCCCGCGCATGAACGCCAGCGGCGCCACCTCAATCACGTTGGACTCCAGCATCTTGTCGACCTTCACCGGATCCAGCAAGTCATACAGCGCGTCATACAGCGGCCTTAGATAGGGATCAACCTTCTCCTGCAACGACCCCGGCAAAAATCCCAGCCGCTCGCCAGCCTCAACCGCCGGCCGCACCAAAATAATCCGCGACACCTTCTTCGCCAGCAGCGCACTCACCGCCATAGCCACCGCCAGGTAAGTCTTGCCCGTACCCGCCGGCCCAATCCCAAACACCATGTCATTGGTCTCAATCGACTCCACATACTTCCGCTGGTTCGGCGACCGCGGCTGCACCGAGCGCTTCGTCCCTACCGCCCGCTGCTTGCCACTCTCCACCAACCCGCGCAGCGTAACCGCCGGATCAGATACCACCATCTTCAACAGCGCATTCAATTCGCCGTTGTGTGGATGCACCCCAAGTTTTCGCAGATGTTCAAAATCGGAGAAGATTCCCTCCACCCGGGCCACCGCCGCAGCCTCGCCCATCAACTGGATACTGTCCGACCGCAAGTCGATCTGGACGGCCAGCCCATCTTCCATCAAACGAAGGTTCTCGTCGCGAGTGCCATACAACGGCTCGATTCCAGGGGGCAGGGGCAATGCTTTTTTTACCAAGGGTTTGCCTGACCTCCGTCAGGAGAGTACAAGACGAGGCATGACGCTACCTCTCTGTTTTTAGATGCAGGGGGAATGACAGCGACTCTACACCGCCCGTCGCGGCACCGGTACCGCACAGCCGCCATGCGATCCATCGCAAGCTGTACATTCACCGGATTGGCCTTAACTGAAATGAAGTTTGCCAATAGAGTATCGATGTTGAGCCAGAGCCTAATCGTCACCCTCCTCACGCGTCAAGCCGCGCTGTGTAAATTCCCGACCAATGTCGAACCAAGTTCGTACCCCTCTCATCCGACTTCGCCTTTCGACCCCGCCTTCATTGACCCAACCCCCACAAATCCAGTAAAATCAAGCCTGCAGAGGAACCGCTGCACTGCGCTTCTGGTTCAGCACCAGCCTCCTCCAGCATCCCCTTTCCCAACCGGAAAAGAAAAGAGTCTCGCACCATGGCAAATCACGTTTCTTCGCTCAAGCGCGCCCGTCAGACCATCACCAAGACGGCCATCAATCGTGCCAACAAGTCCAAGCTCCGCGGCGCCCTCCGCCTCATGCGCGAGGCCCTCACCGCCGGCGACAAGAAGACTCTCGTCGAGACCTACCGCTCCACCGTCTCCGTCCTCGACAAGAGCGTCCAGAAGGGCGTCCTCCACAAGAACACGGCCAGCCGCTATAAGGGCCGCCTCAACGCCCGCGTCAAGGCCGTCGTCACCAAGGCCAAAGCCGCCTAACACCTTCCCTGCATCCCCAAAAGGCCAGCCCCGCGCTGGCCTTTTGCTTTTCCCTTCCAATCCACCCAAAACTCTCTGGAACCTGCGTCCTCACCTCCGCGTACAGTACTCTGTCAGGGACATTCTTTGGCCGCGTACCCCCACGTCTCCATCAGCCTCCGTCGCCCCAGGCTGACCACCTCACCCCAACCCGAACCGGAGTCCTCTCAATGATCGCCCGCCTCCTGCATCGCGCATTGTCTCTGCGCATCTCGCTTGCCGCCTTGGCAATCTGCACTGCCGCTCCCCTCGCCCTCCAGGCCCAATCGCCTGCACCCGCCGCCCCACCCCAGACCCACTACCTCCCCGCGCCCGCATTCGACACCTCCTCCATCAACAAAGCCACCGACCCCTGCACCGACTTCTACAAATACGCCTGCGGCAACTTCGCCGCCGCCAATCCCATCCCCTCTGACCAGTCCGGCGTCGACCAGTTCTACACTCTCTACAACGTCAACACCCAGGAACTCAACGGCATCCTCACCAAGTACGCCGCCCCCGATCCCGCCCGCACGCCCAACCAGCAGAAGATCGGCGACTACTACGGCGCCTGCATGAACACCTCCCTCATCAACCAGAAGGGCCTAGCTCCGCTCCAACCCCTCCTCGATCAAATCAACGCCGTCTCCAAAGACAACCTCACCTCTCTCGCAGGTGAACTCCAGCGCTACAACGTCAACGTCTTCTTCGGCTTCGGCGAAGAGCAGGACTTCAAAGACTCCAGCAAGCAGGTCGCCGTTATCGATCAAGGCGGTCTCGGCCTCCCCGAGCGCGACTACTACACCCGCACCGGCGACAAGGACAAGCAGCTCCGCGCCCAATATGTAACCCACATCGCCAAGATGCTCACTCTCGCCGGCGAACCCGCCGCCGATGCCCAGCGCGATGCCACCAACATCCTCGCCTTCGAGACCAAACTCGCCGAAGCCTCCATGACCAACACCGAGCGCCGCGACCCCGAAGCCGTCTATCATCCCCAGTCCCTCGCCACCTTCGAGCAAAGTATCGGGAACATAGACTTCACGCCCTTCTTCGAAGCTGTACACGCCCCCAAAATCGATTCCCTCATCAACGCCAACCCCAAGTTCTTTCCCGCGATGGTACATGCCGTGCGTGAGACCGACCTGGACACCCTCCGCGCCTACATGCGCTTCCAGCTCCTCACCACCTTCGCCAGTCAACTGCCCCAGCCCATCGACGCCGAAAACTTCGACTTCTACGGCCGTGAGCTCGAGGGTGTACCCGCCCAGCGCCCGCGTTGGAAGCGCTGCTCCGCCGCCGTCGACGGCGCCCTCGGCGAAGCTCTCGGACAGGTCTATGTCGAGCAATACTTCGCCGGCGACAGCAAGGCCAAGACCCTCCAGATGGTTCACGACATAGAGGCCGCCATGGATAAGGACATCGACACCCTCGATTGGATGAGCCCCGCCACCCGTGTCCGCGCCAAAGAAAAACTCCACGCCGTCGCCGACAAGATCGGTTACCCAGATAAGTGGCGCGACTACAGCAAGCTCACCATCAGCCCCGACGATGCCCTCGGCAACGACCAACGCGCCACCGCCTTTGAGAACGATCGCCAGCTCAATAAAATCGGCAAGCCCGTCGACCACAACGAGTGGGGCATGACACCTCCAACCGTCAACGCCTACTACAACCCCAGCATGAACGACATCAACTTTCCCGCCGGCATTCTCCAGCCCGCCTTCTATGACCCCAAAGCCGATCTCGCCGTGAACTACGGTCACATTGGCGCCGTCATTGGCCATGAACTCACCCACGGCTTCGACGACGAAGGCAAGAAGTTTGACGGCAAAGGCAATCTAGCCGACTGGTGGACCGCCGAAGATACCACCAAGTTCGAAGCCAAGACTGGCTGCGTGGTCAACGAGTACGGCAACTTCGTAGCCGTTCCTGGCGCCACCCCAAAGGATGATGTCCACGTCAACGGCAAACTCACCCTCGGTGAGAACACCGCCGACAACGGTGGCCTCGTCCTCGCCTACCTCGCCTACCTCGATCGCGCCAGCAAAGACGGCCTCGACATCCACAAGAAGCTCGATGGCTACACCGGTCCCCAGCGCTTCTACATCGCCTTCGCCCAGAACTATTGCGAAAATACCCGCCCCGACGCGATCCGCGAGCAAGTCCTCACCGACCCCCACTCGCCCGATCACTTCCGCGCCAACGGTGCCATCGTCAACCAGCCCGGCTTCGCCACCGCCTTCGGCTGCAAGAAAGGCACCCCCATGGTCCCCACCGACAGCTGCCGCGTCTGGTAACCATCAACCAACCGCATCAACCGAACGCCCCGGAGCCTACAAGCTCCGGGGCGTTCTTGCATTCCGCACCAAGGACAGGCACACGCACCAAGGGCCAACGGCCCGACATATATTCGAGGGGGTCGAAGGCCCCCGCCACCATGTGCACAATTTGGAAACCACCCAGCCATCGCACGCGCACCGCGTCATCTCCGACAAGCGCCTACAACCGAAAATAAAAATCCCGAAAACAGCCCAAATTCCGCATGTCAAGCCCCTTCCACCCCCCAACCTCACAAAACCCGCACCACCACTGCCGATTTCTTCCCAGCCCTGTTGGCATACTTACCCCACCAACCCAACTACAATTGAAGTAGCGCCATTCAACCAAAGATCCATAGCAGCCTGCGCAAGCAGGGGGTACTTTGCCCACCAAAGTCTCTCAACCACTACTTTACGTCAAAAGTCCACCAAAGAAATGTCATACTTTCACAGGTAACCCATTTGAATGGAATGGTTTACGGAGTAAGTATGACCAAGGGGGGAGGGGGTATGCAGGCACTCGGAAAACACCGCACCCTCGGCTTCCTCGCCGCCTTCCTCGCCAGCTGCTTCTGGGGCTGCGGCTTCTACTTCGGAAAAATCGCCCTCGACGAAATGAACGTTGGCGCGATGGTCTTCTACCGCTTCGCCTTCGCCCTGCTCGGCCTTGCACCGCTGCTCCTCACGCACCGCCCAAACTTCAACGCGGCCGAGTGGCGCATGCTGATCTTCGCCTCCTTTATGGGAGTTCCCCTGCAGTTCATCCTGCAGTTCAAAGGCCTCTCCCTCACCACCGTCTCGCACGCAGCGCTCATGGTCGGCACGATGCCGGTCATCCTGGCCGTAGGCGCAACCATCTTCGCCAAGGAACGCCTCAGCAAGCTAGGCTGGTCCGCTCTCACCCTCTCGACCACCGGCGCAGCCCTCATCGCCCTCGGCGGAACCCACCATCACACCACTGGAGGCCCATCCCTCGCCGGCGATCTCCTCGTCGTCTTCTCCCTCTTCATCGCCCTCTTCTGGATCCTCTTCAACCAGCGCCTGATGCGGCGCCACAGCCACATAGTCGTCACCGCTTACGGCATCGCCATCGGCACTATCATGCTCGCGGTCTACGTCCCCATCGCCTACGGCTTGCCTCCGATCCACGGAGTCTCTCTCAAAGCCTGGCTCGCCCTCGCCGCCAGCGGCCTGCTCTGCACCGCCACCACAACGCTGCTATGGAACTGGGGCATGACCCAGGTCCCCGCATCGCAAGCAGGAGTCCTTCTCAACATGGAACCCCTCATCGGCTCGCTGCTAGGCGTCTTCCTCCTCAGCGAACACCTCGGCCCCGTCGCCTGGCTAGGCGGAGCCATGATCCTCGTCGCCGCCATCACCCTCACCACCCGCTCCAAAATCCCCATCGAAGACCCAGCGATGGCCTAGCATTTACGCCAGCTACACAGGAGTAATAATCCCACCCACCGGCAACGAAGTCGGCAGTGAACCCGGCCGCCGCAAATGCATCGCCTCCGCGATCACGTCCACATACTTCAATCCCGCACCGGTATTGAACAGCACCACCCGCTCGCCGCGCCTGATCTCGCCGCTAGCCAGCAGCGTGTCATACGCCGCCGTAGCCGCCGCACCCTCCGGTGAAAGAAAGATTCCCTCCTCCTTCGCCCAATCAAGGATCGAGGCCAGGATGGCCGCATCATCCGACGCCACCACCTTCCCGCCCGACTCCCGCACAATGTCCAAAATGATGTTGTCCCCATAAGGCTTCGGCACTCGCAGCCCCGACGCAAACGTAGCTGCACCGTCGAAGAATTCGCTCACTGCCTTCCCCTCCTCAAACGCACGCTCCACAGGCGCACACCCTGCCGCCTGCAGTGCATACATCCGCGGCCGCTTGCCCGTCACCCACCCCAACTGCTCCATCTCCTCAAACGCCTTCCACATCCCAATCAACCCCACACCTCCGCCTGTCGGATAGAACACCGCATCCGGATACTCCCACCCCAGCTGCTCCACCAGTTCATACCCCATCGTCTTCTTGCCTTCCACGCGAAACGGCTCCTTCAGCGTCGACATATCAAACCACGCATCATCCGCCACAACACCCGCCTCCTTCTGCCGCTTGATCTCCTCGCCCACCATCCGCGCGCAATCTGAAATCAGCCCATCCACCATCCGCACGTCCGCGCCATACACCACGCCCTCCAGGTAGTTCGCGAACGGCACATCCTTCGGCATAAAGATATGTGCCTTCATCTGCGCCGCCGCAGCATACGCCGCCAGCGCCCCCGCAGCGTTACCCGCCGAAGGCGTCGCCAAATGCCGCAACCCATACTGCCTCGCCATCGACACCGCCATCGCCATCCCCCGCGCCTTGAACGTCCCGGTAGGATTCGCCCCCTCTTCCTTAACAAACAATCCGTCATACCGACGGCTGCGCAGCATCGGAGTCCATCCCTCGCCCAGCGACACCGGCGCAACCTCCGGCAGCACCTCCGCATAACGCCACATTCCCAAGCTTCTGTTCGACACCGCCGCCAACTCCGCCGCATGCTCCCGCCTCGCCGTCTTATTCAGCGCTTCCATGTCATACCGCACATACAGCACTCCTCCATCCAGCGGGCAAAGCGTCTGCGGCGTGTCGGGGGAAATCCTATGGTGGCAACGCGAGCATTCAAGAGCAGCAATCTTCGGCATACCGACAATCCTATCCAATTCGCCTTGTAACCCGCCTGTCACCCGACTTCGGCTACCCTAGAAGCACATGCTGCCCCGCCTCATCGCCATTGACCTAGACGGAACGCTCCTCAACTCTTCCGGCAAGGTCAGTCCCCGCAACCTCGCCGCCCTCCATCTCGCCGAGTCATCCGGCATCGAAATCGTGATCTCCACCGGCCGCCGCCACAGCTTTGCCATGCACGTCTTGCGCGGTCTAAACCTGCATGACGCTTCGGCCGTCGTCAGCTCCAACGGCACGGTCATCCGCACCATCGGCTCCGAGCTCATCCATTGCACTCACCTGCCGCTCTCCACCGCCCGCTGGCTCTGCGCGCACCTCAACGACTACCGCAGCACCCTCGTCCTCACCTTCGACCTCACCGGCCCCGACGGCGAAGATTCCCGCGGTGCCCTCATCGTTGAGCACCTCGACGACCTCCACACCAGTATCGGCCGCTGGATGCGCGCCAACGAACGCTACATCGCCCAGGTTAGCCGCATCGAAGATGCCCTCCAACCCGACGCCAATCCACCCATCCAGATGATGCTCTGCGGTCCCATCGATCGCATGCGCGAGGCAGAAGCCTTGCTCATCCAACACCCTCTCGTAACCCCGGTCGGCGAACCCGAAAGTCCCCAGGCCGAGGTTGCACTCCACCGCACCACCTACCCCGCAACCGATCTCACCCTCTTGGATATTCTTCCCGCCGGCTGCTCCAAGGCCTCCGCCCTCAAGCATCTCACCCAACTCCGCGGCCTCACTCCAACCGACATCCTCGCCATCGGCGACAACTGGAACGATGTCGCCATGCTTCGATTCGCCGGCCAGGCCGCCTTAATGTCCAACGCACCTGCCGACCTCAAAGCTCTCGCCTCCACCAGCGGATGGGTCCTCGTCCCCTCGAATGACGAGAATGGTGTCGCAGTTGCCATCGAATCCGTACTAAGCCACGTTCCCGTCTAGAACCCGTTCATCGCGTGGCCTCACCCGAATACTCGCTCAACCAGTCCAGATCGGCGAGGGCTTGCTCTGCTGCTCTTCCCGCGCCCGTAACATCTTGCGATTCATGCACGCAGCACATCGCCACGGATACAGCCCCAGTCGGCTGTACAGCAGCCTTTCAAAACTTGTCTGCTTGGACCGAAACATACGGCCCTTCTGACAGGTCGGGCATTGCATAGCTATTCACTCCTGAAAGTCAATTGGCAAAACCAGCACGAACAACATCGGCACTTCAGGTGAAAACTTCTAGGGAGTTACGATCTCTTTGCTACCCGGATCAACGCGATGATAGTCTCATAAACAGTGCAGATTCACCGTCTAACCCGTACCTTTCTAGGTACCACCCTCCTCCTCGCACCTTTCCTGTGCAAAAGTGCGGACGCATTTCAGCGCGTAACGTTGCGCAACGGCTTCTCCTACGACTGCGCCCGCTACGAGCCCATCGACGACTCCCACATTCGCCTCTTCCTCACTACCCAGACCTCGGACTTCATCGATCTCTCCCGCCAATCCATCTCCACTATCGAAACCCTTCCCGACCCGCCCCAACCCCCGCCGATGGCCTCTACCGCAATCGCAACCCCCAATGTTCCCGAGCTCATCACCCAGGCCGGTGCCCAGCACCACATTGACGCCGACCTGCTCGCCAGCGTCATCCGTGCCGAAAGTGGCTTCCACGCCAACGCCGTCTCTCGCACCGGAGCCCGCGGCCTCATGCAGCTCATGCCCGGCACCGCCCATCAGCTCGGCGTCAACGACGCCTTCCGTCCCGACCAGAACATCGCCGGCGGCACCACCTACCTCGACCAGCTCCTCGATCGCTACGACCCCCACAACGACACGCACGGCCTCGCCCTGGCGCTCGCCGCCTACAACGCCGGCCCCGCCGCCGTCGACCGCTATCATGGTGTCCCTCCCTTCAGCGAAACCCGCGCCTACGTCGTTCGCGTCATGAATGAGTTCAAGCGCCGCAAGCTGGTCCTCGAACATAGAGCGACCGAGCATGCCCATCCCCAACTTCCCTCTACCACCGCCTCTCTGGCCGTAGCGTCCCTCGGCTCCCACTGATGCCCTCGCCTGACCTGCCTACAACCTCAGCCTCCGAAGTCTCCAGCACTCCAGCGCCACCTCCCGCAAAAAAAGGCCTCTTCACCCCCCGCACCATGATTCCCGTGGTGCTGGTTCTGCTTGTCCTGATCTTCTGGCTGGCCCGCAGCCACGCCTCTTTTGACTGGAGATCGCTTGGCCACCAGCTTCGTTCCGTCTCTCCGGTCTTGATCCTCATCGCCTTTGCCTGCACCTATCTCGGCTACTGGCTGCGCGCCTGGCGCTGGGCCGTTCTACTGGCCCCGCTGCATAAGACCACCACGCGCGAAATGCTGCCCTCCCAGCTCATCGGCTTCACCATCGTTGCGCTCTTCGGCCGTTTCGCCGACCTCGGCCGCCCCTACCTCATCGGCCGCCGCCTCAATACCCCCGTCGCCACCCAGCTCGCCGTCTACTCCATTGAGCGAGCCTTCGACCTAGCCGCCGCCGCCATCATCTTCTCCGCCACCCTGGCCTTCGCTCCGCGCGACATGCCGCACCATGAAGCCTTCGCCCGCGCAGGAATCCTCTCTCTCGCCGCAACCCTCTTCCTCGCGGTCTTTGCCCTCTCCCTGCGCTTCGCCGGCAACCAGGTGGCGCGCATAGTCGCCAGCCTTCTCCGTCCTCTTTCCGAGACCTTCTCCCTCGCTGCCTCCGAGCGCATCCACGAGTTCAGCCAGGGTCTCCGCATCGTCTCCACCCTCAGCGAGTTTCTCTCCGCCCTCGCCATCTCCGTCGGTATGTGGCTGGTCATCGCCTTCATGTATCTCGAGGGCGTCCACTCCTTCCGCGCCACACCCTCGCTCGCCCACCTCAGCTTCGCCGCCACCATGCTTCTGCTCGCCACCGGCCTCGGCGGCTCCCTGATCCAGCTTCCCATCCTCGGTTGGTTCACTCAAATCGCCATCCTTGCCGCCACGCTCCACGGCTTCTTCAACGTTCCTCTCGAAACCGCCACCGCCTGCGGCGCTGTCCTCCTCCTCGTCGCCACTCTCGCGGTGATCCCCGGCGGCTTCATCGCCGCTCATCTCGAAGGCATCACCCTCCGCGAAGCTGCGACCAACCCTGGCGCATAATCGTCCCCAACTCTCGCCGTCCGCGCAGGACCGCCCTGCGCGTAGCAGTAAAATGAGAGCTTATGAAATGTCCGTACTGCGGCTTCACTGAAGACAAAGTCATCGACAGTCGCGAGAGCAAGGAAGCCGACTCCATCCGTCGCCGCCGCGAGTGCGAACGCTGCAACAAGCGCTTCACCACCTACGAGCGCCTCGACGAAATCCCCTACATGGTCGTCAAGAAAGACGGCCGCCGCGAAAACTTCGATCGCCAGAAAGTCCTCACCGGCCTGCTCCACTCCTGTCAGAAGCGCAAAGTCTCCGTCACCCAGATGCAGGAGATCGTCGACGCGGTAGAAGCCTTCGTGATCGACAGCCCCGAACGCGAGCGCTCGACATCTTCCATCGGCGAACTCATCATGCACCGCCTCAAAGACATCGACACCGTCGCGTACATCCGCTTCGCCAGCGTCTATCGCGATTTCAAAGACGTCAACGAATTCAAGATCGAACTCGAAGGCCTACTCAGCGGCAAAGATTCCCGCCACAAGCGCCCCAACCCCCGTTAAATCCACCTCAGCATCCAAAGGAGTATGGTGATGCCTCGAACCCCCACTGTCCTCCTCTGCGCGCTCATCCTCACCGGCTGCAAGCACGCGCCCACCCCCACCGTCTCCGCGCCCGCCGCCACGCCCGTAGCCGCGCACCCCGCACCGCCCGTCAACCCCGCCACCGCCGGCGCCATCTCCGGCATCGTCCGCTTCGATGGCCCACCCCCCACGCGCATCCCCATCGACATGTCGGCCGACCCAGCCTGCAACCTCCCCAAACTGCCCTATCTCACCGAGCAGATTATGGTCACCAACCAACAACTGGCCAATGTCTACGTCTACATCAAGTCCGGAGCACCCAGTTATGCGGCCGTCCCGATGGCTCCGGCCGTCCGTCTCAACCAGAAGGGCTGCCGCTACTCCCCGCACGTCATTGCCGTTCAGCAAGGCGGGTCCGTCATCTTCAGCAACTCCGACGCCACCGTGCACAACATCCACACCATGCCCGACCAGCCCGGCAACGCTTCGATCGACATCTCCGAACCCGCCGGCAGCGCTCCCCGTACCCAGGTCTTCCCCACGCCAGAAGTTATGCTCCCCGTCCGCTGCAACAACCATCCCTGGATGAGCGCATTCATCAACGTCACCCCCAACCCATGGTTCGCCATCTCCGGTACCGACGGCAGATTCATCATTACTGGCGTCCCGCCCGGCACCTACACCCTCGCCGCCGTCCACGAAAAACTCGGCGAGCAGGACATCCAGGTCACCGTGCCTGCAAAATCGGCGGCTCAGGCAAGCTTCACTTTCTCCGCCAAATAGCATCCAACCGGGAGTATCGTTTCACTACGCAACCAGCAGCACAATTCAAGCAGCGCCAAGCGCACGCCAGGAGCCAGCACGCATGAACGTCCACCTCGACCTCGCCACCCACACCATCCCTCTCTGGTTTCTCGTTCTCTCCCTATTTCTTCCGCGCATCTGCATCGTTGTCGCCTGGTTCCAGCACAGCATGACGCAGTACATCCCCCCCGTCGTCGGGATCATTCCCGTCATCGTCGCGCTGCTCATCCCGCGCCTCCTCATCCTCTTCTGGATCTACAGCGATCAAGGCATCGGCCTCTGGTTCCTCATCCACGTCATCGGTCTGCTCGCAGCCTGGGGAGGCGGTGGTTCCCGCGTCTATTCCCGCCGCCGCGTCACCTACGTCGACTAGCCTTTTACAGTCCCAGCAGCGCAGCGGAATCCCGCTGCGCTGCTTTTCGTTCACGCCCAAGGTACACATCCTTTTCATAGCCTCTGAACGCCCACGCCTGCGATATCCTAGACAGATATGGAACGGCGTAACGTAGGCATTCTCGGCGCAACCGGCATGGTCGGTCAGCGGTTCATCCAGCTCCTCGAAAACCATCCGTGGTTCAACATCACCTGGCTCGCCGCCAGCGACCGCAGCGCCGGCAAGACCTACGCCGAGGCCTGCGCCTGGCGCCTCGACACGCCCCTCCCCACGCGCATCGCCGGCATGGTCCTCCAGCCCAACACGCCCGAGCTTTCCACCAGCGAACTCCCCCGCATCATCTTCTCCTCTGTCGATGCACCCATCGCCCGCGAGCTCGAGCCTCTCTTCGCCGCCGCCGGCTGCGCCGTCATCTCCAACTCCTCCGCATTCCGCATGGCACCCGACGTTCCCCTCGTCGTTCCCGAGGTCAACGCTGACCACCTCGCCTTCATCGAGCAGCAGCCCACTCGCAAACGATCCGGCGGCTACATCGTCACCAACCCAAACTGCTGTGCGATTGGCTTAGTCCTTCCCCTCGCTCCTCTCGAAGCCCGCTTCGGCATCGACAAGCTTTTCGTCTCGACCCTGCAAGCCGTCTCCGGCGCTGGCTATCCCGGTGTAGCTTCACTCGACATCCTCGGCAACGTCATCCCCTACATCAAGAACGAAGAAGAGAAGCTCCAGGAAGAAGTAGCCAAGCTCCTCGGCACCGCTTCCATCTCCGGCTTTCAGCCCGCGCCCCTCACCCTCTCGGCGCACTGCAACCGCGTCGCGGTAGTCGACGGTCACACCGAGTGCATCAGCATCAAGCTCCGCAAGCCCGCCACCCACGAAGAAATCCTCGCCGCCTGGGCTGACTTCCAGCCCCTCCACGGCCAGGGTCTCGACGGCTTGCATCTCCCCTCCGCTCCGCTCTACCCAGTCGAATACGCGCCCGAGGACACCCGCCCCCAGCCCCGCCTCGACCTCATGCGCGGCAACGGCATGGCCACCACCGTCGGCCGCCTCCGCCCCTGCTCTCTCTTCGACTGGAAGTTCACCCTACTCTCCCACAACACCATCCGCGGAGCCGCCGGCGCCACCATCCTCAACGCCGAAATCCTCGCCGTCATGGGCAAGTTCGACTTCCGCGCCTTCCCACCCATCGCCTCAGGCAAGCAATCCGCCGCAACGCTGGTGCCCGCATGAGCACACCGCGTAACAACATTGTCGTCATGAAATTCGGTGGCACCTCCGTCGAGGACGCCACCGCCATCCTTCGCACCGCCTCAATAGTCGCCTCGCGCGTACGCAAAAATCTCAACCCCATCGTCGTCGTCTCCGCGATGTCCAAGGTCACCGACACGCTCCTCGCCGCCGCAGCAGCCGCCGGCCGCAACGATCGCGAAGAAGCCCTCAAGATCTCCGACACCCTGCGCACCCGCCATCTCAACACCGCCGCCGAGCTAGTCTCCAACCCTCCCAACTCCCATCCCGACGAACATGGCGACCGCCTCACCTCCCTCCAGCTCAACATCCACCACGACTTCGACACCCTCGACGACCTCCTCCGCGGCATCTCCGCCGTAGGCGAACTAACCCCGCGCACGTCCGACCACGTAGTCAGCTTCGGCGAACGCCTCTCCTCCGTCCTTGTCACCGCAGCCTTCGCGCAACAGTCCATCCCCAGCACCCACGTCGACGCCCGCACCGTCATCCTCACCGACAACCACTACGGCAAGGCCGCACCCGACGAGTCCGCCATCGAAGCCGCGCTCACCGAGCAAGTCCTCCCCCTCATCGACCTCAACCGCGTCCCCGTCATGGGCGGCTTCATCGGTTCCTGCAGCGGCATCACCACCACCCTCGGCCGCGGCGGCTCCGACTACACCGCCGCCATCGTCGGCGGCGCTCTCCACGCCGGCGCCATCGAGATCTGGACCGACGTCAACGGCATCATGACCACCGACCCGCGCATCGTCCCCGAAGCCCTGCGCGTCAAAACCATCTCCTTCGAAGAAGCCGCCGAGCTAGCCTACTTCGGCGCCAAAGTCCTGCACCCCGCGACCATCCTCCCCGCCGTGCAGAAAAACATCCCCGTCTTCGTCCTCAACTCCCGCAACGCCGACAACGAAGGCACCAAAATCACCGCCACGCCGCCACCCTGCGCCAGCCCCTTCAAGTCCATCGCGGCAAAAAAGAAACTCACCATCATCGACATCGTCGCCAGCCGCATGCTCCTCGCGCACGGCTTCCTCGCCGCCGTGTTCGCCATCTTCGACAAGCACGGCTGCGCTATCGACATGGTCTCCACTTCCGAGATCTCCGTGTCCGTCACCGTCGACTCCAAAGAAGCCCTCCCCGCCATCTGCGCCGAGCTCGGGCAGATCGCCGACGTCAAGTACGAAGGCAACAAGGCCCTCATCTGCCTTGTCGGCGAAGATATCCGCGGCCAATCCGGCATCTCCGGCCAGGTCTTCTCCTCGATCTCCCACGTCAACGTGCGCATGATCTCGCAGGGCGCCAGCGAAATCAACATGAGCTTCATGGTCAACGAAGAAGACGTAGACGAAGCCTTACGCTCCCTCCACAAAAAATTCTTCGCCAACCCCGACCCCACCATCTTCGACATCGAAGCCCGTGTCGCGGCCATGGACAACGTTTAGAATTTTTCATTCGTGGACGCCCTTATGTTGCCGTCATCCTGAGCGAAGCGCGCAGCGCGTAGTCGAAGGATCCCTGTATTCTGCTCGCACCGCCGATACTCTTCGAGGGGTACTCCAGCGATGGCTCAAGTTCACATCAACATCAAATCCCGCTCAACACTACTATTCATAGCATTCGCCTCGCTGTTGCTCGCCAACCTCCGCGCTTTCACCGCCCTCTCTCACAGACTCGCATTCGTCGCAAGTCTGCTCGGCACCCTTCTCACCGGTTTCGTTGTTTGGAACCTCTATCAGCTTCACGACCAACTCTCCCCAGAGCCCCAAGACAAGCCCTCAACGTCATGGATTGATGCACTCTTCGCTGTAGCGGGTACAGCTCTCGTGCTGGTAAACCGATTCATTCATCTCAGGCCTTCATGGCATGGCGTTCTTAGCATTGCTGGATGGCTGCTGATTATCGCCTGCTGGTCATTCCCAACCTCACGCGCACAATCGTTCGCCATCTCTGGCGTCTTCCTTATCGCGATCACCGACATTCGCTGGAGGACATTCGCCGCTTTCCGTGATGTGCCAACCTACGTAACGATTGTCCTCGGCGTGCTCTGGCTGACGGTATCCGCACTCACCTACCTCTACCTTTCCCGCCAAGCTGCATCTCCTTCGCCGCGGGTCTAAACTAGTTCCATGCGCATCCTCATACTCGGCGCCGGCAAAACCGGCCGCCTCATAGCAGAAGTAGCCTCGGAGCGCAGCCACACCGTCCGTGTCCTCGCCTCCAGCGAAAACAGCAACGCCTCCGCACTCACCCCCACCTTCCTCAAAGACTTCGACGTCGCCATCGACTTCACCACCCCCACGGCCGTCGTTGCCAACATGCGCGCCTGCCTTCCCAACGGCGTCCGCATGGTCATCGGCACCACCGGCTGGTACGGCCACCTACCCGAGCTCCGCGCTATCGCCCAGCAACACAACACCGCGCTCCTCTACGGCACCAACTTCTCCATCGGCATGCAGATGATGCTGAAGCTCGCCAAAGAGATGACCTCCACCCTCAAGGACGCAGGCTACACCTTCACCATCTCCGAGACCCACCACGTCAGCAAGCTCGACGCGCCCAGTGGTACCGCCCTCACCCTCCGCGACGCAGTCCTCGCCACCATCGGCCACCAGGAACGTGGTCTCCACGACGAGATCCCCATCACCGCCAACCGCACCGGCGACGTCGAAGGCGTCCACTCCCTCATCGCCACGGGCACCTGCGACCGCCTCATCCTCACCCATGAATCCAAATCCCGCCGCCCCTTCGCCGAAGGAGCAGTCCGGGCCGCAGAATGGCTCTCAACCCACGCCGGTGTCCACGACTTCCACGAAGTCTTCACCGAACTCTAAGCCCGACATCCACCGCCCCGCCCGCTAAAGTTGCATACATCGCCGCTGCCGCCTACCCTTGCATCATGAGTTCTGCAACCGCCACGGCCCACGCCCCCTTCGCTCTCCTTCCCTTCGAACACAAGCTCGACCGCCTCGCCGAAGTCGCCGTCCGCATAGGTGCCGGCCTCCAACCCGATCAGGAGCTCGTCATCACCGCTCCCATCGAAGCCGTTCCGCTCGTCCGCCGCATCACCGAGCAGGCCTACAAAGCCGGCGCCAAATTAGTCACCACCTTCTACGCCGACGACGCCGCCAGTCTCGCCCGCTATCAGCACGCGCCCGACGGCAGCTTCGACTACGCGCCCTCCTGGTACTACGACGCCCTCGCCGCCGCCTACAAATCCGACGCCGCCCGCATGGGCATCACCGGCGCCAATCCCGCGCTGCTGGCTGGCCAGGATCCCGCCAAAGTCTCGCGCGCGAATACCGCCATGTCGGTGGCCTACAAACCAGCCATGGAACTCATCACCCGCTTCGCTATCAACTGGACCATCGTCGCCGCCGCCACTCCCGCCTGGGCCGCGCTCGTCTTCCCCAACGATCCTCCCGAGCTCGCCCTCTCCAATCTCTGGGAAGCCATCTTCTTCACGTCCCGCATCACCGGCGAAGATCCCATCGCCGACTGGAAGCAGCACAACGCCAACCTCACCCTGCGCGTCGACTACCTCAACCACAAGCGCTACCACTCGATTCGATTCTTCACTCCCGACACCGCCACCGACCTCACCGTCGGTCTAGCCGACCAGCACCTCTGGGCCGGCGGCGGCTCAACCGCCAGCAACGGCTTCTACTGCAATGCCAACATCCCCACCGAAGAGTGCTTCACCACGCCCCACAAAGCCCGCGTCAACGGTCACGTTTCTGCCTCGAAGCCGCTCTCGCACCAGGGCACGCTGATCGAAAACATCCGCTGTACCTTCAAGGATGGCCGCATCATCAAAGCCACCGCCACCGCAGGCGAAGCCGCCATCAACAAGCTCATCTCCACTGACAAAGGTGCACGCCAGCTCGGCGAAGTTGCTCTCGTCCCCCACAACTCGCCCATCGCGCAATCCGGCATCCTCTTCTGGAACACCCTCTTCGACGAGAACGCCGCCAGCCACATCGCCCTCGGCCAGGCTTACTCCACCTGCCTCATCGGCGGTGACAAAATGTCCAAGGAAGAGCTCTCAGCTCTCGGCGCCAACGACAGCCTCATCCACGTCGACTGGATGATCGGCGGCCCCACCATGAACGTCGACGGCCTCTCCGCCGACGGCTCCGCCGAGCCCCTCATGCGCGACGGCGACTGGGTCTGATTCCCAGCGTTGTTTGACTACAAGTCGTTAATTCTCTGAAGGCATCTCAACGTGGTCGATGACAAGTACCCGCACAGGTCCCTTACTCGATTCGAGTTTTAGACCCAGTTGCTCCTGGATCGCGGTGAAGATCGAAGGGCCAGCATCCACCGAGCCGTTATCGGCGGAAGGCTGACCTTCGTCTGGCGTCCACTTGAGTGCCACGTCGTATCTTCCTTCAATCCCAGTCTTGTCAACGATCACGCGCCCCAACTCGCGCGAAAGCTCCTGGGTCAACGAGCGCGCCAGGTCAGTCATAGTGACACCCTCGGCCGAAAACGTCCCGGTGTTGGCAGAGGTATGAACGCCGTTCTCCGGTTGTTTCGCTGGCTGAAGAGCGACCTTGCTCGCAATGACTAGCGCATAGATCGGAAGCTCCCTTGTCTCCCAATGAACGGCAAGCTTGAAACGGTCTGCCAATAATTGCTGAAACATCCCCTCGGTCAAACGTCTTCGCTGGTCGCGATCGAGTGTTCGCAGCTGCCCAGTCACTGCGTCATCCGCCTTTGCCTCTATGTCGAATCTCTCAGAGTTGAGCCACTTGGGGCCGCCCACGATCTGAACTTCCGTGACCCCGTAAGCCTGATACTGAATTATGTTTTTCAGCAAAACATTTGAAGCAATGAAACGTCCACTCTGAAAGCTTGAATGCGATCCCGATTCACCCGATTTGCTTGACTTCACGATCGTCACTTCAAAGACCGGAGACGAAGAAGCAAGCGGCGCGGCCGCGGTTCCAGACGATGCCGCTGAAGATTGTGATGCCGTCTGCGCAAGCGACACCACGTGGAGCGATGCCGCCAGGATCACAAGCATAGGTTTGCGAATCAGCATGGTTCGACCATTCCATTCATGACTAGATCAATCCTATTTCGAAGTTCAATGTCCGGTGCCAGGCACTCTCAGTGGGCTGACCCACTCACCGGCCGTCCCGACACCTTCGCAAAATCAATAAACGCCCGCACCGGATCTGTATGCAGCAGCTTCACACTCACCTTGTCACCGACATCCAATCCCTGCTCGCCCTGGATCACGCGTCCCTCAAACGGCGGCTGAAGCACGCGCACATATACGCCCTTGTCGCTCGACCCCGTAACCACTCCCGGAAAGATCTCTCCGATATGCGACGCCATCGCCACCGCGGCAACGCGCTTCTGCATATCGCGCTCAATCTTCCGTAGCGCCTTGTCCGCATCATTACAGTGCGCCGCAATCGCCGACAACTCCGCATCGCTATAAGGCGCCGGCTCTCCATGCGCCATCGCGTGCAGAACCCTCTGCGTCACTAAATCCGGAAACCGCCGGTTAGGCGCAGTCGAGTGCGTATAGTCTCTCGCCGCCAAACCAAAGTGTCCCGTGGGATCGTCATCCGGCCGCATCAGCATATACTCACCCGGCCCCATCAACTTGATCACCGCCACCGCAATGTCCGGATAGTGAACCGAATCCGTCCTCCGCTGCACCTCCAGAAAATCATTCAGCAACACCGAGTTCGGCACCGCTGGCAGTTCGATCCCATGTTGCGCCGCCAGCGCTACAATCCGATCCCAACGCGCCGGCACCTTAACAACGCGCTGCAATCCGCTGCGTCCACCTTTGCGCAGCGCCCGCGCCATTACGCCATTGGCCGCCACCATCAGGTCCTCAATCAAATTCATCGCACGATTTTGTATCGCCTCCTGCACCGAAATCACACGCCCATCCACGACCACCGGATCCGCTTCCGACTTATGAAACTCGAGCGCCCCGTTCTTCACCCGCGCCGTATGCAGCGCCTGCGCCGCTTCATCCTGCATCTTCAACTGCTCCACCAACCAATTCGCCCCCAACGCTCCCGGTGCGGTAACCAGCGAAGTGTCCGCATCATGTTCCCGCGCGCTATCCGAACGCAACGACATCACGTCGTTATCCACCACGCCCGCCGCCGTATTCTCCAGCCACGGCCCCACCCGCGAGTACGCCAGCTGCGCCCGATTCCTCACCAGCGCCAGCGACACGCTCTCCTCCAGCATCTCTCCATCCGGCCCCACGGTAAATGTCATCATCACCGCCTGCCGATCACCGCTCTCGTTCAGCGACGTCACCCCCGTCGACAGCTCCAGCGGCAGCATCGGAAAATTCTTCACCGCCGTATAAATCGTCTGCGTCTGCGCCTGCGCATGTTGATCGATCGGACTTCCCTTCTCCACCGCCGCAGCCACATCCCCAATCGCGACGCGCAGCCTGATCCCGCCCGCGATGCGCTCCGCCACTTCAATCTGGTCCAGGTCCTTCGATGTATCGTTGTCGATCGACGACCACCCCAATCCCCTCAAATCCTCCACGCCCGGAGTCGGCGTCAGCTGCGAGAGCGCCTTCTCAATCGCCGCCGTCTGCTGATCCACTCCCGGCCCAAACTCCGGTCGAAACCCGGCCGCATGCATCTCATCCAGCGCCGACTGTGCCAAATCAAACCCGCCCCCATGTCCCCCATGCGTCGGCTGCGGTCCTCCGTGTGACCCCTGCGGATGCTGTGGTTGTGAAGAAGGAATGGACGAGAAACCCTGGGAGCGACCTCCGCCACGCTGGCGGTATTTGTGTTCAGACATGCTCCGCAGACTACCACGCAACCCCTATTCTTCGCCTTCCCCCTCTTCCATAGCACTAGAACGGCCTGTTCCCTTGACTGGGCGAACGAGCCCCTGTCTTTCCTTGGCAACTAGAGCAATCCGGTACAGCGCTCCCCCCGCCTTCTGGTAGAACATCGAACTGCCTTCGCCTTATGCGCTCAACTCCCAGGAGGCCTGCTATTCTTCCTCGTAACTGTCAAAATTGTTCGGTTCTCGGCACCGCGACCTTCGGTGCGCTCTCCCCGAAAGCTCTGCGCGACTTCGATTCAATCGGAATTTGTCGCCATCGCGAATCCCACGCAGTCCTCTTCCACGAAGGCTTACCCGCCGACCACCTCCTGCTCATCTGCGCCGGCCGCGTCAAAGTCACCGCCTCCTCCATCAACGGCCGTCTCTTCCTGCTCCGCGTTGCCGGCCCTGGCGACATCCTCGGCCTCGCCGCCCTGCATGAGCAAACCGTTCATCGCGTTACTGCCGAAACCCTGTCTCCCTGCACCATCAAATCCATCCCCCGCACCGACTACATCCGCGTTATGAAAACCAACCCCGACGTCAGCCTCATCACCGCTCTGGCCATCGCACGCGAGTACCAAAGCGCCTTCCTCTCCGCGCGTCGCCTCGCTCTCCACACCTCCGCCGCCGGTAAACTCGCCAGCACCCTTCTTGATTGGGCCCGCACCGACGACGGCAGCAACCGCCCTTCCCCAGCCAACCTCCCCATCTCCTTCCACATGCAGCTTAATCAGGAAGAGCTCGGCAGCATGGCAGGCCTCTCCCGAGAAACCGTCAGCCGCCTCCTTACCCGCTTCCGCCGCGAGGGCCTCGTCGATCAGAGCGACGACCGCATGACTCTCAACAACCCCAGTCGCCTTGAGGCCCGCTACCGCTAGCCATTTGCCTCTGCCCCAGTACTCTTCCCCCCTTAAATCTAGTTGCCGCTCGAGAGGGACCTCGAGCGGCAACGTCTCTATCCTGAGGCCCTTTCTCCCAAGAGAGTCCCGAATAGAGCTTCAGCTACCAGTAGTTACCGTCCTGCCGACAGTAAAATTCACTGGTTTGAAGATCAATTTCCTACGCAGCAGCCTCCTCATTCAATAAGGCAGCCAGTTCCTTCTTGGCCTGATCCAGCGTCGCCAGCACCAGCAGCGACGGGCAGCCAGTTCGCGTTCCATATCCAGCACAGGGTCCGGCACACGAACAAGGTGTCGGCAACGACTCCTGCGCAGCCTCTGGGAGAGAGTTCAATGGCATCCGGGAATCCTCCAACAACTCCATCCTGAAGCCTCGGATCAAGACCCGTCTGTGATATACATCACACCCCCAGCCTTTCTCTCCCCCCAGACCAGACCTCGCGTCCAAACCCGAACCCATGACATCCTATAAGAGCATGCCTGCCATTTCACAAGACCAAACGACCCGCGAAACTACCTTGGACCTCTTCCGCCGCTGGGGCTACCTCCAGGCCTCCCTCGACCCCCTCGGCCAGATCCTCCCTCCCGCGCCCTTCCCCATCGCCGACCCTGCGCCCGACGAAGACTCCCCCGACGTCAAGCGCGCCCGCCGCATCTACTCCTCCTCCATCGGCGCTGAGTTCATGCACATCCCCTCGGTCGAAAAACGCGCCTGGATCCAGCAGCGCCTCGAAGCTCCCTTCACCGATCCCGACGCCGCCACCCCCACCATCCCCGCCGCTCGCATTCTCACGGGCCTCATCCGCGCCGACCTCTTCGAGCAGGTCATCCAGCAGCGCTACCTCGGCACCAAGCGCTTCTCCCTCGAAGGCCTCACCGTCCTCATCCCCTTCTTAGATCAGCTCTTCACCACCGCTGCCGAACTCGGCGTCAACCGCTCCCTCTTCACCATGAGTCACCGCGGCCGCCTCAACGTCATGGTCAACACCATCAACCGCCCCTCCCGCGACATCTTCACCAAGTTCGAAGATGTTGACCCGCGCAGCACGCTCGGCGGCGGCGACGTCAAATACCACATCGGCGCCACCGGCGACTTCATCACCGCCACCGGCAAGACCGTGCACCTCCACCTCGCCTCGAACCCCAGCCACCTCGAAGCCGCCGACCCCGTCATCATGGGCCGCGCCCGCGCCTACCAGGAACGCCTCGCCCGCAATCGCACCAAAGAAGACTTCCTCGAAGCCCGCCGCCAGGTTCTCCCCATGATCATCCACGGTGACGCCGCTTTCGCCGGCCAGGGCATCTGGGCCGAGTCCCTTAACCTCGCCACCCTGCACGGCTACAACATCGGCGGCACCATTCAGGTCATCGTCAACAACCTCCTCGGCTTCACCGCCCTCCCCGGCGAATCCAACTCCTCGCGCTTCGCCTCCGACCTCGCCAAGCGCCTCCCCATCCCCATCTTCCACGTCAACGCCGAGGACCCCCAGGCCGTCGTTCGCATCGCCGCATTGGCCGCGGAATATCGCCAAACCTTCCAGTCCGACGTCGTCATCGACCTCATCGGCTACCGCCGTCATGGCCACTCCGAAGTCGACGACCCCACCGTCACCCAGCCCCTCCGCTACGCCAAGATCAAGGACCACCCACCCCTCTACCAGCTCTACTCCAAGCAAATCGGCGTCGACCCAGGCAGAGAAATCGCCTACTCCCAAAACAAGTTCCTCGAAGAGCAAAAGGCCGCCACCGCCGCCAACCGCAAGCCCAAGCTCTTCGACATCCGCGACTACTGGGCCCCTTACTACGGCGGTCCTCTCCGCGCCGACGACAACCCCCACACCGGCCTCGACGCTTCTGAGATCGCCTCCCTAACCACCGCGCTAACTACCGCACCCGACGGCTTCCACATCCACCCCAAGGTGCAGAAGCTCCTAGAACAACGCGTAGAGATGGGTGCCGGCCTTAAGCCCATCGACTACGGCATGGCCGAACTCCTCGCCTACGCCTCACTCCTCAAAGCCGGCACGCCCGTTCGCCTCAGCGGTCAGGACACCCAACGCGGCACCTTCAACCAGCGCCACTCCGTCCTCATCGACATCGAAACCGAAACCCGCTTCTCCCCGCTCTGGAACCTTGGTCCCAACCAAGGCCGCTGGTCCGTCTACAACTCCATGCTCTCCGAGGCCGCCTGCCTCGGCTTCGAGTACGGTTTTTCCCGCGACTACCCCGAAGCTCTCGTCCTCTGGGAGGCCCAGTTCGGCGACTTCGCCAACGGCGCCCAGATCATCATCGACCAATTCCTCTCCGCCGGCGAAGCCAAGTGGGGCCTGCTCTCCGGATTAGTGATGCTCCTCCCCCACGGCTACGAAGGCCAGGGCCCCGAGCACTCCAGCGCCCGCATCGAGCGCTACCTCCAACTAGCCGCGCAGGACAACATACAGGTCGCGCAACCCTCCACCGCCGCGCAATATTTCCACCTCCTCCGCCGCCAGGCCATGCGCAAGTGGCGCAAACCCCTCATCGTCTTCACGCCCAAGTCCATGCTCCGTCACCCAGACGCCATGTCCCCCGTCGCGGACTTCACCCCTGATCCGCCGCATGCGCACTTCCAGAACGTTCTGCCCGACACGTCTGTCACCAACCCGCACCGCTTGCTCGTCTGCACCGGCAAGATAGGCCACAATCTCCGCGTCGAGCGTGCCAAGCGCAACGACGCTTCCGTCGCCATCATCTTCCTCGAACAGCTCTACCCCTTCCCCGAAGCCGAACTCCAGGCCGCCCTCGATCAGCACCCCTCCGCCACCGAGATCGTTTGGGTGCAAGAAGAGCCCGCCAACATGGGAGCCCTCTCCTACGTCCAACCCCTCCTCAAGCGACTCGCCGGCGACCGCGCCGTTCTTAGCGTCAAGCGCACCGCCGCTGCCAGCCCCGCCACCGGCTCAGCCAAGGCCCACGCCCTCGAAGAGAAAACACTCATTGACCTCGCGCTAGGCCACGAGTCTTAACCCAACGTACCCAACCCACGGATTCGCCCCGGCATTTTTCCTGTTGAGATGAAGTCGTCATCTCGACCGGAGCATCACGCTCTTGTCTTTGTGATGCGCAGTGGAGAGACCCCTGTATTGGCCTTGCTTTTCTTTCTGTCATTCCCTCTGGGAATCCACTTTTTGCTCACAGCTACCCCACGGAGTAAACCTCAGGTCCACTCACCTTGGGCCTGAGCGCCTCGCCCACAACCGCCGTCCGCACTTCACCACCCACCAGCAGCCGTTCTCCCTCTGCCAGCGCGTCCACTTTCTCCAGCACACTCGCACGCTCCGCCGCCGTCAACAACCGCGCCAGCGGCTCATCCATAGGCTCTCTTCCCAGCCTGAACGTGTTGTAGTGCATCGGCACCATCGTCTCCGCACCTACATCCAGAAACCCCTGCAACGCCTCCTCCGGGCTCGTATGCACGCTCCGATACGAGTCCGGGAAATACGCTCCAATCGGCAACAGCGCAATCTTCGGAGCTAGCCTTCGCCCAATCTCCGCGAACCCGCCAAAGTACGCCGTGTCCCCCGAGTGATACACCGTCTCCGACCCCTCAGCCTCGATCACATACCCACCAAAACCCCGATGCGTGTCCTTGAACATCCGCGCCCCCCAATGTCGAGCCGGCGTCGCCGTCACCTTCAACCCCTCCACCTCCGCGGACTCCCACCACTTCAACTCAACCACCTTCGAAAACCCAAGGTCCGCAACCAAATCCTCCACGCCATTCGGCACAATCGCCACCGGCGCCAACCGTCCCCGCCGCCGCATCTCCCTTACCACCGCCTTCAGCGACGGCCGATTCAAATGGTCCATATGCGCATGCGTCAACAGCACCGCATCGATCGCCGGCAAATCCTTCACCCGCACCCCAGCCCTCCGCTGCCGCCGCAACAAAATCAGCCGCGTAGCAAACACCGGATCAATCAACACCCCCAGCCCCTTCATCTGCACCAAAAACGACGAGTGCCCAATGAATGTAATCGCCTGCTCCTGAACCCCCAACACCGCAGGTTTGCGCGACTCACCCTTGAGTGGCTCAGCATGACTCTCCCGCACCAGCCTCCAAAGCTGCCGCAACTTCTCCATCCGAAACGCCATAAGAACCTCTAAGAAGTAGATGGCCCAACCCCACCCCTCGATGCGGCAAACATCCCACGCCCGCCTGACCATCAATCCGGGTGCCCCGTATCTCGATTCTGAGATGCGGGATTGTAGGATGGTTGCAGCGCGACATCTATGGATCCACCGCATCCACCGCGCCCATCCAATTCCCGGTCCACCTGCCATGCCCCGCAAGAAAGCTCATCCCGCCAGCCGCCGCCGCTTCCTCCAGCAAGCAGCAGCAGCAGCCATCGCCACAACTCTCCCCTCCCGCACCGCGCGAGGCTCCACCACCACGCCCGCTACGCCAAAAAATCGCACTCCCCTCGCCCCCAACGCCTTCTATCCCCTCCCCCTCGGCTCCATCCGCCCAACCGGCTGGCTCCTTGCCCAGCTTCAGATCCAGGCCAACGGCCTCGGCGGCCATCTCGACGAGACCTGGCCCGACGTCGGCCCCAACAGCGGCTGGCTAGGCGGCACCGGCGAATCCTGGGAGCGCGGCCCCTACTTCCTCGACGGCCTCGTCCCCCTCGCCTACCAGCTCGACGACCCCCGCCTCAAAGCCAAAGCGCAAAAATTCATCGACTGGACCCTCACCCACCAGCAACCCAACGGCAACTTCGGCCCCACCTCCAACAACGACTGGTGGCCCCGCATGGTCATGCTGAAAGTCCTCACTCAGTATTACGAAGCCACCAGCGACCCGCGCGTCCTCCCCTTCCTCACCCGCTACTTCGCCTATCAGCTCGCAACCCTCCCCTCGCGCCCCTTGCAGGACTGGGGCAAGTTCCGCTGGCAGGACAACGCCCTCACCGTCCTCTGGCTCTACAACCGCACCGGCGAACCCTCCCTCCTCGATCTAGTCCGCCTCCTCCACACCCAAGGTTTCGCCTGGCAACAAAACTTCGCCGACTTCCGCCACACTGAACGCATGACCGCCGAGCAGCTCCATCTCCCCGAAGGCGGCCTCAGCGATCTCGCCCTCGCCACCCACGGCGTCAACAACGGTCAGGCCATCAAGGCAGCCCCTGTCTGGTCCGTCCTCACCGGCCAGCCGCAAGACCGCGCCGCCATCCACCAAATGCTCTCCGCGCTAGACACCTACCACGGCCTCCCCAACGGCATGTTCTCCTGCGACGAGCACTTCGCCGGCCGCAATCCCTCGCAAGGCTCCGAGCTCTGCACCGTCGTCGAAACCATGTTCTCGCTCGAACAATCTCTCGCCATCCTTGGCGACCCCACCCTCGGCGACCGCCTCGAGCTCATCGCCTTCAACGCCCTCCCCAGCGCCTTCACCGACGACATGTGGGCCCACCAATACAACCAGGAGCCCAACCAGGTCGAGTGCAGCCTGCACCACAAACCCTGGACCACCGACGGCCCCGAGTCCAACCTCTACGGCCTCGATCCCAACTTCGGCTGCTGCACCGCCAACTTCCACCAGGGCTGGCCCAAGTTCACCGCTAGCCTCTGGATGTCCTCCGACGACGACGGCCTAGCCGCCACCGCTTACTCTGCCTCCACCGTCACCACCACCGTCCGCGACATCCCCATCACCATCAGCGAAGACACCGAGTACCCCTTCCGCGACCACATCCGCCTAACCATCTCCCCCACAACTCCTATCGCCTTCCCACTCCATCTCCGCATCCCCGCCTGGGCCGCCAACGCAACCCTCCACATCAACAACCAGTCTCAACCAGCTCCCACCCCCGGCACCTTCGCGCGCATCCATCGCACCTGGAACCCTGGCGACGTCGTCGAACTTACCCTCCCACTAACTCCGCGCCTAATCCCCGGCTTCAACCAATCTCTCTCCATCAACCGAGGCCCCATCGTCTTCTCCTACCCCATCGGAGAAACGTGGCTAAAGCTCCGCGACCGCAACCTCACCGCCGACTGGCAAGTCTACCCCAATACCCAGTGGAACTACGCCCTAGCCATCGACGCCGCCGCCACAAATTCGGGTGCCCCGGAACCTGCCCTGAGCCTGCCGAAGGGTCCGGACTCTCGGACCCGGGCTCTCGCTACCGTTCCCACCATCCGCGTCACCGAACACCCCTTCACCAGCGCTCCCTTCACCCGCCAAGCCACGCCCATCACGATCACCCTCCCCGCGCGCAAACTAAAATCCTGGCAAGCCGTCGACAGCGTGGCCGACCCCGTTCCACCAAGCCCCGTCACCACCACCGAACCCCTCGAAATCATCACCCTCATCCCCTACGCTGCGGCCAAACTCCGCATCACCGCATTCCCCCAATGCGCTCCCGCGCCAGTCCCCACCTAATCCCAAAGCCTCTCCCAACTCCACATCCCATACATCACATCCTTCGGCAACTGAAACCCCATCTGGTGCGCCAGCATGCAAATCTGCCCACGATGATGCGCCTCATGCGCCACCATGTAACAAACCATCTCCATCCCAACAGCGCCTATCCCCAAAGGCCAAGCCGCAGCCCAACCATCGCGAAGAAATTCCTTCACACCGCCGCCAGCCACCAGCGCCAGCATCTCCTCACACCGCGCCGCACTCTCCGTCAATCCCACCCTCGCCTCTTCCTGTGTGCAGCTAGCCCACTTCAGCTGCGCCGGCACTCCCACCTGCGGCGCATTTAACCGCACCCACTTCGCGCGCACATTGTGCACATGCGTAACGATCGCCGCAATGGTCCGCACCCCATCCACGGGCTTCGCTCTCCACGCCGCAGGATCCAGCCGCGCGAGCAGCAATTGATTCACACGCTCATTCGCCGCAAAGATCTCCGCGGCCGTTCGGCCCGATCGAGTCTCCACCGCCCGCCGACTCTTCGCCACCACTCGCTCCTCAAACATTGCACCCAGCAACTCAATCCGGGTGCCCCGCATCTCGATTTTGAGATGCGGGATTGCACGATGCTGGCAAGGGGCGCTCGCTAATTCGCCGCCCGCTCCGTCCCCGCCACAAAGCTCTTAGCATGCGCAAACTCCGGCCGCACCGACCCCTCTCCCCCATCGGTCGACTTCAGCAGCGCCGCATAATAAAACTCCGCCTTCTCCTTCTCCCCACCAGCCTCCGCTGCCCGTCCCGCATTGAACAATCCATTCAGCCGGTTCGGACTCAGCTTCAGCGCGACCTCATATTCCACCAGCGCTTCCTTCGGCTTGCCAAAGTCCAGCAGCATATCCGCAAGCATCTCGCGCGCCGGAATATCCACCTCGCCCTGCCCAACCTTGTCCTGGATATCAGCAGCCGCGCGCATCGACTTCAACGCCTCGTCCTGCTTGCCCTCCGCATACGCCACCCAGGCAAGCATTTCGTCGTGATTCATCGTCGCGTTAATCCCTTCCACCATGTACGCGTCCTTGCTCTTGCGCACCTCCTCAATCAGCGAGTCATACTTCGCCAAATCCGCCCGCGCCCCCTCCGCATCCTTCAAGTGCCCATGCCCAATCACTCGAAACCAATACGCCCCTGTAGCCACCGCCGGCTCCGACCCAGCCGCCGGCACCATCTCTGACGCCGCCTTCCAGTCCCGCATCTCCAGCGCATAGAACCCGGGCAATTTCAGTCGATAGTACGGCACCATCTCCGCCATATATCCCTTCATCCCTGAAATCGTCTCGATCGGCGCAGCGCTTGCCGCCAGAGCCTGCTTCGCTTGAACATCCTTCCCACTCTGCAAATACGCGTAGATCAAAAAGTCATAAGAGTGCGGCTCGTCCATGATCCCGCTCTCACCGCGCTTCTCCGCTGCCTGCGACGCCGCGATCGACCCCAGCTGCGACGCTTCATCCTTTTGCCACAATCCCAACCGCGAATAAATATGCCCCGGCATATGGAACGCATGCGGCCCCGACGCCGCAATCTCCCCATAATGATCGGCCGCAACCAAACCCTCCGCCGCCATCGCCGGGTTATCGCACGCATGAATGATGTAGTGCACCACCCCAGGATTATCCGGGTACTTCGCATACAACGGCGTCAACACCACCATCGCCGCCCGCTCTTGCGCCAGACTCGCATCATCAGGACGTTTGTCCGCCAGCAACGACAGCGCATAAAACGCTCCTGCATCCACGTCCTCCGGATACTTCGCATACAACTTCCCCATTGCATCTGAGTACGCCGCAATTCGCGCCGGATACTCTTCCTTGCCCGACTTAAAGAAAACCCCCAACGCGGCGATGTAATCCTTCTCGCGCTCGCTCTTCACCGGCAGAGCCTCAGCCGCCTGCATCTCTTTCAACCCCACCGCCATCATCTCGTCATCCGGCCGACCCCATATCTGGTGGAACGAGCTCATCGCCACACCCCAGTGTGCCATCGCACACGTAGGATCGCTCTTCACAATCCGATCAAACTGCTTCCCCGCCTCGTCGTACCAGAAGTCATGCAGGAGCGCCACGCCGCGATTGAAGTAAGGTTGAATCCCCGCCTCGCACGACACGGGAAACGAAACCGTCCCCAACCGCTCCTGCATCTGCGCCGGCGTAGCCAACACGCCAACCTCCGCAGACCCCATCGACATACCGCTCATCGACTGCGCACCCAAAGGCGCCGCAACCAAACAACAAAGAATCACAGGAAGGAGGGAGGAGGTACTACAGACGTTTTTCATAGCTGAGAAATTATAAGTCGCCTACCCAATCGCCAGCCAACTCGTTTTCAAGCGCCGACACTTTGTTTTCGCTCGTCATCCTGAACGAAGTGAAGGACCCCTGTATTTGTCTTTGCTGTTGCACACTTTCCAAGCCCCACCCGCCGATATACATTAACACCATCTTAGGGAGCGCGTGCCCATGATCCTCCGCAGACTAATCCTCACCCTCGTCACGCTCGCCCTCCTCGCGGTCATCACCGGCTTTGTCTTCCTGAAATTCGTCGTCCACAAGATTGCCACCAACGAGCGGCCCCCTAATCTCGTCTACAACCCTCAACCCGCACCCGATCTCATCTACCGCACCCTTGACGGTCAACCCGTCCACCTCTCCTCCACCAAAGGCAAGGTCGTCTTCCTCGATCTCTGGGGTACCTGGTGCATCCAGTGCGTCGCTGAAATGCCCACCATCCAGCAGCTCTACTACCACTACCGCAACGATCCCAACGTAGAGTTCCTCATCGTCTCGCGCATGGACTCACCCTCCGCCGTCCGCTCCTACGCCCGCCGCAACCATCTCGACCTTCCCTTCTACCTCACCCACGACGACGACATTCCACCCAGCATGCAACTCCACCAATTCCCCTCCACCTTCCTCTACGACCGCGAAGGCCGCATGGTAGCCAAACACACCGCCGCCGCCGACTGGTCTGCCCCATCCGTCATCACCTTCATCGACAACCTGAAATCCCACTAGCCACGAGTCTCTCCCGCCACCACGCGAAGCTACTCGCCGTCCGTGGAGGCCCCGTCCGCGGAGGCCCCAGCCCATACCTGGTATGTAATCTTCGGCGACTCATCTCCCCGATGCAGAGCATTCACCTGCTCCCGAATCGTCTGGTCCGCCAGCGTCATCCGCTCCCGCGACCTTAGAAAATCCAGCCAGCTCTCCATAATGAACGTTTCATTTAAATGCTCCGAATCAGCCGCATCCCGATAAATCCCCCACCGTACCGCTCCCCCACGCAACCGCACACCCTCCAGTCCCCGCACCGCACGCGTAAACGCCACATAGTCCTCCGCCGCCACCCGGTAGTCCACCGAGATCCTCACCGGCCCATCATCCGGATCAGGCGTAGCCGCAAACCCGGGCAACGGCCGCTTCCACTTGTACGGCGTCAAGTCCGGCAGCATGCCCTTCAAGATATGTATCCGCCGCGTCATCGGCAGACTCACCGCCAACCCAATCGCCGCACACAGCAGCGAAGTCTTCGTCGACGTGCGCTGAGCAATCGCGCCCCACAACGCACTACCCAGCGCCAGCCCGCCCTGGAACGCCATCAGGTACACACCCAGCGCCCGCGCATACACCCAAGCCGGCACACTCAACTGCACGCTTACATTCAACGTAGACATCGTCGTCGTCCAAGCAAATCCCGCGCCCAGCAACGCCACGATCGCCACCCACGGCAACGGCACCAGCGCCAGCACCACCATCGTCGCCACGTAGTACACGCCCGTCGCCAGCAGCAGCGTATCCGCATCCACCCGCTGCCGAATCCAAGCCAGCGTTGTCGCCCCCACAACCGCCCCCACGCCCAAACACCCATTCAGAATGCCGTACCCCATGGCCCCCTGGTGCAGATCCCGCTTCGCCACCAGCGCCAGCAACGCCCACACCGAGCTCACAAAAAATGTAAATGTAAACGCGCGAATCAGCGGCCCCTGTAGATCCGGCGCATAGCGCAAATATCGCAGCCCCGATCGCACCGAGCCCGCAATCCTCTCCGCCGGCAGCGCACTCTGAAAAATCGGAGTTCGCTTCCACTTCCACAGAATCCAAATCACGCCGGCGAACGAAGCCGAGTTCAGCGCGAACACCCAAGCCGCCCCGCGATGCGGCACCGCATACGCCGCAATCATCAACCCGCCCAGCGCCGGCCCCAGTGCGCGTGCAATATTGTTGCTCGCCGCATTCAACGTCACCGCATTTGGAATCTCCTCATGCGGTACCAGCTCCGGAACAATCGCCTGCCACGCAGGATTGTTCATCGCCGAGCCAATGTTCAGCAGAAACGTAAACAGCAGCAGCGTCACCGGAGTAATCACACCCACAAACGTCAGCACCGCCAGCACCGCAACACTCGCCAGCATCCAGCACTGCCAGAAGATCAGCAGCCGACGCCGCTCATAAATATCCGCAGTCGCTCCCGCAAGCAACCCCAGGAACAACACCGGCAAGCTGGCCGCAGTCTGCATCAACGCAATCAGCAAAGGCGACGTCGTCAGCACCGTCATCAACCACGTGCCCGCCGTGTCCTGCATCCACGTGCCCAGACTCGACACAGTCGACGCCACCCACCGATCCCTGAACAACGGAATCTTCAGCGGCCCAAACGCATTCGGCCCACCCGGAATCGGCTTCGGCGCTGTCGCTAAGTCGGTTGAATCGACGTGCCCTGTCTCGCCCACACCTCTATGATGCCATCCCTCTCGGTTATCCTTCAGCATGGGCCACCGCTGCCGCGCATTACTCCTCTGCATCGCCAGCGTATCCATCGCTGCGCAGCAACCTGCAACGCCAGCCGACCCAACCTCCCCCGGAGCGCAGCCGCTCCCACCCCTCCCCCCACTTCTCCTCGACGTCGGACGCAACGAAAAGAAAACAGAAGCCGCCGCACGCGATTACACCTACCACGTCCACCTTCAACAGTTGGAACTCGACAACGATGGCAACATCAAAAAAACGACCACGACCGACTCCGAAAGCGTCACCATCGACGGCATCCGTATCAACCGTACCGTCGCCCGCGACGGCAAACCGCTCACCCCCGAAGAAGCCCAGAAAGAAAGCGACCGCATCGACAAAGAAGTCGCAAAAGCAAAAGCCCACCGTGAGAAGCGCGAGTCTCAAGGCAAAGAAACCGACTCCAACGGCGATCCCGTCCTCACCGCCTCCCGCATCCTCGAACTTGGCTCTTTCTCTAATGCCCGTCGCGTCGACCTCGATGGCCGCCCCACCATCGTCGCCGACTACAACGGCGATCCCAATGCCAAAACCCACAGCGAGTTCGAGAAAGCCTTCCGCGACCTCGTGGGAACCGTCTGGATCGATGAACAGGAGCGTGTCCTCGTCCGCGCCGCAGGTCACTTCCTCCACAACTTCAAGATCGGCGGCGGCCTCGTCGTCGATATCAAAGAAGGCTCGAGCTTCGAAATACGTTACACTCGAATCAACAATGAAGTCTGGCTACCCACCGAAGCCACCGGACAGGGCAAAGTTCGCTTCCTTCTCTTCACTGGCTTTAATGGACGCGTCCACTGGGTCACCTCCGACTATCGGAAGTTCCACTCCAAGTCCACCATCATCGACTCCAACCGCCTCATCGGCCCAGACGGTCAGCCCCTCCCCGACCCGCCGCCACCCTCAACCACGTCCCCGCAGCCTTAAATGCAAAAGAGAAGAGCACAGCTCTTCTCTTTTGCTCAGTGAACAAAACTCACCCACCGGTCAAACCCCTTAGCCGAAGCTTAGAGAGGCTGAACGTCGGACGCCTGCCACCCCTTCGGTCCCTTTACCACGTTGAACTGAACGGCCTGGCCCTCTTGCAGACTTTTGAAACCATTGGAGTTGATCGCCGAATAATGCACGAACACGTCTTCACCATTCTGACGGCTGATGAATCCAAATCCCTTGGCGTCGTTGAACCACTTTACTGTTCCCTGTTCCATGTCTCGTAAATCCTTGTGATTGACTTTGACGCTGAATCCAAATGGGGCTCCGGCTACTTCTGGTGCAGAAAACCGATCTGTTTCAAACGATTGAGAAATGTTAGCACGAAGGTCCAAATTTCCACCGAATAATTTGCGTAAGATAGCCGTTTGCACTAGGAATAGTGCAACAATTCACGCGATTTGCGCCGTCTATCGCTTCTGCTCTCCCAAATGAGCTTCAACAATCTCCTCCGCAGCCTTCAACACCTCCGCCAGGCTCATCGCGGTCGAATCCAAAATCACCGCATCCTCCGCCGCCCGCAGAGGAGATTCCGCTCGATTCCGGTCCCGCGCATCCCTCTCCTTGAGTTCGCGGATAACCGCCTCCTCCGTAACCGCGGCCTGCGCTGGCCCCCCTTGCCGATACCGTCGATTCCCTCGCACCTCCGGCGCCGCATCCAGAAAAATCTTTACCTCCGCATCCGGAAACACCACCGTCCCGATATCGCGCCCCTCCATCACCACGCCACCAGCGTCCCCCAGCAATCGCTGCTGCTCCACCATCCATTGCCGCAGCCGCGGGTGCACCGATACGCGCGAAGCTGCCGCCGTCACATCCCCATCCCGCACCCGCCGCGACACATCCACCCCATCCAGCATCACCAAGTTGCCCTCCATCTGCGGCTTGAGCGCAATGCGCGTCCGTTCCGCCAACTCCAGCAACTCCGGCTCCTCGTCAAAACTCAAATCATGGTCGATGGCCTTCAGTGCCAGCGCCCGATACATAGCCCCGGTCTCCAAATTCAGAAACCCGAACCGTCGCGCCAGGTGCGCCGCCAGCGTACTCTTGCCCGCACCCGCCGGACCATCAATCGCGATCACCGGCCGCGCCCGCCGCGCCTTACCTTCAGCGCCCGCTCCGCCTGCCGATTCCGTTCCTGATCCAGTAGTCGCAGAAGTCGTGCTCATCCTCAACTCCTAGGCCCCAGGCTTCCTGCGAAACGCCGGCTTCGCTCCGCCAGGCTTGCCGCCAAACTTCGGCTTGCCGCCAAACTTGCCGCCAGGCTTACTGCCAAAGCTCTTTCCCGCACCCGCACGCCCATAGCTTCCTGCAGACTTCGGCTTGTAGGAACGCTTCGCTCCATCACCCTCGCTCTTCGGAACCCACGGCTCCTTGGTAAACGGACGCGTATGCGCATCCGCAGCGCGAGGCTTGTACGGCCGCTTCGGCAACGACCGCTCTACCGTCGACTCCGCACCGCCGCTAGCCTCAACTCGCGGCGTATACGCCTTCTTCATAAACGGCCGCGTCCCGCCTTCACGCGCTTTGTAAGGACGCTTCGGGAACGGCTTGCCCCCGCCTTCTTTCCCAGCAAAACTCCGTGGCTTGAACGTCGCCCGCTCACCACCCTCTTCCGCCCGCGGCGTATACGGCCGCTTCGTAAACGGCTTCGCTCCACCCTCAGCGGTCCGTGGCGTATAAGGCCGCTTCGCAAACGATCCCTCACCGCCCTCAGCTCCACGCGGCGTATAAGGGCGCTTCGCAAAAGGCTTCGCTCCACCTTCCTCCGTGCGTGGCGTGTAAGGTCGCTTAGCAAACGATCCCTCACCACCCTCACCACGCGGCGTGTAAGGCCGCTTCGCGAAAGGCTTCGTACCGCCCTCAGCATCGCGCTTCACATATGGCCGTTTCGCTCCGAACCCGCCAGCCTTCGCCACCCGATCCTTGCTCTCATAACTCCGAGGCTTGAACGTCGTCCGCTCTCCGCTCTCTTCCGTCCGAGGCGTATACGGCCGCTTCCCAAACGACTTGGTTGCCGACCTTGGCGGAGTCCGCCGTTCCACCGGCAGCCCAGCCTGCTCCCGCGCACCCAGCGGCGCACGATCCTCAGGCGCCGGCCGCCGAAATTTCGTGAATCCGTCAACAGGCGCGGCCGCACGCGGCTTCCGATCCTCGTCCCAAGGCTTCGTGAACGTCTTCTTCGCTCCACCAGCCCGCGCCAGCCCCGCTCCATCCTTCTTGAACGGCCGCCGATCCTTATCCGTCTTCCCATCCAGCCGCGCCCCAAAGCGAGCCGACGGCTTCACCGGGCCGGCCCCAGGCCTCTTCGCCGCAAAACTCTTCCCCGCAGGCTTGCCCCTGAACTCACTCGCCACTTTACCTTCACTCGCAAAGCTCTTGATCCGCCCTGTCCCAATCTTCTTCGGACGCTCGACCACCGCAACCGGCTCCTCGCCCTCCGCAGCCGTCTCTGCTCCTTCAGCCGCCGCAGCCACTGGCAGCCCGCCCGGAATATGCAGCAGCGTCTTGCCTTCAACCACCACAGTCTCCAACTGCCGCGCACCCACCAGCGCATGCAGCACCTCGCGCACCCGCGACCGCGCCGTCAGCGGCGACAGGAACGTCGTCACTTCTTCTTCCGTCGCCGCAAACACCTGCGCCAAATACAACGACACCAGCGCCGACAGCGCTGTAGGCTGCCCAGCATTTGCCCCCGCCTTAATCGCCTTCGTGAATCTGCGCGACGTCAGCTCCCACAACGTTCCGCCATCCCCCTGCGCCAGCAAGGGAATCACCCGCAGCTGCGACCAAAGCTCCGTCAGCGAACGCAGAATCGCCGCCTCGGTCACCTCGCGCCCCAACTCCTGCGCAACCTCCGCAGCCGACACAGGCCCGCGCTCCGACACCACCTCGTACACCTTCAGCCCCAGCGGCGAAACCTTCACCGCGCCCGAAGTCGACGGCGGCTGCTTCCACGCCTTATCGCCCCTCATCGTGAACACAAAGCTGAACACCTGTGCGCTGACAACGAAATCCGGCGCATCGCCAGGCACGCCCAGCAGGTTCAGCGGCAGCGCCAATCCCTCACCCACCAGCCGAGAAACCAATCCCCGCGCAACCTCTGTCTCCGCAAACGTAGGAGCAGCCTTCGCCACGCCCAGCGTTGCTTCCACAAGCGAAGGCGCCGGCACCGGCAGTTGCGACCCGCGCGGTGCAAACAGCACCAGCCCGCGTTCGTTGATCCAATCGCGCGCCGCCTCGAGCGTCAGCAACGGCTCGCCCGTCTGCTTCCATGCTGCAGCGCGAGCAGCCTCGAGCTGCATGTCGTTAAACTCCGGTGTTGTACTCAAAATTGCCTCTATCGTTTTCTGCTACGCCGTTTACGCGCAGCTTCCGAGATACCACGCAGAGAATAGACCTCAGTTCGCAGTGCTGTCATCGGAGAAAATCCTGTAAAGTATCCGTAAAAAAATCCTGCAAGAATAGCTCTTGCTCGCGCCTAGATACGCTGAAACGCGCGTTGGATGTCTCTTAGAGAATACCGCAATGCGATCGGTCTGCCGTGCGGACAGCTCATCGGATGCTCAGTTTTCCCCAATTCCCGCAATAACCAGTCAATCTTCGCCGGCTCCAGCACCATATTCACCTTGATCGCCGCATGGCAAGCAATCGAGGCCGCAATCCGTGTCCGCCGCAGCTCCTCATTCTCCACCTGCGCCGACTTCTCCGTCACCCCCAGCACCTCCTCCAACACCCGCTCCAGCTCTTTCCCCTCCAGCCCCACCGGAGTCGCCTTCACGGCCAGCGTCCGCGGCCCAAACGGCTCAGCCTCAAACCCGTTCCGCTCCAGCTCCTCGGCAATCTCTGCAAACGTAACCATCTGCTCCGGCAACAATTCCACCAGCACCGGCATCAACAGCCGCTGCCGTTGCACTGCCTCCACCTGGCGCTCGCGCAGAATCTTCTCAAACAGCACGCGCTCATGCGCCACATGCTGATCAATAATCCAAAGCCCCTCTTCATTCACCGCCAAAATAAACGAGTCCCTCAACTGCCCCAGCGGCTTCAACGACGCCAGCCCATTCAAGTTCCCACCACCATCGTCTCGGGTGCCCCATCCGTACGCAGTCTCATCGCGGACGGGTGGGATCGCAGAATCCTCATACCCGACGGCCATCCCCGGCCCACTAAACCCCAATCTCCCAG